>ERZ1463038.136-NODE-136-length-21056-cov-13.423504_pt1 | contig 21056 bp, 33 predicted proteins | sample MGYA00564479_ERZ1463038 | MGnify/ENA primary metagenome ERZ1463038 (study PRJEB39244, sample SAMEA3635134) | Helicobacter pylori | study: EMG produced TPA metagenomics assembly of PRJEB11511 data set (Assembly of a 5300-year-old Helicobacter pylori...
TCCGCTCGCCCGTGGTGGGTCGCCTGCGGTTTCTGCTACAAGTGCGACATCTCTGACACCTTCAAGGATCACCTGACAGATCATTCGGAACGACTCGCCGACGCTCACGGGGAACAAGGCGTCCCAGTCCTCGCAGACTCCGCCAACCAAGTTCGACGTGACGATCTACCGCGCCTCGACGATCCTCTCGACGCTGCACCTGACGTCGAACGACCTCATCCTCATCGCGCTGCTCTCTGGCGGCGACTACCACCCCGCGGGCGTCAAGGGCTGCGGCCCGCAATCGGCGGTCGCGCTCGCCCGCGCCGGGTTCACGACGTCGCTTCTCACCGGCCTGACCACCTTTGCGAACTCGCCGAGCGACCTCGAGGCGTTTCTCGAACTCTGGCGGAACGAAGTCGCCGTCGAGCTCGCGACGAACGCGTCCGGGTTCCTCAGCCGCAAGGAGGCGAGCCTCGCGGGCAAGATCCGCGCCGCGACCGACTTTCCGGACCCCAAGATCGTGCGCGACTACACACACCCCGCGATCACGAAACGCGAGATGGACAAGCTGCACTGGGAGAGCGACGTCGACCTGCCGAGCCTCGTCGCGTTCACGTCGTCGAGGTTCGAGTGGTCGTGCGAGGAGATCGTTGCCAAGATGCGCAACAACCTCTGGAAGGTGCGCTACTTCTGATTTGTTCGTTTGCTTGCCGTTGCTGAAACAAACTCGCAGGGCCTTACGATGAGGGACCTCCGCCGCACCGCGCTGGCGCTCGACCGCAACCTCCCTCGAACAATCTCAGCCTCGGGCCCGTCGATGTTCGCCGCCGTACACGAGTCGAAAACAGCGTCGTCGACCGAGAACGTGCTCTCGTACCGCCTCGAGCTCGACCCTTCCTACTTCCTGCCCTCCATCACCCCGCATCTTCCCTCACCGGACCCGTTCGCGATCCCCGACGAGCTCTCCGACGCGCCGCCCCCAGACCCATCGCAGCCGAAGCCGCGTAAGAAGCCCAAGGAGCCCGAAGGCCGCTCTTCGCTGTCACACTGGATTCCCGCCTCGTTCGTCAAGGTCGACAAGGGCGTGATGGAGCTCGTCGAGAGTTGGAAGAGCAAGGTCGACGAGAAAGCGCGCAAGAAGGACGAGCTCGAGGACCGTCGACGGAAGAAAGCAGCGGGCGAGCCGACGCCGCCGAGGAAGAAGGCGCCGGCGGCGGACGCGAAGGGCCAGAAGCGGCTCGTCGACGTGAGCAAGGTCGACAAGGCGCTTCTCGGCGGGAGCATCAAGTCGTACCTCGACTCAGACGACGACGACGATGTCTTCAGCGCTCCCGTGGCTTCGACCTCGGCCCTCGTCGCGCGCTCGACGACGCCGCCACGGCCGAGCAAGGCGTTCCGACCTCGCGCGCTCCTGCCGCCCACCTCTTCCGACTCGGACTCGGCCCTCGTCAAGTCGCCACGCAAGTCCCGCGAGCACCAGTCGCCGACGAAGCCGCGCGCGACCGCCCGTCGACCGCCCGCGACGGTGCTCGAGCTCAGCGACGACGAGCCCGAACAGCCGATGCTCGTGCGGCGCCCGCCCAAGGTCAAGGCGAAGCCCAAGGCCATCGTCTTTGAGGAGAAGAAGGCGAGCGACGTCGTGCGCGAAGCGATGCTGGCGCGCAAGAAGAAGGTCGTCGAGGTCATCGAGCTGTTGGACTCGGACTGAGCGGCCGTGGCGTCTCCTGTTGAACACCTACCCTACCCTGCTTGATTACCCGTACCTTGTTGACATTACCATCTAGCCGTGCCCGTCTCGTTCGTTCGTCTGCCGTCTGGAGTTCGAGAGAGAATGTCAGAGTGACCCCTAAACTGGGCTGGACCGAGGGTTGCTGCGGACAACGAGCTCTCCCTCCGCTCATCCCCATGTCAGGCTACCCCGGCGCAAACCGCCCCCATCACAATTCGCAACAAGGAGGCTACCAGGGTGGTTTCCCCCAGCCCCAAGGCGGGTTCCCACAACAACCGCCGTATCCGCCCCCACCTGGGCAGGGTGGATACCAGCCTCAATATGGCGGGTCAGTCTTCTGCGCTCCTGCGGTCGCTCAGCGACTCATTCGTCGACACGCAGATACGCACCCCCACCCGGTCCCCCTCAGGGAGGTCAATACAACTTCCCCCAGCCGCAACAGGGCGTGTACCAGCCTCAGTACCAGAGCGCGCAGCAGTCCGGAGTGTCTCGCTCGCCGTGGTGCTCAGCCTCGCTCACCTTCCTTCGCAGGTACCCAGCCCCTTCGGCACCTCCTCGCAGCTATGCTCCCCCCGGTGGCCCGCCCCCGATGCACTACGGTCAGCCCCAAGGCGCGCCTCCGCCGCAGAACTTTGGCCCGCCACAGTACCAGGGCGGCCAGTTTCAGGCGCACATGCAGCCGCCAGCGCAGAACGCGAGCCAGTACTCGAACTGCACGGGCAAGCGCAAGGCGCTGTGCATCGGGATCAACTACGTCGGCACGAGCAACGCGCTCGCTGGGTGCCACAATGATGCGAGTGCGTCAGACTCGGGGCGAAGTGCGTGGTGTTATTGGCTGACACTCGGTATGTGCACAGAGAACATGGCCAAGTTCTTGTGCGGTGCGTCTCTCGCGCTCCTGAGCCAGCCCGAGCGTGGCGCTGACGCCGAGCTTGTCCGACGTCGCAGAGCGGTACCAGTTCAAGCAGGAGGACATTGTCATGCTCATGGACACACAAGGCGCGAACCCGATGGAAATCCCCACCAAGGCGAACCTCGTGCGTTGCGCCACCCTCTCGGCGGCGTCGGCTGAGACAGGCGCTGACTGCGGACATGCACAGATCCGGGGCATGCAGTGGCTCGTGAGGGACGCGAGGCCGAACGACTCGCTCTTCTTTCACTGTGCGTCCTTGGTGGTGGGTAGACGGCTCTGGGACTGAGTGCTAATTGGGTAACGCCACGCAGACTCGGGCCACGGGGGACAGACCGAGGACCTCGATGGCGACGAGGACGACGGCTATGACGAGGTGCGCTCTTCCAGGATCAGCATCTTAAATCGCTCTGATTCCCGCGCAGACGATCTACCCGCTCGACTTTAAGAACGCCGGCCAGATCGGTTCGTCAAGCCGCTACCCTTCGCTGGCCCACTCGCTGACCGCCCTCGATCCACAGTCGACGACCAGATGCACGACATCATGGTGCGCTCCTTGCCCCAGGGCTGCCGCCTGACCGCCATCTTCGACTCCGTGCGTCCTTCCCAGCGGCTGCCCGCACACCCGCTAACGCCGTGCGCCCAGTGCCACTCGGGCTCGGCGCTCGACCTCCCGTACATCTACTCGACGCAAGGCAAACTCAAGGAGCCCAACCTCCTCGCCGACGCGGGCCAGGGCGTCCTCGGCGCGGCCAAATCCTACATGCGCGGCGACCTCGGCGGCGTCTTCTCGAGCCTCACCGGCGTCGGCAAGAAGGTCATGGGCGGCGGCGGGAACAACCAGGCCGCCGTCCGAGCGGTCAAGATGAGCAACGCGGATTGCATCAGCTGGAGCGGGTGCAAGGACACCCAGACGAGTGCGGACACGAGCGAGGCGGGTAAGGCGACGGGCGCGATGAGCTTTGCGTTTATCTCGGCTTTGAGTGCGTCCCCTTTTCACTACTTCGGTCGCTCGTCTCGCAATTCTGACGCTCAGCGGTCACAGCCAAGTACCCCCAGCAAACCTACATGTACGCGACCCTCGGCATCCATTCTCCCCGCCGGACTAACGCATGCCCGCAGGCAACTTCTCAACACGATCCGAGACGAGCTTAAGGGCCGCTACGACCAGAAGCCCCAGGTTTGTGCTCTGGCCGTGCCTCCCGAGCCACGACTTCTGCTGACCTCCCCGTCACAGCTGAGCTGCTCGCACGAGCTCGACTGCAACCTGCTCGCCATCTTCTAGTCCTCCATCGATCGTGTATCTCGTCAGCAGGTGAGTTGGCTTTCGAGGTCGAAGGACGGGTCCAGCGCTGACGGTTTGGTCAGTGGCAGAATCTTATGAACTACGGTCTACTCGTGTAATGACTATTTCGACTCCATGACCTCATTCCGACTCCAGACCATTTCTCAAGACACCGCAAGATCCCTCAGCGCCCCGTTGACCACCTCGAGCGCGTCGTCGATCGGCGCTTCTACCTCGGCCGGCGAGGTGACTTCTGAGAAGCGTAGACTCGACTCTGCGGGGTAATTGACGTCAGCCCGCATTTGCGACGTCTCGGAGCTTTCAGACTCACCAGACGCCTTGAGGATCTCCTTCAGCTCGAGCGCGAGGCGTGCCGCTTCCGGGTAACCGAACGCCGCGACGCGAGCGGCTCGGAGGAAGCTGTTGGGGAGGACGTGAGCCGGGAGCACAATATAACGTCCAGGATATTTGTGGCTGACTGCTTGGCTTCCTGGGGGTACCGCAGGCACCAACTTGTGAGGTTCGGCCCGCGCGAGACTTCAATGGCTTGAACGAGCTTGTTCGCTGCCATCATGTCCTTCCTAGGGTTGCCGGAGCGGATCGTCTGCGAGTGCGAGTCAGAAGCGCGCTTTGGTTGGTTCTCTTCGCAAGAGCTCACCATCATCAACCGAATATGGTTCGCAACATTGACGCGGACCCGGTCCAGCCTCGCGACCGCGGTCGCCAGCAGTTCCGCGCGCTGCTCTCCTAGGCCTCTGGCATTCTCCAGCAGGAAATGACAGCTCCATAGATGATGTATGTGACCAACATGGTAAAGGGAGAGATGGCTGAGAAAGTCGTACTCGCGCCCCGGTGGGTCTGCGCGACTTCGCGGCGAAAGTCGTTCCAGCGCGTCGGACAGGCTCCGCACGAGGTGGTTGATGTACTGCGAGCCGACGTCAAGGTACCGCCAGCATTTCTTGACGGTCGTAACTAGACTGGAGGGACGATTTAGTTTTGGAGGAAAGTGGGAAGTTCGGAAAACGCACGCGTCGGAGGGGAAGAAGCTCAAAAGGCGAGTGACCTCGTCCAGGAGTATGATGACCGGACGATCGAATGTTGGTCGCTTAAGTCGCTCGTATTCTTCTAGAGTTGCCTCGTCGGTTGAGATGATGAGATCGAGATCTCGCGCTGTCGGCGGATGGAGTGGAGGGAGCGTGGCGGGCCGAGGGAAGATGAGGTTGAAGGCATCGGGAGACCTGCGGAGCGGATCTCAGGTCAGTCGAATATATTTGCCTTGATTCATATACCAACACGATCGAGCCAAGCTTCAAGGCGATCGAGATGAGGAGCTCCTCGCGCTGCACCAAGCCGTGTAAGCACAAGTTATCGAATCTTTGGAGCAGAAGCTGACAGCGAGGTCTGACAGATATGTAATCACGGTCTCTTTCATGGCGTCCGGGGCTGTCGCCAGAATGGGCAACCCGCGAAGAAACACGACACCTGCCAGGCGGTGCACTTCTCGTCGAAGATCTGTGCTGTACAGCACGGCCAACGCGATGTCTGCCTCTAATGATCAGTCAAGCTAAGTGTTGGCCCCAATAGTGACCTACAAGCCAGGACCAGCCGCTCAAACTTTGCCTCGAAGGGGACGTCCGCGAACGTCGCCGAAACGCGCTCGACCAGATCCGCAAGCTTGTCCACCAGCGCCGCCTGAATGGGTCTTCGTGATAGTCCTGAGCGCAAATTCATTTTTTCTTCGTCTTCGTTCCCAGCGAAGCCATGAAAAGGTCGACTCGCAGCTTCATGGCCCACAAGCGCCTATTGACGGCGGTCATCAGTGTTTGGAGTTCCTTCCTTGTCCCGCATAGAGCTTACCGAGTGTCGAGAATAACGTGAACCCCGGGTTACGAACATTTGAGCTGCAAGCTCCTCGACGAGCTTTCGGACATGTGTGAGCACTGCGAGAGCCAGTCGTTGGGTCCTCCACGGGAGTCACGCACCGGCAGCTCACTTACTCGACCCCCAACGCTCCCGAACTTCTCCTCCAAGGGATCTCGCCTCGTGAATCCGATGAGTACAACTCCTCTGCGATTTGTGAGAGCCAAGTCCACTAGGAGGATCACGTCAACGGGTCGGAGCGCGGAGGGTTGATGTCGGGAACGCGACCGGCTCACCCTGAGCGAGATGGAAGGAAAGGCTGTACGACAGGTGGGTTGATGTCATTCGCCATTCGGTGGATGAAGGTCCGATGGTTGATTTCAGCAGGGCGAGTGTGGGTGCCCTGCGCACCTGTGGAGTCAGCACACTGCCCTCGCACCGTCGTTGACGCTCACTTGGGTGTCCTGGGAGATGGGAGGTCGATCGGCTCCCTTCTGGGCGTTGATACTGGACAGCTGCGAGGGAGGACAGTCATTTGTTATGACCCGTCACTCCAACCATAGCCTGCACTCACCTGATGCGCCGCCGCAGGCAGGTCTGGCACGGCCAGCGCGACGCGGGGTTGGCTGGTCTACATGCCCTATGAGCCGAGCGGCAAGGAGCACACGAGTTTGCTGGAGTAGAATCAGGTGGGTTACTTGTGTTCATGCTGACGGTGAGGCACGGCGGAGGAAGGTGGCGGAGAAGCGCAGCAAGCCCGGTCTCGCGCCGACATGAACCCGCACAGACCGTCGAGGCTTCGGGGCAGCATGGCGATGATAAACCACGGAAGTCAAGCAATCGGAGTGACGGCTTGTGGGCGTACTGAAGACACAGCGTTCTTACTTCCGAGGTGACGACGAGATCCGCGAACGGGAACCGACCGAGTTTCGACCACCTTCGCGCACGGCGGAGGAAGCTGGTCGTCCTCGGAGACTTCGAATGACCCCAATGGGTGACGACTCTTGCAATTCTTTCAGAAGACTACATAAATGCTTGATGCCCAATCCTGCTTCATAAAACCGCGCGTGCCAACGAGCTCTGGATGGGGTCCCAGTTGCGAAATCGAGGCCTCTAATTGAAGGGTGTAGGCGTGATAGCATGGCAGCTAATTATAGGGAATCCCTTAAAACAGAATGATGGACCAGTCGACCTTCGTCCTCTGGAGCCAAGAGCCACCGCCACGAGATCTGCGGCACTCATATCATGAGTTCGTGGAGCTTTGGAACCTTTAGGCGGCAAAAGGAAAGGGGAGCTTGACCAAGATCATGGTAAAAGAGAATCGACCTGCGACCGGCTGGGCGAGTTCGACTCGGCTGCAGCCGGATGTGGGCCGGTGCGCAGTCGCTCGACCTCGCTCGCTGGCGGCGCTCCCGACTCTGCACCCCACCACCCAACTTCGACAACCAGGATGAGTGAACAGCGCTGGCTCGCTCTGGAATCGTGCTACCTGTCCTTCCGCTAGCGGCCACACCACCGCTGACGACGCGTGGTCTTTCAGAAACCCCGCCTCGTTCAACGCGTGGTCCAAGTCGCTCGGGCTGGACACGAGCACCTATTCGTTCCAGGACTGCTATGGGCTTGACGAGTAACTGTTGGCTTGGTGAGTCTGCGTGGGCTGGTGCGTGGGCGGGCGAGCTTGGGAGTGGCGCCAAAGTCGTCGGCGGGTGCGCGTGCTGGTGGGCGGACCGGACCGGACTGGATGCACACGGTGCCGAAGTACGGTATGCAGTGGATGCCTTGGAAGGAACGAACTCGACGGAGCTCTCGAGCGCGCCCGCATCCACTCCCACCAGGCACGACCAGTCAGCTCACCTCGCACGACGGCTTCGCAGGGTCAAGCAGCCTGTCAAGGCGGTGCTGATGCTGTTTCCAATCACGGCCGCGTACGAGAAGCTGCGCAAGGAGGAAGACACCAAGATTGAGGCCGAGGGCGGCGCACAGGGACTCGAGGACGTCTTGTGGTTTCCCCAGACGAGTGCGTCCTGGCGTGCTTGCTCTACACCTTCGATGTTATCCTGTCTCAGGGGCTGATGATTGCCTGGCAGTTGGAAACGCTTGCGGCACGTTTGCGCTCATCCACGCGCTGGCGAACGCAGGCCTGCCCCTCGGTCCGTTCCACAGCTTGCCTCTTTCTCAGCACAAGCTTACACGTGATTGCAGGCCCCGGCCCGCTCCAGACTCTCTTCACCGCGGCGCGACCTCTCCCCCCAGCCGAGCGGTCCGCGCTGCTCGCGGCCGACCAGAACCTCGCCTCGGCGCACTCGTCCGCCGCGTCGACCGACACGCAGACGGCCGTGCCGAACCTCGAGGACGACGTTGAGCTGCACTTTGTCACGTTCGTCGAGTGGGAGGGCCAGCTCGTTGAGATTGACGGGCGGCGGAAGGGCGCGGTCGGCCGTGGGCCCATTCGCAAGGGGTTGCTCGAGGTAAGTTCAGTTTTGTCTCTTGCTAAGAATTACTGGTATCCTGCGGATCCAGGGGCGCGGTCATCCGGCAGTGTCGGGACCGGATATTGATCGGCGGAGGTCAACGGCGGACAACACTGGATCAGCCGACTTCCCTCCCGACTAGGGCCAAGTGCTGACTCCGAGTGAATTGTTGCTGTACTTCCGCAGGATACTGCCGAGGTCGTCAAAAAGGTCATCGAGTTGACCCAGTCGATCCAGTTCAACCTTGTCACGCTCAGCCCGACCCCCGCGGACGAGGATTGAGTGTCGGCAAATGGAACAGAACGATGCCAGGCGAGCTGGGCAGGATGGGATATTAGGCGAGCACTGGTGCTGGTATGGAAGCGCTCTGTGCCAGCCTTTTTCTACCTAGCGCCACGTTGCCTTCCCTGCGTTCGAGGCCTGGCAACCATTCGCCGGGTGGTCCAGACTGCTGGAGTAACGATGAAGTTGCACTGAGGACTAAGTGACCCCAACCTGTTCTTCGGCTTGGCCCGCCATCTGCCTGAAGGCGTCAGAGCGTGCGCCAACCTCGCGCCAGTGACCCGATCACAGTTGCCGAGCCTGGATCTCTGGTTTAAGGTCTCGCAGATCAGACTCAAGGCCACATAATACTACATTTGATGTTTTACACCCGTTCAGGTCGAACCTGGCCTTCGAGAGCCCCGCCCGCCGAAGGCTCCCCAGCGTCGGCGGCAAGACTGTGGCGTCCAGCACCCTTCTCTAGAGGAAGTCAAGGAGTGAGTGTCCAATGCCGCTTTTGGCACGCTGTTGCCGCCTGCCGTCCGGTTCGCGTGACCAAGCGAGACGGACGCTCACTCCAACGCACCTGTTCGCAGTCGCTGAGTGCGCAAGCAGCTGTCGAACGGCGTGCTTAAAGTCGGACTACTCTCGTTACTCTAGCTAGAATGTATAACCTCACGGTCTACATCAGCACCGGTGAATAAATACGCCATGAAGGGCGCAGGTCACAACGAACAGCTTCTTAGGAAAGCGGAATTCCGCTGGGCTCATACCTCGTATGGACACCCAGAGATCACCGGATCGAAACCGGTAGAAGCTACTTTTTGTCTCTCTGTCGGCTGTATGGGACCATGGGAAGCCGGTCTGACGGGACGCGGGGCACCGCCGTCGGAGCGCTCTCTCCCGGCAGTCCTGTGCTTGTTTCACGTCTCACCTTTTGCCCACAGTGAATGTAAGACTCGCTCCAGGCTCCAGTGCTCCTTAGTACCTTTGCGAGCGGATCAGCGGCGCAGGACGAGCGCGCGCTCGCTCGTCGTCGTTGACTCTTGCGCGATTTTCAGGGGCGGGCCGACGGCGTCGACGGGGTGCCCGGGGTGCCGAGGAGACCATGCGAGTCGCTCGTAGAACTCACCAGTCCGCTCAGATGTATGTTGACTTGGTGCTTCTTTCTGCGGCATTTCGGACAGAGTGAGCTCAAGGACGTATCGGCGCCGGGCTCTGGGTCGCGCAGTGGCTACATGGCCCAGTCTTGCAGCTTGAAGAACAAGCTTCTGACTTGCCTGATACCATCGGCACCGTTATATAAATACCGGCTTCGACTTTCAACAATGATCAAACTGGTTGGCCTGAGAGATAACCTTCATGCGGTGCAGCAAGCCGCGGGGCTGTCTCACGCTCGGCCTTGTAGCACCTGTTCTGCAGTAGTTCTTGGTCTCTGCCATATCATTCAAGCGCATATTTTGTAGGATATGAAGAGTTCTACGAATCCTGCGAAAGCTCTCCCCGACCGAGCCGGTGTGGCGAAGCTGCCTGAGGCCCGTCTTGCCGCACTTGCCGTCGTCTGGCCCTGGGCATCTTCGCGCGTCTCAGCTTGCTCTCCTCCGGCGATGATTTGAATCAAAGCACATCGATCCCGCTCTCTGCAATTAAGCGTGCATGATACAGAACCTTCCTCCCCTCCCGCGAAGTCTCAGGAGCTCACACACGCGACACCTCTTCACACCGCGCTCGTCGCCACAGCAGCACTCGTCACCATGGCCGTAGCAGCGAGCGAGGTCTGAACCGCGCTCGTCTTCGCCGAGTCGGTAGTGGTGACAGTCTTCGTCGACGAGGATCCTCCCGAGCTCGACTTGACTTCGATGATGATGACCACAATTCTGGTTAGGGAAATGGGGGCGTCAGTCGATGTTCACTCGGTAGAATGGAGGACATGGGGGAAGAACACACATCACAATGACAATGATGGCGGCAAACGCGGCGCACAGCTTGCGCTTGTGTCGGGCGGCCGCGGCGCTCACTTTCGCGATGCCGAGCTCTTTGACTCTGCATCGTCAGACAGGATGCATAGCTGATCAGCTCTCACGCTTCATGATCATAGTACTCGGCAAGACTCACGCATAACCCGTATCCTCCTCCACCTGCCTCGTCGTGTCCTCCACCGTGATGATGCTCGCGTCCTGCGCCGCGACCAGCTCCGCAACCTGATTGAAGAGCATCGCGAGTTCCGTGAGCGTCTGTTCGATCTTCTGGACCTCTTCCCGGCGAGTCTTGGCCTCCGACAGCGCCGCCTGGGCACCCTCCGCACGCGAGCCGGTGACCTGCGAGCGTTTTGACAGAGTCAGACTTGTGCTTTCAGGGTAAGGATAACGCTCGCGAACGGCCTGCATGAATATCTGGCCACCTTGGTTCGATTCGAGGACCTCCTTGACTTCCTCGTCCGTTGCTTCAGGCTTGACTGCGCGGAGCGTACAGTACTCAGCAGCTGTCAGCAGCTCGTCCCCGCCCCCAAATCCCAAAGACTTACCGATCCGGTACTGCCTCGCCACCCTATCCTTGACGCGCTCCCTCTGCGCCATCTCTACCTGCTGATACCTCCCCAAACTGCGCTTCAAGCCCGCCTTGAGCCCATCCCAATGGCCCCGTCGTCCTTCATCTCTTCCGACCGTCGCACCGAGTGCTTCGATTCGTTTCATCAACCCCGTCCCGTCATCTCTCAGCGTGCGCTGAAGTTGGTCAATCTCTGCTGTAAGCGCGTCGGACGGCGACGCGAGGGATTGGACATGGCGCGTCGACAGGGCCGAGATGGACGAGTCGAACGAGGTGAGCGAGGAGCGGAGAAGGGAGACCTCGTCGTAGAAGGTCGACGACGAGAGCGCGTTGAGCTCGAGGTCTCGGTCGCGGGTGGGGCCGCCGATGATGTGGGACGACGACGGCGCGCCGAGTGGGGCGTACCCGCCAGTCTGGGTCCGGTGGGTCAGTACGGTGGAATGAGAAGAGGTGCAAAGAACTCACCAGACGGTTCATGATGAGCCGAGGATGAGAGACGACAAGAGGGGACCGCTCCGCAGAAGCTCGCGCGGAACAGGTCCGAGGACTCCGGGAGGAGCGTGCGGTGAGCTCGGTCCAGTCGCGGAAGTACGCTCGTGTACGGCACACAAGCTGGAACGATGCGAGCGTGGGGTTTGCAGAGAGAAGAGTCTACAGCTATGGCACACTGAACGAAAATCGAGACCGCAGGGGAGCGTCTATGCCAGCTGGCGACGAAGTTCGACGAGGGGGAAGGCGATGCGGCGGGGAGTAGGTACTAGTGGTAGGGTAGGGTGCAGGTAGGTAGAATGTGGGTGGAAAAGAAGAGCAAGTACTGAACGCGATACCCTCGGCGAGCAAATCGCGCGGCGGTCAGCCCATGCGCTCGTCCTCATCCTCGTCGCTCTCGCTATCCTCGTCCATCTCGTCCGGCTCGCGGTCCCTGCGGTCCAAAAAGTTGCCTCGAGTGACGGTCGCGCGTCTCGGACGCGTCTGTGGCTGAGCGTCGTCGTCGTCGACCTGCATCGGGACTCTCCCGTTGCTGGGCCCAGCAACGGGCGTGGCGGGTGGCGCGGCGGGTACGAGCTGGATCGGGATCTGGCGCTGTTGCGGGAACTGGGTGGTCGTGCTCGGTCCAGCGACGGGGTTAAACTGTCGTCGGGGCGCAGGGGCGGGGTGCGACTGCGCGGCGGGCTGGTGCGGTGGGAGCACGACGCGGTGGTGTCGGTGGACGCGGGCCGCTCGGGGCGCGGGGGCCGCGACGGGGAGCGGGCGAGGGTTGGCCGCTTCGTCCGCTTCGGCGTTCGTGAGGGAGCGCAGGTAGCGCCGGAGCTCGAGAACGCCCTTGCCCGAGTAGACGCAGAAGGATTGTCGTTGGTGCGCGTTGAATTCCTGGAAGGTGTGCGGGGGTTAGGGCAGGAGTGAAGGCTGGGGGAAAAGGGCCGGACCTTGGGCGGGGGGCGGCACCAGGTCTGTAGGTCCGGTCGGCGGAAGCTCGAGACGCCGGTGAGGGACAGGTGGGTGAGCTTCGGGAGGTGCTGCAGAAGCTCGTGGATGGCCTGGACGGTCAGGTTGTCGCAGTACGAGAGGTGGATCCGCTCGAGCGTGCTGCGCGCAAAGAGCGCGTAGATCGCCGCGTCCGTCAGGTTCGTGACCTGCCCATTCTGGGTTAGTGTGATTCGATTCAAACAGTATGACAAGAACGCACTCGGACGAGACCGATGCGCTTGAGTCGGGGCAGTTGGGCTGCGAGCTCAAAGACGGCCATGTCGGTGAGGAGGTTGCAGCCTGCAGTTTCTGGTCAGTGAGAGGCCTCGATGTAGAAAGAAGGAAACGCACAGGCCAGATCGATGTACCGCAACCGCGTGCACGACCTCGCGAGCTTCATGACCGCGCTGTCCGTGATCCTGTACGGCCACGCTTGTCAGCTCTCATCCCAATCTGAACAGAAGCAGGACTTACAGCAACATGTGGCCCATGTGGAGGTAGTGCAGGTGCTTCCCGAGCCCACAGATGGCCTCGACCGCGTCGTCGGTCAAGTGGGCGCACTTTGCGAGGATGAGGTTCCGAATCCTCGGCGCGTGCTTGACGATCCCTCTGACCGCGTCGTCCGAGATAAGGTTGAGGCTTGTCAGGTCGAGGTACCTCAGATGATCGAACTGCCTAATCTGGGGCTGATACGACAGCGGGAGCGGCTGGGCGACCTGCAGGCCGCGCTGGGTGACGAGTGGCGGGAGCGGGTCCGCCGCCACGAGGAGTGAGGATTGGGGAGGGGGGAAGCCCGCGTCGGTGATGGCGGTGCAGGCTTGGAGAGAGAGCTCGCGGAGGTGGTGCGAGGTGCGGAAGAGCTGCAGCAGCGAGATGGCGCTGATCAAGGGGCACGAGATGAGGTCCACCTCGAGCAGCAACGGACAGTGCAGCGACAGGAGCACGATCGGCGTGTCCGTCAGCGCTTCAACTGCTCGCAGTTTGATCTGTGGCGCGCGGGTTAGTGGACTTCTCCATGCTTGGAAAGGCATGGGGGACCGACCCGTCGCAGGCCGGGACAGCCGAGCGCGATCGCCTCGACGCCCTTGTCGGTGACCTTCTTGCACCCGCTGAGGTTTAGCCCCTGGAGCCGCTCGCAGCGCCTCGCGACCGTCTCGACGACGGCATCGTCCGTGCCCTGGACGTCGCTCAAGTCGAGCGCGACGAGCCTCTCGCAGCCGTTGACGAGGTCGACGATCGCGCCGCTCGTGAGGTCCTTGCAGCCCGTGAGCGTGAGCCTTTCGAGCCTCGAGCAGCATCGGAGCATGCGGAGGATGCCGTCGTTCATCTCGCTCTGGAGCGCGGTAAAGTTGAGCCGGCGCACGAAGAGGTGGTACGGGAACGTCTGGTCCGGGCTCGTGACGACCGACAGCAGCAGCGTGAGGCTTGCGAGCGTCGGGAACGTCGGCTTGTGCCAGAGAAGCTCGACGCCGCACTGGCACCAGCTCTTGCAGACGAGGATCGCGGGCCCGAGCGACGACGACGGCAGCAGGCGCAGGATGTGCAGCAGGATCTCGTGCGGGAGTGAGCTCGCGGGGATGATGGGCGGGCCTGCGGGCTCGTCCTCGTCGAGCTCGGCGATTGCTGGCCGGGTCGGAGAGGACTGCGACGGCGAGGTGTACGGCCATGGCGCGAGCGCGTTCGGCTTAGGCGTCGCCAAAGCGGGCACGACGCGGTCCTCGGCCGCCGTGAGCGAATCGTCCGGGTCGAGGAAATCGCTGTCGTCGGCCGACTCCTCCTCGTTGTCGAGCGAGGCGTCCGCGTCCGCGTCCGCGTCCGAGGCCGACGTAGACGATGGCGAGCGCGACGGCGCGGGGTGCGTTGGAAGGAACCGCCGCGAGGACATTACTGCATTTAGGCATGTTAGCGGAATGCACTGGCAGAGTTACGAGCTCGGGATGGGGTCCACGCCGACCCGCCCCCGCACCTCCGGCACCCACCACGCCTGTCTCCGCGCGCCGGCGTGGACTTCTACAGCCTGCCTCGGTTCCATCCCGGCACCATCCAATAGCTCTGCCCTGGCGCAACCATACTGGAAAGGATCCGAAGCGAGCCTTGGACGCGTACCTGAGTCGTCGGGGTTTGTCGAACGCGGAGAGTTGGACGATGAGGCAGATCTCGTCGGCCTCGCGCGGGGTCGAGCCTGCTGAGGTGCGCTGTTGCTTGCTGGCTCGCGTTAGACCTGCACGACGAAGAAGGCGAGAACGAGGGGCATCAGTGGCGATCCGTGCTCCTGACGCGCGCGGGGTATGGGCCTCGTCCTGCTGCCCTCGCGCAAGCTCGACAGCGCGATCATCGGTCACATAGCTCTATCTGGGTCGGAACCAGATTGGGCCAGGCCTCGGCGGAGTGATCTGACGCGCGCGCGACCCGTTGTTGGGCGGCGCACGAGGGGGGGGTGCTGGCCCGCGCGCTCGCCCGACCGCGCCGTCCCACCTCGTCGCCAGCTTCCTGCTACCATTCTGTCGACGCTGGAAGCAGAAATGATAGACATACTGTGACGAGGTGGTCCGAGTGCGAGCTGGGGACGGCGAGCTCGTGTGCGGTGGTGTGGCTGAGCTGGGTTGACTGCGAGCTCGGTCGACGGTAGAGAAAGACGCGGTCGGTCGATCCGTGTCGGCTTGTGGGTGGGAGCCGGGCGACGGTCGACGGTCCGGGTGCGAGAGGCGGTCGCGAGCAGGTGTTGTTGTCGGCGCGCAGGTAGCCCCAAGACCGACGCCCAGCCACACGCACGCCCAACGTCGCGATTTTGTCTCACTCGTCGGTCGGGCTTCCCTTTCTCCTCTTGTATATGTTCCTCGGGGCTCGGAGTGAAACCCAAGTCTAGGTGAGATATGGTTTAAGTGGGCCAGGCATCCACGCTGACGCCCGACACCGCGACAGTACAGTACGACTAAGGAGCCTCGCAACCTAACCTCAATATGGACGGAGGCCTATCAGTCGCTCTCACCTTGTGCACTCTGATCTACAGTCGCCTGAATCAGGTCTGTGCAACTGCTCCCAGCGCACGACCGCCCCGCTGACGTTGCGACCTCGGTGCGCGGACGTCTTCGGCAGGCCAAGGACAACGACTCCAAGCTGTTAGGGTTGAAGAACAGGATCGCAACTCTTCTTTCTGTGCTGGAGCAGAGCCAGAAAGTCCTTGACGACGCGGGTTCCGCTCTTGAGCTGGGCCAGATCGTCAAGTACGACAGACTCACGGTGCGGTTGAGGCGGCGAGCTTACAGTCTGCTCGACTCACAGCTGTCTCGAAGGAGTATCTACGCTGGTGGACTCGACGCTCGAGAAGGGAGGTGTCTTCAAGTTTGCCAAGGTATCGAACGTCGACGCGCGCATCGCACTTGCCAATAAGCAGCTCGACGAGCAACTTGGGGCCTTCACGGTCAGCTGGCGTAGCTCCAGTGTGGAAGATGTGTCCGAGCACTAATCATCACCCAAACGTAGCTCTCGGCGTTGACTGCTGTGGTGGCCAGTGGATCGACCCTTCAACACGGCCAAACCTCGCTCAGCTCGCAGATCGCGACGCTCTCCGACATGGTCGAAAAGCTTCAGCTTCAGCAGAACCAGAGCATTCTCGCCAACACGACATCCTTTGCAACTACTCCAGCCCAAGCACTTTACGAACCCACTTCGAATCCTCCGCGACTCCCGTCGCCGACTTCCCGCCTGCGACGCGACCCGGGTGACCCTGAATTGCCGCCCTGCATTCGATTTGGCGAGGTCAACAAGCCCTACTACCTGCTATCGTGCGCTCCTGTACCATTTAAAGCTCTTGAACATTCCTCACCTTGCCTCGCAGAAACGACGCCCATCGGGCTGTCCACTACAACAGTGCTTCCTACCCTACCGCGACGCACCTCTACTCCGCCTACCGATTCTTTCAGATCCAACCGAGGATCGTCACCTTGATACTAGCCACTCCCTCGCCAGCGACTGCTCGCTTACTCTGCCGACAGCTTCACAAGCTTCAGCGATCGGACTGGTACTCGGTCCAGACGGCCGTGATGGACCTTGTCGTCAAAGCAAAGTTTGAGCAGCACGCGGAGCTGAGCAAGATTCTGTTGGGAACCCGGAGTGCTTCCTTCGAGTTCGTCTCCGACGACGACTGGTGGGGGATGGGAAAGGACGGAAAGGGGCACAACTACTTGGGCAAGTCCCTCATGCGTGTACGAGCCGCCCTTACCGGTAAGTAGAGTTAGGAGACTTTACTTTAGAGTCACAGAACGCTAATCAGAAGTCACCCAGAATCTCCGGTCTACTTCAGCTCCCGCGGAATCTCGCACACCTCGTTCTCGGGCACCTCCCTCCACCCCGTCTTCTTTCGCGGCATCTCGTACCTCTCGTCGCAGCACCTGTACCAGTCCCTCAAGTTTATCGGCGTTGCACCGCACGTCGTCTCGAAAATCACCGGCACCGTGGACCCTGACCAGGTCTGGAACATCGGCCGAGCAAACGTCGCGTCGCAGCGCAAAGACTGGCAGCAGGTGCAGGTGTCGATGATGGAAGCCTCGCTCCGCTGCAAGTTTGACCAGTGGCCGGATCTGAGGGAGGAGCTCAAAGCGACGGGCCACCGCCAGCTTATTTATGAGAACAAGGAGGATGAATTTTGGGGTTGCGGAGCCCAGATGGGTGGCCGGAACGAGCTAGGCAAATGCCTGCAGAGAATACGCGAGAGGATTCGGTAGGTATACTTGAAATATGTGCTGTGTGTCGGTACAGCCGCCAGCGGGTGTGGATGGATCACGTGGAACTACTTACGCTCGAGAAGTGGCTTGCTGCTCTGGGTCAATGGACTTCCACATGAGCTAATGATATCCAGGAGTGTAAAAGTGGACCTTTGCGGAGCTCAACCTTGGTCTAAATGTCTGCAGGAGCGCCAGAACACAATTCCAGCAGCGCCCGTGACGACCGTAAGCACTAAGTAGTTGACCTTGCCCAGCAAGACGAGCAACGTGTGTCAGTGAGAGCCAAGTACTAAATCCCTAAATCCAGGTGAGCGAAGGGTTTACCTCCAGGAGCGGATCAGCCGAGAGTGTCACAAAGGCCCCGCCGAGGACCGCGCCAATTGCGGATTGGAAGAGGAAGATGGACTCAGGGGGGTGTAAGTGCATTAAAATTTCCGGTGATTGCAAGAGCACTAACCATCACGACCGATCGCATGTTCTCAGGGGCCTTCGTGTAGGCGTACTCGAGACCTGACACGCTCGCCAGGACTTCCGCAACGGCGATGAGGAGGTACGACGGCAATTGAGCCTGGTGACGCCATTCATCAGTGGATCGACCAGAGGCCTTCATCGCGGACTCCTCCGACTCACCCAAAAGCTGAGATCAATGGGGGTGCACCCCATCCCCGACGCCATGTTGCCGCACTCGCTCGTCGCGTACCTGCGAAGAGACGACAATCAGCCGCGACACCACAGGAAGTGGCCTCAAAATGGCTCACACGCGATGCTGGATGAATGCGGCCCACAACATCGCTGGATCTAAGGACGTCAGCGCTCACCTCGAGCTTCGAGGTCGACGGGCTGACCGATCGTTGCGGCCAGAAAGCCGGCCGCGATCCTCGTGATGGGGTCAAACCGAACTCCAGACCTAATTATTGCCTTAAGGGTTCGTGTGAGAGCTCTGGGCTGGTGACGGTAGACGTCAAGGCTCACTGGATAGATGAAGCGCTCGCAAAGCGGGATCAGGATGATGAGCACCAGTGGGTCCACATTCAAGCTGTGATTTGAACTCAGTATCGAGGAAATTCCATCAAATTGGATTCTGTACTCACAGTATGTCATTTGGCAGCCCGTGGGTGTCCAGCACCGCGGCCTGGCTCGTCAGCTGTGCACGAGACGACCGACCGTCAGCGGGCTGCTTCAAGGCAGTCATCGGAAGGCTCACATTGGTCGTCATCTGGTTGAATGCGAGCCAAAAGAACGGGAAGAAGGCAAACACTCGGCATGCCTGCGCCCTCCTCACATCATGATCAGCTTTCCGTTCTCACGCGGCGATTCCCGAGCACGCACCTGAACCGCCACTCTAAGTTCCTCGACCCACTCATCACTGAAGTTCATCCAAGACGGTCTTCTCGCCACTGGAATCCCACTCGGTCTCGCCCTCTCCCAGAAGGTCGCCGCTGGCGCCTGCTCGCACGGCCGGGCTGCGAAGCGCAGAAGACGGAACGCGTCGGCGAGGACGGACCCGCTGGGCGGGGACCGCACGTACTCGTTTCTGGCCGCGTAGAGAATCGCGGGGCAGAGGAGGAAGACGAGCGCTGGGAGGAGGAAGGCTAGGAGGTACCCCGAGTACTTTTCCGCGTCTGGGGCGGGGCGTCAGCAACGGCGGTGCTGGACGGAATGGAAGCTGCGTACAGACCATGCTGAGTTGACCAGCGAGCGAGCCAATGTTGATCATGAGGTAGAAGTACATCTGTTGAGGTTGAGGTCAGGTCAGCTCGCGCGACGGGGGGGAGCGATGCGAATTCACAAAGATCCGCGAGGTCGTCAACGCCGGGTCCACGATCACCCGCAATCCATCCTCGCGCACCACGATCCGGAGCTCCGTCTGAGTTACTTGCTCCGCCACCAGCGGAGTGATGTTCGCCTGCGCCATGCTCGGATCAGCACCGCCGCCACCTCCGGAAGCGCGCTTCGCTCACCTTGATCGCACCCGTCCCGAGCCCCATGACCACCAGAGCAATGCCCACAAGCTCCAAAGCACGCTCCGGCTGAACAATGTTTGACGGAAGCGCACTCACAACGAGCAGCGCGTGTCCGACAAGCGCGAAGCCGCACGCGACTGCGATCGTGCGGAGGCGGCCCCAGTACCGGTCCGCGATGTACGCCCCGAGCAGTGGGGTCGTGTAGACGAAGAACGTGTTGAACTTTTGACTCGAGAGTAAGCTCGTTGATTTGCAGCGGGGCGGGAGAACGCACGGAGAGAAGCGCCGTGGACGCGCGCTGTCCGAGTCCCAGTGCGCCCGACTGCCCCTCGAGCCCCGCACCGCTCGTTGATCCCGGCGGAAGGTCTTGCTGGATGAAGTTGGCAAGCACGACGGTGCATCCGTAATACGAGAATCGCTCGGCGAGCTCCTGTTTGTGCTTAGGGGAGTCAGCACTTGGAACGCGGCGCACACGACGAATGAGACGCACGATGACGGCGATGAGGAACGATTGGTATGGTATCGGACCGCTGACGCGGAGGAGGGTGAGCTGTTCCGCTGCAGTGGGATAGGCACCGCCGTTGTTGTCGCCGTCGAGCTCGTCAGCCTCAAGCGTGTCGACCTCGCTTCCATCGTCAGCCTCACGGTCGAGGCGCGTTACTGTTTGACGGGGTGTGAGCGTTCGCGGGATCAAAGGAACGCAAGGCGCTCACGAGGGTACGAGTCCGCGTCTTCGTCGGCTCGCGAGTAGTGGGGCGGAGCAGCGAGGGACCTGCGCGGTCTGGTTTCGGACGACAAGGAGGGAACATCAGCAAGTGGCTCGTACCCTCCCCGAGCCGGTGGAGGCGGCATCGTCGACGTGGCGCGCAGGGTCAGCAAGCAAGAGGCGCCGGACCTGTGCGCAGCGCTCAGGTGAATGACTGGCTGTATGCATCTTGCCACGCCGTCCTAGTGCTGCTCCGTCCGAGGTGCAGGCGTTGCTGAACTCGCAGCAGACCAAAGCCAATCAAGGACAGGCCGGATGGACAGGCAGACGAGCATCCGACTTGCACCATCTAAACAACGATCCCCGATATGCCTCCAAACGGCCGCGCCGCACCAACCCGATGCGAGAACGCGCTTATGACTTGTAAAGCGAGCGCTTGATCACCTGCGGTCGTTCATTCGGGGTCAGCTGGGGCACCTCGAGGAAAGGGCGGGACGGCGAGCGCACCTTGACGATGACCTCCACAGTCGGGAACGCGAGGTCCTCGAGCGAGTTGGCGTACTATGCAGAGATCTAGTCAGTACATGTGGATGGGAGGCGGGGACAGGAAGCGCACGGGAGTGGGGAGGTCGGCACCGGTGACACGCTCGACGGGCGCGTCCAGGTAGTCGAACGCCTCGGACTCGACGATCTGGGCGCAGATCTCGGATCCGACGCCGAACGCTGGGAATCCACCCTCGACGGTGACAAGGCTGTGCACGCGATCCAAAGTCAGCTCTCGTCCACCTCGATCGGCCCGCGACAGACGACGCACCGGTTGGTCTTCTTGACGCTCTCCTTGATCGTCTCAATGTCCAAAGGCCTGATGGAGCGCATGTTGACGACCTCGACGTCGATGCCCTCCTTCTTGAGGATCTCGGCCGCCTCGAGCGAGAGGCCGACCATGCGCGAGTGCGCGACGACGGTCACGTCCGCGCCGACGCGCTCAATCTTGGCCTTGCCGATCGGGAGCAGGAAGTCGGTCGACTGGGCCTCCTTCGAGACGGCGAACGACTGGCCGTAGAGGATCTCGTTCTCGAGGAAGACGACCGGGTTGGGAGATCGGAAGAGCAAGATCGGAAGAGCGTCGTGTAGGGAAAGAGTGTCCTAG
>ERZ1463038.137-NODE-137-length-21036-cov-15.493256_pt1 | contig 21036 bp, 35 predicted proteins | sample MGYA00564479_ERZ1463038 | MGnify/ENA primary metagenome ERZ1463038 (study PRJEB39244, sample SAMEA3635134) | Helicobacter pylori | study: EMG produced TPA metagenomics assembly of PRJEB11511 data set (Assembly of a 5300-year-old Helicobacter pylori...
GTTGCCAACCTCACTCGGCGCGCGCCCCTGCTCGAGCCCCGTCAAGATCCTGTCGCTCTCGCGCGTCAGCCCGCCGACCGGCCGCTCCTGACGAGCACGGTGTACGCACCAGGCGTCGATCGTCTTGTTCGATTCGACCCAGTCGAGGATCTCCGAGACGCCGAGGTAGCGCAGGCTCGTGCTGAAGAAGGTGCTGAGCAGGCTCGCGAGGCTCGCGGCGACTTGGTCGTGCAGCGGTGAGCCGGGCAGCGGGAGAGGGGTCCCCGGCTGCAGGCAGCGCGAGGGCGAGCACGTTGGGTCCCGTCCGAGGCCGAACGGCAGCGGTGGTCGCGCCGAGCCCGAGCCCGAGACGGTCGACCCGCTGGCGGACATGGCGCGCGCGGAGCGGGACGAGAGCGGCTCGAGGTGCGGTACGGGGTTGTAGACGAGCGGGTGGGAGAAGACTGGAAGCCGGGGACCGTCGCGACGGCGGATTCGCGACGGCGGAGGCTCGTGTTGATGTCCTCTGCGCGGGGGCGGGGCGCAGACAGCTCTACGCGTCGCTGTGACGGGTGACGCTCAGGCGCTCGTAGCCGTGTCGTAGTCCTGTACGAGAAAGCTCAGCTGCTCACTCGCTGGTCCCGACAGGTCGACCGACCACGCGCCAGGAGATCGCCCGACATCGGCGCCGTCTAAAGCGGACGCAACGCCCCGTCGACTGCATTCCGCCCGTGACTCGAGCGCTCCCGTCGCTCGCCCGCACCCACTCTACCTCAGCCCAGCATGCCCAAGGTACGTCCTCCTCGTGCACTCCGGCGCTTTCCCGCGCGCGCCCGACCCCGGCAGCACCGCGCGTGCCGCTCGCGAGCCTTTTTTCGCGGGCGCCGCCACTCGCCCGACCTTGCGCACTCGGAACTCGCCGCTGACTCGGTGCTTGCGTTCCCTGCTTTCACGTCACCTCAGGCCAAAGGAAAGGTTCGTCTACGCCCCCGCGCTCGCGCCCCCTGCGGAGCGCACGACGCCGGAATGACGCTGCTCACCCCGCGCCCTTGTTCCGCGTGCAGGGAGGCAAGAACCGTCGACGAGGCAAGAACGAGAACGAGGCGGACAAGCGCGAGCTCGTCTTCAAGGAGGACGGTCAGGGTCCGTCCCCACCACTGCCCGTTAACACCAAACTCCTTTTGTGCTGACCGCACCCGCCGCTCGCCCCCCCGACAGAGTACGCGCAGGTGCTCAAGATGCTCGGTAACGGACGGGTCGAGGCCATGTGCTTTGATGGCGAGAAGCGCCTCGCGCACATTCGTGGAAAGATGCGCAAGAAGGTCAGTCTGCGCACTGGGGCCGGGGGCTGGGTTCGGGGGTCTGCTCGGGCTGTTGGGGTGGCCTCGTTGAGACGCATCAGCAGAAGTGGGCAGCGACAAGAGGTGCACATGGGAGGCCAGGCGAGCGCGGGGCCGAGTCGTCGCCCAGTCGTGCGTCGGAGCGTCGGGGCGCCGACACGCGGTCGATGACCCCACACGTGGTCCCACCACTCCCCGGACACACCAACAACCCAGTCCTACGTACCACAACAGTCAACTGACCCGCCGGTATCCCTTGCAACAGGTCTGGATCAACCAGGGCGACATCATCCTCCTCTCCCTCCGCGACTTCCAGGACGACAAGGCCGACGTCATCCAAAAGTACACCGTGCGTCCCCCTTTATTACTTATCTTTCATCCGGCACGCGGGAAGCTTACGGGCCCCCGAACGAACAGTCCGACGAGGCGCGTAACCTCAAGGCGTACGGCGAGCTGCCCGAGACGGCAAAGATCAACGAGACGGACACCTTTGGCGGCGGAGAGGTGCGTTCTTGCTTCCACCCCGATGCACCCGCGCTACCGGAAGCTGACTGGCGCTCCCACCCGCGCCCACCAAGGACGAGGAATGCAACTTCGAGTTTGAGGAGGGCGACATCGACGACATCTAGTCTCACCCCGAACCCCTTGCTATTTCTCTGGTTCCCGATGTTATCCTTCGCGTTTCTACCACTACCCGCGAGGACTCTTGGGACGGACGGGACGGGCCGGCCAGCCTTGTGGCGGAGCTGTTTAAGGCCTTCGTTCCCGTGGACTTTAGCTAATGCTCTTTCAGACTCTCCGGCTGCGAGCATGCGAGGAGAAAGTGGGCGGCACTCGGGGCGACCTGACGACCTCATCGTCGGGCGAGCTTGCACGATGCCGCGAGCTATAGGGCCGTGGTCCCAGGTTGACCCGGTGGCGCTCTGTGCTGCTGAGGAGATACGTGAAGATGACTGACCGCAACCACACCTTGCAACGACAAGATTGTTGGGACAGCGTCGACGCGGCGAAGCCTCGGACAGTCGGACTCGGATATCGAGCTGCGCGTCGTGAGGCTCCTGTCCGGCCAAAATGTAAGCGGCGTCCGATTGCTCATTGCTCGCTTCTTCCCCGCGTCTTCGACTACTCGATCCGAACCAGCGGTAGCTCGCCAACAGCTCCTGCTGAGCCGCCACCTCCCCCAGCTTCCCGAGTCGCAGCGCTCGCGGCCCCCGTCGAGACGGTCCCGACCCTCCATCATCTCTTCGCCTCTCACCATGACTCCCGTCTCGAAAGACTGCATCTGCTGCATGGCTCCCGCGAAAACTCGATGTGCGGGCTGTCAGAGGGTGTACTTCTGCAGCCAAGGGCATCAAAAGGCGGTCCGTGGCGCCAGCTCGCGCGGTCGAGGGAGCGCGCTGACGGCGTGGCCCGCACAAATGTGCAGGCATGGGGTCTCCACAAGTACCTCTGCAAGGACTCGGACCTGGACGCTTTCAGACAGCCACCTTTGGACAGGACGGAAACCGACATCTACGCGAGCACCCGGAAAGGTGAGCCGTCTTGCTTCAGCAGATGAGTGCGAGAGCTCAGGGATGTATTCTCAGTCAATGTTGCAGCCCCGGAGACAGCCCTGATTGGATTGGAGCCCTACGGTACTACTGGCTCGCTGGCATCCGTCCTCCGCAAGGAGAACCCGGGCCGTGACGCTAAAGAGGTATAGACTCATCATACAGAGATGTCACAGGTTTTGCATCTTACCCCATGTTGCGCTACGCCGCCTACAGTATGTCTGGTCGATGTTCGAGTTCGCCTGTTCGACCGCGACGCCCGCCCGCCGAAACCTCATCATCTCCCTCGTCCGGTACAACAACTACAAGAACGCCGGGTTCCCGGGAAACTTCGAACACCCGCTCGAGCACCCCTTCTCCTCGCACAAGGCGTTCTGCAAGACCGCCGTCCTTGTGTGCGACCCCGACGGTCCCGGCGACGACTTCCTCCCGATCTACACCCTCCCGGACGCAACGACGAACGAGGCGCTCCGACAGACGGCACTAGCCTACTACCTCATGCACACGTACCAGCGTGCGGGGTACATCATGACCGCGGACGAGGAACGCCTCATCGCGAGCGCCGCGGCCAGGATTGGACGCATCGCGGACGAGCTCCGTGAGCGGAAGGACCCAGGAGCGCAGCGAATCAAGGAGGTTCATTTTTTCTGGGATACACTGGTGATGGCGACGGTGAGGGGAACGTTGGCGAGGCAGCGAGCGACGGGCAACCCGGGACCGGGGGATGGGAAGCCGTGGCGGTTCGTGTGAAACACGTTGTGGGTCGAAAGGGTAAGCTTACTCGTACTGGGCCAGTACATCCGCCTTGGATCGTATCTCATTGTTTCCTTTGTCGTGCAGCAGGGAGTGAATGCGGCACGTGCGAAGTTGGAGACTGGAGCTCTCGGGTCGCGAGGACGACGCGCGTGCAATCCGTGATTGAGCTTTGTGCCAAGAAGCTTCCGAGTCTTGATCTTCAGCTCGTACGACATCTTAATTTCTGACTGGTAACGTTCACGCTCATCTGCCTGCCACCTCTTGACCCCCGACGGCGCACATGTCCTTCCGCCACCTCCGCACTCGCTCCCACACCAGCGACGGAAGCGATACGCAGTCATCAACCCCGTCCCTCAGCCTCAATCGCGCTCTCACTCCGTATCTTCGCATCACAAAGCGCACCAGCCGCATCTTCAGCGCAATGACAACGTTCAGCCGCTTCATCGGAGTGCCCATCCCATCTGCGAAGGAACGCACGTCCGAGAGACCGCCTCCGCTATACAACCACCGCGCGAGTTTCGAGTTTAGTGACGGGACTGTCATCATATATGACCCGGAACCAATCCTTGAGCGTGGTGGGCTGGTCAGCTACTTGACTGCACCGGTGAGCGGCGGCCTCGCAAGCACCAGCGCATTTCTCACCTTCAGGCCTTTCCCAGCCTTACCCGGATGGAATAAAGGCCAGGTAATGGGTAGAAATATGAGGAAGCTGGTAGTGTCTCCCCGAGTCACCGAGGAACTCGTGTTCTGCAAGCAGCCGAGCTGCGACTGCGTCGACGAAGGGCCACAAGCGGGGAGAGGCAGTGCGAGAATCGTGATAACGGGTAATAGAGTGGCTTGCTAGGTTTCAATGTTCGTCACGAGCAGCTCAATCACCCCGTTGGCGCGGCGGCACCTTCAAGAACAGGGGGTGTATAGGAGGGTGCGGAGGGCTCCACAAGCACCCACAACGGAGTGAAAGCATCGTGAGATAATTTTCTATCGAAGTGATAGAGCTTGCAGCGAGGGCTGTAGGTAGGGGGACGCGGAGGCAAGGGTGCGCCCAAGACCTCCTTGCGGCGCCAGTGGCGGAGACTGGGACGTCGCCGGTTTTGTGATACCACGAGTCACGCTTTGTAAAAGTTGTTCGATGTTTGAAAGCCTGGTGTGATTTCAACATACATAGTAGTAGGGCCGTCCTGGCGAGCTCGACACGCGCACGGGAGTGCGTCCATCGCGTGCGGGAACACATTAGAGTCCACCGGCCAGGACAGAGCCTGGAGCACTTCGGTGTCAGGCTGTCGACAGGTCCACCTTGGCAAGTAATCCTTGAACATACATAGCTAACATGCTCAGGTGTGACCCCCCGTCAACCACTGATCAAGCGAAGCTCACTGCTGCCACAACCCAGCCCGCGAGAGTCGTCGCAGGATCGGGTGTAGTGGCCGCCTACTTGAACTGTCGCCGGCACTTTGGAAACACCGTGCGGAACAGAGCATCCGCCCCTGACGCGGATCCCCGCTAAGAGAGAAGCGGGGCAGTTGACGGGGCGATGCACTCGCAGGTCGTCGCGCCTCAGCACCGACGACCACCTCACTCGCAAGCCAGCGAGCTTTGTACGACTTCTGAGGATCAGGTCGTGCAGGGAAGCTGGTGTGTAATTGATGAATTGGGTAAATTGAGATCGGTCAACTCGAAATGTCTCAGGAGCTAAATGGAACCTTGGCCCCAAGGTCGCCGTCGACCCCGCGCGCACCCCGGCCTCTAGCCTCGTTCCCACACGGCTGCCCCAGTTCTGCTCTCCTCTCATCGTCCAACACTCGTTACGTCCGCCCCCCACCTACGAGGCAACACGCTCCGCCGCGCGACCTCAGGTGCTCTCTCCTTCAACACTCCCCACGCCCGGCGTCCGACGCCCAGGAGTTCCCCGACAACCTCGCCCAATCGGCAACCCAATCACGCGGCCCCATGGCGTCCCTCTTTTCCAAGTTTCGCAAGTCGCCCCGCCTCGCAGACGACAACGAGAAGGCGCAGCTGTACGAGAACGATGCGACGCGCCCAGCGAGCAGGTCCGCAAACCTCGTGCGGCGCGCGGGCGTCACCTCGTCTAGGCCTCAGCACGTCGGGTCGTTCGCACCAAACCCTGCCTTCATCCGGGCTCTGCGGCTGTTCCTGTGAGTCCGGCATGGGAGTGCATCGGAGGCCGCGAACTGCCGCTGACGTCGGCGTTGACAGCTACTCCGTGACCTCCTTGTCGGCACTGGCGTTCGCCGGCGTGGGTCTTTCCGTCGTTCAGTACTACAACACGCACGGACCGGTCATCAAGCCCGCATGGGGGTCCCTCATCGCCGGTATCGTCATTGGAATCGGCACCCCTGGAGCCATGTTCGGCCTGTTCTTCGTGACGCCGCACCTCTTCCGCCATGGTGGAGTCGGCGCCATCCTCAACCAGACGAGGATCGAGTTCGTCTTGCTGTTCAACCTGTCGGTCATCTGGATCTCGGTCGCTTTAGCCGTCGCCAGTGACCTGCGAGGCCGGTCGAACTGCATCTGGTGAGCTCGCGCGCGCCGTGAAGAAACGTAAACAAGGCCCGGCGCTCATCCCTCCTTCCTCTACAGGGATGGCTACTACCACTACCCGAAGCCCTCGGACTTTGACGACGTGTGCAACCTCATCAACGTCAGCGTCGCGCTCGGCTACACGACGTTCGGACTCTGCGCGCTGCAAATGTCCATCTTCAACTCCATCATGTTCTACATCCTCCTCTACCTCGACCAGGAGGTGTGTCCCTTTTTTTCCAGAACAAAGATTCCTCGCTGATCTTTTTGTGGACCCAGGTCCTTACGGAGCCCACGAACGACATGGGTGGACGAGCGTACCGCGCGCGTCTCCAAGCGCTCAACCAGAACCGCGCCCTCGAGGCCGCGCACACGAACGCAGTCTCGACCGCAGGGCCCGCCTCGACCGCAATGTCGCAGGCCGGATCGGGTCCTGGACCGATGGCGGGCGGCGTTGCCTCGTCGCGCGCGCTGCCATCCGGCTTCGGCCAGTCGAGCGACGCACCCGGCCCGATGGCTGGTGGGCGGTACCGCGACGAGGAGGGAGGACGGAGTGGGATCGAAGAGGCACCTGTCTCCAGCGGCAGTGGCTATTACGGATACGATGGTGCGTCCTTACTGCTCTCCCTCGGCGCTAGCGCCCCCACGCTGACCCGCACCAACTATCTCAGCCGCTCGGGTTTGAGCCCATCCCTTACACCAATGACTTTCCGATGGGACGACCAAAACTTCGAACTTTCGACTCGTCTTACACACCTCTTCACTTTGAATTTTCACCTCCCCACCTGGGACCACCCTGCCGTTTGACCTGTTGTACAACTTACTTAAGCGCGTTCGCTTCCGCGCCCCTCTACTCCTAAATCCCGAAATTGAATGCACCCTGATTAATCTCGTTCTTTCGCCTTGAACACGACTTCGAAGGTTCCCCACGTGACGCACCGAGCCACGACCGAGTCCGCAAGTGGCAAAAGGACGCAACCTGGTCGCGTTGACGTCAGTCCGATCCGCACCATCCACTGATGAAAGCGGTTGCCCTCATCTCTTTACTCTACAACGATGGCAGCGGAGAACGAAGTGCGTCTGGTCGCACGATAGCTTCAGGCGAGGAACTGAGACCTTCGTCGCAGCCGCCCGCACCTGGCTCCCACCCGCAAGGCCACAACGAGCGCGATCCTACCGCCGAGGCAGCGGCTGTAAAGACCCGCGAAGAGAAGACGGGAACGGTCCTCGAAGGAACTATACGCGAGATGGGCACCCGCTCGACACCGCCGTCGAACGCCGGGCGTCCAGCTCACCAGCTCACCCGTGAGGACGTTGCGAGTGTTCCATCGGAGCAGGACAAGGATGAGATTGAGCACGGAAATAAGGGTGGAGAGGTTGAGGGTGCCGGAGGTCAGGCTGATTTCAACATGGTCGACTCGAGTGCGCACGCCGGTGAGCCGAGGCCGGGCAAGGTGAGCGCGCAACGCGGACCGACACACGTAGGTGCTTGCTGATCCCAGGAGCGCGTAAAGCCTAAGGGATCTCCCGATACCGAGAGTAATCTGTTGGAGGCTGGAACCGGGATGAGTGGTGCGGGAACTGCGGATGCTGGCGTGAGTCCCATACTTCAGCAGCGCGTCCGAACGAAGTCAGCTGATATCTTCATTAAAGCTGAATAATCAAGGAGATGAGCCCCACCTGAAGAAATCCAAGCTATAAAGCAGTCACGACTTCCCCCTTGCCTGAGGGCACCTGCCTGTCGGACGCGGCCCGTCCCGCTGATCTCAACTTTAGATATCACTGCAATCTCCAGAGGTTATCAGACACTTTTACCGTCGAGTAGCCGTCTACTTTCATCCGAAGTCTCTTCATCATCCTCATCCTCGTCCTTCTCCGGTGCAAGGCCTTCTTCGACAGCTTCAAGCTTTGGGGAGTTCGAGACTCGCCTGCTCGATCGTCTCCGCTCTGACCAGTCGTCGGTTGGTAGCCTCTCAAATCTGGTAACGGAAAGACTTGATCGCGGCTCAAGAGTCGACAGGTGGAACGATGCCCTCCTGGGACTGCCAGACGGCTGATCGGTGGCGGGCCGCGAAATATTCTGTAGGTCGCAAGCCGTGTCAGCAAGTCTGCGTCAGAACAGACGAATTCAATACTAACGAGCAGGTAGACTCCGATTGACGTGGAGAAGAACCCGCACAGGAGGGAGATCGTGTTTGTTGCGCCCGACGTGTTCAGCCCGTTGAAAAGGATCGTCGAGGCGATAATTGTGGCAGAACTGAAGCCCACGAAGTAGCTAGGATTGACGACGCTGGTTTGGGGTAGCATTGTCTGTCAGAAGTCCTGTGTTTCCAGGAAGTTGAGAGCGGCGCCCACTTTGTGGGGAAGACGTCGAGGGCCTGTCCACATTGAGTCAGCGAAGTCGCCGTGAGCGGGTTCCAATGTTGTCCCTCACCTTGATCAGGTAGTTCATCTGGGTTGCAATACAGACCACGACCGTGGCCGCGAAGACCCAGGTCCCCGGACGAGCGAGCTGATTGCTGCCAGCTAGCGTCAACTTGAGCGCGATTCCGAAACCTTTGACCGCCATGACGGATATGGATCCCGCCAAAGAGCAGATGCTGATGTATACCATGGGATTTGTCGAGCCGTGTTTCGGAGCGACCTTGAAGATCATCCACAGGCAGAAGAACAGCACAAGGATGGCATACAGCATAAAACCTGAAGTTTACAAAGTTAATGCATATCTCAGGAAGTGTGTGATACAGGCGGACCTGGCTGAAGGACGTCGTCGAGCACCTCGTCGACGGTGCCGATCGGGACATCCTCGGGGGCGTGCAGGATGATGATGATCGATCCCACAAGGCATAAAGAGCATCCAGAAACACCAACCCTTCCGAGCTGCTCGTCCAGGAAGAACGCAGCCAGCACCGCCCTGAGACGGAACCGCAGACGAGCCGTTGAGGTCAGCGTCCCTCTTCTGGTCGGGGAAAACTGAAGCAGCTCACCCAATGAGGACGGAAAGGGCGCCAAGGGGAGTGACGAGTATAGGCGGAGCGAAAGTGTAGGCTGCAAAGTTGGCGACTTGAGGTGGCGACGATGCGGGCGGTCGTTAGCGACCCGAGGACGTTCCGCGGGCGTCCTCGCGCGCTTGAAGTACGACAAGCTCACCCTCTCCTACCACCACTGAAAACAATCGAGAAGAACTTTTGTGGTCAACTCGAACGCCCTCTTCGGCCTCTGCGAGTACAGGGTATGACTACACTCACTCGTCGCCATGCCAGCCCACCACAATCCGTTCTTGAGGTACGAGTACAACTCGGACGCCCGACCACCCTCTTGATCTCCGGCGCTTTGGAGACCCTGCTCGGTGGAGGTTCAGCGTGTGCGGCCGAGCTCCTCGGAGCGGGGAACAGGACGAGCCTTCTTGGTAATGATGAACGAGGACCCGATAGCGAGGCTGGACGAGATGGCGAGTACGAGGCCAATGATCTTGTCCCTCTGACCTGAAGCAGTGATTGCGCCTTCCGCCATGGTGCGCCTCGTGAGTTGGGATAGGAGGAGAAGAAGCGAGCTGCGAGGCCGAGCCTCCACGCACCGGCGAACATGGTAAACAGGGGGTCGGACGCCTTTGGCTTTGCTTCCCTCCTCCCAAAGTGACCCCTATTATCTTCCTATTGTCTTCGTAACGATCTTGGAAAAGTGGGTACCGCCGGCGACCAGGGCGCAAGGGGAGGTCAACGTCGCACGTCTCAGCGTATGTAGCAGGTGGGCGCACTCAACCCTTTCCCCATCTGATTGATCTTTGAGTATCTGTGCTTTGAGCCAGGATCTGTATCGACTGGTGCATACTACCGGTGCCACACTCCCTCGCCCAACAACCGATCACACCGCTCTGTGCCCCATAGGTTATCGCACTAGAGATCATTACGCCGCATCCTTGGTTTGATACCGGACCCAAACGATCTCTTCGCAGCCTTCGCTCCCGGCTCGCCACGGTCCGTGTATCATTCCAGGTGGGCGGCAGCAGAAGGAACCCGCTGGGAAGGAGCGCATCAGCGTGAACAACGTGGTACAATTGGCATAGACGTACCAGAGAAGTAAAGCTGCAGAGTTTTATCGAATAGTCCTCCTTTCAGGATCAAGCACTCCTGAGCGTTCGGATGCAGATGGTCAGCGCGTGCGAAGTCGTCTCAGGGTGCTTGATTTCAAAGCACCTCCCAGTAGGCGTGGTGTGCTGGAGTGGTGTGCCCTCCTTCTCCACCCCACTCTTGTCCCGGTGGGTGATATAGCACGAGTGTCTGATCTCCCGTCGTGGCGTCAAAGGCGAGGACACGTTGGGTGGCCCAGACGCCGGCGGTGGCCGCACAAGGGGTGAGCGTGAAGCTCGTGACGGGAGTGAACTCGAGTGTTTGCTTCATGCTGTTGTGAAAGCAAATACAGGTGGCGAGCCTGAAAAAGCTCTTTGGTGCGACGTGGGGGCGTGGGGGCACGACGGGGGCACCCACGTCTGCTGAATTGTGAAGTCCCCTGGGAGCAAAGTGGGCCTCTAGGAGTTACAGAACTCCAAATGCGATTCTTCGCCTCCAATCTCGCCCTTACCGGTACCTCACAGTGCCATCTCCGCGATCCCGTGGTCCACGCCTCTCTTCGTCAGAACCACATTCATCGGTAGGTCAAACTCTGCAACGAAGCGGCTGCCGCAGAGTAAGAAGAGAGGTTAGATAGAGTGGTGTTTGCGAGGATCTGACACCCACTCCTTCGTCGCGGCGTTGAACGCCGGGATGCTGAAGTCCGGGGCAAACTTTGAGTCAAACGTTGCGACGATGGAGCCCTTATCGATGGATTTGAGTCAACACATGGATAAATTTCGGTGTAAAAATCTCACGAGCGTAATTCGGAGCTCTTGCATTGCCACCGTCTTTCCAATGCAGCCGAACGGACCCATCATGCTGAAACGCGCACGGTCAGAACGAAGCACATCGGTGATGGTTGCAAATTGAAGACCTACAACGGGAAGAAAGCCAACCGATTAAATGCTTCCTCGTTCTTGGTGTCCAGCCACCGATCCGGGCGAAAGCTGTCCGGTGCTGGCGAGAAGTAGCGCGCGTCTCGCGACAGCGTGTAGTTCGGAGTGCGGCAGGCAATACCTGCTGGAATGAACTGGAGAAGGTACAACTTTAGGGAAGTACAGCTTAGACTTGAATTCACCCTCACTCGATCACAAATCATAGCTCCGGGGGACTCGCGCTTGACGCCCGACGTGATGGGAGGAAGGAGACGGAGTGTCTCGTTGACGACCGCGTTCAGCAATGGCGCGTTGTCGATGGCACCAAGGGTGAGAGGCGAGTCGTTAAGGATCGCGTCCATCCTGGATGATGCGTACGTGAGCGTTCCTCTCTCTTCATTCGAGCGTTGCTCCCTCGACCTGGAGGCGCTTGTAGATGTCCTGATTCTCGGTAAGGTACAGCATCCCCAGGGTGATTGCGGTACGAGTAGTATCAGATCTAGGTTGTAAAACATTGTTGATCAGCACCTCGAAGCTCGTGATGAAGCACCGTCAGGAAAAGCGTACCCGGCGCCAACAATCAGCTGAGACTCCTTTGCGAGGACCTCGCGATCGAGACCCTTGCCACTGTCCGTGTCTTCCGCCATGAGGTAATGGAAGACATCTTTGATTCCGGATTTGGACCCCTGAAAATTAAGGATGTGAGTGGACGGCGACGACGGGAGAAGCGCTACCCACCTTCGCAGCGCGGTCCTCAAAGCGGCCGCGGGAGAATTGGAAGACTCTGGTAATGGCACCGCTGGTGGGAAGAAGCTCGAAGATTGCCTTGAGCCATTGAAGACTGTCTACCAGTCCGTGCAGAGAGTTCGCAAGCACGATTACCGGCAAGAGGCCGACGGGGTCCTCGCCCTTCTCCAAGAGCTGGAAGCCACCTATAAGCTCAAAAGAAGGTAAGCATTCAAGCGAAGTATGATATTGTCGAAAATATGTACCTCCGAAAGCAAGGTCGCTTTGTCAAGAAGGATGGATCAGCTTGCCAGCCTGAGCCACCGCGGCGCACATTCGGGACGTACCTCATCATGTCGTAGACGAAGTATCTGAGCGCGGAATACGTGAGCAGAGGGTAATATAAGGATTGCAAGTCCGTTTACCCTCCCCAAGTGTGAATGTCCACGACCTGCGAAACAGTCAGCCTTTGGTCGCCGACGCCACTGGTCAGGGCGTCGCACTAACCTTGCCGGTGCGCTCGCTCAAGCGCTGGATGAGCTCTTGGCTGTGAAATTATTCATAAGAAACAAGATTCAATGAAACTCGATACCGTCTCACATACTTGCGCTTCATGATCAAAGGGTGGTACTCTGCGAGAGCCTGTGTAGAGCTTCATCAGCTCAAGATTAGAAAGCACTTAAATTTGGGACTAACCGAGCTGCTGAAAGCCTTGTCCCAAATCTTCCTACGTGCACTGTGAGCAGGGTCTGCACATGGGCTGTCAGCTCAGCACTTCGGGCAGTGGACGGGCAGTCGGGGAGACTCACGGAAGCGTTGGGAGAGAAGGTTCGCATCTTCCGGCTTGTCGGCGGCCGTTAGAAGCCCCACAGAGTAGCTGTGAGTCTTAGGCCAGCCGTTGGCGCCGTGAATGGGAGTCACCGCCTTGACGTTGTTGATCGAGAGCTCGTTAGGACCTGCGGACTCTTTACCTCAGCACATGAGGGGGCAGGTTTGGATGGTGGAAGCGCACCCTGTTCCGCCAGTCAGTAATTTCAGTGTTGATTCGATACCTAGGCGCATACTAGGTACGCACGATTCGCACGATGTCGCCGTAGCGCTTATGGGCAGCATCGAGCGCGAGGCGGGGCGTCCCGATAAAGTTCTGGCGGAAGAACCAGAGCTGAGTCGTGCGGGCCCAGAACGGGCCAGGAAACGGGTACAGACTTCCGAGTGGCATGTGTCAGCGGTAGTCGTGAATGCGTGGAGGCGGAACGCTCACGGATGCAGAGGCGAGTTGCGGTACAGGGCGATCGACGCTCCCAAAGTGGCGAGGAAAAGTCCCGTGGCTACCCAGGCGTCTAGAACCGCTTTAAAGTATGGGGTACTCTCATACACCACCTTGATGGCGGCGAACGCCCAGGTGGAGAACAGGACTCCTCCGATGAACTGGACGGATCCGGGCTCGACCGAGTCTGAGCGAAAGGGAGACGCGGTCAATGGGAAGTGAAGGGGAAGAAAGCAAGGGAAAGCTACGGCAGATTGCATGCGTGCTCTTGAGGTGAATGCGGGGTCAGCGCTGTGTGCGTGCTGCAGAAGTCGAAGGACCGAGGACTCACGAGGCCAAGAATGACCGGCGTGAGGGTGGGTGAGTAGTTGTCAAGTCCGAGGCGGATCACTCTCGACACAGTGTCCATGGCGGGTAGTGTGTGTAGAGCAAAGGAGAGCACGGCGTCAATATCGCGGGGCACCGGGTCCTCGTACGGTGCGGCGACCAAATTGGCAGCCGGGGGGCCGACTGCACGCCGATCACTCGCGGATCAGACTGATAGCCAGGAGGTGGTTGGTACAGTTTGGTTTCACAAACCCTACCCCATCTTGAAGCTTGGAGGCTAGTTTGAATCCGAGATAGGAGACGACCGCGCGCGCTTCCTCGAGCGGAGCGAGGCGGGCAGGCGAGCTTGGGACGAAGTCCGCTTCCCTAACGCACGAACAAATCAGTACTGAGTAGCAAGTAATAACATCAGGCGCGTACGTAGAGGGATTAAGCACGCCGACATCGAACTCGATTCGCGGGAGGGTCGGTAGTCTGAGTCTGGGCCCCATGAATCGTCCGATTCTGAATCTCAATGGGCAGGGGTTCAGAAGGGACTGCGCGCAACGGAAATGAACGGCCACGGACCAGATGAAGACGCTGAGGGCGCCGGCGATGTGGAGAGGCTCTTCGTCGGGGAAGCGTGGCCTGAGTCTTCTTCTGTAGAAGAGACACAGGTCAGAAGTAAAATTTGGAGAAGTATACACTAAGAGAGTTTGCGAACGAGACGGCGATGACTGCATGTCCAAGTCGGGGAGACGGGTGGATGCGGTGGCGACGCCCGCGGGTCCAGACGAAGGAGCTGATCCTGACAGGCCGCGTATCAGGATGCGTGCAAGTCTACACGTATTGACCAAAGTACTTACCTTGCGTCATAGTTTTGGCCTCTGTAGCGTAGCGCTGTAAGATCTTGCGCGCGCCCGACTCGCCGAACCACGAGCCCAGCGGCTCCAGGTTCTCCCCGTTCACGAGGAAGCTGTCATTATTTTGATCAGCACAGTTTTGCTCGAAAGTGACCCAGGGGGCGCACCTCATCGAAAACATGTCGTTCAGGTCGACCGGACGCAGACGAGCTAGGCGCTGGCACAGCAAGGGACGGATCAGTCCGCGGCAAATGGAGGAGGTGGAAGATCATCTTGTATCAAGCAGATGGACTCACTAGCAGGACAGTATTCGAGATGCCGTCGCAGTCCAACCGCCTCAGCTCGTCGTACGCTTTCTTCGCCAGCTTGCACCTCGCCGCCTCTGCGTCCTTGTTCTCGGCCCGGAGAGCAATCACGGCCTTCTTGCGCGGAGCACGGAGAAGCGGTATTTCGAGTTGGACCTCGAGCTCGATGCTCTTGTACGCACCGTTCTCGAAGTACGCCTCGCCCTTCTGGCCGAGGCCGAGGCGCATGATGGGCCGCCACGGCTCGTTCGGCTCTGCATACTCGGTCAGGAACTCGTCGAGCAGGAGCTCAGATACGATGAACCGGACGTCGACCTCGCTGAAAAGCGGTCCGACGCTCGAGCGAGGGAGTTGAATCGAGTTGTAGCGCTCCTGGTGCGGGCGCGGAGTCAGACGAGGAAAGCCGAGAAGGGTATAAAGGGCGCACGACTGCACCGACGTTGCGGAGGTAATTGATTGCTTGGGGGATCGTCATCGGGAGCCCCTGCCTCTCGGCAGCTTCAACGACTTCGGCAACGTCGCGCGCGATCTGCGAGACGTCGGTGGCGGGCGTGGAGGGGAGTTCGCGCCTGCAGTTGTCGCACCCGTTTTCGCAGTCATCCGAGTCAAATACCTCCCCACAGCTGGCGAGCAGGAGCATCTTGCGGCGGCACGTCGAGCGGTCGTGCAGCTGCGCACGGACCAGCCGCAGGTCGTCGCTCGCGCGCGGCAAGCTTGGTGTAGAGACGAGTCGGCCGACTGTGGCTGCGCTGTCCATTGAATCAAAGACGACGGAGATGGCGAGCTTGCCGTCACGGCCGGCGCGACCGCTTTCCTGTCGGGGCGGGGTAGGCATCAGGGCTGCGACAGCGAGGGTCGAGAGTGGGAGGGGCTGGCTTGAGCGTAGGTCGCAGCACTGTGCGGAAGATCGTAGTGCAGTACACCTCGAACGTCGTCTCGATCTATGCCCAGTCCAAATCTTGGGCGAACCGGGTCAGTCTCGCAGCGATGTCCCAGCGCCGAGACACGAGTACTCGCTCACGCGTTCGTCGCAACCATGATGCCGATGGATTTTGAGCTCCAGTCCTCCACCAGCTTGGATCTTTCTTCGCTTCCAATTCTCTGTTGAAGAACCGGTCATCAGCATCACTCCAATGAAGGCTGCCGTCCGCGGACTGACGCCGTGGTAGACTTCCACCCTCCTCGCGTCGTTCGCGAGCACTTTGGCGATCGCGCGGCAGGACTTCGCAGTCGAAGCGTAGATGATGAAGGCTCCGATGGGGTTCTGGGCGACGATCTCGCAGACTCGCTCGATGCGGTCCCGTGGACTCTCGCGCTGCTCGACGCAGTAGTCGATGTTGGGGCGATCGAACGAGTGCGCGACGAGGCGGACGGGGTCTCGTATTCCAAAGAGCTTGATGAGATCCTTGATATCTTGAGGCGTGACGGACGCCGTGAGCGCCATGATCGGGCGCTGGGGGAACTCGACTCGGAGCGCGCCGAGCTTCCGGAAGCAGGGGCCTGCGACGAGGGAGAGGGTGAGCGCGTTTGTCTCAAGCAAGTATGATACAGACGAACCCCGGAACTTTTCGTGCGTTGAGAGCACGTAGTGTGCTTCGTCGAGCACGAATCTTGCGACTCCCCCTAAAGCGTCGAGCTCCTTGACCGTCTGCAGCGCCGGCCGGCCCGTTCCGTCCTTTCCGAAGAGCTGAACTGATTCAAATTAGATGGAGTTGAGCAAGATCTGGGTGAGGTGCGGACCGTCTCGACCGTGGTGAAGACGACGACCGCCTTCTTGAGCGTCTCGACACTGCTCCCAGCGCCAAGGACGACAGCCTCGATGTTGAGCCCCTCGCATTTCTTCCCGAGGTCATCGACTAGCGCCAGAAGGGGAAGCACGACAAACGAGGGGCCCTTGCCCGCCTTGGCGTCGAGGAAGGCCGGGAGGAGGAACGCGAGCGACTTGCCCGCCGCGGTCGGCGCCGCGAGAAAGACGTCGCGGCCAGCCAACGTGGCCCCGATGGCGGGCCGCTGGAGCATCTTAAAGTTGGGGAGGTGGAACTTGCGACGAAGGCAGTCGAGGAGCTTGTCCGAGACCGGCGTGCCGGCGGGCGTGCTCGACCCAGAGCGAAGGGTCTCGGAGGGGAACGGGGGTTTCCGCGGCGGGTGGGAGAAGCGAGGACTTTGGGACATTGTGGGTGCATGCTCGGACTCGTCGTCCGAGTCGTCGCTGGTGTGGATCGTCTCGATCGTCTCCGGCGTGCTTGCGGTCGAGCTCGTGTCGTCAGCAGCCGGGGAATGCGGGAGCCATGGGTGCATCAATTCTGACGGGTGGAAGAGAAAAAAAAATCAGCGTCTAGGGTTGTGTACGACCGGATCGCGCGTCGAGTCACCGACGCAGTGACTTGGTCCAGCGTCGCAGCCGACTGCAGGCCTTCCGAACGCTCTCTCTGACACCACCGCACCGAATCCGGCCATTTTCATCGATTCAATCTTGATATGCATCAACTCCGAATCTTGCTGCGGCAGCGACTCACTGTCAGGAAGAGGTGACTTCGGCGTCGTCGCGGCCGGCTGCTGGCCCTCGGGCGAGGAGGTACTTCCTGACGAGTTTGACGACATGAGCGAACGAGATGATGGTCTGGCTCTGAGAGAGACTAGACGAACAATCTTTTGAGGACTTTCTCACGCGGCCAGAGCGTGAGAGTGGGGGCAACCTGGTCCGATGCACGCTCAGGGTCCCGCCCCTTGATACTCAGCATTGCTCCCATCGGATCTATCTCCCACATGAGGGAAAGAGCGAGCGAGTGTCTGTATTCGCATCAGCGCGCCCTTACCTCCCCACCACTTCTCGCGCGCCGCTCGAGCGCCTTCAAGCACACGCCCCTCGCGTCCCCAATCGCCTTCGTCCACGCAATACACTGTCTCGGCGTCGCCGCTCGCACATGGACCGACTCGCCGCGGTAAGTGACCAGGAACGCGTTGTCGTCGCCTGATGTCGTCGCCTGCCGGGTCAGCTGCTTCGCGTGTCGGGGATGGGCACAGATGCGTACGTTTGTGCGGTTTGACGGAGCATTCGTCGAGTGGTATCGGCTGTAGGCAGAGTCAGTTTGGGTCACTAGTGGGGGAGGATGCAAGGGGGACGCACCCAGCGGTAGACGACCTCGATCGGGACCGCGACCGCCTTCGTCTCGGTGAACAGGAGCAGGTCGTTGAACAGAAACGCGTTGAGCTTCCGTCCACTCTTGGCTTTGGCCAGCTGGCCCTCCTTGAGGATCCGCCGCCTTCCGAGCAGCTTCGTCGGCGCCGTGAGCTCGAGCCTCTGCATTCCCCCGCGAGCATCAGCGCGAGCCCCAGGAATCGCAACGAGGTGGGAACGAACAGCATCGACGCCAGCGAAGATGAGGTTCTCGGTCAGGAACTGCAGCTTCTCCTCGTCCTCGCGGCTGCGGATCGACTCGTTCACGACCGAGAGCATCGCCTCGGCGTTCTCGAGCGCCGACGAGAGCGTGTTTTGGTCGGGATGGTCGGGTTCCGTGTAGCGAAGGATCTGGAAAAGCCGTGAGCGTGCTGAGAGGGGAAAGCACGAGGGACGGGGATGCGCACCTGGGAGATGAGCAGCGGGTAGCGCGTGAGGCGCTGCATTGGCTCGAGGAGAAAGTGCTCCAGCTCGAGGTTCTTCACGCGGAGCGTCTTTAGCAACATCGTCAGCTTTCATTCCTTGGCAAATAGACGGGTAGAAAGAGCACACATCGAGCGTGGCGCGGAGGGCCGGGTCGGCGAGCTTGAGCTCGAGGAGCGTCCTCGCCGCGTTGCTCTGGTTGACGCAGTACCCTCGGTACGGGTCCAGTCCCCTGATGTGCCTTCGGACGACATCTCCGATCGTGTCGACGTACAGCCGCGAGACGCGCTGTCGTTCCTCGAGCTCACTCAAGAAGACCTGCGTGGTGGACCCCCCCCCATCAGCCTCCTTCCACTGGGTCAGGAGAAGCCAAGATCGCACAGTGTTGAACATGAGCAGGTCTTCGATGTTTGCAAAGACGATTTCAGCGGCTTTGGGCGTGAGGAGCGGTTGAAGGGCCGTGTAGAACACCTGCGGGGGGTGGGGCGTCAGTGGATGCGACGAGGGAAGGAAGTGGGACGGACAGGTACCTCAATCGTGAGCTGAAGGCTCTGGACATACGACTGCTCGGTCTGGATAAACTCGAAGATGGCCTCCTGTCGTTTCCGCTCGCGGTCCGGAACATTGTCGAGTGCGCTCGCGTCAATCAGGCTCGCCCACGACTGTCTCTTCTCATCAGCTTCCGCCCCCTTCGGTCGGCACAGGAAGGACTTACGACACCAACGGCTTGTACGCCGGAAGTTCGATCGACCGGACCGCTGATGACGGGCGTGCTGACTGACGGTCGACGAGCCTCGGCGCTCCCGCCGCGCGACATGCCCGTCACGACGCGCGAGAGGAAGCTGCTTGCAGTTGTTGAGCTGCTCGGGGTAAGGGAATGCAGCGAGTGCCGGTTTGCGGGCGAAGGGGACGGCGGGGGTGAGAACGAGGGCGGCATCGGTGGCGTGAGCTCGAGCGAGAGCCGAGGCGGGTCGGGCAGCTCGCGCAGGATGCGTTGGTAGAGCTGGCCTCCGTGTCCGTGTTAGCCTGTCTGTTTGGTGTGCACAAACTTGGGGGAAGAAACGCACGTCGTAGGCATCCTCCATGCGCTCCTCGTGGTCTTCGACTGACTCTGCCTCGGGCTCGACCGCGGCCTCCTTCTCGACGGCGGACGGTCGATCCGGTCTCGACGGGGCGGCCCTTCTCGGCGGTCTCCGCTTCGGTTGGGGCGTGTTGCGGATCATGAACCCAGCGGCCTCGAGGACGCGCAGCCTTTCGGCCTCGCGCTCGCCTGGGCTCCGCGCCGACGGAGACTCGACCTCACTGTCCGTATCGCTGTCGTCTTCGTCCGAGTCGCTGTCGACTGGAACAGTGGCGAGGTCGGTCGAGAGTGGCTGTGGAGCGAGGAATGCGAGTGGCTCGCGGGACGGCGTCGGGGGCTCGATGGCTGGTAGCGCAGGGATCGGCAGGACGACGAGCGAGCCTGTAGAGAGAAAACGTCGAAGGAAAGGATTGGTTCCGGGGGTGTTTTTGTATTGCGAGCAAAGGGGGGGGAGAGCTGGGTCTCAGCAAGCTGGGTAGTAACGGTGGGCGGGGTCGGGGGCAGAGGGAGGGGACGCAGCGGAGGATCACTGACTCTGACTCAGTTCGAGGTACGTCGCCGGCACGACTGCGATCACGCCGCCCTTCTCCGCCTTCCACCAGCTCGGGTCGGTGCTGTCGACAATCTGCAAGCTGTCGCCCTCGGCAAACGAGAGCTCGTCACCCGAGGCCGCGTCGTACGCGTACAGCGCCTTGGCAGTTTGGACTGTCCGAATCAGGTCTGGGTCAGTAGGATTCCCGAACATGGCGAGGACGAACGCGCACGGTGGATCTGCTCGACGTAGGACGAGGGGAGCCAGCCCTGCTTGCCCGAGATCTCGACCGTGCCAAACACCCACGGGTGGTTGGGGTCCTTGGCCGGGTGCACGATCACGACCAGGTTCTCGAGGAAGCTCACGTCCTCGTCGCGCTGGCCCTCGTACGCGTACAGCGAGCGCATGCGCAGGTCTGTCCAGGCGAGTCAGCGTGCGCTTCCTTCAGGCCCCGAGATGGGAGAACGCACTGGTGGTGAGGTCGACGGCATCCATCGGGTCTTCCTCGGCAGCAGGCTCTTCCTCCTCTACCTGAGCGGGCAGGTGCGAGACTGCGGTGGGAGACGCAGCGGACGAAGCGAGGTCACCGACCCAGGCGACCGACTGCCGGTTCGCGTTGTACTCGGTCGTCGCAGCGTCTTCGGCATGGCCGTTCGTCGGCGGGGGCGAAGGCTGCCTTGGCGCGGGTGGCGGGGTAGGCTCGCGGGGCGGGGGAACGTACGTTTGCACGGGGGGCGACGCGTCGCCAATGACGGCTCCTGCGACGGCGGGCGTGCTGCGGTCCTTGGTGACGGCCTTCTTGAGCCGGATGCCGCTCTGGATGTCGCCGAGGAGCGCTCCTCTCGCGACTGGAGCCGCGACCGGTGCTCCGTTCGATGGGGGCGCGGGCGCTCGCGGGGCGGGAGGCGCAGCCGGTGCGCTAGGCGCGGGCGGCGCAGGCGGTGGCGCAGGCGACGAGTTCGCACGCGGGGGCGTAGCAGCCTGGCGCGAGGGCGGGCCACCTCCGCCGCCAAAGATGGACTTGGCCATGTTCTCGCGCTGAGCGCGACCCATCGTCTCGTCGTCGCTGCTGTCGTCCGAGTCGTCCTTCTCGCGCACGGCGTCCCAGTCATCGTCCGACGCCGGTGGGGGCTTGTACGCCGGCTTCTGAACGACAGGTGCGGGCGGCGCTGGGGGAAAAATTTCCTGGCATCCTGCTCAATGAA
>ERZ1463038.138-NODE-138-length-21003-cov-13.075043_pt1 | contig 21003 bp, 45 predicted proteins | sample MGYA00564479_ERZ1463038 | MGnify/ENA primary metagenome ERZ1463038 (study PRJEB39244, sample SAMEA3635134) | Helicobacter pylori | study: EMG produced TPA metagenomics assembly of PRJEB11511 data set (Assembly of a 5300-year-old Helicobacter pylori...
ATCGCAGAGGTGCGTGCTGGAGCCGGGCGAGGTGCGATGCGCGAGAGGGCGCTGACTCGTGTGACTTGCTTCAGTCGCAGCAGGTTTGGCTCTTGTGGAAGTCGCTGGAGGTCGACCTGACCAGGGTAATTGTCTGTTCGCGGACCATGGGCGCGCTGCTGACGACCTTGTCATACACAGCTCGACAAGACGTACGCCGCTCCGCTGTCGAACCTGTCACCGACTAACACCTCTCGCAGTCCGGAGCAGCTCAAAGAGCTCAGTGCACTCTACCTCGCTCGCCTCAAGGTCCCTCACATCGGTTCGCTGCCGTCTCGTTTGCACTTGCTGCCGCCACTGATTCTCATTCACGCGGGCAGGCATAGAGGACACCTTCACGGCCTACTCGTCCTTCGTCACGCGCGAGGACAACGCAAACTACAATACGCTCCTTCCCGCCGCGAACAAGCTCTACGCGCCCGCCCTCGCGCAGACGACTGAGCGCGAGCCGCAGGAGGCCGCTCTCGTGCGTGCTCCGCCCCCACCCCACGCCTGGACCCGCACTGACGTTTCTTCCAAGCAGAAAAAGGCAGGGAACGCGGACTGGGCCTTCGCTGCGTACGCCAAGTGGGAACTTGAGGTGAAGGCGCCGAACGTGCCGCTCGTGGCCGGCCTCTTTGACCGCGCGGTGCTGCACCACCCGGAAAGCGTCGAGCTGTGGGACATGTACCTAGATTTCTGCGTGCGTTCACACGTTCCCAACTCTCTCTCTCGTCAGATGGCTTACGTCCATGCGGCGCAGAACACGCTCCCGAAGGCCAGGCTGAGCACCGTGCTCGACGTCGCCGAGCGCGCGGTCAAGCACCTCCCCGGCTCGGCGGACCTTTACGCGACCTTCCTTCGCGCCATCGTTCGCCTCTTCTCAACGATCATCTTTCTGTATCACCCTGACATGCATCGCGTCACCGCAGGAGAAGAACGGCCAGGGCGCTGAAGCGATCGAGGCGCTCTTCGCGCGCTCGATGAGCACCGGTCTGCTCGCCAAGGACGTCGATGGACTCGTCACGCTGTACGAGGCAAGGGCGGGCTTCCACCGAAGAGAGATCGACAGCTTGAGTGAGTGGCTGCTTTAGTCACGAGTCGGGCCGTGAAGCTGACGGTCCGGGGCGCAGTCGCGGACCAGGAGGCGCTCGAGCCGGACATGATTGACCCCGTCGTGGAGATGCTCGAGGAAGGGATCGAGGCTGTCAAGAAAGGTGAGGCGATCTCATTTGCAGTCGTCGGATTGCGCTGACGACGACACCCTACTCAGCGCACAGGAAGGGCGACCCGGCGTCGCGCCTCGAGAAGCACCTCCTTCGCATGGTTCGTCCTTTGCTCGACCTCCCGCCAGCTGCAAATCTGACCAATCTTTTCCTTTACAAAAGTACGAGCGCTTCGGCCGCCTCGAGGAAGCCTCGGAGCTGTGGGCCAAGCTCGTCAAGCAGCGCCCGCACAGCTACGCGACGCACTACGGGTACGCCGACTTTGAGACGCGGCTCGGGTCGCCGCAAAAGGCGTTCGAGATCTACAAGGACGGCTGCAGCCAGAAGGGCCTCGACTACCCCGAGTACCTCCTCGAGGCCTGGCTCGTCTTTGTCAGACAAAACGGCGCGTTTGGCGACTTTGAGTACACGCTCCAGCGCGTCAAGAAGCAGAAGAAGGGCCTCGAGGGGAAGCGCGCCAGGGTGGGCAGCCGTCCACGTTGTGCGGTGTGGGGCCGAAGCTGATGGCCAGTGCTGAGCAGGAAGCGGCGGCGGCAGCGGCGGCAGAGCCGGTCGCGTCCACCTCGGCGCCGGTCGTGCAGCAGAAGATGGCGGTCGACAACCCCACCGACGGCGGCAAGAAGCGCGAGCGCAGTCCCGCGGTCGAGGTCGCGCAGAAGAAGGCCAAGGTCGAGGCGCCGCCTACTGCCGACGAGCCAAAGAGGTGCGTCCTCTTGCATCTACCTCACGCTTCTAGATGTACTTACCGTTGATCTTGCAGGGACCGCGAGAACTCGACCGTGATCGTCACCACCTCGTCCGAGACCCAGGCGACCGAGGACGACATCAAGGCGCTCTTCAAGGACGTGCGTGCCGCCTCTCACCTCTTACTCGAACTTCGCTAATGTATTCAACCTTCACAAGTGCGGTGAGATCCGCGAGATGAAGCTCAAGACGATCGGCACTCAAGGGATCGCGATGCTCGAGTTCATGGACCGCAACAGCGTGCTCGCGGCGCAGACCAAGGACAAGAAGCGCATTAACGGCGTCGAGGTCGAGGTGACTATCGCGTGGAAGTCGTGCCTGTTCGTGACCAACTACCCGGACGAATACGAGAAGGCCACGATCGAGGCCCTCTTTGACAAGGTGCGCTTTCCCTTGCCGCTTTCCAGCTGGGGCAGACGCTGACCGTTGTCCTTGCACGCAGTACGGTACCATCTTTGACACTCGCTGGCCGAGTAAGCGCTTCAAGACGAACCGCCGCTTCTGCTACGTCCAGTTCACGTCACCCGTGCGCCGTCGTCCCCACTTGCTACATGCCCCATTCTGACCGGTGCTCTCTCCAGGCCGCTGCTGAAGCTTCCCTTGAGCTTCACAAGAAGGAACTCGAAGGCGGGCTTAAGCTCCAGGTCGCGATCTCGGACCCGACGGCGAAGAAGAGCCGCACGGACATCGGCGCGAACCAAAAGGAGCTCCACATCGCCGGCCTGTCCAAGTTCGTCAAAGAGTTTGACCTCCGGAGGCTTTTCGAGAAGGTACGCACCTTGTTGCTTCGCGGGCGAGGCTGAGCTCACGAGCGGGACGATGCAGTACGGCACGATCAAGGAGGGCGGCGTTCGGGTCGGGGCGGACGACAAGGGCGAGTGCAAGGGCTATGCGTTCGTCGAGTTCGAAGATGAGGTACGTTCGAGCCACTCTCGCTGCGTTCACATTAGCTGAACCCGACCTTCTCGCAGGCGTCTGCGCAGGCGAGTCTGGCGCTGAACAACCACGAGCTCAAGAAGCGCCACATGTCCGTCACGATCGCCCAGAGCCGTGTCACCGGCGTTCAAAAGTACGTTACGTACCAAGTGCTCATCACAAAGACTCCCTTCTGACGCCGGCGCCTCTCCAGAGCTCACGCTCCCGAAGCACGAACGGACGTCCAAGGCCGCTCCGTCCGCGTGCGCGGCATCAAACCCGGAACAGAGGAAGCGATCGTACAGCAAGCCTTCGCCAAGTTCGCTTCGGTCCGCGTCGTGCAGATGGTCCCCGGAGCAACGGAAGCCGTCGTAGAGCTCGACTCTGTAGCCGTGCGTCCCCTTCCTCCCTTGATCACCACCCCAAACCACTAAACCTGCCCACCTTCCAGGACGCAGGCAAGGTCCTCATGTCGAAAGACTCGATCCTCGTCGACGACGCCATCGTCGAGATCTCTGCGATCGGACGCCAGGTCTACACCGCCGACGGCAAGAAGCCCGCCGGCGCCGGCGCGGACGGCGACCGCCTCATGCCGCGCCAGGCGTCGAGGGGCCGTGGAAGGGTTGGCCTTGCGGGCGCGAGGGGATCGAGGGGACGCCCGGGACTTGGGGCGCGGCCGCTCGTCGTGCCCGCTAGCGCTGGGACGCCTGTCGCAGCTGCGACGCCGGCGGCTCCTGTTGCGTCGGGGTCGGGTGGAGGGAGGAGCCAGGACGACTTTCGCGCGCTTCTGACCAAAAAGACGTAGTGCTTGAAGGAATCGATGCCACTGTGGATACGTATCGCTTCAACCTGCTATCTCGCTGCGCACGCAAGCTCAAGACGCTGCTTAGCGGACCTCTGCGCTCCGCTCGTTGTACATCCAACAAGTCCTTACTAGTCTAGCACCAACCTAAAACTACACCACAAGCCCCCACAACCTCTCAGAACAACCTCTCAAGCGTCTTGTGTACCGCCCGGCCAAACGTGCTTCGCTCCTCGTCGTCGTAATACGTCTGGTCGAACGCTGGATCGTCGAGGAACGAAATGAGGTCGACGTCCTTTGCGCGGATCCAGGTAGTTCGCTTGATGAGCTTCCAGGCGAAAAAGAGGAAGACGAAGACCATGGGTGCGAGGTAGGAGAACAGGAAGTTGTCAACTGACCATGCGCCTTTCAAGAAGACGCTGAGCGGGTGGAGTGGTCAGTGACGCGCTTTCTCGGAGGAACTTGGAAATCATACTAGTAGCCTCTGATTTCAGGAGAATGTATCAGCTTCCGGTCCCAATCGACGTTCGATGCTCGGCTCACTGCATGAAAAGGACAAAGACGCCAGAGAGGAATGCCCACCTCGCTCCGTAAGGCATGATCCAGGACTGAAAGAATTTGTCAGGCTCTATAGAATCTTGATAGGTGTGGTGACGCACAGTAACGGGAAGCGTTGAGCGAGAGATGCCCTGCACCTTCATGGCACGATTCCAACAAATCCAGGTGAAACTAAATAAAACCCAGTTCAAGAGCTGGCAAGCAGCTGGGGGGCTCGTACGGTAAGCAGCTAACAAACTGTGGATGCAGGCGTACTACACGTACTGACGATCCCGGTCAACCAATTGATGGCAATTTGGGCGCTGCTCCTGGTAGCGTCGCAGAGTATCAGCTCGCGGGTTCGGCCAGGACAACTCAGGCTTCACGTACGAAACTTGGCAGCAAGAAAGAAGAGAGAGGATAGCGGATACGACCACCGCCAGGTACGGGACACCGTTGCGGTTCCTCCGAGCGAGGAAGCTGGGCGCATGACCGTCGCGCGCCATCTGAGCCAGGGCCCGGGTGGCGGAGAAGTAGTCTACGAAGGAGTTTGAATTGAGTGGTTGAGCTACATCTCATAGCAGTTGGACTGACAGGCGTTTCCAGCGCTGAAGATGCTGGTGAGAATCAAGGCGTTCACGATGGACGGCAGTGCAATGATCTTCAAGCGTCGCATAGCCACAACGTAAGGCTACGGGGAAGAAGACTTCCTATCAGCTTATTATGCTGCCATGATGGGAAAGGCAGCGCATACAGACTTCGCAGCGCCCTTGGCACCATTGCCGATGGCGTTAATGAGTTCGGTGCTATTATAAGGGACAAGGATGCCAACGGCGAGGGCGCCACCTTTGATTATACATCAACGTGAGTCATCGCACAGCTGAAAAGTACGAGTGGCTTACCAATGAAGAATATGACAAGGCGATAGACGGTTTTGCGGAACGCTACCGGTAGGCACTTTCTGGGAGTCCGTGCCTCACCAGCAACCACTGCAAGGGTCAAGTCAGCACTCGTTTCTGGAATCAGGGTAGACCATGACTTTACTGGTCAAATACTGTGGATTCCAAGCTTCATCAGTCGGTGTCACCGGTCACAGGGCAGCAGCTCGAGTATACTCACATCCGGTCCCGCTGTTGACAAAACGCAACTACGCCGTTAGTCAAAGGACGCATTTTTTCAGGTTAGGTAAACTTACCGATCGTGAACGCCGCGTTGGAGACGGCGGCCAAGAATCCCTCAAATAAACCGGTCCCATGAGCATGCCCAGGGTAAGGGGTCGTCATGAGACCCGGATCCCGCCAGAAACGGAAGCCGAAGCGGCTGAAGAAGTGTTACGGATCAGTGAGCTGTATTCAAGGTCGAGCGTTCGCGTTGAAGGGCTGGACGACGCACTCGTGGATCGGGTTCCCGCCGAGCATCGTGATGAAAGTCATCAAAAGAAGTCCGGTAATCAGAAGGATCTTTCCGATAGAGAAGATGAACCTGAAGATGAGCGGAGAGGACTTGATCAGTGAATCGGAAGGGGGGGGGGGAAGCAAAAGCGCGGCTCACTCGGCGTTGCCAAAGTACCGGGTGCTCCAAATATTCATAGCGAAATACGCGATCAGGATGAGGGTAATGTAGACGGCGACATTGACCTTCAGTATGTCCGCCCAGTACTCAAGAACGACTGCTCAGCGGCGCCAGCTTGAGCTCGAGCGCTCGCCATCTTGGTGCCATCATGATCCACTCACCAGTAAACGCAGTGACTTCGAACGCAACGAGAGCGACCTCGTTTCCCCAAAAGTTCCAACTGCGGCCAGGTAAACCTCAGTTCGTGGAGATAAGCCCGAAATTAGCTCAGGACAAACCCGAGTGCGAAGCCAGCAGCATCATCAATGTCTGGAAGCGATCCCAGGTATCAGTAGAAATGGTGCACCCTTGGGAACCACATGATCATACATCGCGCAGCATTCCGACTGAATGCAGTGTCGGTCGGCCAAAACGTCACGAGCTCCATCTGGCACATTGCGACGCAGAAAATGACCGATACCCACCTGTACAGGTTTTCAGCGAAAAAACCTACAGGCTGTTCAAGCTTCCCGACTTACCATATGTATCCGAGGAGAAGACTGAGAGGTCCCGCCTGCGTCAGGCCGCTTCCGATGTCTGGGAAGGAAGCAGCGCATCAAGCGGGTGTTTTCAAACGGGCCGTGTAGTCCTCACACACAAACAGCGCAGTTCCGATTGATCCTCCACTGAGATGACGAATCTGTCAGTTCTTAATCCCTTTACACGAGAGGCTAGGGTGCGCACAAGGCGATGAGATCTGAAACAACCAGGGTTCAGTTTTCGAGTTCGTGTCACAGCTGGACGCACTCACTAATATGATAGGACTCCTGTAGATCATTTAGTGCGTCAGTAGAGCTCGTTTTGCCGCCGAGAAAGAAAGCTCCTCACCAGCGTGCGGTGCGCGGCCGAGGTCGACCCAAAGCGGGTGTCCTCGCCCCCGCTGCGCGCAGACATGACAGATGCCGTCGAAGAGACTCTGACTTCGACGGTGGGCTCTTGCTTCTCCTTGTCATTGAGGCTTGCTGCTTTGCGGCTCAGCATGCTGGTGGTGGGGTGTGAGAAGCTCGGGGACAACGGCGCTGCAAGGGATAGAGCGATAGTCTTGGAGATAAGAGTGATCCACCGTGGGGTTCGGTTGATTTGACCGTGGCCCCCGAGACATGAATGGCCCGCAGTGCGGCGGCCGATTGGCGCGTGCGAGCGTCGCCTCCACCCCGATAAGGCCTCCTCCAGCCCTTCAGCGGCAGCCCTTTGGCCGTACGGCGCTAAAGGCGGCAAATCAGATGTGCTTACTTCCAACGTGCCAAAAGGTCTAGTCCAACGATTTGGCGTGAGAGAGAGACTCTGAATATTTCCAAAGAGCAAGTACGTTGCTGTTCACGACAACTCAGTCCCAATAGATCTTTTCGAACACATCCATGGGCTGCTTGGTGTCGTAGTTTCCTGCCCCACCCTTGCCTTTCGCCCAGCCAGCCCTGCGAAGCACCGTGCGCGAGAGCGAACGCGCCACTGACGGTTTCGTCGAGAGGTGGATCGCCTCCTGGAGTTGAAGTACAGCGTCAGTGAGATTTTAGCTGGTTGCCCTTCATAAGTCATTGACCTCGGGCCGAAGAAAGTCCTGGCAGCTGAAGTGAACGACTCGGTCAGTGTCTTCGCTGTCATTGCGGAAGAAGCAGCACATACGCAAACACACCATACAAGATACGCACATCGTCCTTGTCTCCTGGCGTGCAAGAATTTTCTCCGGCACCGTGGTATAGAGAGCCTAGTGCCGATCAGGTCAGCTTTTTGACCGACGTCGCTGCGCCGCGGCGCCGCCCATACAAAAAGCCACAAACCAAGCCAGAACAACGCGCTTCCCGGCTCCATTACGGCGGACACAGCCTGATCTTGTGTTGGAGCTCGGTCTGGTGCCCACAGGTGCGAACCAGGAATCACGCGAGTAGCGCCATTATCGGCAGTCGAACGCGTGCCAGCGACCTGAAGTTGGAACACAGTGCGAAGGTGAGTGATGATCGTGGCTATAGATGAGACCGAGGACCTACGAGACATCCAACTTGGGAAGTGTGAAGGCTCCCCTCTTTCGCTTGGACGCAGTGAACACTCTGATCACGATGCAGGACTTGCGGAGGGGCGCCAGGGGCCACTCGATAGGCAGAAGCGACGCTGAGGACATAGCTGGACTCCATTGTGAATACCTTGTCCCCAATCCAAGTGCTGGACGTAGTCCTGAGGATTCAGGGTCAGCATGCCGTTGCATAAATCAGACCAAACACTGTTCTCGCGACGAACTTCAGCGTCTCGTGCATGATCGCGTCCCAGAGGTTGTGCTCGATGATGAGCGAGGTTTCCTTCGGCATACGTCCCAACATGCCTCGAATATGAGTGGTGTTCTGTCAAGAGATTTTCAGCACTCCTTCTGTCCGGCCAATGCTACTCGCAAGACGAACCGAGGCATAGAAGTCCAAGCCCAGCTCAGGAAGGGAGGCCAGGTCCGGCGTGACCTTGAGGTAGTCAAAATGGGGCTGAGCACCGCTGTTGAGTATATTCAGCTGCTCTGGTGTCACAAAGTTGCTGATAACTGCTCAGGATGTACATCAGCGTTAAGCGACTCCATCGCGAGAAGGGCCAACGCGCACTGACACCGCCGTCCCGGAAGATGACCTTGAAGATCTCCTCGTGCGAAGTGCCGAGCGGGAGTGTGACAAGCGACATGTTGGGACGAAGAGGCAAGTGCCAGGAGCGCGAGAGAGAGCGATAACGAAGCTCGCCGCCGGACTGCGCTGCCAATCAACCGAACGCGGGGCGCAGGCGCAGCCGCGTCCCGTCGAACTTAGCCGCGTTGGCCCTCTTTCACCTCTCAAGCCGTCGCAAGATGGTGAATCCGATCCTCAATTGCCTACTGGTTACCTACCCAATCGAGGCAACGCACCAGGCGCTCTTTGACAGGCTGCATTCACTGTTCAAGGTGCGCTGGCGAGCTCGTGGCATGACTTCGGCCCTCGCTGACCGCTGACCAATCACTCTCGCAGACGGTTCGCTTCTTCCCAGGCGAGGATGGGAGCGGCACTCCCGGGCCATATCCAGTCGTCCTCCCGCCGCCAGAAGTGTACGAGGAGGCGGATTGCATTCTCGCCTTCGTGATTCCAGAGAACCTACTGGATTACTCGCAGGTGAGTGCTTGAGTATGTTTGGTGGCTGCTGGGCTCACAACTTGGACTGCAGACACCGCACTTGAAGCTCTGGCACGCCCTCGGGTCTGGCACCCACCAGCTGACGTCGTCGCCATTCTTTCGGTCGATCCCAAAAAATAACCCGATGGTACTCAGTAATGTGGCTGGAATTCACGCTACGTCTATTGGGGAGCATGGTGAGTCATTTGCTTTGCCATATTGTGATTTGGTTACTGACTTCACGCGCTTAGTTATTATGACCACGGTAATCCCTTCCACCTGGCATGCCCTGTGCTCCGTGGGCTTAATCGTAGCCTCTAATCCAGCTCATGCACTTTCACAAGATGCAAAAGGTCATGGCTGCGAGTAACGCCGGGCGCTGGGCCGGTCCGCTCGACCTCGGTGGCCTCTTCATTCGAGAGTGTGTCTTTTGCAACTCTTTCAAGGGGCTGAGCTGATGGCGGAGTTACAGAATCCGTGGGATGACTTTAGGCATTATTGCCTATGGACATATTGCCCGCGAGATCGCGCGACTCGCGTCGGCATTCGGTGCTCGTATCATTGCGTGCACTCGAGATGGGAAGCCCCGGGGGATTGGCGGCTTTCACCTTGATGGCACTGGAGATACCGAAGGTATTATCCCGGAGAAATACTTCACCACTGAGAAAAAGTCTTTGCACGAGTTCCTGGGCGAGTGCGATGTTGTGTGCAACAGTGAGCAGCCTTCCATCCCTCTCCAGCCGATCCGCTGACTGCGAGGACAAGTGCTTCCAATAAGCGAGCAGACCCATCACTTCATCGGAATAACGGAGCTTTGTGCTATGAAGGTGCATTAGAGACCTTCCTCTTCCCCAATCCACGTTCGCTGACTTCACGTCCACTCCACCGCAGGACAACGCCTTGTTGGTCAATGCTGGGCGGGGTGAGACCGTCGACACGATCGCGCTCATAGCGGCGCTGCAGTCCTCTGAGCCCGAAACGGGCCGTCCTGGAACACTGCGTATTGGGGGAGCTTGTCTCGAGTAAGCTGCCGCTCCTTCAGCGTCGTCCCATCCTGATCTAAGTCCTGCAGTGTGACGGACCCCGAGCCCTTGCCCGATGGACACATCCTGTACTCGATGGAGAACGTCATCATCACCCCGCACTGCTCGTGGGCGAGCGAGCAGCTCTACGAGCGCGTTGTCGACGTGCTCGAATCAAACAAGGCGCGGATCGAGGCCGGGAAAGGCGCTCTGAACGCCTTGCGAGGTAAAGGGGAGTAGAGACTGGATGATTTCCATGTCCCGCACACATTAAACTGCATCTCAAGCTTCAGCTTTTCTCGTTCGCACCCGATGCGACGTGAGCAGTGGATGTTGGCGATCATTCTGCTTGACTCCGGAAACGCTTTCGCTGGCGATGGGATAGGTGGTTTCATTTCGATATGAAGGGCGAGCGTCTGCACCTGTACAGGCACTCAACGCCCTCTCGCGCATCGCACCTCGCCCGGCTCCAGCACGCACCTCTGCGATGTTCGGCCCAGCAAGCGCGAGGATCTCTTCCCTCGCACTCCTGACGTCGTCGATCCCAAACGCAGCGCCGAGGATGAGGTCCGGCTCCCCCACCTTGCGCTGCGCACCGTCCATCGGCTCGTCCTCGTCTGCGTCGTCGGCCTCGGCGGGCGAGGCGAGCCCGGCGGCGGTGTAGTAGTTTCCAATGTAGTACGCCGAGTACGACTTGAGGAGCGAGATGGCTGTACGTGCTCGGGCATCAGTGGGGCCGAGGGCGCAGGAACGGCGGGGCACGCACAGCGGCAGTCGAGCACGGCGCGCTTGTAGAGCTCCATCAGCGCAATGTGGGGCTCGAGGTCGCCCGGCTCAGCGGCAGAAACGAGCACGTGGCGGTCCGCGATCCACTCGAGCCATTCGCCTGCGCGGAGTCATCAGCTTTGTGTCCGCGGCTGCTCACGGGATGGGAACGTACCTTCGGTCAGGGGGAAGTACGACTCGAGCATCGAGCGGGCCTGCGTGAGCTCCTCGACGAGGCCAAGCATAGCTGTCACTGACTAGTGACTTCCCTAGGTATGATGCTTCCGGGTTTGACCGAGCGGGCTGGTTTGAGGCGCTGCCGTGGTTCGAGCTCATAGAGGCCGAGACAAATGGTGCATACAAGAAGTGAAATGGTTTAGCAACTGCAGTAGAGCCTTTACAGAGATTTGCGTCCGCTGGCATTAGAAATGACGAAGTGGTCCAAGTGCAAGCCCGAGAATTCTGGTTCGCAACGCCACTGCTCCAACTGAGCTATGATTCCATGCGTGGGCTAGCGGTCAAGGGAAGCTGACGAGCTAAATATCTTGAGACAACGAAGAACTGGGAGGTTTACAGGCAGGCATGCGCGGCTCCGTCGCTTCACGAGTGCCGCCGCGGCGCCTCCGAGTCTCGCAGCGCGGTGCCAATCAGCCGACGTCCCTGCCAATCAGCCGAGCCTTATCAGCACTCCCATCCCCGCCATCCACATCTCGCATCTCTGCCTCGCTCTCATTACCAAATAACACTCCGCTATGCCGCTCGTCACTCTTCCCTCCACCACGCCAATCGAGGAGCTGCTCACTGTCTTTCGTCGGGACGGAGCGATGAGTAAGTTGCGTCCTCAGTCAAGTGGCTGCTTGCTAAAGCATTACTTTAGTCGTCAGTGACTTCCTTGCGCCGGCAGATCTCGCGGAATTCAACGACGCTTCCGCACCCATGTTTGCGAAGCTGCAGGCGACGCCGCCAGGTCAGAATCTGCTGAGCGAACTTGGCCCCAACTTCCACGCATCTGTGGGTTTAATCAGATACTTTGATTCGTGCGAGAAACTCATGACTACTGATGCAGCACACGACACATCTCCGAGGTCTGCTGGGCAAGCTGCCGAAGCAGTCCACGAAGGTGCTCCAGCACCCACTTTGGAATGCAGTCATGCACGATACTCTGAAGTAAGAACTTATAGAAGTACTTCATCTCAGCCGATCAAGGCCCTGACCCCCTTCCCCTGTTCCTTAGGACTCAGCAGCAGTCTTACATCGGAGACAACCTCATCGTCACCAACACGACCCACATCCTATCCCTCGGTGTCGCGTGAGCTGATTTGAAGGTACTTGCTCGGGAGATCGCTCACACTTGCTCATGCTGTGTAGCTTCCATGTTGCACCGGGAGCGGAGAACCAGGTCCTCCACCGCGACCAAGCGATTCACAATGTCAACGTGCAGGAGGGGAACCTGTACACTACGGATGTAGGGTGCCTAGTGAGTGGTATATGAGTCTCTTTGTATAACGATAGCTCATCAACGTACTGACTCCGTCACAGATTGCTGGATCTAAAGCCACCGAGAAGAACGGTGCAACGCGAGTGATTGTGGGCTCCCACCTCTGGTCTCCCAACCGGATTGCGAAACAGGAAGAGACTGTTCCAGCAAAGATGGAACCTGGATCCGCGCTGTTTTGGTTCGGTGAGTCCTGCTAAGTAAGTGCAGAGTACGAGGTAAGCGCGGGCTGAACGGATGGTCTCGCAGGATCGACCTATCACGGCGCTGGAGCAAATGTCAGTCAGTCGGACGACATTGATAGCATCAGAATCCTTTACGGCTTCTTCGGCACTCAGGACTTCCTCCGCGCCGAGGTAGCTTCACCCTTCACATCCAGGTTTCGGCAGAGACTCACGCTTCTTTCGCTTCGCAGGAATGCCAGCAACTTGTGTGTCCCCCGGAGGTCGCCAAAACTCTTCCCGTCGATGTCCTCCGTGTTGCAGGGTGGGCCAAGGCACGCGGTGGATCGGGGTTCGTCGAAGCACAGGATCCGCTCATCTCGCTCGGCCTCAACAACGTGGCGTAGACATATTCGAGGCCAGCGACGATGAGCTTTATGTGAATTTGCTTTAAGCTTTCAGTGTTTCTAGGAAGATTGGTATCAGGCAGCCATGCGCGATGATGGGGTCTATTAATTGGTAACAAGTAGGGGGGGGGATGCGAATGCGAACAGACCGACAAAACACTGATATGGAGAGGGAGAGGGAGGGGAAAGCAATTAGTCCTCGCCATCGAGGTTGCGCTGTGGCGCGTTCTCGTGGTGCGACTGCGCCTTGCCGGTGTCGACCTTGAGCGCGTTGTGGCGCTCCGTCTCACCACCGAACGGCTGCCACTTGGACGACCTCCAGGCGGGGACGTTGCTCATATACCTGTGGGTGCGGGTCAGCAACTCGGTTACTGGAGATGGTCGAGTTGAACAAACATTTCGTCGACCTGGATCAGGCTAGACATCGAAAGGAGACGTCAGAAACGGCATGGCGATGAAAGGGAAGAGAGCGGCAAACCTGAGGCCCTTAGTCTCGGGGACGGCGAAGTAGGTGAAGGCTGTGAATCCAATAATCGCACCCGCCCAGACGAAGGTCTGCCAAAGCGGGGTCAGCGACGAGGAAAACGCCCGCGCGGGCGCGACAACTCACAATCTTGGCCTGGAGGTTTCCGTATCCGGCGTCCGTGATGTAGGGAGTGATCATGGCAAGGAGCCAGTTCTATGTGCAAGTACTGGGTCAGCATTGCCCTCTTCATCGTCGATCCCGGGTGATCCGTGGAGCACCCAGTAGGGCGGTGGGAAAATGGAGACATCAACGCACGTTGAACCAGTTTGATCCAGTCGCCCAGGCAACACAGTACGGCGCCATGCGCATCGGGAACTGCTCAGCAGCGACGACCCATCCTGCGAGCGATCTGGTCAGCGCGCGGCGCACGCGCAGTCAGAGCGAGCTAATCGTACCGAGAGGTCCCCAGGAGGAGGCGAATCCGAAAATGAAGACACAGCTGAACGTGATGAGGATCTTGCCAGCGACCTCTCCATCGGGGTCTGGAAGGTGCGGTAAGTCAGCGTGGCATCGCGGCCGGCCGGCGTGGCGTCAGACGTACAGGCAGTGCCGAGGGCTCCCGCGACAACCTGGCCGACGAACATGATCGCAGCACCGATGAAGAGCGTCTTCCTGCGTCCGAGGTTCTCGACGGCCCAGAGACCGGGGAAGGTGGAGAGGACGTTGACGGCGGAGAGGATGACTTGGATGAGGAAGCTGTCCTTGATGCCGGCGCTCGCGAAGAACTTGACTCCGTAACTGAAGAAGAAGTTGACCTGTAGAGACGGGTCAGATACTCGTTCACCGGAGGACTTCGACGTAGACTTACACCAGTCCACTGCTGACCGGCCTGGATCATGATTCCGATGGTGGTGCGGAGACGCATGCTGAATTGAAGTACGTCAGTGCATTCTTCAAGCCTCATCAACAGTGAAAAAGACTCACCGATCCTCCGACTTGAAGCAGTCCCAGTAAGTAGCATCGGCGGCAGCGGCCTCAGCCTCGACCTCACGAAGGGTAGCCTGGACCTCAGCCTCGAGCTCGACGTCGCCGACGGGCAGGTCTCGGAGCTTCGAGAGGTTCTTGCGGGCCTGGTCGACGTTTCCGCGCGACAAGAAGTATCGGGGCGACTCGGGCGAGAGGACGGTACCTCCGAGGAAGAAGACGGCGAAGATCATCTGAATGGAGACGGGAACGCGCCATTGGCTGGCCTGCAACGACCAAATACCGAAAGTAAGCTTCGAGCAGCATGGGGTGATGCTCAGAACGTACGCCAGAGTAGTTGCGCGAGTTGTAGTTGACGACGTTGGCGAGGAAGATTCCAAGGGTGGCGGCGAGCTGGAACGTCGACGAGATGATTCCTCGCAAGTGGCGTGGGGAGCACTAGTTGTTGTGAAGCAGTATTAGTGGGGAAACGCTGAAGTCCGCCGATCGCCAGCATCGCGCACCTCGGCCTGGAACAGCGGCGCCAGCATCGACATTGCTCCAACTCCGAAACCAGCGATCCAGCGGCCACTGCGTTTGGGACTGTCAGCTCAAAGTCTCCGAGCACCATACTGTAGGAAGCACGAACGCAATGATCTGACCCCACTGGTACATCGCAGACGTCTCGACGCTGACTCCAATGAGGAAAATGAAGAGGCTGCGATGGAAAGGGTCAGCGCTCCCGCTGAGTGCCATGCCAACTTCCTCGAGAACGCTCACGCGATAATGGTGGCCTTCTTGATACCGAGACGACTCGAGATCGTGCCAGCCGCGAGCGATCCGAACAAGGCTCCAAGACCCATGAACGAGGTGATGAGCGCCTGGCGGGTGGTCGGGATCGAGTAGCCCGAGACTGCGGTGGCGTCGGGGGTTCCAAAGCGCTGGAGGTCTGAGAACGAGGCAAGCGGGTCAGCTTCCGCAGGGGCGCCAAAGGGAGCCGTGCGACGCACAGTCGGTCTGGTTGATGAGACCCGAAATAACACTGGACGAAAGCGCTGGTCAGCACCTCCTGTTGTGGATCGAAGCCTAATCCACCGATGCGCACCCAGACTCCCAGCCGAACAACAACCTATTAAAGTGAAGAAGGTCAGCTCCTCCGACCGACAGTGGCGAGCGCGCGGGACGCACCCAGCGCAGCTCTGGAACAGGCAGAGCACGACGACGAAAACCGGGGCCCGGTCCTTTGTGCGGACCGTGACGTTGGGGAGAGCACTGTGCTCGTCCGCGTGGAGGGAGCCAGTCTTGCTGGTGGGCTGGGACGCGCCCGGCGTGGTCATGGGCGACTTTTCGTAGTCCATGGCTGGGGTCGGGATGGGGTAGTGCCTTCGGTGTGTGGAGATGGGAGCTGGAGATGGGTGGAGGGAGGGAAGAATCGATGTGAACCGCGCAGGCGAGGGTAAATCTTGCAAGCCGAAGAAGGGATCGATCCGTTCTGCGCCGCGCCCGACGTCGGTGTCGGCACGCTGCCGAAGCGTGAGTTGACTTCCGGATGACGCGCGCCGAGGACCCAGACTCCCTCCCCAGTGGCGGTCTGCAAACGGCTCATTGTACGACGGCCAGTCAGCACTCGTTGACCTCCCGAGCCCGCCCCAAGTCGCACCTGGGCCGCGAAGGATTTCTCGCCTGGCTCGCGCTAGCCGCGGGTCTCCCGGCGGACCGCTAAATCATCTTCGCCAGCCGATCGATGCTCAGGGGCAGAAACAACAAGCAGGGTCGTCCAGAGGAGACTGGAGGCGTGTGGAGAGAGGAGGGGAGCGCTGGAGAGGGACGCACCCCCGGCGGGAGCCCACCTCGATGCGCCGCGCCTGTGGCGGCGAGTGCGCCGGCGGACTCCACCGCGCGCGCTGGGGTTCGGATTTGTAACGCGATTGGCTCGCAGATGTTGGCAAACGGGTGGAGAGTCCCCGAGAGCCTGGAAGGTGACTGTTGGGGCCCTGCGGCGGTGCAACGGAGCGTCAGCTAAACTCGCGACGAGCGTCGGACTCGGACTGCGGACGACTCACGAGTTTCTGCCGGCACGGACGGCGCACGCCGGCAACAGGAGGAGCGGTCAAAACAGATGGCACAGACCACTGAAACCGTGCGGCAGCGACCTGCCGGCCCATCCGAGACACACTTGCGGGAGGAGGCCGGGGCGCCGACGTCGAGGGGTGCCGGCTGCGGTCGCGTCGGACGGAGAGTCGCGGCAAAGAGCTGGAGGTATGAAGCCAGAAGGTGGTCGAGATGAACGCTGAGCTGAACGGGGGAGGAAGGAAGTTGTTGCGGCTGCCGGTCACGAGCGAAAGTGTCGCACGACCAAGTGCGACGCTCTCGCGGGCGCGGCGGAGGGCCAAGCGGGGAGCTCACAGCATCCGAGAAGCAGGCGTTCGCCCCAGCTGAATAGAGAATAAAGAGCTGCTCAAGAGCTCGGGAATTAGCTTGACGTCGCCCCGCGCTGGGTCCCCGCGTTGAGCCTCCTGCGTGCTCAACCCACTCTGGGTCGCCCGACCCCGCGGGCGCTCCGTGAGGCGTCCCCGCGGGGCAGTCTCGTCGGCTGGAGGGGATTGAAGAAGAGAGATGTCGTCGTGGTCGGGGTGTCGAAGCCGAGCCTTGGGAATGCCGAGGAAGGAGCACCTGGTCGTAAGCCAGCCGGCTCAAAGCGGGCTGCTCAGGAAGTGGTTCGAGGCGCAAAGGATGAGTTGTACGCGGCGTCTGATCTGCCAGCAACTGCTGGAGCGTGAGGCATCAAGTGGCCGCGGTCGGCCGACAGGACAGCGAGTGCGGGGGGTCGGCGGGGGAGTCTGCGGGGATGCAAGGGCTTCGTCGGGCGAGAAGCGCGACGATGGTTGTCGTTGTGTACGGGGGATGCGGATCGTCGATTGTCGCGGCAAGAGACGCATCAAGTCAAACCGTGCGGGTCGTGCCGGCCCGCGAGGTCGCTCTCGGACGCGGATCTGACATGAACCGAGTCGAATCCGCAGCAGCCCAAGAGTGGCGGTGGGCATGAAGGAGGTGGACCCGCTACTCACGCCAAGATGTCGGCTCTCCCGTTCTCGTCGACCAAGATCAGTCCCAAGAAGAAGCGCAAGGTCACCGTACCGGCAGATCAACGCGTCCTCACGACACCCGCCAAGGTCCTCGCGCTCAACGAGGTGGACCAGCTCGACGACTCTGACCAGGAGTACTCGCCAGGTGAGCATCACTCGAGCTGAAAAGCTGGAGGAATCCTGACAGTCTATGAGCGTGAGCAGCACCGAGCGCGCCCGCCAGTCCGACGAAACGAGCGCGGCCGAGCAGTCGACCTCTCGCGCCCGCACCAGTACCCCCACCTACGAGCACCTCGGCAGTCGATCTCCGTGCTGCCCCAGGAGTGGTGGCTTGCTTGGCGTCCGTGCTCGCCCCCTCCGACGTCTTCAGACTCTCGCGCGTCTCGCGAAGCTGGAGGAAGGCGCTCGCCTCGGCCGTCACGGTCGGACGGTGGTCGTCTGAGCTCATACGGGCAGGCGCTCCCGTGCTCGAGGCATTCCTTTCGACCGTCGAGTATGCGCGCCTTGCTGCATGGTGCGTCGTCGCGGTCAGTCAGGGGTGTGCAAGTGCGCTAACGAGTCGCACAGTTCTGCCACCGGCATACAGATCAGGTCGACTACTACCTCCGCATCCGCTGCTGTGCCACCTGCCAGCGCACGACGGGAAGGCAGAAGCTGTGAGCGTCGGCCCCACCCCGCCCCCACACCACCTACTGATGTCCATCATCGGCAGCCTTCCATCATTGGCGCAATTCTTGAAGGAAGGGAAGGCCGAGTACGCCATCATTGTCACGAACCCGGCCGCCGCCGTCTTGCCGTTCTGCTTCGCGCCCGACGCTGGCCGCGCTCGCATGGAGTGGAAGCGGCTCGTGGATGCAAAGGGACTGTTTGTGGTGTCGCTCAAGGCCGTCGAGAATCTCAAGAGCTTCTTGCGTGAACGTCGGGAGCTTGTAAAGCGGCTGCATAGGGTGCGTCCGCGCGCAATCTTGGCTGTCAGTGAGACTGATGGCCTTATGTCTCCAGGATGGCAAGGTGCTTCACGATTGGGAGAATCAGAGTGAGCGAGGACTGAAGAAGGTCGTTGCCTGGAGGAATTGGTACGTTTGCTTCCCAAATCCGATGTCGTCCTGTCGTTCACGGCCGGTGCTTGCTTTAGGCTCGAACTGAAGCTGGAGACCGAAAAGTCGTGGTTCGAACCTGACTAGTAGGCTGACATCTCCTTGACTGTGAGCTACGTGTTCTAAGTTGTTTTTTTCTTCAGCTACACGTCTCCGATCTGGCGGGAGCACCCGCTGGTCAACACGCCTCGAAGGCACGAGGAAGGACTTGAGCAGCGCTCTTCAAAAGTTTCGCAGCCAATAATCTGACGAAACCTCTAGTGCTCAAACAGATGCGCGCTCCCCTGATCGCGATCCTCCACAAGGTTCACGTCGCGCGACGAGAAGAGCGCGCCCAACGCCACCAGGAGCGCTTCGAATCGCTCTTCGCAAAGTTGCACGATGCGGTCCACTCGACCTTTCCTATCCCCACTCTGGACCCGTCCGAGTACTCCCTCGACTTGGAGGACGACGCTCGACTTGAGCGCCTCCACCGCCCCTCCGCCGTCGTGAAGTGCACCTCATGCGACGCCGTCGGCGCCTACGAGGATTTCTTGGACCACGCTTGCGCCAGCCCAGCGATCGAGATCGACGAGCGAAGACTGGTGCTCGCACATGCGGTGCTGGAGGCCGTTGGGCTGCCGGACCTGGCGACGTCGACCGAGAAGCTCAACAGCCTCGAGCACGACTTCTCGTGTGGGACGTGCAGTGCGCGAGAGGAGAAGCCGGTTGGGTGGAGAGAAATTGTGAGATTCAATCTGGTCGGACTGGAGAGCGTCGAGGAGCTGATTCCCATTCACAGATCGAGCATGTGGTGATGGAGCACGAGGAGGGCGCTCGGGTCCGCATCTTGTTTACGGAGCGCTGAGAACGGGGGTTCTGTGATGGGTGTAGTACATGTTGTTTCTGTGGCTAGCAGCTGTGTTTAGTGCCGCGTACACCTCGTCCGGGCCGCCAACCCGGTGCTCGGCGTCGCTCGGTGTGTCGGGGCGAAGATGGGCCGGCGAGACCGGAAGCGGGGTTCCAGACGCAAGCACGCTCTCTTCCTTCCCCCACCCGACTCTCGAGCCTTTCAAGCACCACATCGCTCCTCGACCATGTCGAATACGTCAGTCTCGTTCCCCAAGATCGCCAAGGTCGAATGCTTTATCCCGAGCACAGCCGGTGACGGTGGGGACTACCATCGCCAGAAGGAAGGGCACTGGATCATTGACGTGCGCCTACATTCCTAGACGTGGGGAGCTCTTGCTGACGCCGCTTCCTCCTCGCAGACTCCCATCTCGAACCCGATGTCGGGCTACGCCGAGTACCGCAAGTCCAGGACGACCTGGGGCATCGGTGGTGCGTCTCCTCCTCCTGCGTTCAACTTTACGACTAAAGGTTCTCCCATACAGTCCTTGGATCCATCGTGGTCAAGATCACGGCCGACGACGGCACCCAGTACGCGTCGCCGCTGCCCCGCGCCGACCGCCGCTCACCCCACTTCCCCACAGAGGCGTTGCGTGTGGCTTTGGTGGCCCTCCCGCCTGCTGGGTGAGCTCGTTTGACAGCTTCCGATGCCTCGAGTGCTTATCCTCGTCGCTCAGCTCATCGAGGAGCACCTTTCGCGCTTCGTCGTCGACTCTGACCCGCGCGACACGAACCGCATTTGGGACCAGATGTTCCGCGCGAGCATGTTCTACGGACGCAAGGGAATGGCCATCATGGTCAGTGCTCTTTCTAACTACCAGCAACCAAAACTACAACTAATATACGTGCCCAGGCCATTTCGGTCGTCGACCTCGCCATCTGGGACCTTCTGGGCCAGATCCGCAAAGAGCCCGTCTACGTGAGTTCAATGCATGTTCAAAGTGAATGAATACTAAATTTTCCCGGATTCCCGCACCTGCAGAAGATGATCGGTGGCAGGACCAAGGACAAGATCCCGTTCTACTGCACCGGCCCGCTGCCGACCGAGGCGCGCAAGATGGGCTTCTTCGGAGCCAAGGTTCCCCTCCCGTACAGCCCTCTCGACGGCCACGACTCGATGCGCCGAAACCTCGACTTCCTCAAGGACCACCGCGAGAAGCTCGGTCCTGGGTACCCGCTCATGGTCGACTGCGTGGGTGCTCTCGCTGGCGTTGCACTCGGGGAGAGCCTAACGCATTTAGCTTGCAGTACATGAGCCTCAACGTGCAGTACGCGATCCAAATCGCACAGAAGGCGATTGACGAGAAGATTGACATCGAGTGGTGGGAGGAGGTGCGTCTTGGTGCGCCCCAGGGCTGCGACGTCGCTAATGCCGTCCGTGTAGGTCCTTCACCCGGACGACTTTGACGGGCACAAGCTCCTCAAGGCTGCGCTTCCTCAAGTAAAGTGGACCACTGGAGAGCACGAATGTGAGCTCGAGTATCGGAATACCCTCGGGTCTCGCATGCTGACCGCGTCCGCGACACATCAGACACCAAGTACGGCTTCCGCAAGCTCATCGAGAGCCGATCGGTCGACATCATCCAGCCCGATTGCATGTGGATGGGAGGAATGACCGAGGTGAGACTCCACACGATTCAGCTTTCCGTGCAGGCCTGATGCGAGAGATCGGAAGAGCGTCGTGTAG
>ERZ1463038.139-NODE-139-length-20996-cov-56.625185_pt1 | contig 20996 bp, 16 predicted proteins | sample MGYA00564479_ERZ1463038 | MGnify/ENA primary metagenome ERZ1463038 (study PRJEB39244, sample SAMEA3635134) | Helicobacter pylori | study: EMG produced TPA metagenomics assembly of PRJEB11511 data set (Assembly of a 5300-year-old Helicobacter pylori...
CATCATGACGGTGCTGGCTCCAGAGAGAGATCGGGAGCACAGCGTCAGGCATTAGTTGGCGGCTTGGAATGTGGGGTTTATGGCGCGCTTACGTCGTCTCGTTGTCACTTTCCACTCCCTTTCTGAGCGCCGCGTAGATGAAGATAGTTAATTCGTGATAAGCCACTACAGAACCATTACTCCATTGACTTAATCGAAACGACGTAGATGTATTGATATTTCTTCTTCTACGTAAAAGCTTTCGCTTTTAGCTCTGCCACGAGCGTGCTCGGTGTCGTGAACAAGCACGTATTGAGCCCTGATTAGCGAGCCTTCTCATGCTATCCCCCTGCATTGTCCGATTCTTGGTTTTTTTCAAGGGGTGTCTTATCCTTAGGTGAGGACTTTTTCTTTACTTTTTCAGCTGCGTGTCGGATAAGGCTGCTTAGCATTCTTGTCCAATACGAAAGAAGATGTGGAATTGTCACGCGTCCGGCGAGGCGGTTCGTCCAAAAACTCATGGGCGCAGTCAGGAGACCAGCACTATGCCCTTGTTTTGTTCTGATTGAGTTAATTCTGTTTACCAATAATTGCTGGCCGAAGCCCATCTGTTGAGCGTAATCGACAAGCCTTTGCTCCATTTCGGATCCGAAGATCAGCGAGCCTGATTCTGGGTTGTCAAAATAAAAATCCTTATAATACTGTGTAATATCTATCCAGTCGGGACTGGAGCTTACGTAATTGAATATATCGGAGGGGAGTACGCTTTTGGGCTTTTTTTTTCCATGCGTTAGTTGTATTCCCGAGTTTTCGTAGGCTTTGGCTGCAAGTTCTGAGCAGAATGAGTGACGCGGGCTGGTATATATAGTGTTTAGTAAGCTATAGCGTTGTAGGTGATGATGCCTCAAATATTTTTCAAGGTGCTCAGAGTTTATTTCATTGACGGAAGAGGTGTGCCGAAAAACAACGAACTCGTTGTTTTCGTTGAGGTACTCTACCAAAGGGCGTAGATGAATTCCGAGTTTTGGCATTGCATGAATCAAACTGTGATTATAGAGGGCAATGGCTACATGATGATGCTTTGCGTTGCTTCTTCTTAGGGCTGACTGTACAACGATATTCGCGCTTTTTTGGGGGTGGGAGAATAATATAATGTCGCCAGTGCACGATGGAGTTTGCATATTTGTGGGGCTCTAGGGTCTCAAGTTTTATTTCAAGGAGCAGCCTCGACGTTTTGTGTCCCGTCATTCCTACTAATGATGTCCCAATTGTACCGTGAGAACCCAAGCTCGGGCCGTTGGTCAATGGTACACCAGCGATTTCTAGATTGACGAAATCGGGGCAACCACCATCCGCGTAAATCGCTTGGGGGATATCTCCTTCAATCAACACAGGTGCTCACAAGACCATTTCAGCAATCGTGAGTCAGTAGGTGCTACTAACCACCAATGACCGTCACGTTACAACATAGGTCATCGTGGAGCCCACTTCACCCGGCTGGACACCAATTCCTAATTGATCACAAAGCTTCACGTATCCGGCGATGCTGTGGACGATTTTCTGGAGTTGCCGCACATTACCCTCAGCGATCTCGCGGCTGCAATAAAATCGCTCGGACTCCCAGAGCGTTGCCCTTTGCAGGTCATTAGCAATGCTCCTATCAATCAATGCTTTTTGCTCGGATACAAGTCGAAAATCTTTCAATGACCGCACCTTTCCCCCAGTAATACCTCCGATCAGATAGCTAAACTCGCCAAGGTCCGAGCCCTCGACCGAAGTCTTTCCAGGCCAATAAAACACAATGCCATGGCAGCTAACAAAATTTTCCAGAGGACTGGGTGCCCGATGGATTTTTTTTCTAAAAAGCAATTTGAACAGTGCGGTAAGCATCTTAGGGATGACCTCAACAGCTAATCAGAGTGTTCAAAAGGATCGAATTTGGCAACACAAGCCATAAAAGCATCAGAAGCAGTCATGATCACATACAAACCTGAGTGTGTGGTGCAATCCGAGCTATGCAGCGCCGACTGAAGGCAGCATAGATGCTGGTTGGGTTACGACGATCACGTGGGCTATATTGCACTCACCAGCAATTTTCTGAGGTTCCGAAGATACGGACTTTACACCAGCCCAATAAAAGCTGAACATTACTAAAAAGGAGAGAACCGACACGAAGCCATAAATTTTCCAGCTAAATCTAGCAAAAAAAACTACAAACCTGAGAAGTGATAAAGTAGTAACCACTATTGAAATAGCGATTATAGAAAAGCAAAAAAAACCTGCAAATGCAGCACCAAAAAAGTTAAAGGCTTGACGTGTGGACAATATCGCTACGCTTCCCAAAAATCCTCCGAGCGCCTGTTCACCCAAAAAACCCGAAACGACTGGAAATGTAACAGGCATGTCTTTCATTGGCAGCGCCATGAAGTCAGACAACCAGTTTTCAGCAGTTTCTATTCTTTTACTAGCGTACGGAAGGCCTAGGAGAAAAAGCCCAAGAGAATTAATCATTGCTGCGGAAAACACATTTACATTTTTTTCATCAGTAAACAGATATAGCTGTAGGTATAATACATCCAAAATCGCTATACCCATTAGAATGACACCGGCGATGAGTAACTCCCAATGGCCGTAAACTCCTTCAAATTTTTTCTCGCTCTCGCTCTCGCTATCAGCTTTCATGGATGGTTGAGTGTTGTTCATGTATTTCCTCCAGTTTGTTCGTATGCGCGCTACTCTTTCCTGGCCCACTCGCAGGAGTGGTAATCACGCTTTGTGGGCCGGTCGATATCTTTAGGCCATGCCGGTTAACTTCACTAAAATTGCAACGAGGTAACTGGCAAGGATCCCTAGGGCAAATTTCACCCAAGGGCGATTGCTCCAGCCCCCCTTGGGGTCTGCTGGAAGCATCTGGTTATAGACGTTGACCTGAGCGATCTGAGCGGCGTTGATCGTGGTAGCGAAGCCCTGTTGATGCGATGACCTCCAGCCTGCCTCCTCCATATGACGCAGTTCCGCCTTGACTCGGCAGCGAAGCGCTTTGGCAACCTTGATGGTCTGAATACCAAGCATCGCGACTCCAATCAGTCCAAGAACCGACAAATTTCCATAGCTAAAAGGATCTGCCTGGTTGATGGTTAGGGCGTGCTTCCATATGAAGCTCGTGTATGGGTATGTCGTTATATAAATCGTGTATGCGAGATGACCCATTATTTGAAACAAACGACCGATGCCAGGAGTGCTCCCAAGCTCAACCCCCTGCCAATATACAAACGTCAGGAATGACACCAGATAGAGAAGGATTGTCCCTATCCACATGGTGTAGCCAAGCGCGTAGTAAAGTCGGTATTTCAAGATCGCATCGGTAATTTTCATAGTTACTGCTTACTCATTGCTGATGATTCTGTTGAGACCATGGGCCCAATGCGGCCGGCACTAAGCCCTTTTATTACGGAGTCACCCATTGGAGGAGAGGTCGGCGTCAAGGACCTATCGTTGACCATCAACGGGATAAAACTCCGTGCCATCACCGGCGCTGGGCACACTTTCCAAATACAGAGTCCTGCGGCCTACGATTAGTCCAAGGACAGGGCGTTTGTCCTTGCGCTTAACCGCCAGTTTTCGCCATTCGGTCAAATCAGTTCCAGACGGCGATGGATAGTCTTGAGGATGCGTATGCCACTCACCGATGTACCGAACCAAGCCACTGCTGTCGGCCCACCGTTTCTGTGCAATGTGCTCGTGCAGGTCGCGCATCCGCTCGAAAAACGTCCTGAACCGTCTATCAAATCTGGTGGGCACTGTGGCCTCGACAATTTCGAGATGTGATCCACGGACGTACCCAAGCAGGAGACCACCACCTTCCAGGTCTAATGGCCCCACTTGAATGTGATGCTGAAATACCTCAAGTACCGCAGGGTGGATGTAAATCAAATTACGCCCTTGATTAGCTGACCACTCTGCTAAGAACGGCATGCTGGACAGGCCTCAATCCTGGGTGGATCGCAATCAGCCGTTGCCAATGTAAATGCGCAGTCCGTGATCTTGGTTTGCAGTGAAGAAATGGTTTGTCCGTTGGCCCACGCCAATGCCATTTCAGCTCCCAGCGCTGCGGCCTGAATTGATACGGTTGCGGGGAACGGGACGTATAGACCTTCGCAGCTGTGCCCCGCCATAACATGTGGCACCCCTCCCTTGACGGTCGGGAACTTGCCAGCTCTTGAGTACGTGGATAGGCACCTGTAACAGGCCCCCTCTCCAGGTGTCTTTAGCAAAGCTCGGACAGCGGTTCCTGGACCTTCAACCCATACCGACAACATCGGAGTCGATGGGATGTAATTCGCGGCGAGCCAGTGCCCTAAAGCCTCCTCTCCGGTGGCATCGATCAGCAAATCGATATCCCCTAAATGCGCGTCGCGTACATCCACTTCAAGAGCGCGCACAGACACTCCTGGGGCGTCGCTCTCAAGCATGACTTTGACGCCTAAGGCTTTATGGATAAAGGAGTACTGCAAGCCCAAACGATGCCTGCCGACGTTTTGTGGCATTAGTAGATCGAAATCTATAAGGGTGAGTTTGCCCCCACCTGTCCCTGCGCCGGCCTTCACTAGCATGTCAGCCAAGTATCCGCCGATGGTCCCACACCCCACCAAAGCGATCTTTAAGCCGGCGAGCGTCTTGAGGGATGGGATGCTTCGCTGTGCAATATAGTGTTCGTCAATACGAATCGCAGCCAGCCTCGTCACCCGGAAGCTATAGAGCCTTTCTGTGCCTCGCGTTCGCTCAAATTTCGCATCTTCCAGGATGGACTGATCAAAATGCACCTGGAAGCCATAATTGAGCTGCGGTGACTTGATGAAAATGACCGCTTCGGTGTATTTGTGTCGATACGCGTCAGCGATACGCTGCTGGATCTTTCGGGCACAACCTTTATCAAGCTCGCGTTGCCAGTTGAGAATGTCAGCGACTGTTTTGGGGGGCCAGGCATTTTGACTCGGGCGAGGTTGCGCGACCGATCCGACAACGTATGCCAACATCCTCTGTCTTTTGGGATGGAAATGGAGAGCGTTGATTCTGGTAACCGTTCGCTCCAAATCGTCAGTGAGTACCGGTGTCCGCACACCCGTATGCGAGATCACACAAAAAGCAGGTATCTCTCCTCGCTCCAACTTCTGCACATCAAAAACACAGAACTGGCTGTACCAATGGACAAGAAATTCCTCTGCCAGGTCCTCGACCATTTCCCCCCTAAGCACACATCCCAAAACACGTTCCGCCTCAGCCAGACACCTGAGTGTCTGGCCAATGGGATCGAAGATGTCGAGCACAACTGTGCTTGCAGCCAGGTAGCACAGCCAGCCGCTCGCCCCGAGATGTGGTGTCACTGGCCCCAAAGAGGTGGGCAGTTCTTTTAGCTTCACAACGGGCAGGGAAAAGAAGCTCGGATCGACGGTGAAATCGCATGGAAATACTCCCTCAGAAGTATTAAGAGGACCCTCGAATCGAATCCATCGTTCAGAAGTTCTCCCGAGGTGTTTAAAACCTCGGGATTGCATTTCCAGAATGAGATCAGGTAGTGCGCCCCCCATTTCTGCTAGCCAGCCTTGGTGCGACCGACCAGCTCGCTGGCAGCGGCTTGGGCAGGCACCGCAGCAATGGTTGCGGCAACGGTGACTTGCTTGATCCGGCTCGGGCGATTAGGGAATCGAGGTCCAAACATGCTGATCATCCAGTTGCACGCCGTTGCCTCATCAGAGGCGTTCAGAGCACCATTCAGATAACTTTCGAACATCTCAAATTTCTTGGCAGCTTCTTCAAGCGCATCTTCCGACATGCGACCGCTAAGCGTCTCCTCCTCATCAACCGGATTGCTTACGCCGTTTCGAAGAGCTGCGGGAAGCCCCTTCAAAACTTCAAGAAGGGCTAGATCTTCTCTACGATCCATTTTTGAGAACAATGGCACGGCGGCGGCCATCAACAAGATGGAAGACGGGCCACCTGTTTTCCATTGCCAATCGCGGAATGCCTTCAGGTAGCGCACCACGCGCTGAAGCTGCTCACCCTTTGCCTCCACCTCATCCACGAACCAATCTTTGACTGGCCTAGGATCAGAGGTGACCCAATCATCCTCGCGATGGGCCAGCAGTACCTCGTTGGTTGGAAGCATCGTCCAGGTGTCGGCTCTCCGTACGTTTACAGCATCCATAAGGCTGTCGAAGCCATATCTCGCTGCGGCTTTCTCAAGTGTTACGTACTCGTCATCAGGTATGGAGTAAAGCGGGATATCGATGTGAGCAGTGGTGGATATCTCGACACGGATGCAAGTAGGTTTGTCAGTCACCAGCTTCCATCCTTCGGCCCGCTTGGATTCAACCAGTCCCCGTAATGCCTCTTCGGCTGCCTTGAAGAAAATGGAGCTGGCAACGCTAGGCTTTTTGGTGCCCTTCAAAAAACTGATTGGCAGGTAAGCACCGTCATCTACGTCAGACTGCTGAGGCGGCAAATGAGCGGGGCTGTTGAGCGTCTTATATGCCCAAGATCCTTGAGTGAAAAAGCGTGGCTTAGGAATGTCACCTACGTACCCTTGCTCACGAAGCACCCTGGGAATTCCAGAACGAAGACACTGACGGACCTCATTCTTCGCCGAAGTAATTTGAAGCCGTTGGGCCGCCGTCAAATCCAGCGCCTGAAGCAAGTTCGGTTCATCCTCGGAGGTGTTGAAAAGCGGTGATAGGTTCAGCATTTAGAGATCCTCCGAGTTTTTGTTGGGACCGTGGTAGAACGTGGGGCAGGATGGTTGATGGGCACGGAACGGCTGGAACCGGCGATCACCCAACGCACGTTGAGCAGCAGCGGTACCACGATCACGGAGAGTGTTTGTTGATGCCTCAGACACGTCATCCAATGCCTTCACATCGCCGCTTTGCTGCGGCGTTACTTGGTCATCAATTTTGAAATAGCAGTCACCCAAGGACTGCGTGAGCATGTAGTCCACGGAGGATTCTTGGGCGGATATCACCAGATCAAAAAGGCTACCTCCCCACCCTATAATTCCTTGATCCAAATCCCTCCCGCCGCTCACAGTGGCACCAACCGTCATCGTTCCGATGGCAAGCACACGTATGCGGACATCTTGTTTTGGGGCTAGGAAGGTACGTACTTCATGGAGCCCGAATAGACCCGGTGCATTTCCGACCAAGCCCCCGTCAACAAAGACTCCTCGATCATTTCGAACAGATGGGAAATACACAGGGGCCGCCGATGTAGCCAACGCGACGTCTACCAGACTCATGCGATGATCGAGTTCAAATGTTGGGTGATGGGGCGTCTTGAAAAACTGGCCACGCCCCGTGGTGTAGTTGACGGCAGGTATAAGCACCCGATGCTTCAACTCTCCCATGGTGGTCTTACCGAATCGCTGCTCAAGCACTGAGCGCAGGCCTGCGTTTGAATGCTTCGCACGAGTGAGGAAACCCAGTCGCTTACGCATGAAATCGCGCGTGCCGAAGATCTGTTGACCCTGGTCTTCAAACAACGATTTCAGCTCACTGGCGGGAATTTCGCTCGCAAGCCCAAGCGCGAGCAGCCCCCCGGCCGAGGTACCGCAGATAAGGTCGAAATGGGACGCGATAGGTCGTCCGAGGACCTGCTCAAACTCCTTGAGAATGGTCGCCGTGTACAACGCCCGGTACCCACCACCCGAAAGAGCGAGCACGTGGTACGTAGGCAGATCTTCGGTGTCGTTCGTCATTTCGCCTCTCTTAGGCCTACCTTAGTAACAAAACGCCATCAACTACATATAGTGCCATTAAAAAAATAAGGCACCACATGTATGGTTATACACGAACTTTAGAATGGATCCAAGATAAGTGCGGAGACTCGTCCCTGATGGACGGGAAAAGGGTGCCCCCACCCTTACATCCTGACGGGCAACCCTGGATTGAGAGGCGGAAGGGTAAATTCGAGAGCCCGTAGCACAGACGTCCTCTCAGTCCGACGATTCGTTTGACGTCGAAATCCCTTTCTAGCTGATTGATGGCAGCTTTCGAAATAGCTAAGTGCGCCCTGATATCTCAATCCTTCCGAGTGAACAATACGGCAGTACGCGGTTATGGCACCGGAAGGACGACCTCGATGACCTAGCGCTAAGTTTTTTCAAAGCCTCCCAGCGTCATAGAAACGAGCCGGTAAGTATTGCAATTTCCCCCTGGGCGGGGTAAATCGCTAGATCGATAGGCGTATTGACATCACCACTCCCACCTCGGCTTTTTGATCAACAAAAAACTAATCTCGTAATGATAGACAGGGAATGCATCCGATGATCGACTTTTCAAAACTTCAAACTGGCCAAAATAGCGACACAGCGTTACAACCAAGAGATATTTTCAACTCTCTCCCAGGAAAAGAGAAAGGAAGATATCAATACCCAAGGGATGTGCAGTCAAAAGTTTGGGAGCAATGGCACAACCGAAAAACCGAGAGCAATCTCGTAATAAAAATGAATACAGGCAGCGGCAAAACAGTGGTCGGGCTGCTGATTCTCAAAAGCTGCCTGAATGAAGGAAAAGGGCCAGCAGTTTATATCGTGCCGGACAACTATTTGGTTGAGCAGGTTATTCAAGAGGCCAGATCGTTAGGTTTATCAGCCACTACCGATTACAACTCACACGGATTTCTTCAAGGGAAAGAGATCCTTGTGACGAATATTCATACCCTTGTGAATGGCCTATCAGCATTCGGAGTCGGGGACCAAGGAATAAAAATTCGCATTGGATCTCTAATTATTGACGATGCACATGCATGCTTAGATACGATTGAAGAGCAATACACGATCACGCTACCAAACTCCAGCACTTCCTATAAAGAAATTTATAAGCTACTAAGAAATTCACTGCTACAGCAGAGTGAGCCCCGCGTTCTAGAGCTAGAGAATTATGACCCCTCCATTCAAATGCTTGCGCCGTTCTGGGCTTGGCAGAGCAATATCAGCGAAATAAGCAAACTATTAGTTCAGGAAAAAAATGAAGATCACCTCAAATTCAAGTGGCCACTAATAAAAGACAGTATAAAGTTATCACGTTGCGTCGTTAGCACTTCGAAAATTGAAATATCCCCTCACTGCATACCTATCAACTCGATCCCAAGCATCGAGTATGCAGAGCGAAAAATATTCATGACCGCAACACTGGCTGACGACAGCGTGCTGGCAAGTCACTTCGGAATTACTGACAGTCGAGCGTATCAAGCGATATGCCCTGACTCTTTCGGAGATGTGGGTGATCGGTTGATTTTGATGCCACAAGTGATCAATCCGGAATTGTCAGATGACGACATAAAACAGCTTTGCATGCACGCAAAACAATACTTCAATGTAGTAATCATCGTACCATCGGAGCACCGCGCCAATTACTGGAAAGATTGCGCAGATTCGGTATTAAAGAAAGGCAATATCCACGAAGGCATTAAAGCGCTAAAACAAACAAAAAACGGCCTAACGGTGCTTGTCAACCGCTACGACGGCATAGACTTACCAAATGATGCTTGTCGGCTGCTCATTATTGACGGGCTCCCAGACGTAAGACGCATGATTGACAAAGTCGAAGAAGGAATTCTACTAGGCACTGATCGTTCAGCCACTCAAATAACCCAGCGAGTGGAGCAAGGAATGGGACGCGGAGTACGTTCAAACGACGACTATTGTGCAGTACTTTTAATGGGCAAAACGCTTACTCGTAAATTATATGCGAGTTCCGGCTCTCAAAAATTTTCCGTCGGGACCAAAGCTCAACTGGACCTATCAGAAAAAGTCGCTAGTCAGATCGCTAAAGCTGATTTGAAAGCCATCTGGGATACGCTTCTCTATTGTTTAAACCAAGATCCGCAGTGGGTCTCCTCAAGCAAGGGTGTGCTAACAAGCCTTACAGCGATTCCGGCCAGTAATGCAGACCCTGTGACAATGGAACTCCGTAAAGCCTATGATCAAGCATTAGCCAATAATTCGAGAAACATCGGAGACGGGATCATAAACTCTTTGCCATCCCCTAACAAAGTAATGAAATCTTATTTAAAATTGAGGGCCGCAGAATATGTAAATCTATATGATCAAGTAGAAAGCCAAAAACTTGTACTGTCTGCGGCGAATGACAACCCGAGAACATTGAAGCCTATAGACGGGATTGGCTATCATAAGTTAGAGGGCGAGCTTCTTGAGCAGGCAAGGGAGTGCAAGAATTACCTCCAAACCTTTACCAATCCAAACATTCCGATAATTGAACTGAACGGAATTCTAGAGGACCTGAAATTCGAACCAGAAACGGCAACGCGCTTTGAGCTTGCGTTTGCACAAGTGGCTAAATTCATTGGTTTCACTTCACAACGCCCGGAGACAGACTCGGGCAGAGGCCCAGATGTGCTATGGCGTACAGGCCCTAGCCAATATCTCGTTATCGAATGTAAAAACGGCGCGATAACCGATACGATCAATAAACACGACTGCAACCAATTGAACGGATCGGGGGAATGGTTCGAAAATAAATATGGGGTAGATGTGTCCTACGCTCCCATAATGATCCATCGAGCGACAAAATTCGAACATGCGGCATCCCCGAAAGCAGCTACTAGAATCATGACAACTGAAAAACTGGAGATTTTCAAAAAAAATGTTCGGGAATTTATTAAATCAGTTTGTTCGCAAAGCCTGATCAGCGACGAAACTCAAATCAGAAATCAGTTGTTGCAACTCAAACTCAGGGCTGTCGATTTTCAGGTTTTCTACACGACTACATACATCGCATCAAGATAGCAGATCAAAACGGATCGCGGCTCGATCCTATTGCACTGTCATCGTGGTGCATATACACCACGATGACTTAAAGTCTAAAATCATCGAATATGGCGACATTTCGAATGTTAAAGCCACCTTAATCATTATCGACATAGTTATTTTTTTGGAAATAAATTCAAGCTCGCCTCCATGCTACCCTTAAGCTGACCAGCATTTTCTGTCACTGCGAAATGCGCATACTCCGATTTTTTCTTATCGAAAAAACCGCCGACTAGATATTCTTTTCCATCATACTCCACTTGCTTAGGGCTCAGCGCCCGATAATTCGAGCTATAAGTCATCCGAATATTCATTGTATTTGGCTTTACACGCACACCACGACAGTCTTCGAAAATATAATTTTGACCCAATACGACTTGTATTTCTGCCCACGGCTCTGCCGCACCGCTCAGTTCGTTCTCTTTCAACTCTTTGAAATACGTCTTTGTTATGTCGCTACCAATCCATATATCTGTGGCAAATTTTGCAACATCCACAAATTCGTCGTTCACAATCACTTTGCTAGTAATTCCAAACTCAAACCCATCTTTTGTCTGTTCAACATCGCAACCTATAGAAAGCGTGTCGATTTTGTAAGCCCGGCCATACATAGCCATATCTCTTAATGGCGAAAAATACTTCGACCAATTCTCGCTACGAGCTGCATTAAATGTCAAAATCTTAATATGATTTATGTCGGCATATTCTTTTGCAGGTCGTGAAAAGCCTGACTGGCTTACCACAACAGTTTTATTGATTCCAACCTTTCGATGTTTCTCTTTGAAACTTTCAAGCGCCCTAATTCCGAGAGGCTTAGACAGTTCTGTACACTCAATTCCTATCTTGATCTCACAACCGAAAACTAAACTCTCCACCAAAATATCGATCTCGCGCTCGCACTTACCCTCTGAATCATACAACATAGCAGATTCAGTCAAGCGCGCATCAACGGAGGCCAGCTCCCTATTGATAATTTTGACAAGCTTTTGATAGTGATTAGTTCTTGCTGGCATATTCATTACCTGATTTTTGCGATTCCGATGTACCAAATATAATTCAAGCGCACTACCATTTCTTGATCAGACAGGGCGCTATGATCGCGGTCACGCGAGTTCACCCGATTACAACACACACGCTAATCAGCCACGGATTGTAATCGCTCCTTACAGAAACTTCTTTTGATTCAATACTGCGGACGGCTCAATCCTTTCAGGCTCCTCAAAGCCATCGGACGCAGTATCTGGTTAGTAACTTGACTAAATCTCGTCATGCCCCCCTGTCAAAATTATGCTGACGCTGGCCACCCATGGCTTGCTTGGGAAGGTATAGACAATTGATCGGATCATCACGACATGCTGGCCTTAACTTCGGCCCATGCCAGGCATTGCTGACACTAACGCAGCACGTGCAGATGTTCAGGTTCCGGAACCAGCGCCATCCATAGGGCTTGCTCTACATCCATGTCATCAAGCCCCCTAAGCTCCTTTTCTATTCGACACCATGTTTTTACCATACCAGTGTCTTTGAACCAGGCTCGCGCCCGCCCCCAGAACCCTTCGCTCCCTGGGACTATGTGATTAGGGACTATAGGCGACTGATGCTTCTGAAATAGCAGCCACAGCAGGGGTTGGGCATACCTTTGCTTCTAATGCTCGGCATCGATGCAAATTTCGAAGACGTAAAGGCGACCACCTAGAGGACTCTGTAGTTCACCTTGAGCAAGCGACGGGTCTCATTAGGAGGGCCAGCCAGCCCTTCCGTATCTGATGCTGGACCTAATGTGCTTAGCCCGAAGGCCGCAAGCTGAACCGTTCACAGATAGTCTTTGAAAAGCCTCCAAGAGCGGGACATAGAGTCAAAGGCCTATACGGGTAGAAAAACCCGCGCAGTCCAAACGATCAGCATTCACTTGGGAGCAGGCTGTTCGGACCACTCCCCATGTAATAGAGACTATCTCTTGTTTACTATTCATATGAGTGTAAAGAAGAACGCCCTTGGAACTTTACAGTTTCGCAAGGGCGTCAAGAAGCGTTTATAGGCCTAACCGGCTGATTTTAAAGGATTTCTATGATTTAAAATCTTTACAAATTGACCTATATATCGGCTAGAACGGAATATCGTCATCAAAGCTGTCGAAATCCGGAGCCGGTTGCGGTGCGGCCTGCTGCTGTGGCGCAGGACGCGATTCGCGTTGTGGCTGGGATTGCGGTTGGGACTGCTGCGGACGCGACTGTTGAGGGCGCGGCGCGGAGTTGGACATGCCGCCTTGACCCTGTGGAGCGCCTTCGCCTTGTGGACGGCCGCCCAGCAGTTGCATGGTGCCTTGCATGTCGACGACGATTTCAGTGGTGTAGCGCTTGATGCCGTCTTTTTCCCACTCGCGGGTTTGCAGCTTGCCTTCGATGTACACCTGCGAACCTTTGCGCAGGTATTCGCCGGCGATTTCAGCAACCTTGCCGAACATCGAAACACGGTGCCATTCAGTCTTTTCGACCTTCTGACCGGTTTGTTTATCGGTCCACTGTTCGCTGGTCGCCAGACTCAGGTTGGTCACGGCGTTACCGTTAGGCAAGTAGCGAACTTCGGGATCCTGGCCGCATGTACCGACCAATATGACTTTGTTAACCCCACGGGCCATAACGTTCTCCTAGGCTTCGCACGCTGTCGGCGCCGGGTCGTTGACCAAGCGCTCAAGGGACGTGCGATCCAATAGTTCGGTGTCTAATTTGATATAGATGGCAGCTTCATCAGCCACCACCACTGCATCTGTTACTCCGGTGACGGCCATCAAACGCTCAATCAGGCCGGCTTCGCGCTGTGCTTCTGGCGTCAACGGCACACGCAGGCTCGTCACGTACGGTGGTTCGCGCATAGTAACAGCAAAGGCGAGCCATATGGCACACAGGCCAGCCCCGCCGAGGAACACAATGCTCAATCCACCGTGCTGAAATAACCAGCCGCCAAGAATGCCGCCAGCCGCCGAACCGAGGAACTGGCTGGTGGAGTAAACCCCCATCGCCGTGCCTTTTCCGCCTGCCGGTGACACTTTACTGATCAACGACGGCAACGAGGCCTCAAGCAAGTTGAACGCGGTGAAGAACACCACCGTCCCGATCACCAAAGCCCGCAACGTATCGCCGAATGCCCAGAAGAATAGCTCAGTCAGCAGCAGCACGCTGACCGCCCCGAGCAATACACGTTTCATCTGGCGCTTCTTTTCACCATAAATGATGAACGGGATCATCGCAAAGAACGAAATCAGCAACGCGGTCAGGTAGACCCACCAGTGCTGTTCCTTGGGCAAACCGGCTTTTTCGACCAACGCCAGAGGCAAGGCAACGAAGCTGGACATGAGCATCGCGTGCAACACAAAGATACCTAAATCCAGGCGCAGCAAGTCGGGATGACGCAAGGTCGGGCCCAACGCCTGACGTGCAACGCCCGATTCGCGATGCTGCAGTGGTCCGGTCGACTTCGGCACCATGAAGGCGACGATCAGAATCCCTACCAGCGCCATCCCGCCCGTGGCCAGAAACAGCCCCGACAGGCCGAACGCGCGGGTCAGCAAGGGGCCGACGACCATGGCAACCGCAAAGGAGAGACCGATGGTCATGCCGATCATGGCCATCGCTTTGGTGCGGTGCTGTTCGCGGGTAAGGTCCGAGAGCAACGCCATCACCGCCGCCGAGATGGCGCCAGCCCCTTGCAGGATCCGTCCGGCGATCACGCCCCAGATCGAGTCCGCATTGGCCGCCAGCAAGCTGCCAAGAGCAAAGATGATCAAGCCCAGATAAATTACTGGCCGCCGACCGATCCGGTCGGAAATCATCCCGAATGGAATCTGCAGCACCGCTTGGGTCAGGCCATAAGCGCCGATAGCCAGACCGATGAGCGCAGGAGACGCGCCCGCCAGGTCCATGCCATAGGTGGCCAGCACCGGCAAAACCATAAACATGCCAAGCATACGGAAGGCGAACACCAGCGCCAGACCGCTTGCTGCGCGGGTCTCGCTGCCACTCATGCGTTCGCTAAGGGGATCGTGCATGGAAAAACCTCGTGTGAACCGGCAGCGATTCTACCAGTCCCATCGATGTAGAGCACATACGCGACGCTTTGCCGCGTAATGGTATGGAGCCGTATACTCCCGTGTTTAAGCCCGCCAAGCGAGGCCGCAGTGGACAAGATCCTGATACGTGGGGCGCGAACCCACAACCTGAAGAACATTGACCTGACCCTGCCACGCGACAAATTGATCGTCATTACCGGTCTTTCCGGTTCTGGTAAATCGTCGCTAGCCTTCGATACGCTTTACGCCGAAGGGCAGCGGCGCTATGTCGAGTCGCTTTCCGCGTACGCTCGGCAGTTTCTGTCGATGATGGAAAAGCCGGACGTCGATACGATCGAAGGGCTATCGCCGGCGATTTCTATCGAACAGAAATCCACGTCGCACAACCCGCGTTCGACGGTGGGCACGATCACCGAAATCTACGATTACCTGCGCCTGCTGTATGCGCGTGTCGGCCAGCCTCGCTGCCCGGACCACGATATTCCGCTGGAAGCGCAGACCGTCAGCCAGATGGTCGACCTGGTACTGGCGCAACCTGAAGGCAGCAAACTGATGCTCCTGGCGCCTGTGGTTCGCGAGCGCAAAGGCGAGCACCTGGCGATCTTCGAAGAGCTGCGCGCTCAAGGCTTCGTCCGCGCACGGGTCAACGGCAGGCTATGTGAACTCGATGAACTGCCCAAGCTGGATAAACAGAAGAAGCACTCCATCGACGTGGTGGTTGACCGGTTCAAGGTTCGTGAAGACATGCAGCAGCGTCTGGCCGAGTCCTTCGAAACCGCGCTGAAACTGGCTGACGGTATCGCCTGGGTCGCGCCGATGGATGACGAGCAGGGCGAGGAAATGATTTTCTCCGCACGGTTTGCCTGCCCGATCTGTGGACACGCCATCAGCGAGCTGGAGCCCAAGCTGTTCTCCTTCAATAACCCGGCTGGCGCGTGCCCGACCTGCGACGGCCTGGGTGTGAAGCAGTTTTTCGACATCAAGCGTCTGGTCAATGGAGAGTTGACGCTGGCCGAAGGCGCGATTCGTGGCTGGGACCGGCGCAACGTCTATTACTTCCAGATGCTCGGCTCTCTCGCGAGCCACTACGGGTTCAGCCTCGAAGTGCCGTTCAACGAGTTGCCCGCCGATCAGCAGAAAATCCTCCTGAATGGCAGCGGCACGCAGAACGTCGACTTCCGCTATCTCAATGATCGCGGCGACATCGTCAAGCGTGCGCATCCGTTCGAAGGCATCGTGCCCAATCTCGAGCGGCGCTATCGCGAGACCGAGTCGGCCACAGTGCGCGAAGAGCTGGCCAAGTTCCTCAGCACTCAGCCCTGCCCGGATTGCCGTGGCACCCGTCTACGTCGTGAGGCGCGGCATGTCTGGGTAGGCGAAAAAACCCTGCCGGCCGTGACCAGTCTGCCCATCGGCGATGCTACCGAGTATTTCAGCACGCTGAAGCTAACCGGACGGCGCGGTGAAATTGCCGACAAGATCCTCAAGGAAATTCGCGAGCGCCTGCAGTTCCTGGTCAACGTCGGCCTGGATTATCTGTCCCTGGACCGCAGTGCAGATACCTTGTCTGGCGGTGAAGCCCAACGTATTCGCTTGGCCAGCCAGATCGGCGCGGGCCTCGTCGGGGTCCTGTATATCCTAGACGAACCGTCCATTGGCTTGCATCAACGGGACAACGACCGGCTGCTGGGCACGCTCAAGCATCTGCGTGACATCGGCAATACGGTGATCGTGGTCGAGCATGACGAAGATGCTATTCGCCTGGCTGACTACGTGGTGGACATCGGCCCTGGTGCCGGTATTCATGGCGGGCACATCGTTGCCCAAGGCACGCCGGCCGAAGTCATGGCGCATCCTGATTCACTGACCGGCAAATACCTGTCAGGCCGGGTGAAGATTGAAGTACCGGCCAAGCGCACGCCACGCGACAAGAAGCTGAACCTGACCCTCAAGGGCGCGCGTGGCAACAACTTGCGCAATGTCGATCTGGAAATCCCGATCGGTCTGCTGACCTGCGTGACCGGTGTTTCCGGCTCGGGCAAGTCGACGCTGATCAACAACACACTGTTCCCGCTCAGCGCCACGGCCCTGAATGGCGCAACCACGCTAGAAGCCGCGGCGCACGACAGCATCGATGGTCTTCAGCACCTGGATAAAGTCGTCGATATCGACCAAAGCCCCATCGGTCGAACCCCGCGCTCCAATCCGGCAACGTATACCGGGTTGTTCACACCTATTCGCGAGTTGTTTTCCGGTGTTCCAGAGTCGCGCTCACGCGGGTACGGCCCGGGACGTTTCTCGTTCAACGTGAAGGGCGGCCGTTGTGAGGCGTGCCAGGGCGATGGTCTGATCAAGGTCGAGATGCACTTTCTGCCGGACATCTACGTGCCTTGCGATGTGTGCAAGAGCAAGCGCTATAACCGCGAAACGCTGGAAATCAAATACAAGAGCAAGAACATCCACGAAGTGCTGGAGATGACCATCGAGGAAGCTCGGGTGTTCTTCGATGCCGTACCTGCACTGGCGCGCAAACTGCAAACGCTGATGGATGTTGGGCTGTCGTACATCAAGCTGGGGCAGTCCGCGACCACGCTGTCGGGCGGCGAGGCGCAGCGGGTCAAGCTGTCACGCGAGTTGTCCAAGCGTGATACGGGCAAGACGCTGTACATCCTCGATGAGCCGACCACCGGTTTGCACTTCGCCGATATTCAGCAGTTGCTCGACGTGCTGCATCGTCTGCGCGATCACGGGAATACCGTGGTGGTGATCGAGCACAACCTGGATGTGATCAAGACCGCTGACTGGTTGGTGGACCTGGGTCCGGAAGGCGGTTCCAAGGGCGGCCAGATCATCGCCTGCGGTACCCCGGAGGAAGTCGCAGAGATGAAGCAGTCTTACACCGGCCACTACCTCAAACCGCTGCTGCTTCGGGATAAAGCCGACGCAGTCTAGCCGGTGCGCTAACGAAAAAGCCCTGCCGCATTTTTTCTGCTGCAGGGCTTTTTTATGGCTGTGGTGCGGGAATCAGAACTGCGATTGCAGGTAATTCTCCAGACCGATCAACTTGATCAGGCCGAACTGCTGTTCCAGCCAGTACGTGTGATCTTCTTCGGTATCGGCCAACTGAATGCGCAGGATTTCGCGGGTTACGTAATCCTTGTGCAGCTCGCAGAGCTCAATTCCCTTGCAAAGCGCGGCACGCACCTTGTACTCAAGGCGCAAATCGCTGGCGAGCATCTCAGGGACCGTGGTGCCTATGTCCAGATCATCGGGACGCATGCGCGGCGTGCCTTCGAGCATCAGGATCCGGCGCATCAAAGCATCGGCGTGCTGGGTCTCTTCTTCCATTTCGTGGTTGATACGCTCGTAGAGCTTGCTGAAGCCCCAGTCCTCGTACATCCGCGAATGAATAAAATATTGATCGCGGGCTGACAGCTCCCCCGTGAGCAGCGTATTGAGGTAATCGATTACATCCGGGTGACCTTGCATCGCCCTCATCTCCCTGCTTGAAAGGCCGTAGTTTGAACCAACCCGCCGGGGAGGTCACTTCACAAAAAGCCAGAAAATGTGAAAACACGGCGAAAGCCGAACAATCAAATGCGAAAAGCCGCCCCCTTGAGGGCGGTTCTGTATATCGCTTCAACTTAGACCTGGTTCAGTTGCACACCAAGGGCTTTGGCGACGCCTTCGCCGTACGCAGGATCGGCCTTGTAGAAGTATTGCAGCTGACGTTGCACGACATCAGCCGTCACACCGGCCATCGCGCCGGCGATGTTGCCGATCAAGAGTGCTTTCTGTGCATCGTCCATCAGGTTGAAGAGCGCACCCGCGTGGCTGAAGTAGTCACCGTCCTGACGATGATCGTAACGTGTGGCCTCACCGCTCAGCGCCAACCCAGGCTCAGCATAACGCGGGGCCTGCTTAGGGGCGTCAGCGTAGCTGTTGGGTTCGTAGTTAGGCGTTCCACCACCATTGCTGCCAAAGCTCATGGCGCCATCACGCTGATAGCTGTTAACCGGGCTCATTGGCGCATTGATCGGCAATTGCTGGTGGTTGGTACCGACCCGATAGCGCTGTGCGTCAGCGTAAGCAAAGACACGCCCTTGCAGCATGCGATCAGGCGACAAACCAACACCAGGCACCCTATTACTTGGCGCAAACGCGGCCTGTTCGACTTCGGCGAAGTAGTTCTGCGGGTTACGGTTCAGCTCCAATTCGCCGACCTCAATCAGCGGGTACTCTTTCTGCGACCAGGTTTTGGTCACGTCAAACGGGTTCTCGTGATGGGCGGCCACCTGAGTCTCAGTCATGATCTGGATGCACACCCGCCATTTCGGGAAGTCACCCTTCTCGATCGCGGAGAACAGATCGCGCTGGGAGTAATCCGGGTCAGTACCTGCCAGGCGCGCGGCATCAGCAGGTGCCAGGTTCTTGATACCTTGCTTAGTCTTGTAGTGCCATTTGACCCAATGACGCTCACCCGTCGCGCTGATCAGGCTGTATGTGTGACTGCCGAAGCCGTGCATGTGACGGTAGCCATCCGGAATGCCACGGTCCGAAAACAGGATCGTGACCTGGTGCAGCGCCTCGGGCGAGTGCGACCAGAAGTCCCACATCATTTGCGCGCTTTTCAGGTTGGATTGGGGCAACCGTTTTTGGGTGTGAATGAAGTCAGGGAATTTAAGTGGGTCACGGATAAAGAAAACGGGCGTGTTGTTCCCGACGATGTCCCAGTTGCCTTCTTCGGTATAGAACTTGATCGAAAAACCACGCGGGTCGCGCTCGGTGTCTGCCGAACCACGCTCACCACCGACGGTAGAGAAGCGCATGAAAATTGGAGTCTGCTTGCCCACGGACTCAAACAATTTAGCGCTGGTGTACTGAGTGATGTCGCGATTGACCGTGAAAGTACCGTGAGCACCCGAGCCTTTCGCGTGCACGCGGCGCTCCGGGATATTCTCGCGATTGAAGTGTGCAAGTTTCTCGATCAGGTGAAAATCGTCGAGTAACAGTGGGCCACGCGGGCCTGCGGACCGGGAGTTTTGGTTATCAGCGACAGGAGCGCCACTGGCAGTCGTAATCGTTTTATTCAGGCTCATACGAAATCTTCCTCTCTAACGTGTCCAACCGGCTAAACGGCTTGAGGGGAGTATTGGGCAATTTTGTTACGCCATCAAATTCATTAAATTATAAATATCGATAGATTTTACTAATCATTCAGACACAAAAAACCGGGCACTAGGCCCGGTTCTTTGTACAGACTGACGTCTTATTCAGCAGCTTCTACAACACCACCAACCGGACGATCAACCAGTTCGACGTACGCCATAGGCGCGTTGTCGCCAGTGCGGAAACCGCACTTGAGGATGCGCAGGTAGCCACCCTCACGGGTTGCATAACGCTTGCCCAGGTCGTTGAACAGCTTACCAACGATGGCTTTCGAACGAGTACGGTCGAAGGCCAGACGGCGGTTAGCCAAGCTGTCTGTCTTAGCCAGGGTGATCAGCGGCTCGGCAACGCGGCGCAGTTCCTTGGCTTTCGGCAGTGTAGTTTTGATCAGCTCGTGCTCAAACAGCGACACCGCCATGTTTTGAAACATGGCCTTGCGGTGTGAGCTGGTGCGGCTCAGGTGACGACCACTTTTACGATGACGCATGGTTCATTCCTTACCAAACACAACGTTCGGTGATTACGACGATCAGGCAGTCGCCTTGTCGTCCTTCTTAAGACTTGCAGGCGGCCAGTTGTCGAGGCGCATGCCGAGGGACAGACCACGGGAGGCCAGAACGTCCTTGATTTCAGTCAAGGATTTCTTACCCAGGTTCGGAGTCTTCAACAGTTCTACTTCGGTGCGCTGAATCAGGTCGCCGATGTAGTAAATGTTCTCCGCCTTAAGGCAGTTGGCCGAACGTACAGTCAGTTCCAGATCGTCAACCGGACGGAGAAGGATCGGATCGATCTCGTCTTCCTGTTCGATAACCACTGGCTCACTGTCACCTTTGAGATCGACGAACGCAGCCAACTGCTGTTGCAGAATAGTTGCAGCGCGGCGAATAGCCTCTTCAGGATCCAGGGTACCGTTGGTTTCCAGATCAATAACCAGCTTGTCCAGGTTAGTACGCTGCTCGA
>ERZ1463038.140-NODE-140-length-20909-cov-16.069723_pt1 | contig 20909 bp, 35 predicted proteins | sample MGYA00564479_ERZ1463038 | MGnify/ENA primary metagenome ERZ1463038 (study PRJEB39244, sample SAMEA3635134) | Helicobacter pylori | study: EMG produced TPA metagenomics assembly of PRJEB11511 data set (Assembly of a 5300-year-old Helicobacter pylori...
ACTCGCTCGCTCGCGACCCAAAGATCCTCGCCAAGCTGCGCGCCGAAGTGCTCGCAACGATCGGTAAGGACGCTGCCCCGACGTACGAAGACGCGCGCGGCATGAAGTACCTTCGCGCATTCGTCAACGAGGTCTTGCGCATGTTCCCTCCAGGTGCGCAACTTAATTTAAGCCTCCTCCGAGCAGTGGCTGATCGCCAAGCTTTGCAGTACCCTTCAATGTGCGCTCGAGCATCGGCGACGACGTCTGCGTCGACCACGAAGGCGTCCCGCGCTTCATCCCCGCCGGAACTCGCGTGCGTCACTCTTGACAGCCTCACAAGCTCAGTTTAAGTACTCACCTATAATATCAACTCAGGTAAGCTACTCGCTCATCAACATGCAGCGTCGCACCGACCTGTGGGGGCCCGACGCCCTCACGTTTGACCCGGAGCGGTGGCTCGACCAGCGCAACGATATCTACAAGTCGAACCCGTTCATATTCCAGGTAAGTTATAATGATAGGAGGTGCTGTCACGCTGCTGCTGACCTTGACCGATTTCTCCTTAGCCCTTCTCGGCCGGCGCGCGGATTTGCCTCGGCCAGAACTTCGGTACAGACCTTCCCACCACTGTTGTCGAGCACACATGCTAAAGGCTTGGCCTTAAAGCGTACAACGAGGTTTCGTTCGCCCTCATCCGCCTCCTGCAGCAGTACAGCGAGATCGACATCGCGTACGACGTCCAGCCGCCCCACGCGGTCTTTGGCGATGGCGAGCTCCTACTCGTTTCCCAGATCACGCTCATGTTCACTGTTCGTTCGATTCTCGTCCATCAGTACTTCGAGCTTACACCGCCTGACGACTGCAGGGAGGGCTGTGGGTGCGGACGAAGAAGGCAACTTGAGTGCGGCGCTTCAACGCTCCGCTTTCCACATCTACATCTATATGTTTACATTCTGCAGTGAATTTAATGTAACGAATCCGGGCACAAATCCACAGGCTGGGGGTTGGTTGTGGCGACAAAGACCCCGTTGCACAGCAGTCACTGTCCAAGTGGTCGTCCCGGGAGCGATATTCTGATGAGCCAGCTGCCACACATACTAGAGCCTGCAAATATGGTCTAGGAGGTAGACCCGCCAGTAACTCCGACGGATGCCTGCCCCTTCGCCGCGACGTCCAGCTGAACGTTCGTCGCAAGCTTAGTTTGGTCGTCCAGGATCGCGGCCGACTGGTCCGATCCCTCGATCGCTTGCTTGATCTGCAGGACTTGGACTGCGTGGGGTTACGGGGATCAGCATGATGGCAATGCCGAGTAACGTGTGGGGGGGGGGCGGCTGGACGAACGAAAGCACGTAAGCTTGAGGACCTAGACCCAAAAACTCGTTTAGATTCTCGGGTCATAGAAAGGTGGGAGATTGAGGGATTGGCGTAGCTGACCTTATTCTTGATCAAGCCGACCTTGATCGCGGCGGCGTGCGTCCCCGTCGCAGCCGCGAGCTGTCAGTCGTGAAAGTCAGCTTGGCGTCTCACTTCCGGTCTGCACGTCAAGTCATTCTTCCCAAACACCCCGAAATCATACCTGCGGAACAAATTGGACAGTCTCGGCGGACTCAGCCGCCTCCCGGAACGCCTCCAGGTTGTTGAGGTCCGTCTGCGAGACCGTCGCGAGGTTGACACCCGCGAACGGGGTCGTGCAGACCGCCTGCGCTTGAGCAGCAGCGTTGCCCGCCACTCCGTCACTGCGCATGGGCATCGAGGGAAGCATCAGCGCGTTGACAGTCCGTGTGCGCAGGCATCGTTGACCACGCGACGTGATGAATGGGCAGAGCGAAGCTGATCTGCCCAGCGGCATATGCGAGAGGTGAGAAGAGAGTGGAACGCTTCTCGATCCAGTGATCCGCGTTACTCGGTGCGATGCGTCGTTTGCCGAGGTCGTGGTCTCGTGCGAAGCGGGCTGCTGTCCAGGCAGGGAGGAGGGCAAAGAGGCCGAGGGTTGTCCAAGTGATGCTGGTGGGCTTCATTTCGATTTCGGTGATTGTGGCACTTTTGGGCGTCGGACGTCGAACGATGGTATGAGGTGGGTGCGAAGAACTCGGGAAGGGCGTGACCGGCACGGAGGACTTGACGAAGGAGACCCGCTCAAAGCGAAAACGCTGCGAGTCTACGACATTGCGCCGGGGAGGAGCACACCGTTGCTCGAATTGGGTGTCAAGGCGGGGAGGGAGCGTTGTCAGGGTGCGCGCCCGCGGATCCAAGGTGACCGACGTCGGCTGGACCGTGCGGACGGGCGCATGCGGGATTACGGTCGCAACATTCTCGTAGTTCACAAACAGCTACTTATTAAAAAGTGTACATGGGCCGCCGACGCTGTGTACAGCTCCTCCACCCGCCCGTGGGCCCCGCTCACTCGGCCGACTCGTCCTCGAGGCTGAGCGTGCCGTCGATGAAGATGACCTTGCCGTTGCTCGCCTGCGATCGGAGTTCAGATCAGCTCCCTCGTCGTCCGAATCCAGACCAAGCCACATACCTCGGCGACACCCGTGACCGCAATCCTCCCCGGCATGACCAGCACCGCGCCGGGCCCGTCGATCGCGCGCACGAACGAGACCTTGCGCCCCTCGACCATCGTGTCATACTCCTTGCCTTCCTTCTTCTCCTCGCCGACGCGGCCGGGCACGACGTGCAGCTTGACCCAGCGCTCGAGGTACGCGCGGCAGAGCTCCTCGTGTTCCTTCTCGCCTTCGCCGCCGAGGTCGCGGATCTCGCCGCCGACGACTGGGGCGGGGCCCTGGTGCGGCTTGCGGGCGAGGGCCATGATGGCCGAGTTGGTCGGGATGAGGAGCGTCGTGTAGTGGGGCTTAGGGGCGATAAGCAGCGCTGCAATTGCTGGGCTGTCGCGGATGTAGTCGTACGCGATTGACGCTTGCCGTGACGAGGTGAGTAGGTCGGCGAGCGAGAGGGGTCTGTGGACAGGTGGGTCAGCATGGCGTGGATGCGGTTGGGCGGAAGACGCATACTGCGCGGTGAGCGAGTCGGCCGACTCGGTTGGCACGAACGGGAGCTGCGCGGGCGCGGGCGACGCCATCACGAGAGTAGAGATTGCGCACAGCGAGGCCAGCACGCGGAACTGCATCGTCGGCGGCGTGTGGTCGAGAGGAGAGCGGCGCGCGCAGGTTTGCCACCGGTGGCGTGAAAGGCTCGTGATCGACTGAACGCCAGCCTCAAGAACTCGAGTAGGGAGGTTGGATTCCAACTACATCACCAAATGGCGACCATTAACTCCCTTCCACTCGAGCTGCTCGACCAGATTCTCGCAGAACTCGTCGACCCGTTTCCGAGCAGCTGGACCGGCTACCGCGTCACAACGCCCTCCACCATCTCCGTCGACCTTCACGCAGCGAGCCTCGTGTGCCGTGCGTGGCGGTATTCGGCCCAGGCGAACCTCTTTCGGAGCGTCATCATCCCGAATAATGGCGTCACGGCTTCCTCGCGTCGCCAGCGCGCGCGCGGCACCCCACCAGGTGCCTTTGGTTCGACCGCTTCGGCGGCGCAGGGTGCTGCCGGGGTCCGCTGTTCGGTGAAGTCAGCCTACTCCGCGAGCTCAGTGTCGGTACTCTGCCCGGAGTGAGCTGGGAGTTTCTCTATTCCCCGTCCCTCGCGAGTGCGTTGACGTGCTTTGACAACGACCCTGCCCACGGCCTTGAGCTGACTTCCTTGCACCCAGACCTGGAAAGTCTAGAAATAAGCTACCCTGGTGACTTGGACGAACCTTCCCCAGATTCGGTGCTGCCCGGCACTGCCTTCCCCTTCCAACTCACGTCGCTCTCCCTCACGCTCGACGTCCCGCTTCCCACCGCCCTCGTCCGCCTTTTCGCCATGCAAACTTCGATCAATCGTCTCAGCATTACGCTCATTGGCGACATGTTCTATGAGGAGGCCTGTATCGCGGACGCCAAAGCGATCATGAAGGGCATCGGCCGTTCGTTGCGTTCCTTTACTATCACTACTCGAGAAGAATCTTTCACATTCGAAGAGCTCGACACGCCTAACATCATCACTATCGGAAGTCAATACTGGAGCAAACACTGGAATTGCATCGCGGACGCGAACCTTTTCACCACCCTTTCGTCGCTCGCGCCCTCGCCGCCGACCCTTCGCCACCTCCTCACCCACCCATTCATCTCACTGAGAATGCGCGAAATCATTAAGCTTTCAGCGCTTGCCGCGCTTGAGTCGCTCGAGTTCGTCAAAGTGCTTGAGAGGGTCAGCGTCAGCGAGATGCTGCTTCGATCCGGCTTCGCGGACCAGTACGAACCCGAGTATCTGCCGAATTACGAGGGATGGCTCGAGGAGCTTGAGGGTCGCGGAGTGCGGGTCAAGATTGCCGGTCAGTAGTTTGGCGCTTCTCGAGGCAGGCAGTCAGAGGTTGGTCGGAGGAGCGCGCTGGCAGGACCGGGACTCACGTAGGATTTCACGGGTGGATACGGCTTTTAAGGTTTGCACTACTAGTGTTTCTAATCACCACCTCGAGGAGCTCAGGTGTTATACACATCCGGGTGATCGAGACGCTCGGTGGGTGGGACATATTCCCCGTGACACCCCAGCTCGCGACCAAGCAGCGCCCTCACTCGTACCAGTACCATGGATTCAATCAACTGCCTCCTAACCGAGCTTCTCAACTCCATCTTCGAGCACTTCATCGAGCCCTTCCAGTTGTGGGAGCACCCCGCAATGCCCGACTCAACCTCGGCGGATCTCCTCTCAGCTGCCGTCGTCTTCCGCTCCTGGTGCAACACCGCGCAATCCGCACCATACCGACACGCCACGATCCCCACGAACAGCGCACAAGACTTCCTCGACTCGCCGGCTCGCCGACGCCACCGGACGGCTGCGCTGTCGATCGGATGCTGGAGTCTTGACTGGAGGGACAACGAGGCGGAGGACCCCACTTTCGATGATTTTATCAAGATGTTTCAGGGCCTCACGTCGCTAGAGCTTGGCTGGGTAGAGCCCATGCCTGCATGTGTGAATTGGGGTTTCCTGCGAAGCCCGTCACTTTCGGGTATGCTATCTTTGCTCACATGTTTGAGCAAGCTTGCTTACCTTGACACTAGGACTAAAACACTTTATCGATGTGTTGCCCATCCCACTACAACGACCCGGCCGACACTACTACCCCCTTCCCCTTCCGGCGCAGTTCCCTCTCCGTCTACCTCCACGAGAACTCAAACACCATTTTCCAGCTTCTTAAAGCAGAAATCACACGAATTCGGATCCGCATCACAGTCCCAGACGAGCATGACGACGCTCTCGCGACCGCACTCGTCCAAGCGATGGGACCTTGCCTGCGGCACTTACACCTCTAGACGTGGAGCCAAGATCCCGGACTTCAGCGATCTTCAAAATGTCGAGGTTCTCAAAATCGGCGTCGAAGAGCCAACGGTTGAGGCACAACACTCACATTGCGTTGCCCTGACCAGTGACCGCGTCGTCGGCGTTGCCCTCAACTCGATTCCATCCTCGCCAGCGACTCTTCCCCACCTCTCTCTTGGGAGCGAAAAGATGTCATACGCACTCGCTCAAGCACTTCGGTATCCGGGCTGGAGTCGATCAGGTTCGTTTACTTGACTCGGGTAACGCGGAGAGAACTTGGCTGCGGGACTTCGAAGAGCCGGGCATCCGGGTCTTCACCGCAAGCTCGTAGATCGTTGAAGTCAGCTGACGTACCTGCACATTAACTGCATGGCCACGTGAGCGCACTCACTCGAGCTCAGGACCATCTGGCACGCCTCTTAAAAAATGAAGCAGTCCCTTCTTTGCCTCCGCCGGACAAAAGCACTAAAAAACCGATCCCATTACATTTTCAAGCCGCAAAGGCACGCTGGGCCGCGAGGAGCCTAGACTTCTGGCGGCGTGTCATCATCGCTTGATCTCCGTGGCCGAGGGCGAGCTGAGTGACGTTTGAATCCCCTCCCTTGGGCTTCTCAAATGGCTGAGGAGTGTATAAAACTCATTACTTGACGTTTGAAAGGCAGTTAGAGAAACTGACCGATGCTGCCGAGCCGTCCTGCTCAACCGTCGCTGACGGTTGGCGCTGTCTACGCTCTGCCTGCACCTCATCTTTTGCATGCTGGTAGGCGTTTGCAGTCCTCGATCGAAGCATCTCAATGACCGGAGCCGCCTTTTCTTGCTCGTGTTTCAGCCACCGTCGTCCTATGCTTGCGACCTTCGTCAATCGGGGATCAGTAGAGTTTACTGCGAAGCACTCGAGCAGGCTTACAGAGCGGGGGGGTGCGCCGTCGGACTCCGTCGACTGGGGCTCGTCGTAGCTCTGCTGCATGTTTTGGAGTGGAGTGGCGGTCTGAAGGAGAAGATGTGGTCTCGCTCAGGAAGACCGCGGACCCCGCTTTCGCGGACTCCCTGGAGTGGGGCGCTGGGCGGACGCGGAGGTGGCTGTGACCAACTTGGTGCTTTGACTCGTGGAACGCTGCACACCTATATTACGTCGCTGACTGGGAGCAGCAATCTGATTTTGATCAAGGAGTACCTACTCGCTGAGACTGAGAGTGATTGGCAAACAGAGAGCCTTCGAAACAGTCTCCCCGCCGCATCCAGCCGTTTCCCGCTGCCAAATGACGTGTTTGAATTCATTTACGCGAAGATACGCTGGGCAGCACGGAGCCTTCTCTTTTGGCGGCGGGTCACCGACGCTTGGTCGCCGTGGCTCAGCGTCAGCTGCGTGACGTTGGGGTCCTTACGACGAGACTCCTGCGAAAGCAAAAAAAAAAAAAAGTCCAGCTACTCCAATGTCGTGTCAGGCTGCTCCGCTAACCTTGCTCTCCACGATATCGTCGTTGGGGGCATCGGCGTCGCTGTGAGTCCCTTCAAGTGGCGTCGACGCTTCCTCTGCCTGAGGCTGGTGACGACCGTGCGACTTCATCCTCGAAGGCGCGCGACGTCCGAAGTTTGAGTCGCGGTCCGACTCCTCATCACGAGGAGACTCCGCGCTGTCGCGAGACTTGTTGGGAGGGTCGAACCGACGTTGACGGCCATCCCTTTCCCCGAGACGGTGACGACTTTCGCGGAGGTTCGCTTGTATCATCCCTCGTATGCGATCCGGCGTCTCCCTTCCACCAACCTGGAGGAACTGATGAAGCCGCGGCGAAGTCAGCTGGCTCGCGCGTGTGGTCGGAACAGCTCACGGAGTGTCCCCAAGTGTAGTCGGGCGACTCTTCGCGACCATGAAACTTTTTGCGGGTCATTGTTCGTCAAGAATAAGAAGTCGGTGTTCAAGAGAAGAAGGCTTCCACCGGAGTCCAAGGACCTCACGTGGACGGAGAGGCGAGGAACGGCAAATCACCGCTCACACGCTGTCCGAGGACACCAGGCACTCGAGCAATTCGAGCATCCTGGGACGATGCGCCAGACAGTCCTTTAAAAAGACCAGAGCTAGAGATTCATAAAACTCTTTCACACATACAGCCTACTGCAAGCCAACGTCCATCGTCCGTGCCGGCGCACCGTCTAGTTCCGAGGGTAAGGCCCCTGCGGCACCATCTGCTCCTTATAGTAGCCCTGCTCCATCTCGGGCGTGTAGCTGCCGTTCTTCATTGCCTTGGAGATGCGCTCCTTCTCGCGGCCCTCCTGGATCGCGAACCCGGTGTTGAGGTTCACGAAGACGTACATGGCCGTGACGAGGGCCTCGGGGAGAGATGAGAGACAGTACTGGAGCGATAGATTTAGTGATCAGAGAGCTCAGGATGCAGGCGCGGAGGACTCACGAAGGCGACTTTGGTACCAACGTGCTCAGCGCCTGGAACGGATCCCTCGTAGAGCGCGATGCGGTAGATGGAGGACACGCTCTGTAGGTTCTCCCCAAGTCAGAAAGGCTCTGGGTATCAGTCAAGTGAGAGGTGCTCACCAAAAGTGCAGACGCAGCGACGATGAGCGACGTTTGGGGGACGGGCAAGCGCGGGTTCTCGACGATCTGTGCGACAATGGCAACAATGACGGCGAGGACGGTGACCACCGTGCAGATGATCGCGTTTACATCACTGTGAAATCGGAGTAGATGTCAGCTTTTGCTCGTGCAGATGCTGGCCAGACATGGGGGAACGCACCGGCAGGTCTTGACGGTGCTGAGTGTGCTCGCCTTGTTGAGGTCGCCGAATTGACTTCCGGCCTACGAAGAGGGTCGTTATTTTTAGTGGACTTCGTGACGATGGAGAAGGAAGGCTGTTCACGTAGACGCCGAGAATGAGAGCCACCGTGAGGGCAACCTTCAACAAGAGCTGCACCCGGACGAGAAGGTTGCCCTTCCCCGCGCTTGGTGCCGAGTTGCGGGTAATGTGGTACCCGAGGAGCGTCAAGAGCGGCTCGCAGAGCAGTACGAACCCGCAGAGCAGCAGGATCTGTCGACAACAGGAGTCAGCCTCCAGCGCCTCATCTGCTGCGAAGTGAGACGGGCGCACCTGTTCTCCGATAAACAGCGCCTGGGCATAGTTCCCCGAAGCTTGCATCGCGCGGAAGATGAAGGTGACGATGCGAGCGAGGATGAAGATGAGGGGGCGGAGCAGTGTCCAACAGCGAGAGGATGGGGTCGCGAGGCGCCAGACTGCGATGGGAAACATGGCCGCGTAAAAGACGATGAAGATAATTGACCTGTGAGACCAGACGTCAGTAAACGCCTCATGGACGTGGAGAGAGAAGTGCTTACGGGGCGAGGTCCTGGGAACGGGTGGGGATGCCGCCGGTGAGCGCGAGGTTGCTGGGGAACGAGCTCGACATTGTTGAGCGAGGCGAAGATGTGCTTGAGAAGTACTGGTAGGCTGGTGGGTGAGTAGAGAGAGCCAAGTCAAGTCTGCGCGATGGATAAAGAGTCCCGCTGCCCGCGCGACGCAAGTGCGAGGAGAGACGCGAAAGGCGAGCGGCGCACGAGGCTCCGAGCTCGTCTCCGCTGCTCTCAATCGTGGGGGGCCATGCGCGCGCTGCAGGGTTTGGGTCTATCTCCAGGGACTTTTACGGTCAGAAGCTGAGACGGCGAATCTTTTTTGGTCCTGAGTGCCGAGGACGTCGCGGGGCTGGGCGTGCGGAGCTGGAGCAGACGACCGTGCGACCTCGACGGCAGCTCGTCATGGCATGCGGGGGTCTCGATGATGCTGTCTCGGGCAGTTCTGTTGTTCGGTCTGGAAGAATTGCAGGACGACGAATGCGAGACGGTACGATGACACGGTCGGGCCCCAGACACGCCGCCGGCGAGTCTCCGAGCACCAGCCGTGTGCCGTCCCACTTCCCACTTCACCCAGCACGTCTCCCCTCCCCAGTCGAAGACTGCGATCACTGCGAGACGAGAGCAAGTCAGCTCCTAGATCCTCGTCTTCGATCGGCAACGATGTGGGGGGCGGTGGGCGTCAGGGCAGGGAACGAGTCCCCGGCCTAAAGAAAGTTGTCCTCACAGACGGGGGTATAAAGCCCGTCGATAGGAAAGACTAATCGTGTGTAGCATCACGGCCCGAGTGCGGGTGGGGCGGAAGGGCTGGACGGGGAGGATAGAGCGCGACCTACGCATGGTGGAGCAGCCTAATCGTGCAATCTGGAGCGTTGCTTAGAGCCAACCTGGCGACACCTGTTGCAAAGGAGCCAGAGGAAAAAGTCAGCGACCGTTCGTCGACTTCATTCCTCGATTGCCCTCGCGCACGCGTTTCGGTAGCTCATGATTTTCAGTATGTGTGTTTGTTAGCCCGCACCGACCAACCCGCCGAGCGGTTCCCGTCGCCCTCCGAGTCCGTCATACGATGCACGAAGAGGTTCCGGGGCCCGACGAGCCAAAGGCCTCAGGACGATTTGATATGGTTCTAATCTTTGCTGAACGCGTGCGTGGCGTTCTTCCTCCGGGTGGGGGTGGATGAGAAACTCACGTTGGATGCCGCGCCAGCCGCCGACGCCGGCGGCAGGTTTTCCTCGTCCCGCGTCTCTGCTCGCTCGCCGCCACCTGCCAGAAGTTCGTTCCGACCCTCTCGAGTCCACGGTCACGCCATACTGTTGAGGTCAAGGCCAAGTGTCGCTGTGGGTAGCGAGACGAAGCGGCGCGGTGAAATTTGAGTGGCAGCGATGCCGCGACGTGAGCTGTGCGTCCGTTGCCGCTCGCGAGCCGATTTGGCCCGGTCCCGCCAACCCGTGGGCCCAGCCTGCGCTCAGCTCACCCTCCCCGCCCTCCCCAAAAGCCCACGATGAGCTCCCTGACTCTCCTGCGCACCGCCCTCCGCTCCCCGGCCGCCGCTCGACAGGGCCAGCGCCAGTCGACCCGGTTCGCGAGCTCGACTACGGACGAGGCGGCGGCCAAGGCCAAGGAGGCTGCCGCGAAGCTGCAGGAGGCGGCTGGACCTGCTCTGGACAAGGCCAAGGCCGTCTTTGGCGGTGTCGCGGACAAGGCCGGCGGCATGCTTGGAGGTGGGCGCGCCCGAGCTTTTTCTGGAGTCGGGAAGGGCGACGAAGCTGACCCTGCGCCTCACAGCGTACCGCGAGCCGATCGTCGGGAACGTGAGTGTTGCGGCTTGTAAAGCTTGGTGTTGCGCAAGTGCTGACGGTATCGCTCGACAGGCTGCTGTCGCGAAGGAGGTGCTCAAGCAGGTCTACGTCGCCGAGAAGCTCTCCCCACCGTCGCTCGCGCAGTTCCAGCAGACCTGTCAGTCTGCTCGCCTTGCTACGCTTGAGCTCTGCTGACCGTCGCCGCTCCGACCGACCCTCTGTGACCGACCTGCCACCCCGCGCACCTCCCCCAACTCGACACTGCGCGACTCTCGCACTGCAGACTCGTCCTTCTTCAACTCGGCCAAGGACCTCGGCTTCTGGCGAAACCTGTACGAGTCGGGGCAGTGGAAGAAGGTGGGCATCTACGCCGTCGAGGCGTACGGCATCTTCAAGATCGGCGAGATGATCGGACGGAGGCACGTCGTCGGCTACAAGCTCGACGAGCCCAAGCCGGCCCACGCCTAGACTGGACTTGGAGCGAGGGACGTTGTAGAGCTGTGCGCGTCATGGAAAGCTGGCGGTCGTTGCGGTCCCCTTGTGGAGATCCCTTGAGCTTGAGCTCGAGCGACCATCTGTTTCGGACAAGGACGGGGGAGATACGAGATACGACGACAGGTGATCCATGGTCATCTCCAGCGGTCGTCTCTGGGGGCGGGCATCGAATGACGGCAGGCCGAGCGGCGTCCGAGCGCCCGGTCAGATCAATCAGCTGCTCGCCTTTTCTCTGTCCCCTCTCACCGCCCCATAGATGTTTTCCTCGCCAACACTGTACGTCGGTACAGACCGATCCACGCTGCGGGCGTCTCGCACGCCGATCCTGCGGTACTCGGACCTGGGTGCGCACGATCTCGGAGAGCAGCAGCCCGTGCGCCACTAACCCTCCGCCGCCCCTTCAGCGGACCCGACGAACCCACCGCTCGGCTCAGTCATGCGTCGATGGGACTACGTTGGTCGAGTGGGACCTTCGGCGCTCTCGCTGAGCGCTCAGCTGCCCCTGCGCGCGATCGGCGACCCGCTCGCGGACGCGGCCATCGCGCTGCTCGCCGCCCGGGGAACCCTCGGGTTTGGCGTCGACTTGCTTGCGGCGGTGAGAGACGCGGCGGGGGAAGGCGAGGAAGCGGCGGTCGCGTTCTGGAACGAGATGAAGCGCGGGCCGGCGATGGGCGGCGGAGCGGAGAAGGGCGGCGAGGACAAGGCAGCGAGGGTTGAGGCCGAGTGGAGAACTATTCGAGAGGGGCAGGACGTCTTTTGGCGGTGAGTACGGTTCCGAGTCTTCCGCGGACGGGCTGAGTTCGCTCGCGGTGTAGGCCGAGTAGGGATCGAGAAGCTGATCTGGCGCTCATCCTTCTCGCTCATCCAGATACTCGACGCAAATCTTTGTCGCTCTGATGCACTTCTCGCTCGCTGGTGCGTATCTCTTGCTCCGATGTGCGACCGGCGCCGCCGCGACCCTTCGCGCCCGAGTCGTTGTTGACTGGCCCTCTTCCCCTCTGGCCCATCTTTTGATGCCCGAATCAATTTTTCTGCAGGTGGGTTCTCTTCGCCGAATCTGTCGGCGGTCATGCGCGAGACGGGCTACCTCACCTCTGCCTCGCGCGACGCGACCTACAAGCGGTTGCTGGAGACGACGCTGTTTGTGATAGATGTGAGTCTCACCCCGCGCATACGAGCTTTATACACTCAAACCAAATATACATACACCCAAGCTGACCCGGTTCGTTAATCAGGCGATGACCGACTTTACGCCCGTCAGCAGTCGCGGCTGGCAGAGCGCCGTGCGAGTCCGACTCCTGCATGCGCAGGTGCGGTTCAAGATTCTCAGTGGGAAAGGCAGGGAGAAAACCTACAGCCTTGAGGAGAATGGTGTGCCGATAAACCAGGCGTGCGTCTTGTCACTTTGCGCGTTTTTCGTCGCCGTCGCTGACTCTTGATCCGTCCGTGCATCAGGGACCTTGCCCTGGTCCTCGGCAGCTTCATGATCGCTCCTATCTGGTCCATGCGACGGATGGGACTTTACATCTCGGAACGCGAGCAGAAGGCGTATCAGGCCGTTTGGACTCATGTCGGGTGCGCAACACCATTCAACTCCCGCAGTCCGAGCAACACCGGTGCTCACGCAAATCTGCATCGCCTCACAGATTCTACCTGGGCCTCTCATCTGAGCTCATCGATCATTGCTACTCCCCCACGGCCCCCTTCGCATCCTCCGAAATCGCCTTCGCGTCGCTCGCCTTCACCGCGTTCCCACTGCCCACCTCTCCTGCACCAGCGGTCTACGTCCCATCTACGAGTACCTCGACCTACCGCATCCTCATGAGCGTCGCCTCCCGCCCCCCGCAAACGACGAGCACGATCGGGCAGCACCTCTCGTACTCGCGGCTGCTCCTCGGCGATCAACTCGCGGACCACCTGCTGCTGCCGCACGGCTCCACGCGGGAACGCGTTCATGTGTGGACTGAGGTGCTTGCTGGACGAGCGCTGGTTGCGTTTGGACGGAGGTGGAGGACGGGGTGGGAGGCGGAGCGGATCAAGCTCATGCGCGAGGTGATTGAGCTCCTTGTGGTGTGGGGACTTGGCGAGCGGAGGACAAAGTTCGTCGTTCGGGAGGAGAAGAGCTGGGGCGAGAAGCTAACGGCTGGAGAGAGCGACGAGCCGGTCAGTTTCGACGCGACGGTGGCGATGCGGGCCGCACAGTTGCTGACCACGATCGTTTTCAGGGGATCAAGATGGGAAAGGAAGTCGGGATGGACGTCAAGTGGAGATGGAAGGTCCTACTGGCTGAGGCCATCGCGGTCACGGCCGTCGGTGTCGGACTTGCGGGGGTCGGCGTCGCGGTGCTGCTCCGCGTCCCTTTCTAATTGACATAGACCTCGATTAATAGACTCTGCGGTCGCCGCGACGTTCACGGTTTTCAGGTGCTCGCTCAAAAGGCATGGAGTATGAAAGAAAGCAGTACGGCCAGCGCGTCCGGTAACTTGACTCCAACACCGGACCTCCCGGACCGGCCGCGAGCAGCCGGCGCCGACCTTGCCCCGCGCGGGGAAGCAGCTCATCCTCCTTCCGCTTCTTACATCCACACAACCATGTCTCTAGCTCTGCTACGACCAAACGCGCTCCGAGTGGGCAAGGCCAGCGTCCCTGCCGCCCGCACTGCTCTCCGCTTCTACTCCGCGAAGCCGTCGGTGCGTGAGCTGTGTCCCCAGTCTCTGCGGCGCGCTGACACAGCACTGGCAGGGACGGCTCGAAGGAAAGATCTGTCTGATCACGGGAGCCGCTCAAGGAATGGGCGAAGCCCACGCGCGCCGCTTCATCGCGGAGGGTGCGAAGGTCGCGCTCACGGACCTCAACGAGGCGGGCGGGAGCAAGCTCGCGACTGAGCTTGGACCGAACGCGTTGTTCGTCAAGCACGACATTACGAGCATGGCGGACTGGGGGAGGGTCGTCAAAGTCATCGAAGGCGAGTTCGGCGGACCGGTCACCTGCCTCGTGCAGAACGCTGGAATCATCGGGCCCGTGTCGCCCCTGGAGGAGATTTCGGAGGAGGATTACCTCAAGGTGATCGCGGTGAACCAGCACAGGTGAGCGACTTTTCATTAATCTGGCGAGGGAGTGCGATGGCGCGCACTTTGATACAGTCGCTACCAGGTCGACGTCGAGCAACATCGCTCCCGACGATCTAGCCGACATTCGAGTCTCGAACGAAAACGAACGAAAAAGTGCTGACTTTATTTACGTACCTCTCTGAAACTACTCGCAGTCAATTCTACGGGATGAAGACCGTCATGGCGGGGATGCGAGCGGCGGGCGGAGGCAGCATCGTCAACGTCTCGTCTGTCGCGGGCATGGTCTCGATCGTCGGAGCGCCCAACATTGCGTACGTCGGCTCCAAGTTTGCCGTTCGCGGCATGACGAAGCACGTCGCGGTCGAGGTTGGGCCCCACAACATTCGCGTCAACTCGGTCCACCCAGGCTACATCAAGACTCCCATGATGGCCGCCGCGACCGACGAGCAGGTCTGTTGCTCTGCGAATCTTTCGGGTGTAGAAATACTTACAGGGCTCTTGTACTGTAGGGCGGCGGAATCTCGGCCATGGTGCCCCTCCGGAGGATGGCGGAGCCGGCCGAAGTCGCGAGCCTCGTTCTCTTCTTGGCTTCGGACGAGTCCTCGTACATCACGGGGATGGAGCACATTGTTGATGGAGGTCTCACCGCCTCGTGAGAGTGCTTACTGTAACCTTGTTGGACGTTTGGTCGTCGAAGGTCCGTGACAGTCAGTCGCCAGATTTCAGCATCGTGTCTGAACGTCGGCTTTCGATTGTTTTGGCGATTCTTCTTGACCGAGGGGTACAGTAAGATGGTGTGAATGCACGACACTCAACCGAGACGCAGCGGCGATATCGTCTTCTGTGCCCCACCAACTCCGCCAGCTCCCGGCTCCAAGGAGTCCGGACGCTCCACTTGCCTCTAACAACCCTTCTCTCTCTCAAACTCATCATTGAAACAATGCCGCGTAAGAAGCACCAGGGTGCTTCGTCGGAGCAGGAAGCGGACCTGTCCGACGGCGAACCCCACCGACGCTTCGTGAGTTGATCGCGTTGCGAAGGCTCGGACCTCACGTCCATGGGCTGACATTTCTGGGCCAAAGGGTCATCAGCACGACGGAAGCGCATTTTGGCAAAGTCATTGGAAAAGCCGACGATCGGGCGAGCACGGCATCGTCTCGCGGAAGCGTAGCGACTCGCCCAAGCGCGAGGAGAGGGACCACTCCTCGGGCTCGGACAACGAGAGTCACCACCAGAAGAAAGAAGCGGACGGGGGCTAGGCCAATGGGGAGAAGACGAAGCGCCATGCGTCTGCCCAGAATGGAAGACGTGGGAAGCACGGTCGACGCCCTGCAGTCGACGAGGATCCTGGAGACGAGGCGTCGGCGGAGGAACCTTCTGACCGGTCCACTGGCGACGACCGAGAACCCGATCGCCACACATCTTCTGCGGGTTTGAGAAAGGGGAAGCACGGCGGGCACCCTCAAGTCGACGAGGACAAGGACGAGGCGTCCGCGTCGGCTGAGGAGGAACCTTCCGACCACTCTGACGACGAAGAGCGAAAGAGCAAGGTGGGTGGACCAGATCTCTCGTCAGAATCACTCTGATGACTTGTTGGCATAGTCAAAGTCCCGTAGGGGCTCGTACGTCAAGGATCTCGCGCTGGGTCACGGCGACCGTGCGTCGGTGACCCGCCGGCAGAGATCGAGGTTCCGTGCCGCCCTCCAAGCGTTTGCATGATGCGGTGCAGAATGCTCGGAGAAATGGGCGTGCAGTAGCTCACGGCGAAATTGTCTGAGATCTGCGAGAGTCACGGCGCTGGCGGACACGCTTCGAGTCGGCATTGCGTCAAGTGGATGGAAACAGTGACCGATCCCACGGTGGAAGTCGACGTCCGTCATCTAGAGTAGAAATTGATTCAGTCCCAAGTCAAAAGTGTGCTTGCTTCACAACGTCTCACCCTCCACTCGCCACCGGAGCGCGACACCCCGTCGGCGGCACGCCACTTCCAATCCCGACCCCACCCAACTTGCAGGCGCCGTCAAGCACCTGAGCTCGGGAAGGAGGTCCATCGCTCGTGCTGTTCGCTGCAAGTCGAGCGACGGTGACGACGTCCCCTGACAGACCTCGAGCGTTCGGATGCACGGCGGGAGCGACGGCCCGTCCTCCATTTTGGGCAAGAAGTGGCAGGGGAGGGTGAGTGCGTGGAGCTGGGTGAACAAGATCCAGAAATCAGCGTCTGGGACCGACCAGTTTGGGTCGAGGAGGGCGCTGGTGGAGGATGCGAGATGGAGGGTGGTGCAGGAGGGGTGGGCGGAGATGACGACGAGGAGGCGGAAGAGGAATTCAGGCTGGATCCGTAGGTGGTACGAGTCCAAGGTCCACATCCCGGGGTTGTCGAGGAGGATCGAGTAGAGGTTGTCGAAAGGCTGCGAGTCGTCCTTTGCGGCGTCGTCGAAGCGGAGGCTCCGCGGACCTCGCTTTCGGGACGTGAGGTCAAGGTCGTACCGGATCTCGAACGCCTGCAGGACCTCCTTGGTGAACCTGATTATCACCACACCTGTTTTGGAAGTGGCCGATAAGCTTCATGTGCAGAACGGACACACTGAGACGCACCAGGGAAACCATCGACCAGCGTCTGGTCGGATGGGTCGCACCCGACGCACTCGATCAGCTCGAGCGCAGGGAGATGCGGAACGAGATGATCGAGGAGAAGATCCACTTTTCCTGGCTTGAGTCGACCTGCACCCGCCCATGCCCAGCGACCGAGAGGGAGGGCGCGCGGCTCCGCTTGCACGCGAAGGCAGCGGACCATGTGTGTCACTCCCCGCGTTCGCAACGCGCCTAGGTAGCCCTGAGCGCTTCGCAGTGAGACGGTTCCTTGCCGAAGTAGTGCAATCTGCGCGATGGGTCGCCACTCGCTGTGTACGAGCGAGGCGGATCGCAGGAACGCGTTGACGCGGGGCGAGAAGTCGGGCGCGATGCTCTCCTCGACGACGAGCCTCTCGACAGCGTGGTTGACAATGGCTGCCACGATCTCGGGCGGGATGCTCGCGGCGCGGTTGTGGGATGGCGGCTGAGGAGGATCGACGAGGATGCTGGGGCTGAGCGGAGGTGGGGCTGCATCGGCAAGGACGCACGGCGTCGAGGAGTCGGGCTGCACTGGGATCAGGACTCTACTCATCGAGCAGACGTGGATGCGAGGAGGGTTGGAGCTGGTCAAGGGACGAGCACGGGAAGCGGTCAAAACAGCGAGCTCCTTTGTCTGAGCTTGGGCCCGACCGCGGCGTTTTGGCCCGTCTCGCTGTATGTCGCGTCTCGAACGAGGCTCAGCACCGTCAAAAGTCTGGGACGTTAACGTAAGACCGACAGTGAGCCGGTGGCACACGCTCTGGAAGAATCGGGCCAACGTAAGACAATGGAGATGCGGCGGGCGGCCCTTGCGAAATAGTACAGCTACACGACCAGAAAACACGCTCGTGCGACACCTAGAACTCCATAGAGTCTTCTGCAGGTGTGAAATGTCGGCATTGAGTCTCCCCTCTGCGCAGAGACGGACGACGTACCCATCTCGTGCTTGACCGGCCCTGCGGCGGCTTTGGTCTCCTTCAGCAACCCCTTGACGTGCTGCTCGAACAGCTCGACGAACGGGGCGAGGCTCGTCTGCTCCCACCCAGGCTCAGCATCGGGGTTTCGCTGCTTCGCGTCCTCGAGCTCCATTAGGAGCGAGCCGACGGTCGGGACCGAGTCGGGGTCGAACGCCTCGACGCCGGATGCGAGGAGCGGAACACAGACGCGACCTGGTAGAGAGCGGCAGGGGTGAGCTTCTCCATTCCAGAAACGTGCAGAGAGACGAACCAGTTCCGGGGTGGATGCAGAACGGACTCTTGAGGAGATGGTTGAGCTTCTTCGAGACCTCGATATCGATTCGCGGGTAAGTCCACTGCAGGATCGCGTCCGTGACCGCGTCCGTATACTTCTCGAGGCCCTACAACACCAATCTTGAGCTCGGCCGCGCGAAACGCTGACCAGGACAACGCACCTTGTCGCTCAGCTTCTTCTCCGGGTTGCGCACGGCATCCCAGCGCTCCTTGGACGTCGCCGCAGACTTTGGCGGGAACTTCTTGCCGAGTTTTTCCCGGACCTCTGCGGGCGCGGGTGAGCGGAGGGCATACGAGGATACTTTCGGAGACGCACCCTTGTCGGGAAGCATGTTGAGCAGCATCTGCCACTGGTCCTCCTGCTGGAAGCAGTTTTGGTCTTCGAGGACCACGTTCTTGAACCACGGTCGCAGAGTCGTCAAGGCGGAGCTGCCCGTCCATGACTCGTCAGCTCAGGCGCGCAAAGTGGCAGCAGGCAGAACGCACGAGAGGCTCGGATGTAGTGGTCGGTTGAGGTTGACCTTCTTGTTCATCTGCGCGCCACCCTTGATAACCTCGAGGTAGTTGACGATCGCTCGTCGCTGCTCGTCCGTGAGCGCGAGCGCGGCCGGGTCCGAGATCCAGCAATGGATTCCGCGCCGGCCCGAGTACACCCACAGGCGGTGGTTGAAGCCAAAGTCGTCTGCGAGAGTCGAGGTGAGCTTGCGTCGGGATGCGGGACCCGAAAGGCGCACCTTGAAGCGCGCGGTCGAGGACCTTGACAGCCATCGAGATGAAGCGCCAGCAGCGCTTGCACATGGCCTTGTCCTGGCAGCACGTCCGAATCTCATCGTCTGCATGGGAAAAGAGTCATCAGCTCCAGCCTCGACTCCCCTGCCGAGGCAAGGGCGCGCACAGTCGGTCATGTCGATATCGAACACGAGCTCGCGCAGCTGGGGCTTGAACGCGGCCTTGAGCAGCGTTTTTCGATCCTTTGGCTGCACGTTGGCCCGGCTGGATCAGCTCCTCAGCCCGAATCGCGCTCCCCACTGAGCTCTCGACGCGCCGCGACGCGACGCACCTTGCCCGAGTAGACGGGCCCAATCTCGAACCGCGCGGGATTCTGCCTGCAGATCTCGCGCTTGAGGTCGTCGGCGGTTGTGAAAGAGTTGTACCGGATGTAGACCTCGTTCTGGAGCGTGAGCGCGAACTCGCGGTGGGTGAACAGGCGGGAGGGATCTGCGGCGCGTGACGGTGTTAGCGCGCGTGGCGGGTGGACGCCGGTCGGGACGCACTGGAGCCTTGGTTGAGCCAGAGGAAGAGCTGCTTGAAAGGGAACAGGTTGCGGTAGTAGGTGAGCATGACGAGCGGGTTCGTCACGTCGCCGAGCATCCCCTTGAGGTCGTTGCGCTGCTCGCCCGAGATCGGCGCCTTGGCCTCCTCATCCGCGAAGAGGTCGTTGAGCGCTGGGCCATCGGCTGGTGGTACGAGTCCTGGCATCGCGTGTGTCGGATCCAGATGACGGTCGCGCACCTCAGACACAAACTCGCGCGCTGTCAGGCAAGGGCCGGAGAATGACGCCTCGGGCGTCCGTTTCGTCTATGATCGCAGCATGTGACGATGAACACTCATGCCACTCCTCCCACGCGTCCTCCTCCCATCTGCTATCACCTGCCGCCGCTTCGTCGGAAACGCTCAGCGTCGTCTGTATGTGCCCGGCCCGACGCCGTTGCTCCCGGTCCTCTAAGCTGCTGTCCCGAACCTTCAGATCCTCCGACCGCGAGCCGCCAATCCCCTATCCCAACCCTCTAACAGAGCTTCCTCCTTCTTGCTGGATAGGATGCCGCCCGAAGAATATTCTTCAGCCCAAGAAAGCTCCTCGGTGGTTCCCTCGAGTGCCCGTCGCCAGCAGCCGCAGCTCGACGACGTCGAGGACACCCCGCCAGCGGCTTCGCGGCCGGTGGAGTTCAGGAGTTGGGTCCAACTACGCGAATGTCTCAACCTAAGCCCTACAGCCTGTGCGCTGAACGCGTTCAAAAAAGGCGCTCTTCCGGACGCCTGGCTTTCGCATTCCGTGCTTGTCGGCATGACTAAGGCCGGAGCAATGGCATTAGACGCGTACGGGTTTCCAGATGTGGCAGCAAACAAGCTTCGCCCGCTTGACCCGGTGAGTCTGGTCAACCGCAGCGCCAACATTTACTGACCCTATTCCGTTCCTAGTACTTGCTTCATTTGGTTGCGCTTTTCAAGGGCCAGGTTCGCTTGAGCCCCGTTCGAGACGTACTCTCAAGCAACACGGAAGTCAAGGGAGTGGTACTCCAGAAGGTGAGACCCCTCATCTCATTCGGCTGACAGCAGGTCGGAGGGCTGACTTTCTGATCCGACTTTTGCAGATCGTTGGCATAAAGGGGACCTGGGTTGCATCATGGGGTCGAATGCCCCGGCGGAAGCACAAGCCGACGATAGCGTTGCTTTTCTACTATCAGAAGTTCGAAGTGAGTTCAAGTGCGAGTGGTCAACGGTCGCAGCGAAACTGAGGCCGTCATGAACAGCGGCGTGGACGTACAACTGTGCGGAAATCGACGTTTACGGTATTCTGGTTATTCATCAAACCTTCTACGTGTACTCTTTCAATGGGACCAACATAGTCTACCACGGTCGCCTAGCTTGCGGTCGGAATCGCTTCCTGTACCTTCAGGACATGCTCTCTGGCAAGAGTTCTTCCGGAGCTTTCCGGAGCTTTAAGCTGACGCCTGGACCTAAACAGTGTCGACCATGTTATTCGGAGTGCTACTTGAATCATTAGCCGTTGCTTTGGGACCTGCACAGCAGGCCCGGCGACTCCACACGGACACCACGACTGCGGCGAGTCAAACGCAGGTAGCTGAATGCTCGATCAATCTGCATGATCGGATGTTGACTTTACCCGCGGGTACTCTTGAGGCTGATGCTGGAGGAGGTTCGCGCCCTGGTAGACCCTCGCGCCGATGTTGATGGC
>ERZ1463038.142-NODE-142-length-20849-cov-12.200250_pt1 | contig 20849 bp, 23 predicted proteins | sample MGYA00564479_ERZ1463038 | MGnify/ENA primary metagenome ERZ1463038 (study PRJEB39244, sample SAMEA3635134) | Helicobacter pylori | study: EMG produced TPA metagenomics assembly of PRJEB11511 data set (Assembly of a 5300-year-old Helicobacter pylori...
GGATGCACTCGCCGAGAGCGCAACGGCGCCCGATGCCAGGCTCTTGCTCGCCTCTGCGGCGAGGGACGATCCGGATGCGCTTGCAACGGAAGCCGCCGAGTACCCACTCTTGCTCGCATCCGAGGCGACCGAGTATCCGCTCTTGCTGGCCTGCGAGGCGAGGGAGGTGGCGCTGCGACTCGCGCCCGACAAGTACGAGTCATCCGGGTTCGCAGCCGGGGTGGCGGAGCCGTAGAGCGACTCGGCTTGCGCAGAGGCGTACTTGGCCTTTAAACGGGCCTCCTCGCCGAAGACGGCGCCCGCACCGACGGCTCCCTTAAGAAGCTCGACCGCGTCCCCGAGACTGTCCTCGACGACGCCGACGGTGCCCGAGATCCAGTCCTTGAGGTTGTCGACGGCACCGTGGAGGCCGCCCTGGGTTGAGATGTCTGCCATTGGGGGCACTTGTCAGCAAGCGAAGGGTTGAGGCATGACAGGCAGGCGCACAGTTCTCGCGCATGCGCTGGGTGAGCTCCTCGCGGTTCGTCTTCATGGGGACCGCGACGCCGTGCTCGCGAAGCCAGGCCCGCATGCGGTTGTCGCTCCAGGAGAGATACGCGGCAGACTTGTTGGCGACCTTGCCGTAGTTGGTCGTGAACGCGCTCAGGATCTGCTCATGACTCTGTCAGCTCGCGCTCAAAAGGTCTCACCGAAGTGCAGAGAAGGGCCGACCTCGTCCTTGGTCGACTCGGCGTCGCCCTTGATGTAGTTGTGCTCGATGAGCCAGGCGCGCATGTCGCTCTCGTTCCAACCAGTGGTGAGGTTGTCTGCGGACTTGTTCCAGTTGGCCTTGAGCAAGTTCTCGAGCTCGTGGCGCTTGTAGTCGGCGGCCTTCGTCTTGTCGACGACTCCCTGCTTGACGAGGTAGGTGCGCATCTTGGCGTCCGACCAGGTGTCCCAGACGGCGTCGTCCTTGCCGTAGTCTGCGAAAGGCCTAAGGTCAGTCTTGGGCCGGCGCTTCGGGAAACGAACAGCGCACAGGTGTCCTTGAGAGACTGAATCAGGCCCGACCGAGTGGTGGGAGCGTCGACGACGCCGGCCTTCTCGAGGTAGCTGCGGAGGAGCGAGTCGTCCCATCCTTGCCACGAGAGGTCGCGGAGCGAGTAGTAGCTCTCGGCAATGTGATCTCGGAGCCTGAGGAGGGAATTTCGACCATCAGACTTCTATTCAACGGGAGGTCGAGGATGGAAACGCACCATTTCTTGTTGCTCTTGACTCCGGGCTTGATGATGCCGCGCGACTCGAGCCAGCGGCGGACCTCGGCGTCGTTCCAGGTGTTGTAGGCTGAAAGAAGCATCATCAGCGAGCCACTCTATCATAGTGCGAGAAGAACGGCCTACTGGTGTCCTTCGCGCCGTAGTAGCTGCGCGACATGAGGTCGAGGAGCTCGTCGCGCGTGCTCGCCTCCTTGGCCTTGCCGACGCCGTGGTTGTTGAGCCAGGTCTTGATCCTCGAGTCGCTCCAGGTGTCGTACGCGTTCTTGGAAAGGCGATCGAACGAGCCCGAGACCATGGGGAGGAGCTCCTCGCGCGTCGGCGTGCCCCTCGCGTCGTAGATGCCCTTCGAGACGACGTAGTCCTTGAGCTGCGAGTCGGTCCAGGACGACCAGACGTAGTCGGAGGCATCTACGGAGCAGAGTTGAGTCAGCGGTGAGCTTCAAGATACAGGAGAAGAAAGGAAAACGGACCCGAGGCCTTCGCAGTCACGTAGTCATACGCGAGCGTCGGCGCGTCGGTCGCGGCATACCACGCCGACGAGAGCGTCTCGCTGGCTTGGCTTGCAGCCGATCCCGCCGCCGAGCTAGCAACAGAAGCGACGCTGGTGGCGCTCCTGCTCGCCTGGCTCGCACCCGAGCTGAGGCTGTCCGTCGCGGTCGCCCATGTTCCCGCGGCGCTGTCGCTCGCCTTGGCGCCGTGCTTCTTCGCGAGCAGCAGGAGTTCCTCGCGCTTCGACGAGGGCGAAACGACCCCCTGCTTGAGGAGGAAGTTGCGCAGGGCGCTCTCGGACCAGCTGTCCCACGCGGCGTCCTTCGCGGCGCCGAACGAGCTTTGGGTGCCGTCGGTGACGTATGAGCGCGCAGAATTCCAGTTGTCGCGAACGGAGGAGAGAAGGTCGTCGTGCGAGGCCGTCTTAGGCGAGACGATGTTGTGGTCGGCGAGCCATTCGCGGAGGTCCGAGTCGGTCCACTCGTCCCACTTCTGGTCGTAGGAGCGGCGGATCGAGCGCAGGATCGAAGGGCGGTCGGTCGACTTGGGCGTTGGGTAGAGCGAGTTAGACGAGGCCCACGAGGCGACGTCGGCGTCCGACCTGTGGGGTAAGATGTGGGGCCGGGGTCAATGCAGTCCAGCGTGAAGGAGGCTGCCGAGCGCACCACTTGTCGTAGGCTCCTGCGTAATTCTGCCTGACAAGATCGCGTAGCTGCTCGGTGTTGAGGTTGGCTGGTGCTGGAACGTGGTGATCCTGCGAGGCTCGGAATCAGCTCGTCGGTCCTCAGGAGCGCGGGTGCTTTTGAACAATAGCTAGGAAGCGGTCGACTAGCAGCAGGGTCGCTCCCCTCCATCACCTGCTGGTTCAAGGTGATTCGTGACCAGGACTGGGTCTGACGCGGTGGCGCATGCTGCCAGTCGCGTTGCTCTCCAGCTCGGGGCCATCCGTGACGCTCGTCAGCTCCCATCGTGTCACAGATCTCCTCCAGACGCATCCCGAGCAATACCGAAGTCCTGACAGCCTTTCGAGGCTCCCGACCCCGAGGCACACTCCATCGCCGAACAGACAATCTCGGGAAGCACCAGCGGCAAGGCCTACCTGGAGCCACTTCTTGAGGTCGGTCTGTCCCCAGTCAGAGTATGGTTGGTCTAGCGCACGCCGAAAGTCAGCAAGGCGAATCGTGGGGCTCGGCGGGGGTTGCACGCACTCGACGAGAAGATGTGGGCGCTCGCGCCAGACGCGAGCAAGAACAGACAGAGCGTCTGCAGAGTGGCGGTCTTCATCCTGGCGGGAAGGTGTGGTGGAAGAAGAGCTGTGACACTGTCTGCGCGACAAGGCGTTCGCGAGCTCGAAAGTGACGCGCTCGACGAGGCGGCTCGACGTCACAACGTGAACGCAACGCAGATCGCCTTTTGGTCTGGGCTCGCCACCATTCAGCTGCTTCGCACCCGTTCACCCTCCACGACTCTGTTTCGAACGTCGTGCAAAATCGGGTCTTGAGGTGAAGAGCAAGTGAAGATGAGCCGAGGTGGGCCTGAGTGCATGCGGAAGCTGCGGGACCGCGACGCGTCGAAGTCGACGCCCGACGATCCTGATCCTGCGGTCGGTTCTCAGCAAGTTCTCTACGCCTCGTTGTATGGAGGCAGATTCTAATTTGGCTCATAACGCTGAAGCAGGTGAAGAGGAGACCTGCTCGACTCGCCTCAAGGTGAGCTGCCTCGTCAGATATTCTCGATCTCAGCGGCTGGCGGACATGGTAATAAAGAGGACATCGTGAAAGCCACCGATCTCACCACGGCTCACGTCTACCAGCTTCGTGACCATGAAGGGCGCCAAGGCGACCTCGACGCTCTGGACAAGTCCGTCTTCCTGAGAGCGCACGTACGCGATCTCGCCGAGCGTTTGGGTGCCACCGCTGCTTCTGCTTCAATCGGTACGTTGAAGGCTTGCACGAGCTGTCCGAACAAGCTGCTGACACTAGACTTGCAGCTGTCGCCGAGTTCTCCGCCAGCTGGGAGATTCGCGACCACTTTGACGTCCCGCTCTACCGTCGCATGAAGACCTCCTCGATCCAGCACATCTTTCGCGGCCAAGCTCAGCGGAACGCGGCGATTGGCGACCCACTTCTGACTCTGGCTCGCGTCGCGGCGTCGCGCTCGTTTGACCCGGCCACCGACACTAGCGCTCGCGACCGCGGAGTCCTGTTGTGACTCTAGCAATCAGCAAGGTCATTTCGTCCTGGTTTGTCACCCATTTCATCCATTCGTGTGCCGCTCACACCTTTGAAGACAGGACGCGCTCTACGCTTGAGCGACCTCACCGTCGAGAGTTTGGGGTACGAAGCCGGCCAAACGCACTCTTGGCGCTCGCAGATCTACTTGGGAGGTCTCATGTATCGACTCGTGATTCCTGTGGGTGATTGGAGCGGCTCCGCACACCCCGACGGGGCCACAGGGGGTTGCGAGCTCGGGACGGCAGCACACCTGCTCGGCTTCGGTTCCTCACGACCTTAGTCTACTTGAATTTCTACAAGGATGATTCCAAAGTATCGTTGTTGAGAGTGGGCATGCGGGAGGGATCTTGTCCCAAGTGCTGAGCGCTGTCTTGAGCCACAGCTGGGAGTCGGCACAAGCGGCAGGCGATGATTTCAGATGCGTGCTCAGACTGGACACGAGCTGCTATGAAAATAACATCGGGGAGGGACCCTTTCGGAGAGCTGCTGATTCGCGTTTTGGAATAGGATCAGGCCGGTGTCGCCGCTGCGCTCTGCGACGATTGGTGCTCGGCTCCGAAGGATCGGATGCCTCGCTCTGGATGATCCTTGGCTTAGCTCTGGGATAGTCGGGGCTTGACGTGTGAGATGGACTGTGTAGCTTGGCTCCGGAAACTAAAGAGGGTTTATCACTGCGCGCATCGACGATCAGCGGTGCAGCTCTACGTAGCTCAAGCCGCTCGCCAGGCTGAATTCGACGACTGTTCCACTATGCCCAACAAGAGAATATCCAGTAGACGTCCTGAAGATCGTACGTACGAGCTAGGACCTGCTCAGGCTCCCTGACTTGGAGGCTCTAACGCGGGCGGCGCGCGCGCCTTAGCCGGTCCCCCTTGGTGTGGTGGACGGTATTTGCGAAAGGAGATTTGCAGCACACGCCGACGGGGTAGAGAGTCGTCTATTATGAGAACTAAAGAGACCCAGAAACACTGCCGCAGCTCTAGCGCTTGCTGTATTTCTGCACGCGCGGAACGACGTCAGCCGAGTCCACAGACCGGAGGGTGCGCGTTGAGACGTACGAGGAACATCGAGGCGACGACAGTCACGATCGCGTTGAAGAACGTGAACGCAACCAGGATGCCGACTGAGAGTGCAGCATGGTCAGCGTGGACGGAGCGGCGGTTTGAGGCGTCAAAGGCACTCACGATCGCGACCCCTGGTCGAGAAGCTCACGCCGAGGTTCGTGTAGAACTCGTCTCCGGTCTTGTACTTGCAGTAGAGGCACTGCGCAGTCGCCGACGGGTTCTCGAGGTAGCCACCCGCTATCGCGATGAAGTCGCCGGCCCACTGCACGCAGGTCTGGCCCGACGGCGGGTCGAAGATGTTGTACTCGCGGGGGAGGCACTGGATCTTGAGCTCGTGCAGCTCGGTTGAGACCATGCCCGAGATGATGCGGGTGAACGGGTCTGGTGGGAGCGACAGTCAGTTGCCACTTAGGAAAGCGCGTCCGCCGCGTCAGAACTCACCGAGTTGGTACATCTATGTTGGAAGAAGTGTAAGCACGAGAAGATAATCACAAACTTAGGCCAGCTTACCCAGCTACTCCAGAAGTGGGGCATGTTGGTGACCGGGATGGTGACTCCGCAGAAGAGTGAGAAGATGACGAGCAGGAACGGGTTGGCCATCGCCGCGATCAGAATGGTACTGGAGGATGAGGTCAGTAGAGTTTGCGGTGAGGCGGAATAGATGGGACGCACGGAGCCAGAGCGCCGACGGCTTGACCGAGAGTGACAGCCTGTTCAAGAAGGTCAGAATCTTGTAGGCTAAAAGTATGATTAAAACTTGCGAAAAACTCTGTCACGAAGATGACTGCGAATTGGTAGCCAGCGCGCGACGTCTCCATGTTGAAGCCCTGGCGCGCCGAAGGACCAGTCAACCTCCGTTCCAAAAGGGCACGGAAAAGAACGCGCACCATCGGGAAGTAAAACAACAGGAAGAATGCGACGGCACAAAGGATCGAGTACGGCACCTCCGCGGCGAGCTGGGCGAGCGCGAAGACGACCTGCGAGTACATCTTCGACGACGACTCGCGGATGAAGATGTTGCGCTGAGATCGAAGGTCAGTCCCCAACCACAGGACCTTGGCCATGAATTCACTTACGCCCATGATGAACGTCGGCTCGACCTGGGAGATGATGATGGCGCTGCGACGGAGGTGAGGTGAGCGGCACGCCGATGTTTAGAGAGAGCTGTGCGTACGGGAGGACAGTAACGAAGAAGATCGCGAACACGCGGTACTGGAGGTCGGCGACCGAGTTGCCAAGGTTGAGGAACGTGAGACCAACGCAGAGCGCGATGGATATGTGGTTGAAGACTGTGGGCATCAGTCGTCAGGCCTCTAAGTCTCTGCCAGGTGCATCTGTCAGGGATGCCTACGCCGGGTGAATCCCTGGGCGCAAAAGGAGCAGTCAGATCGGATGTATGGTGCAAGGAGATGCGTCAGAACGCACGTAGTCAGGGCTGCGCCAGAACGCGGTCATCGTGCGTCGCGAGACGACGGCGAGCTGGTGCGCAAACGAACTCGAGTCTGGGGAGGACGATGGATCAGCGCTGACTTCATCATTGTTTCTTGAGGCCGACTTACATTCCTTGAGGGCGTTGGGGTCGGTCGAGTCCTCGATCTTGAGTCCCTCCGCTTTGAGCTCCTCAATCTCGGCCTTGACTTGCACGAGCTCCTCCGAGTCCCTCCAGATGTCGGCCCAGTCCTTCTTTCCGACCATGCGGCGGGATCCAGCACCGATCGCCTCAAGCATGTCTTCAATTGGGAAGTAAGTCAGCCAAAAATGCGTCTGCGCAGCAAGGAATGGCTCACACTCGGCCGGGTTGGCGTTCTCGGGGCAGTGCGCTCCGTTCTTGGCAAAGTACGAGCGGATCACGTTGGAGTCCTTTCCGATATCTCCGAAGTAGACCTGATGGAAGGATCTCGTGAGCACGAGGCGCGACAGCGCGACAGAGTTGGACTGACCGTGCGACCACCAGACTTGAGGAGCAGCAAGCGGTCCATGTGCTCAAAGAGTAGCGAGTTCCTGCGCAGGACTGTGATTAACGATTAAAAGTGGGTTCTGCTCTATGGAAGAGCTCACGGCTGGTGAATGGTAACGAGGATGGCCTGACCCGCCGCGGCAAGCTTGCGCAGGAACCTGACGATGTTGTACGCCGACTGGCCATCGAGACCCGAAGTGGGCTCGTCGAGGAAGAGCAGAAGCTGGGGCTTCGACGCGAGCTCAACTCCGATGGTGACTCGCTTGCGTGCCTCGACGTCGAGTCCAAAGCCGGGGAAGCCGATCATGGCGTCCGCGAGGTCCTCGAGCTCAAGCAGCTGGATGATGTCTTCGACGTAGGCGTCCTTCTCTTCCTTCGGGATGTGCGGCGGCTGGCGGAGGTACGCTGAGAAGCGGAAGGCCTCGCGGATCGTCGCGGTGTGCTCGTGCGTGTCGGTCTGCTCGACGTAGGCGGTGCCGCGCTGGAAGTCCTTTCCGATGGGTCGACCGGCGATGAGAACGGTTCCGCCTACGGTGTAGAATCAGCATCGCCGCAAAGAAACACTCGCAACGCAGGAAGCGTACCGATGACTCCAATGTTCTTGCGGTTGGCGAGGACGTCAAGAAGGGTCGTCTTTCCTGCTCCACTGGCTCCCATCAGAGCGGTGACAGTTCCAGGCTTGACGTATCCGAAGACGTCGTCGAGGAGCTGGCGTTGGCCGCTGCGAAGTCAAAGTGTGAGCGAGCATGCAAGAGTGAGGTATCCAGGAGGCAAGTACCCGGGGACGGGCACGGTGTAGCACAGGTTCTCCCACGTGAACGGCTTGCGCGTCTGGATCAGGTTCGAGAGGTCCTGCTCCTTTTCGCCCTTGCGGAACGCTTGCTTGTTCTCCTGAAGAGTGGCGTTGAGCGCCTTCGTCTCAGCGTCCTCGTTGCGGAAGACATTGATTTGCTAGTAGGACGTATTTATGTTTAGATGAGGATGCTCGAGAGCCAAGAGAGAGAGCGGCTCACAGGAGCGTCGGCACCGTGCTTAAACTTGTCGACAACGTACGCTTGGACGAGGTTGAACGCGACGAAGAACGCGATGGTGATGCCAAAGTTGCGCCACAGGTCTAAAGCAAATGTGAGAAGCTGAAGCTCGCAAGCTATGGGAAAGTGCGCACCACCGGCATCGTACTCGAAGGCCGCCGCGATGTAGTCTGATCCCGGGACAATGTTGCTCCCCGCCGTCGAGCCGAGCAGGGTGCAGACTTGGTTCGGGCCGAGATCGGTTGGGTACTTCGTGAGTCCGCCGACGTTGAAAGGGGTGATGTAGGCTCCGTCACAGGTGAGGCTGCAGGCGGAGTCAGTCATCGATCTTGCAGGCAGGAAGAGGGCGGACGAAAGCTCACTTGATCCGACCGAACTCGTTCTCCATCGCCGCTTGGAAGGCGTAATTGAGCGGATTGATGTAGTACTGCCCGAGTGTGTCCGACGGTCAGCGCCACTCGTCGCTCCTCGACCACGAGTCGGCTCACGATCCAGAACAGCCACCGCTTCATTGAGTACACCGGGATGAGGTAGCCCGAGTAGAGAATCATGAATGTGATGATGATCGAGGCGAGCCGGGCGGCGACGTCGTAGTTCGAGCACATCTGCGTGCGTGCGGGTCAGCACACTGCCGCAAACCAGCGACTGGAGACGAACGGTGCCGAGCAGACGGAAGAAGGCGGCGAGCGCAAAGAAACCAGCCAGAACCACGATGTAGAACTGTGTGTCAGGCAGCGAAATCAGCTGCTGCTCGGGACGAGGGGATGTGGGTGGCGCACGGTGAAGAAGGCACCAGCGCCCGCCGCGAGACCCGACATGAAGTAGATGATAATGGAGAAGATCTGGGCAGTCACCAGAGTTCAGTTGGTGTAGAGATTCGAAAGGCTTTGGGGATGTTTACCAGAATCTGGAACATGCTGATCGGCGCATCGGCGAGCGTCGCGGCGAGGGAGAACGCCGCCGGAGGGTAGAACGCGAAGCGTTGGTGCTGGGTGAACAAGTAGTTAGTGATGGTAAGCTCGTATATCGAAGCTTTATACGTGCTTTCCACATAATCGCCCGCCCCATCATCTGGGTCGGGAGCTCGTTGAATGCCTGGAACGCGTTAAAGAGGATCGAAATGAAGATCTGCGAGAAAAGGGTCATAAGTGGGGTGAGAGTGAAACGGAGAGGCGAAAGCACGTACAACACCACCGCGCGTGAAGGCGCCGGCGGACGTTTGCGGGAGCTGGAGGTAGACAGAGCCGGAGATGAGAGCGACTGGAAATTGGGTGCATCAGGATGATGTGTCCAATGATTTAGTTTGAAAGTGCGTACCGATGATGGCAGTTGCGAACGAGACGTAGAGCTCGAGCTTGTTCTGCAGCTTGATCTGAAGCCTGTCGAACCCTCCGTCAGTCCCAAGCCATCGTCCGCAGACACCGCGGAACGTACTGCCTAACGCAGAGCGCCTTGACCTGGGTAAAGATCGACACCGTGTAGGGACTCTTCTTGCCGACGCCGGCGCGCTTGTCCTCGGCGACGGCGCTGACGAACTCCTCCTGGCGCACCGTCTCTCTCGCGATGGACGCACGGAACGCCTCGCGCTCGGCGCACATGCGCTGGTAGACCTCGGAAGCGCGGTACGCCTCTGCGAGGCGCTCGGGCGAGGTCGGCACGGCGGCTTCGTCGAGCCCTTCGGCGATCTGGCGCTCGTTCGGGTCTGCGGAGTGGATCAAGAGTCAGCAGGAGAGCGGAGGAAAGAAGTGAGAGACCGTACCGGTGCAGCCGGTGAGGTAGTCGGCGCTCGTCTGACGTGGGAGGTCCGCGAACCCGAGCGAGACCATGTACTTGCGCGCCTCGTTCGCGGGACCGAAGTAGACCTGGCGACCCTCGTCGATCACGAGGACCTTGTCGAATTGCTCGTAGATGCCTTCTCCAGCCTGTTTACTCGGATTTTGAGTCAGCCCACAATCAGCCAGAACCCTGGGAGGGGCGAATGCACCTGGTAAAGCGAGACGAAGGTAGTCATCGAGAAGACGTCCGTGATGATTCGGAGCGACTTGGCGTAGTCGAGCGCGGTGGACGCGTCGAGACCGCGGGACGAGTTGTCCCAGCTGCAGACGGAGGCGCGGGCGGCCATCTGTGTGCGCGAACGTCAGCGATCTGCGCTCGCGGTCGTCGCAGCTTCCACAGTGAGGCTCACCATCTCAGCGATCGAGACACGCTGTTACGCAAGGGCACAATTAGCGACGAGGAAGATCCGAAAGCTGAGGGGAGGGGCACACCTTGCGCTCTCCACCGGAGACTCCGCGCACGAACGCGCTTCCGACCATGGTGTTCTTGGTGTGCGAGATTCCGAGCATCTTGAGCAGGAGGTTCATCACCTGCTCCTGGAAGACGGCGCGGGTCTGCTCGGGAAGGCGCTTTCCGGGAGTCTGTTGATCGCTCCCATTAGCGAGCTGCGAAGGCTGTTGTGAACGTCTGACGCACCTTGGTGCTGAGCGCAAACTTGATGGTCTGGCCAACGGTGAGGGTCGCCTAAAAATAAGCGACAAGAAGCGGGCGTCAGCTGGTGCTCGGCCCCCACATCTCCGGATCGCGGTCATCCGCACCTGGTGAACGTCGTCCTCCTGGTTGTAAACGACCTCGCCCCGGTACTGCGCACCCATGTGGTCCGCTGGGATGCCGCCGTAGCTGATGTTGCCATCGACGGAGAGGTAGCCACCGCGCTGGTTCGCGATGTTTTTGAGGAAGGTCGTGCACCCCGAGCCCGGGCGGCCGAGGACGAGGACCATCTCTCCCGGCTTGGCGCATCCGTCGAACTCTGGCAATGCGAAGTCATGACACGAAAAAAGGTAGGAAAGTGGGGCAAGTGGGGGTCAGCAGATGGCTAGCGCGCGCTTGTTTGTGCGGCCCAGATCGGGATCCACCGACGCACCGAAGAGGAGGTTCTTGGGCTTGGGCGTGAACATGGAGGTGTGCTTGAGCACCATGAAGACTGGGCTGAGCAGGAACTCCTTGATGGCGTCGGGAAAAGTACGGATGAAGATCTGCGGGTCGAGTGGAGGTGTGGTGGAGGTGCCCATCAGCGCCTCTTCTCCGCGGTCTCCCAGGCCTCGGCCGGGACGCACCTTCATGCCGCCAGCACCTGTGACGGTGAGGTTGTCCCAGATGACGCCGACCTCCTTTTTGCGGAACCCGTGCGCGCCGCGCTTGGCGGCCGAGTCCGTCATGTACTCGAGCAGGTCAAAGTCGTCCTCATCGGCCTTCTCGGCGTCCTTCTGGCCGGTGATGGTGCGGTGGAGCGACGAGGTGCGAGTGAGCTGGCGGCGGAGGTCCTCGAACTCGCCCTCGGCGCGCTTGACGTCGACGCCGGCGACGGGCGGGTCCGCGCGCGTCGAGGCAGACGAGATCGAGTCGCCCGACGAGGGTTCGATGCCGTGCGAGGCGATCGCGGGCAGAGTCGGTGCTGCTGCTGACTCCATTTGGTGGGTCGGTGGGTGGGTGGGTAGGACGGTGGGAACTGGGTCGATCGGTGAGACCGGGTCGGTGTCGGGTCACCCGGTGAAGAAAGATGTTTGTTCGCCGGTGGGGGAACGGGGGAGTGACCACAACCTGCGTCGCCGGTGGTTGGAGTGATTGATCAGGACGGAAGAAACTCGAGTCACGGACTTTTTGGCGCCAAGGGCACGGCTCGTCCAGTCCCGACCATGACCTGAAGGGATCGACACCGGGTCCGGTCCTCCCGGTGTAAACGTCAATTTCCATCAACAGGTCGTCCGACACTCCCCTTGACATCCAAGTCGAGGACCGTCGTCAACGTCGCAACTACAGCAGCGGTACACCGACGACCCCGAGGGCCACGGAGGACCGGCGTCACCCTCCGATGGCCGATGGTGACTCGGAACGCAGCATCGGACGGGAGGCTTGGCGGGCGAGCTGCTTACTCACTGCAGTGCGAACAACTCCGAGGCCAGTGTGGTATCGGGGACATCTCCCTTCGCGTTTCCGTCGCCGGCGTGTTTGGGTCCGTCTCGCCGTCACATCCGTCGGGACGCCGCTTGAGGGGCTGGTGAGTCGACCGCTGGGCGTGTGTGAGAGATGTGGGCTGGGTGAAGCGTCCGTGAGGCCTTGGTGCAGAGGAGAGCGGGTTGCTGGGGCCGCGGAGCTGGAGCGAGCTGGTGGAGAAGGACGGACGGTAAAGAGACACCACAAGAGTGCTCTGCGAGGTCGACCAAGTGTTCCCGCTTCGGCATCGGGCGAGTCCGGCGAGCTCGAGCTGTCGGGAACGTTCAAGAGCTCGAGCACGGCTGACGGCTCGTGAAAAGGCGACGAGGTGGTACATACGGCGCGGTGGGCCCAGCGGGGTTCAAGGGGAGGCGAAGAAGCGGAGCAAGAGACAGCGAAGGAAGGCGAGCCCAGACAAGACTCGTCGCCAAGTCGGCGCCCACCATGCCGAACCACGCAGGCCGTGACCCGAGGCGCTTTACGTGAGGGCGACAGGCGGTGCTCGTTGAATGCCATATTAAAAGCCTTGATGGCAAGGAAAAAAACCTTACTCGGGATCGTAAGCAAGGCTCGTCACTGGCCTTCGCTCGGGTCCCGACTCCTGGTACCGGCGCGAGTCCGATTTCACCCCCTTCAAGTCTTTGGCCCATTTCCCCCAAGTCCGCACCCTCGCCCTCGACTACAGCTTTACCCCCGAATCGATCCGCCAACTCCTATCCATCTGTCCCGCCCTCGCCAACCTTCGCCTCGTAGGCGGCGACCCGCCCTGACCGACATCTCGCTCACCCTCGACGAGCTCGCGTTCGAGTCCCTTCTCAACAGCAGTACCGCTGTCCTGACTATTTTGTACATCCTGAGACTCCCCGGCATCCCAGCTTCACACGTCCTCGATGGCCTCGTATCTGTGCGCCGGTGGCGCTTGGCCATGGTGCCACGACCTCGTGGAGGAGTGCGAGAGGCTGTCGGTCGCGCTTTACTTTGACGCCACTTTTTGGTACGCTCTTTTCTTTCGTTTTCCGCTGAATACGACTGATAGATCTCTGCTTGCTGCAGGACGCCAGAGATGATCCCTTCGAGAGTCGCGAGGTACTGTAAGGCGGGCCTCCGACTCGCTTAGCTTGAGCTGACAGCTCTCTCATACCTTAGTCCCCCGTTATATAAGTACACCTATTGATTCACACTGCAAATCAGGGATCCGTTTTCGATCCGCTGGCCGCTCAGGGTCCTCTTCGTTGACCACAGCGAGGGATGCCCCTTCAATAGCCAACCGGCAGTGAGGAAAAGCTACGGAGTATCTCGCGGTTTTGCCTTCTGTAGCTAGTGGAATATATTTTCTTTTCTTTTCTATGTGCGGCTCTGAAAGGTGCCAAGGAAGCCGTACCCTCTCCGCCCGGTTCACCTCCTCCACGGCGGACTCGTCGCGGCCTCGCTGTCGTCGGCCATGTCTGCTCAGATCCCATCCTTCGATAGTTATCTGAGACCAGAGAATCTTAAGGTTCAAGACTCCATGATCAAGCCAGCAAGTCACTCGTGGAGGAGTGGAGGATCGCCGCTGCGCACGCACGCACCCCGCACTCGTCGATCGACGCCTCTCAGAGTCTTCAAAAATAATTGACGACCTTGCGTCCTTCTGTCAGTCACCAACTAGTACTGCGAAGGATCCACACCTGCTAGACGATTGTGCACCGGCAGGTGCTTCAAGCTCGCCGGTGTCCGCGTCGCTCGAGCTCTCACTCGATCACGTCCTCCGAACCAGCGCGGTCGTCCGGCAAAGCCGAGCGAGACGAGGCGCACCAGTTTTGAATCAACAGAGGGTTAGGTCTGGAAGCTTGAACTGGGCTGATCGGGCGCGGAGCCTGCTGATCCATCTCCATGCCCAGCGCGCAGTGTGCGAATGGCGTCCATCCAATCGCTCCCAGCCGAGCTGCTCCTGGTGATGCTGGAGTGCATCGCCAACGATAGGACACACCTCTCAGGTCTATCTCGCTGCGCGCTGGTATGTCGAGACTGGCGCGAATCGTGCCAGCGCGCGCTCCACTCCACGGCCTACTTCAGCGACGGCGAGCAACTCAAGGCGTGGCTGGCGTCGTCCGCCAGAGATCGCTATTGCATGATTCATCTACATTTCGACAACACAAAGGCTCGCATCACAAAGCGCATCATCGACTGCGTCCTCGCCGAGTCCTGCGAGACGCTCCAGACCCTCCGCATCACACACATGAGCAGCGCAAGGACGTCCAATCACGAGCCAGACCGTGTCCTCGTCTCCAACATATCCGACACGATTCTTCCACATGTACACACCCTAATCCTCGAGTCCTGTCCATCGTACACTCAATGGCCCGCCCTCGTCGCGGCACTTCCCGACCTCGCGACCCTCGAAATCCAAAACTTTGACCGCGCGGCCATCAAGGCCATGGGCGAAAGCCTCTCCTCCAACATCAGAGTAGTCACCTTATCGGGGTGTGGACACTGGGCAAGCCGTCCCTTCGAGAGCTCCTGCGGTCGGTCCAGCTGCCGGACTTCGCGGGTGTACGTCGCCTGAACTTGGACGTGCCGAGGTCGGCGTTCAGGGTACAAGAGGGGTTCCTTCTTCTTGAAGAATGTGATAGGCGTGACATTCAAGTCAAGAGCCGCGAGGGGATCGTGTGACTTCACTCGAATCCTTATTTCGGGGTGTGGTTGGACGATGACTGACCCTCCCAACGCGCCAGGCCCACCGTTGGGGTTCAAAGTAAGATTATCCAGCTCCAAGGATGAATTTTCACCTTCATCTAAATGAGCTCGAATGCCACCGTGCCCAGTTATTTCTCCCACCAGCGGGCCCGCAACTTGCGTCGAGGGAGGCGTGCCGCGTGCCAGCTACCTGGATGAGTTACACGCATCGAGGGTCACTTATTCCAGATGCAAGCAGTCCAAGTCCCTTTCCCTTCGCTTTCCGTGGAACCATAGCATCGAGTGGATGAAGAAGTCGAAACGTTCCCCTCGCATCTTCTGGACGCTGGGGCCGAAGCCGACAACCCAGCTGTTGATCTGCTCGGAAGCCTGCAGTTTAGGAATCAGAATGTGTATCGGTGTGTAGCCTCGTGACGCACTGAGGTGTTCCAAGCGCGCAGGAGCTTGCTCTCGTCGGAGGGGTCGCGCACGACCAGATCCGGCTGAGACCCATCGAGAGGAGCCGGACTGACAGGGTGTCAGAGATGCGGATCGGAGGGTGAAAAGGTGGGGAAGTCGGGCGCACTTGCAGAACTGGACGCAAAGCGCGTCGGAATCCTGCTCATGGAGTGAGTCTCATTGAAAGCACAAAGGTTTAGTGAAACGAGCGTACCCGGTGACCCAGGTAATGCAGCTGGTCGACCAGCAGCCGAGTGCGCTCGTCCCAGTGGTCCGCGGACCAGCTACCCGTCTCGATCAGTCGTGCAATAGTCTTGCAGGCCCGGTCGTAGACGATGAAGGAGGGCCGATTGTCGAGAGGAGATTTGAGAGGGTCAATGGCGGCGAAGGTCTCTTCGAGAAACTTGATGAGCTGTGGATTGGTGCTCGGGTGAGGCCAAAGGTTCAACAGCGACGCCGCCAGTGGACGCACCTCGTCGTCAGACTCCGAAGTGAGCATGCGGGTGGCGGATACGGGTACCCCGCAAGGTCGGACAATTATCTCGAGGTTGTTGTAACGCTGAGCGTGCCAACTCGATCGTAGAGTCTTCGCCCGGTCCTCGCGGTGCTTCTCCCGCCACGGTGCGCTCGCGCGGCTTCCCGGGGCAACGTTGCGGGCGTCTCGGTTCCATCTAAAAGAGACGAGTCTGAGCTCCAGGCCTGAGGGGTAGAGACCGTGGAGCGCACTGCTGCACCGCGTGATAGTCTGCCTTGTTGCCCTTCCGCGCGAGGAAGTCATCGAGCGCCTGCAGTTTCGAATGCGTCATCAAAGCAGATGTCAGATCGATTGGCGGAACAATCACTCACCTGACGATGATTCGCGCAGCAGGGATACTTCTCTAAGAGCTCGTCGTCTTCTGTGGGCTCGCGCGGATCCAGGTGCGCGAGCTCCGCACCATCCTCGGGAACGAGAGGATTAGGAACGACGGATCTTCGAATGAATCTCTCTGAGCAATCCAAAATCCCGCAGGGTGCATCGAAGACGTCGGCCCCGCAGAATTCCTCGTGATGCTCCTCGCACCATCGTCCTGCAATTCCTGATCGCGTAAGCTCATGCGGACTGCTCCAACAGCTAGTGTTATAGTCTCACCAGAAACGGAGCGATAGTTGACCGGTGCGTTTGCGCAACCAATTTGGGCACAGCTCTGTGTAGGGGCGACGACGTCAGCTTGACGTGCGCAGAAGCGGGAGGCGTAACTCACAATCGGACCGATGGTGATACCGTCGACGACCCACATATTGACGTAATCGCTCGAGTCCTCCTCTTGCTCGTCGTCCTCGTCGCGCTGCGTCGGGTCCACGCCGTCGGTCGCGGACGCCGCCACCGAGTCCGCCGTACCCAGTCCCGCCGGGATGCTGTCCCGATCAACTGCTCGATGACAGCAGGTTGTACAGTCGTGCTGAAGTATCCTACGACCACCAGCTAGAGAGAAATAATCAGCCGGCTCCTCGCCTTGGTGCTCAGCGACTGGACGCACCGAACAGCTCGTGGTCAGCAGACTTGACGATGTCGCAAAGGTTCCACGTCGGATCGACGAGGAAAGGAATTCCAGTGGATTCAGAGTGGCGCAGAATCATCTCGTGGACGAACATGCTGCCGTGATTCGGGTCAGCGCTCAGCTTCGCAGGCGGCGAAAAGCGACCCACCGGAAGAAGTGTTGGCGATCTGCGTGTGAGAGTTGCTCCTCATCCAGCCCCTCGTGGTAGATTTCGGAGGCGGCGGCGAACGTAGTGTGGTGATAGTGTTGAAGGAGAACCGAGTGGGCGAATCGTCGAGTCGCCCAATACTTGGCGCCGAGGCGCAGAGCGAAGGCACCGGTGTCGAGGACCACTACTGCATCCGTGGTCTTGGGGACTCGGACACGGTACCTGTCGGGGGAGAATGTTGTTTTGCAGCCGGTACAAATCACGTTGAGCACGCTTGCCGCCCTCGGTGAGCCGACGTCGAGGAGCACGACTTCGTGCGTGGTAGAAAGCTTCTGGAGGTTCCCGGTGTCACACTTTGAAGCGTAGAGATCAGCTTTGTAATACGGTCATCTGGCGCTAATTTACCTGCGGACAGCTGGTGTGAGTTGTGATGAGAAGGGTGTGCGGAGGTCGCGGGCGGCTGGTTCTCCGGATCGCCGCGAGGTCCTCGTCCTCGAGCTCCGATTCAATCGCTTCGGCAATGAGCTCCGAGGATAAATGCATGATATTCGGTTCGATTCCGGCATTCGCGTCGAGCAAGAGTCTCGAGACGGCTCTCGTGAACGCCGTCCAGCGAGCGCGGCCGCGACCCGTCTTCGACTCCGCCTGGCGGACGAGCTGTGCGCTCGAGAGACGAGCGAGCTGAAGGTTGGCGATCACGAGGCCAACGGCGATGTAGAGCTGAATCGCTGTGAAGTTGGCGGGGAGCGCTTCTGCGAGGTCGGCGAGTCGAACGCTCGCGCCCTTCGCCGGGCCAGCGAGCGCGAGCAAGACCAGTGCGAGAAGCAGGCGTGGTCGCAGAAGTGATTCGAGAATCCTGCAAATTCAACTCAGAAAGAACCGGTCGCGTGCTGTCTGGTAGCTCACCAGCGAGTCTGAACCACCGGCCGGCATGGAGGAGTCGCCGCCGATGCGGCACTGAAGGAAGGGCCGAGACCTGCCGTGGAGAGGCTGAGTAGTGACAAGTGGTATCTGTCTTCTGGATCGAGGAGGTGAAGCTTACCAAAATGCGAACCGCCGTCGACGTTTGTCCACCCCGAGTCGACGTCCGAATCCCCCTCTCCCTCAAGGCCGTCTGAATGGTCTCCGGAGCATTCCTCGTCAAGGGAATCCGCCGCGGCATCTTCCGAGGTACGACACCGCGCCAGCTTCCGGTGCTGAGTCAGGAAGAAGGCGAGCTGCTCCGAGGACAGTCGCCTCGACGCTGGCGTCGAGCAGCTGACGGATGCGGACACGGCCCGAGGTGCTCGGTGGTGAGGTCGAGGAGCGTGTGACATGTGAATTCTGAGAAGAGCGTCGGGTACGCTTTGAAAATTGCGAGTCGGCGTGGGTGACCACCGCAGCGCTCTCTCCTCTCGGTGTCGCAGGGGGTGGGGGGAACCGACACGCGCGCACCAGAGTCGACGCCAGATCCTCGACTAAAGTGCTGCTGCGATTGGGAGTCTCCCGAGTACAAGGAGAGCAAACGCTCAATAAATTATACACTCGATCGCTCGGCGCCGAGTACGAAGCCTGGGGGAATACGCTGCGGGGGACGGACTTGGGGTATCGAGTGCCGGTCGGGGTGTGTACATGAACAAAGCGGCTACGCCTCCTTGACGGGACTCGCGTTCTGGCTGAAGGTCGCGCGCGTGGGCGTCTGCTGCTCGACGTCGCGGATGAACGCGTGCAGGAGCAGCGCGCTCGCGGCGGGCCGCTCGTTGTGGTCCTGCTCGAACGTGCGCTCGAGGAAGTCCTCTGCCTCTGTCGAGATGTCGTCCGGGATCGTTGGGCGAGACGAGGAGCCGATCTGTGGTCTCGGGTCAGTCTTCGCGGCGGGGACGCAGGAAGGACGGAAGGACGCACGCGGAAGATGGCCTGCATCTGGGTGAGGTTCGCCCAGGGGTGTGCGCCCGTGAGCATCTCGACGACGAGGCAGCCGAGGGACCAGATGTCGGCTTTGGACGTGTACGAGGTCTGCTTGACGACTTCGGGCGCCATCCAGTAGACGGAGCCCTGAAGCGAGGGCCGATGCACCTTGGCGCCGGTGAGCAGGTCTGTTCAAGCTCCAGTCAGCGAGCGCATCGCGCAACACGAATCGGGAGCAAACGCACTGTCCTCGACCTTCTTCGAGATGCCAAAGTCGGAGATCTTGATCCCGCCCTTGTTGTCGACGAGGATGTTGGCGCCCTTGATGTCGCGGTGGATGATCTCGCGCTCGTGGAGGTATTCGAGCCCGGTGAGGATCTGGCGCACGAACTTGGACACGAGCGCCTCCTCGAACGCGCCGTAGTTGCTCAGGAGCGCGGCGACGGACCCGCCGGGCACGTACTCGAGAAAAATGTTGAGGTGCGTCAGGTCCGAGGACGAGTCGAGGTACTGCACGATGTCTGCGGCGGGTGGGTGTAGATCAGCTTGAATTCAGCCCAGGAGCTGGAAGAAGGACGCACTCTCGTGCTGGAGGACCTTGAGCAGCTCAATCTCGCGCTCGAGGGCGTCGAGCATCGACTTCTTGCGCTCCTCGTTGTGCGAGGTGCCGGTGGGGAGCTCGACCTGCTTGACGGCCATGAGAGACCCGCTCATCGGGTTCATGCCGAGGTAGACGGAGCCGAACGAGCCTGCGCCGATGAGCGCGCCCTTGATCCACTTGAGCGCCGGTTTCGCTGTTGTCCGGGTCTGGTCAGTTTAAAGTCCATATCAGAGTGTGAGAAGACACGCACCAGCCTCGGACGGCAGCTCCTCGACATCCTCCTCGTCGTCCCCGTCCGAGTCCGAGTAATCCTCGTCGTCGTCGTCGTCCTGGACTGCGATGCTCGGCGGGCGAAACTTGTTGCCCTCGGGCGGCTCCTCGTCGTCCTCGGACAGGTGGCTGGTCGCCATGCTCGCCCTGCGCGTCTCGAGCTCGGCGGTGACCTCGTCGACGGTGACCATGCTCGCCGCGTCGTCGTCGCGGGCCCAGCTGGCCCGGCTGGCGGTGCTCATACGACTGAGCCTGCGCTGTGCCAACGCTGAGCTCGCTGCGGTCCTGCCGTCTTGCTCGGCCTCGTCCGGCAGCTCGAGCAGGAGACTCTGGCGGTGCTGCTCGGGCGTGTTGGGCAGGATTTTGACCGAGCCAGTCGAGCTGCCCGAAAAGCGGCTCATCGCGGCGTCCTTCTCCCAGCTCGTGCCACTGCTCATGACCGAGTACTGGCTCTCGCGCCGTACCATCGAGCGCCGCATCGACTGCCGAACCGTCTTGCTCAGCAGTCGCTTCTCGGCGCGAGGGAAGTACTCGGTCAGGTGCGTCGCGATGAGCTCCGACGGCGGGCGCTGGCCGAAGAACGACCGCAGCTTGCGCCCTGGGTTGAGGAACGAGCCCGACGACGGCGACCGCACGGCGGGCATGTCGTCGCCTCCAAGCCCACTCATGATGCTGATCGTGCTCGCGCGATTCATCTTCTGACGCTCGCTCGTGGGGATCAAAGATCGTGGCGTCGGTGGGAGGTCCGTGGCGGCGAGCGTCGAGTCGGTCGAGGCGGTCGACGTCGACGGCGAGGCGGGCTCAATCGTCGTCGATGGGATCTCGACGCCGAGGTAGTTCGGCGAGGTGGGAGAGCCGCTGGAGCGAGCCTCGGGCGTCGTGGGTTGCCCGAACGGACGGCGCGGCTTGCGGAGGTGCGGCGGGATCTTGCGCACGGCGAGCGAGTGCCGCTCGGTCGCCTGCGCGTTCAGGCAGAGTGCGAACAGCTCCGTCGGCGTGAGCAGTTTGTCTGTGTAGATTCTGTAGATCAGTAGTTTCCCTTTAGACCAGAATGTGAAAGACGTACGCTGGCCCTCGGCCGAACTCGTAAAGACGCCCCACTGGTCTTCCTCCTCGGTCGCGCTGCCAGCCGTGCTCGTACTCAGCCCGCCGAGCTTTTGGAACTTCCTGAGCACGCGTGCGAGGACTTCGTTCCCATCGCGGCAGTCGGCGACGGCGACCGTCTTGCTCACGCCGTCGTCGCCGAGGAGCTTGATCGTCTTGCGCAGGA
>ERZ1463038.144-NODE-144-length-20685-cov-32.751963_pt1 | contig 20685 bp, 10 predicted proteins | sample MGYA00564479_ERZ1463038 | MGnify/ENA primary metagenome ERZ1463038 (study PRJEB39244, sample SAMEA3635134) | Helicobacter pylori | study: EMG produced TPA metagenomics assembly of PRJEB11511 data set (Assembly of a 5300-year-old Helicobacter pylori...
GCAGTGGCCGCCAGGTTGTTGGTTGCGCGCAAGGTACCGGCGTTATTCAGGTCCTTGCCGGCGATCATGGTCACGTCGCTGCCCTGGATCAGGGCGCCGTTGGCAGCCAGGCGGTGGTTGGCGTTGGCCAGGTACAGCACCGGCACCAGCACTTGCTCACCATTGACCGTGGCATTTTCCATCCAGACGATGTCATGGGTCAGCGCAGCAACTTGTTCGGAGGTCAGGCTGACGCCGAGCGACAGGTTGAGTTCCTGTTTACTGGCGATGGCGTTGCTCATCAAGTACTTGAACTGCGCCTCATCGGAGGTCTGACCATCGATGAAGCGCTGGCCGGTGCGGGCAACAACGGCCTGCTGGATCAACCGTTGCTCGTAGAGCCCGTCACCCAGGCGCTTGGCGCTGTCGTCAGGGTTGTAGCCGAGGCCCGCGAGCAGGTAGTCCGAACTCATGAACTGTTTGAGGTCAGTGAGTACCGGATTGGTTTCGATCAGGTATTTCTGGGGGCTGGACTGGCTGCTACTGGCCGGTAAACCCTGGACACGGTTGACTGTAAAGGCCGTGGAGCGGCCGGGCAATACAGCGCCCGATGGGGCTGCGCCTGGAGTGGTGACATTAATTGTGCTGGCATCAGCGCCGATGCTGGCGACGTGACGACTTGCCGGGCTCAGATCAACAGCGCTGGCGGAAGGCTGGGTGCCGGTGCCCAACTGAATATTCCGCGCCGGGCCAGTAGGGAGCGGTTGTTGGCGCTGTGCCGAGGAGAGGCTGGCGCCGCCCATGGTCCAATTTTGCGGGCCGCTGGCGACCGGGGTGTTGGTGCCTTGTCCGCTCAGACGGAACAAGCCGTTCTGGCCGGTCGGAAGGCTGAAGCCCGGCAACGCCAGTGGGTTGACCTGCTGCTGCGCAAGGTCCGGAGGCAGTTGCTGATTCAGGGTCACGCGGGTCGAGAAGGCACTGCCCGCCGCGTCGGTACCGGTCCGGGGACCGCTGCCCACGTAGTTGTAGCCGGGGCGTACCACGCTGTTATCGATGTTGTTCTGGGCGCTGATGTTGACCGCACCGGCCGCCTGAATCACGGCGGCGTAGCTTTGGTCGCTGGAAGCCAGCTTTTTGCTCAGAGCAAATTGCGTAAGCTCCCTTTCAGTCATGCCAATAAAGCTGCTCATCCCCGCTTCAAGACCACCCAGGTCATTGGCGTTGTAGCCGCTGCTCTGATACCAGTACTTGCCCGTAAAGGCACCGGCTGCGTCATACCACCCCCCGGCATCCCTAGTGCGCTCAGAGACATATACCCGTGTGGTTTCGGTTTCACCTGTCTCGATGCCGCTGTTGACCAAGTTGTTGACGGTGGCTGTCAGGCTGCCGCCGGTGGCGATGGTGCTGCTCTGGTTGAGCAAATCACCGCCGTTGATGTTCAGGTTTCCGCCCACCGTGATACTGGAGGCGTCGCTGGCAGCGATGACTTCGAATTTATCGCGCTGAAGTATTTGCCAGACGTGGTTTTCCTTGCCGCCGCTGCAATCACCCGCGTTATACCCCTCAATGCATTGCATCTCGGTAATTGATGCGGTGTAGATGCCCTGATTATTAGTGGTCAGCACCGCACGGATATTCTGAATCGTGCTCGCCGCCAGGCTCATGCTGCCGTCGCTTTGAATCGACGCAGAACTGTTGATGATGCTGCCGGCCAAGCTTCCCTGCCCATCACGGTCGATGCTGAGATTACCCAGGCTATAGATGTTGGCGTAGTTGTTGTTCAAGGCATTGACCCGAAGGCCCATGTCGCCGCCGCTGAAAATCAGTCCGTGATCGTTGACCATTGAGCCGGTGGTGACGGTCAGTTGCTGTCCGCTGCCCAGCGTCCCGAGGTTATTGATCGCGCCTGCGGTCAGATTCAGGTTGGCGGCCGAGGTCAAGCGACCCGAGTTGGTCAGAGATCCACCCACGTTGATCGTGGTATCACCGCCGCCAGCAATGCTGGTGGCCGCATTGAGGCTCAATTGCGCGGCGCTTAGCCCGAGGGTCCCAAGACTGCTGAGCCGACCATTGCCCCAGTACGTGCCGCCGAGATTCAGGTTCAGGCTGCCATCACTGGCGATCAAGCCGTCGCTGTACCAGTTGCCGCCACTGCCGACGAAGCTGTTGGAGGCCAGCAGTTGACCGCTTGAGGTCTGACTGAAGTTGTTGACGTTGACGTTCAATCGCCCGGCCTGAATCACGCTGCTGTTGGTCCAGCTATCGGCGTTGAGGCTCAGGCCGCCACGGGTGACGATGCTGCCACCGGCGCCCGTGACGTTGGCGGTGGAAATATCAAAGGTGCCATTGCCCACGTGCAGCAAACTACCGCCGCCGTTGAGGAAACCACCCACTGCCAGCGTCAGATCGGTGTTGGCGCTTTCCAGGGTGCCGTTACGGTTGTCGAACAGGCCACCGATCTGGAAACTGGTTTTGCCGCTGGTGCCCAGGGCTCGCAGCTGGCCGGTCTGGTTATCGAGGCTGGCGGCCTTGATCGCGAGGGTGCTGTCGCTCTCGATAATGCCCAGGCGGTTGTTCAGCGCGCCACCGAGGTTGAGGTCGATTTGTTGACCGGCGATCTGGCCGTCATTGTCGCCACTGTTATCAAAGTTGTTGCCGGTGACGTTGATCTTGCCTTTGGCGTACAGGCCGCCGTTGCGGTTGTCGAAGTTTGCGGTGTTGATAGTCGCGTCGCCGCTTTGCGCCGAGATGCGACCGCCATAGTTGTCGATACCGCCTAGGGCGGTCAGGTTCAGGCGCTGAGCCTGGGTGATGCCACCCTGACGATTGTTGTTCAGGTCATAGCCGTTTTTCAGCACGCCGGTCAGGTGCGAGGTGAACGCACCTTGCAGGCTGGAGAGCACACCGCCACGGCTATCGACGTTGCCGGCGTTAATGTTGAGGTCGCCACTTTGCGCGATGATCCGACCGCTTTGGTTGTCGATGTCGCCGGATACCGTCAGGCCCAGCGCGCTTTGGCTTTGCAGTGAGCCTTTGCCGTTGGCGAAGCTGCCCGCTTGTAATTGGACGTCGGCGTTCTGGCTGTAGATCAAGCCATCGGCGTTGTTCAGCACCGCGCCGGTCGCGGTGAGCAGCAATTGGCCGCTGGCCGCGACGGTACCGTGGTTACTGTTGTCAAGACCGCCCGTGAGCAAGGTCATCAGGCTTTGGCTGGCCAGTTGGCCGCCTTGGTTGTCGATCTGGCTGGCGCGCTGAATCAACAACGCACCGGCGCTGGCGAGTTTGCCGTTGGTATTGATCAAGGCGCCCAGCAGGTCGAGGGTCACCGCGCCGTTGGCGGCCAGGCTGCCGGCGCTGTTGTCCAGGGTGGTGCCGGTGAAGCTGAGGTTTTGTTGCGCGTTTATCACACCTGCCGCGTTGCCAAGAGTCATGGCCTGCACAATAAGTGCTGCGCCGCTGTCGATCAGGCCGTGTTGACCGTTGTTCAGCAGGCCGCTGACGGTCAAGGCCTGGCCTGCACCGCTGGACAAAATACCGCCGCTGTTGTCGAGGCTGGCGGCAGTCACGCTCAGCGCTTGTTGGCTAACCAGTGCGCCGTTATTGCTGTTGAGCAAGGCACCTCTGAGGGTCAAGCCGAAGTTGCCGTTGCGGCTGGACAGTGTGCCGCTGTTGCGGTTGTCGAGGCTGCTGCCGCTGACAGTGAGGCCCTGCCAGCCAGAGATCAGGCCGTTCTGGTTGATCAGGCCGATGGCGTTAAGGCCCAACAGGTTGCTGCTGATCAGTTTGCCGCTGGTATTGTCGACGTTACGCCCGCTCAGGCTGAAGCTCTGGCTGCTGGAGACTTCGCCGCTCTGGTTGTTGAGGTCGCGCAGGCGATTGAAGGTCAGTGGTCCCTTGGCGGTGATCAGACCATTTTGGTTAGCAATATCACCGCCGCTCAGGTCCAGAGTGATCCCGGCATCGCTCAACAGGCGTCCGCCGTTCTGGGTCAGTGCGTTTAGGGTCAGGCCAACATCGCCCTTGGCGGACACTTCGCCGCCATTACTGGAGTTCAGGCTGTTGGCGCTCAGCAGCAAACTGCCTTGGCTATTGATCAGGCCGTTGCTTTGATTAGCCAGCAAGCCGGTGACGTTCAGCGCGAGGTCGCCGCGACTGGTCAGGGTTCCGCCGCTGTTGTCCAGCGTAGTGGCACTGGCATCGACGCCCGCCGCAGCGATCAAGCCCTCGATGTTGCTCAATGCCTGATTGATGCGCAGGGTCAGGCCTTGGTTACTCAGCAGTTTGCCGTTGCTGTTGTCGAGGGTTTGCGCGGTCAGGCTGAACGCTTGGGCGCTGGATATTTCGCCGCCCTGGTTGGCCACGCCACTGAGATTTTTCAGCCGCAGCGGACCCGGCGCATTGATCAAGCCGCCCTGGTTGTTCAACTGGCCGTGGTTCAAGTCGAGGGTCAGCGCGGTGTTGCTGAACAAGGTGCCGTTTTGCTGATCCAGTCCGCTGACGCTGGCGGTCAGCGCATTGTTGCTGCCGATGCTGCCGCCGTCCTGGTTGGTCAATTGTGCAGCGGTCAGGTCAAGCCGATCAGCACTGCTGACGCGTCCGTTGTGGCTGTTATCAAAGGCGCCGGTTTGAATCAGCAGCGGACCTTTGCCGCTGATGCTGCCGTGCTGGCTGTTGTCGAGGCTAGCGCTGTGCAGGTCAAGGTTACCGTCGGTGACCAACTGCCCACCTTGGTTGTTGATCGCTGCAACGCTGCTGACACTCAGAGCGCCAGCGCTGGACAGACTGCCCGCACTGTTGATCAACGCGCCAACGCGCACGCCGAGGGTACCTTCACTGCTGAACAAACCCAGGCTGTTGTCCAGGGTGCCAAGCAGCCCCACATCAATGCTGTGCAGGCTGAGTACGCTGCCACTGCCGTTGTCCAGCGAAGTGCCGGACAGGCTCAATCCGCTGCTGCCAGACAACAGGCCTTTGTTGCGGTTGATGATGTTATCGACAGTGAGCGCCAGGGTTGTTTGTCCCAATATTTGGCCGCTGTCGCTATTGTCCAATTGCTGGCCGATCAGGCTGATGACGCCTTGGCTGGACAGTTCCCCGCCACGGTTGTCGATGTTTCCGACCTTGATGCTCAGCCCATTGGTAGCGCCGACCAAGCCTTTTTGGCGGTTGTCCAGGTTGTCACCGGTGAGGCTCAGAGTGCCTTGGGCTATCAGTTGACCGCCCTGTTGCTGCAGGCTGCCAATGTTGGCGATGACATCTTTTTTGCCAGCCATTTGACCCAGGCTGTTATCGGCCGTGACGGCGTTGAGCAGCAGATCTCCATCGGCGATCACGGTGCCGTTGTGGTTAACCAGCACACCGTCCACGACCAGGTTAAGACTGTCGTGGCTGCTGAGTAAACCGTCAGTGTTGTCGAGGCTGGCGCTGTGAACGTCCAGCGCGGCAGCCGAAATCAGCCCGTTGATGTTGTTCATGGCCTGGGCCAGGCGCAGGGTCAGCGCTTGATTGCTGAGCAGCTTGCCACCGCTGTTGTCGAGACTTTGGGCGTCGAGGGTGAAAGCTTGCGCGCTGGAGATTTCGCCGTTTTGGTTGGCGACGCCGTTAAGGTTTTTCAGCAGCAGTGCGCCGGGCGCATTGATCAGGCCGCCTTGGTTGTTCAGTTGGCCATGGTTCAGGTCGAGGCTCAGCGCGGTGTTGCTGAACAGCTCGCCGCCTTGTTGATCAAGGCCACTGACGTTGGCGGTCAAGGCCATGGCACTGGCGATGCGGCCGGAGTCCTGGTTGATGACGTTGGCTGCGTTAAGGCTCAGCGTGTTGGCACTGGTCAAGCGCCCGCCGTGGCTATTGTCGAAGGCACCGGTGCTGACGTGACTCACGCCTTTGCCCGACAGTACGCCGCTGTTACGGTTATCCAGGCTGGCGCTGGTCAAGGTCAGACCGACATCAGTGCTGATTGAACCGCCTTGGTTGTTCAGCGCCCCGGTGGCCGCGACGGTCAGCGCGCCACCACTGGAAAGACTGCCCGCGCCATTGTTCACATTGCCAGCGTTGACCGTCAAAGCACCGTCACTGCTGAGCAGCCCGCTGTTGTTGCTCAAGTCGCCCGTGAGGTTAAGGGCAAGCCGGGTCTGGCTGGACAGTGTGCCGCCGGTGTTGTCCAGGTCCGAACCATCAAGGCGCAAGGTGTTGCCGAACATCAGGCCCTTGTTCTGATTGATCAGGTGATCGACCGTCAGCCCTAGCGCGGTGCCGGCCAGCAGCTTGCCGCCGTTGCTGTTATTCAGGTGCTGAGCGAGAACACTCACACCGACTTGGCTGGATATTTCCCCGCCACGGTTGTCAATGTCGCCGACGTTCAGGCTCAGCGCTTTTGTCGCCCCGACCAAGCCGCCCTGGCTGTTATCCAATGTGCTGCCGGTCAGACTCAGATTGCCTTGGGCAACTAACTGACCAGCCTGCTGGGTCAACGAGCCGATGTTGGCGGTCAGGTCATTCTGACTGGTGATGCGACCGGCGTTATTGAGCACGAGACCTGCGTGCAGTTGCAGCGGTCCCACGGCGCTGAGCAAGCCGTTTTGGTTATTCAGCAGCCCGATCACGTTGAGATTGAGGTCGCCGTCGGTGACCAGACTACCGGCCTGACGGTTATCGAGGCTGCCAGCGCTTATTTGCAAGCCTTGGCCGGCAGCCAGCGTACCGGCCTGATTATTCACTGCGCCGCTGACGGTCAGATTCAGACGCTGGTCGGCCAACACCTGACCATTGGCATTGCTGAGGCTGGTGGCGCTGATGACGCTGTTGCCAGTACTGTTGATCAACCCACCTTGGGCATTGAGCAACTGACCCGCGCTAACCCCCAAACTACCGATGCTTAGCACACGGCCTTTGTTTTGGTTGTCCAGGGTGTTGACGGTAATTTGCGTGCTGCCCTGTCCGCTGATCGTGCCGCCCTGATTGAACAAGGTCTGCGCCACCGTCGCTTGTAGCGCACGACTGGCGATCAGGCTGCCAACGTTGGTGAAGTTCTGCGCCGTGACGCTGACATCGCCCGTGGTGTTGCGACTGCTGTCGGCGTTGACCCCGGCTTCGATGATGCCGTTGTTGGTCAGTTGCCCGCCGCTGGACAGGTTGATGCTGTCCCGCGCGGCAAGGCTTTGCTGGGCGTTGAGATCGCCGCTGGTGCTGATCGCCAAGCGGGTGCCGGCGTACACAGGGCCGTTGACCTCAAGGCTGGCGGCGTTGACGTTGACTGCGCCAGTAGCAGCGGTTTGCGCCAGGCTCAGGTGGCCGTTGACGTCGAGCTGAATATCGCCCGCGCTAGCGGCGAGGTTGCCAGCCAGTTTCACCCCGACACCGGCTTCGGTGCCCACCAGTTTGATCGCGCCCGCATACATCCCACCCAATGCGCTGGAGTCGATGGCCAGTGCCGGTGCGTCTGCCGGGCTTGCGCTGCGTGAGGTGGCGGCCAGGGTCTGCGCATCGACATCGTTGCGACCGGTGACGATGGTCAGCTGTTTGGCATGCAGTTCGGCGTTGAGCTTGGCCGAGCGCGTAACGATTTCAAAACGGTCGATGTTGGTGGCGTTCAAGCCCGCGCCATCAAGACTGACGCTGCCGCCGTCGACTTGGTAGTGATCGAGTTTGCCATTGCCATCGAGTATCGGTTTGCCGGTGCTCAGGGTGACTTGCGGACTGTTGATGAAGCCGCACCCGTTGCAACTGACGCCGTACGGGTTGGCAACGATGACATGGGCGGCCTGCCCTGCTACCTCGGTGTAACCGTTGAGCTGGCTCGGGTTACCGCCATTCACTTCGTTGAGAATGGTGCTGGCGGCAGTGCCGTGAAAGTTCGGGTTACCGAGAATGATCCCGCCTAACTGCGTGGCCTGGGTGCGGTCGGTGGCATTGTTGAGGATGACGCCTTGGGCACCAACGTTGTAGTCCTGAAACTGGTTGTGCGACAGACCGCTGCCATTGGGCGCGGCGATGTTGACGATGGGCACACCATTGCCGGCTTGCCCGAGAGTCGTGCCTGGGGCGCTTACCACGATGCCGTCGGCCTGAGCCATCAGCGGTTGCCAGAACATTGCATTGGCGAGAATCAGCGCGATACCACGCTTGGGCATTCCCCAGAAACGTTCGCGCGGAGCTATGGCAGCGGAGGGCTGGCGAGCGAGGAAAGCGTACTGCTGGACATCCATGTCAATATCTCGGTGCAGCAACAATTAAAGAAAGAAATCCATCTGGAAATAGATCGGCGTTTCGCGCTCGCTCAGGGCATCCGGGCGCTCCAGCGAATGAGCGAAAGTCACGCTAGCTGACAGGTATTTGCCTCGGGCGAAGAGTTCCACCGAGTCACTCGATACGCGCCCATGTTGTGTGCCGTTGTAGCGATCCCGACTGATCACGCCTTGGTCGTAACCCAGACTGCTGCCGTATTCCGCCAGCGCCGGGCGCAGCCAGGCCCACGTAACCGGGCGACTCCAGCGCAGGTCGTTACGCCAATAGCCACCGCTGTCACCCGACAGGTTCTGGTCTTTGTAGCCCCGCACCGATGATTGGCCGCCCAGGCTCATGCGCTGTGGGCTGAACAGCACGTCTTCACTGTGCTGGCCGGTCATGAGGCTGCTGAAGCTCAATGACTCATTCCACAGCTTGAACGGTTGCAAATAACTCAACGTACCCGTGTATTTGCGGTAACGGGCATCAGGCTGCCCAGGGCCCGGATTGTTGTTGCTCTGGGCACCAAAGGCGCCGATACCGTCTTGCATCCCCAGGTCAATGTTAACGAAGGCCGTGCCTATACGCCGACCATGGTTGATGCCGAACTGGGCTTCGCTGAGGCGATTGCTGCTGACGTCGAGACGGCTGTCTTCGATGAAGTTGTTGCTACGCAGGTAGGCCAACCCCGCGTTGAGCGAGGTCTTGCTGACCGAGTCTCGATAGATCACTCGCTCGGCGCGGAATTGATGGTTTTCGCTGTCACCGGTCTGTTTGAAGCTGAAGCCATTCGCCTGGGCCTGAGAGCGATAGTCACTCTGGCTGTAGCTGTAGCTGAAGTTCCACCAGCCCCATGGCAGGTTGTAATACAGAAAGGCGTTTTTTGAGGTGCTGGTGTGATCGCTGACCAGGTCATGGCCGTCGCGCAGCATCAACTGATCGGACAGCCCTAATGGGCTGTCCCACTCAAGACCGATAGACCCTTGCTGCTCGCCTGTGCTCTTTTGACCATTATTATTGCGCGACAACGAAGCTTGCCACGGCGCACTGGGGGTGTTTTTGACCAACACTTGACTACCGCCCACTTCGTTGCCGGGTGTCAGCTCCATCTGTGCATGATTGGACGGCAGTCGATTGAGCTGATCAACCATCTGCTCAATCTCGCGCAGGTTGAGCATAGCGCCCTCGCTGCCGGGGAAACTCATCGCCAGTTCACGGGCGGATAAACCGCTGCCATCGGCACCCTTGAGGCTTTCGAGCTTACCCTCAACCACCAGAATGCTCAGGTGCCCGCCAGACAAATCCTGTTGTGGCAGGTAGGCGCGAGTGGTCACCATGCCTCGGTCGAGGTACAGATCGGTGATGACTTTCAACAGTTCGTTGAGCTGGCTGACACCCAGGCATTTACCCAGGAACGGACGCGTCAGTTGCTGGCGATCAGCCTCGGAAAGATGATCGGCACCTTTGATTTCGATGTCTTTGATGATGAAGCAGCGAGTCTCAGCAGGGGCTGTCGGCGCGCTGGGAGTACTTGCCTTGCCGGGGAGTTCCCGAAGGTCCTCAAGACGCCTGCGCTGTTCTTCCAATAAACGGTCCTGACGCTCACGAATCTGGTCCTGCTCTCCTGGTGTGGGTCCGGGAGCTGCCAATGCAGGGCTCAACGTACTCAAAAAAAACAACAATACAGCCATCCACAACCTCATCCCGAGGGTGAGTCTCCACATGTTCGTTCCCTCGAGACAGCACTTAATGTCAATATGACACCAATGGTAATTCGCCATATTTATGGCGTCAATTTATTGTTTCGAGTCGATTCACACATTTCAGTAAGCGATTACCTTTCAAGCAACCTGCCGAAAAAAAAGCCAACCCGTAGGGCTGGCTTTCGATTTCAAACGGCGATTACGTTATTCGAACAGCGCATCCAGCGCCTGTTCCAGACGGCTCACGGCAATGATCTGCAACCCCGGAGGCGCTTCCTTGGGGGCGTTGCCTTTGGGGACGATGGCGCGTTTGAAGCCGTGTTTAGCCGCTTCTTTCAACCGTTCCTGACCGCTGGGCACCGGGCGGACTTCGCCGGAGAGGCCAACTTCACCGAACACCAGCAAGTCGTGGGGCAGCGGGCGGTTGCGCAGGCTGGACATGACAGCGGCCATCAAGGCGAGGTCGGAGGCGGTTTCCAGTACTTTCACCCCGCCGACCACGTTGAGGAATACGTCCTGATCATGGGTAGGAATCCCGCCGTGGCGATGCAGGACGGCCAGCAGCATGGCCAGACGGTTCTGATCCAGACCAAGGGTGACCCTGCGTGGATTGGCCAAGTGACTGTCGTCGACCAGCGCCTGAACTTCCACCAGCATTGGTCGGGTGCCTTCCCACGTCGCCATGACGACACTGCCGGGAACTTCTTCTTGAGCGCGGGTCAGAAAAATCGCTGAAGGATTGGAGACCTCTTTCAAGCCCTTATCGGTCATGCCGAACACGCCCAGTTCGTTGACCGCGCCGAAACGGTTTTTCACGGCGCGCAACAAACGCAGACGCCCGTCGGATTCGCCTTCGAAATACAGCACGGTATCGACCATATGTTCAAGCACGCGAGGACCGGCCAATGAGCCTTCTTTAGTGACATGCCCAACCAGGAAAATCGCGGTACCGCTCTGTTTCGCGTACCGCACCAACAGCGCCGCGCTCTCGCGCACTTGCGACACGCCGCCCGGCGCCGATTGCAGTTGTTCGGTGAAGATGGTCTGGATCGAGTCGATCACCATGACTTTGGGCTGCTCGATGCGGGCCGTGGCGATGATGGTTTCGATGCAGGTTTCGGTCATGACCCGCAGCTTGTCCTGGGGCAAACCCAAGCGTCGGGCGCGCATGGCGACCTGTTGCTGCGACTCTTCGCCGGTGACATAAAGCGCGGGCATGCGCTCGGCGATGGCGCACAGGGTTTGCAGGAGAATGGTGGATTTGCCAATGCCAGGGTCGCCGCCAATCAGCACCACCGACCCATCGACCAGGCCACCGCCCAGCACACGATCTAGCTCGGCAGAGTTGGTGGAGAACCGGGGGACTTCCTGGACGCTGACTTCAGCCAGGGTCCTGATTTGCGCTTGCTGCCCGGTCCAGCCAGAGCGACCGCTCGGAGGGGTTGCGGCACCGCTTCCCAGGAGGGTCTCGACCAGGGTGTTCCAGGCACCACATTCGCCGCACTGGCCCGCCCACTTTGGAAAAGTCGCACCGCACTCGGTACAGCCGAACATGCGCTTAGCCTTGGCCATAACCACCCCAGTCTTAAAAGGGGGCAATCATAACGCAGGTTTGCGCGCCTGAGCGGGTGCGAAACATGAGTACGCTCATGGGATTCCTTTGCGCGCATCGCTCCCGCCCAAGCTGCACCGGAGCAGAAGTGACGCGACGCGACCCGCCTGAATCAGTCCGTCAGTTTTTTCGCCAGCGCTCTTACCCGAACGAGATCGCCCATCGCAACCTTGGTGACGCCGGTGCCGTATTCCGGATCTGCCTTGTAAAGGAACGAAAGGATGATGTGCTTGCTTTCATCGTCGGAGGAAGATAATGAGCCGCCGAAATTCTCAATCAGATCGGCCCGCTCTTTTTTGCTGTAGGAACGGTACAGCTCTCCCGCTTGCTTGAAGTTCTGCTCACGCTGGATTTTCGCTTGCTGGGTTGTACCTGCCAACGGCAGTTGACTGTAACGGGCATCGGCCTGCTCTTCACGCGGGTTAAAGCGACTCGGCTGATAGTTAACACCCGACGTGCTGTGACCAGCGTTCATCGCACCGTCCTGATTACCGTTATTAACCGGCACTTTTGGCGCATTGACCGGCAGTTGCTGCGCGTTTGCACCCAGGCGGTACAACTGCGTGTCGGAATACGAGAAGACCCGTCCTTGCAGCAGGCGGTCTTCGGACGGCTCAATGCCCGGCACCAGATTGGAAGGCGCCATGGTGACCTGCTCGGTTTCCTGGAAAACGTTGCCCGGGTTCTTGTTCAAGACCATCTGCCCGACCTTGCGCTGAGGAACGTCTGGCCAGATTTTGGTGGCATCCAGCGGGTCAAAATCGAACGCCGCCAACGCTTCAGGCTTAAGCACCTGCACATACAGGTCCCATTTCGGAAAGTTGCCTTGGTTGATATGGGTCACCAAGTCGTTGGTCATGTGGCTGTAATCACGGCCTTGCACTTCAGCCACCTGCTTCGAGTTGAGGTTATTTATGCCTTGCAAACTCTTCCACTGGAATTTCACGTAGTGAACCTGGCCCCTGGCATTCACCAGTTTGTAGGCATGCACACCGTTACCGTCCATTTCACGGTAGCTGGCTGGCGTACCGTTATTGGAGTACAGCTCGGTCAACGTGCGGGTGGCCTCTGGGACATGGGAGAAGAAATCAAACCGACGAGAGTCGTCGTCAAGGTTGGTCCTCGGGTCCGGCTTGAACGCATGCACCATGTCCGGGAACTTGATGGCATCGCGAATAAAGAAAGTCGGAAAGTTATTGCCTACCAAATCCCAATTGCCTTCACGGGTATAGAACTTGGTCGCGAAACCTCGCGGATCGCGCAAGGTCTCAGGGGAATGATTGCCATGCACCACGGCGGAAAATCGCACAAACACCGGGGTCGTCTCACCCGCTGCGAAAACGTGGGCTTTGCTCAAGTCGCTCAGGTCGTCCGTTACCGTGAACTGACCATGGGCCCCTGTGCCGCGAGCATGCACGACACGCTCGGGGATACGCTCGCGATCGAACCGCTGAAGCTTCTGGATCAACTGCACGTCTTGCAGCAAGACCGGGCCGTGCTCGCCCGCGGTTTGCGAGTTTTGATTGTCACCGACGAGCGCCCCGTTATCGCGGGTCAGGTTTGCGGCTTGCACTGAAACGGAAAGCAGGCTGACCGTCAAAAGGCTCAGAAGTCTTCGGCGGGAAACAATTCCGAGCGCGAGGGTTGCGTTCATGCTTAAAGTCCTTTTATTAAGATTTTTAGGCGCATTCAACTGCGCCCTTCAATCCTAAAAGCAATCGCCGCTTTTTTTCGCAAAACTCACCCTATGAAACACATCTGAAAACTTGTTTATTTTCAAAAAGATAGCTTGATACAGAATCCATCTGAAAACCCTGGTAAAACTAATCAGGCAATTTTCGGTCGATTGCCAAGTCGCAGGGCGCGATGCGTATAGCTGAATTACACTGCGTTAACCCACTCATCTGTAACAAGGAACAACCTATGAGCGTACTAAGCGAGTTCAAGGCATTCGCCGTCAAAGGCAATGTGGTCGACATGGCGGTCGGGATTATCATTGGCGCGGCCTTCGGAAAAATCGTTTCGTCGTTCGTCGGCGATGTTGTCATGCCACCTATTGGGCTGTTGATCGGCGGAGTGGATTTCAGCGATCTGACCGCTACCCTCCGACCTGCAGAAGGCACTCTGCCGGCCGTGGTCGTGTCTTACGGCAAGTTTATCCAGTCGATTATCGACTTTGTGATCGTGGCGTTCGCCATCTTCATGGGCGTCAAGGCCATCAATCGCCTCAAACGCGAAGAGGCTGTTGCGCCAACGCTGCCGGCCACCCCTAGCCCGGAAGAAGTGCTATTGAGCGAGATCCGTGACTTGTTGAAAGTGCAGAACGGCAGACCGCTGGAAAGTGTGATTGCCGATCCAACCCGGCTGGGTTGATGCACCACTGATCGTTCCCCGCGTGGGAGCGGCCACTTACCAATAATTTTCCACCGCCACCTGCCCCGGGCGGCGGCTCAGACTGAGTTGCAGGTCGCGCAGTTTGAGCATCTGGCGGGTGTCGTCGATCATTTGCGGGTTACCACACAGCATGACTCGCGAGTGCTCGGGGGTCATTTTCAGCCCCGCCGCCCGCTCCAGCTCGCCGCTTTCAATAAGCTGAGTAATGCGTCCGCCCAATGCGCCGGGGTAATGCTCGCGGGTGACGGTCGGCAAAAACAGTAACTTGCCGGCGTAGTCGGCCAGATAGTCCCGCTCGGTGAGTCCGGCGATCAGTTGCTGATAGGCCAGCTCGCGGGCTTCACGCACGCTATAGACCAGAATGATGCGCTCGAATTTTTCCCACACCTCAAAGTCCTGCAGGATCGACAGGAACGGCGCAATGCCAGTGCCCGTGGATAACATCCACAGGTCACGCCCGTCGACGAAGCGGTCCAGGGTCAAGAAGCCGAATGCCTGACGATCGATCAGCAACGTGTCGCCTTCACGCAGGCGGCTCAGTTCGCTGGTGAATTCGCCGTCCGGTACCACGATGGAAAAGAACTCGAGAAATTCATCGTGGGGCGACGACACCATCGAATACGCCCGCCAGACAATGCTGCCATCGGCCTTGGTCACGCCCAGCCGTGCAAACTGACCGGCCCGAAAGCGAAAACCGGGATCGCGGGTGGTACGCAAGGTGAACAGATTCGAGGTCAATGGCGTGACGTTGAGCAGCGTCTGGTGGGTGTATTTCTCTGCGCTGGCAGTCATGGGCGCTCCTGGCTCCTGCAATTAAAAAGAGGAGCGCCCAGTGTCCCGCAAAGCGACGTCGATAAACACCGGCGGTTTGTAGTGGCATTTAGAAGAAAAGAGCGTGTTGACCATAAGCAAATGCTCTAAATACAAAAACGTATAACACCACGCCGAATCATTCCAATCTGGACTTAACAGGGCCCGTTTTTTTCGAGAGTCGTGGCCTCCTCCCGCACAAGCAGGGGGTCTATGGCAAAGTGAACCAAAAAATATCGTTCATTTGAATAGCGTGTAACGGCCAAGCCATTCACCCGATGACTTGATGCCCCCTACTGACCTCCCAGTGCAGGAAATCCCTCCTACACTGGGAATCGTATGTATCGAGTATGGAAGCTCAATCATGAACAGCTTGAACCCGGATCAACTAGAGACATTGATGGCCACTGTGGAAGAATCCGTTTGGGAAAATGCCTTTTCCTCTCGGTTAAGGCGGGGCGAAGTCCACTCTATTCAGGACCTTCGTGGCGTCAAAAAAAGACTGACACAGACACGTAATCACGAAACGACTTCATCCACAGAGTGCTACAAGAAAGTCGAACAAACTTTATGGCTGTGCCACCTGCTACGGACCTTCATGACAGAACGGTTGTTGACCCAAACCCCGCCCTCCATCAGTCCATCGCTGTCGATCCGGGAAACTGAAATACTCAAATGGTCTGCCAAAGGCAAAACGGCAGATGACATCAGTACCATCCTCAAGTTGAAAACACGCACGATCAATTTTCATATCGCCAACGCGATTAAAAAAATGGGTGCGACCAACAAAACCTCGGCCGTGGTGCAGGCTGCCTTGAACGGCATTCTCTGAGCGTTTTTTTAGCCCCTCGGAAATCCAGCAGATGTCCGGGTGCAAAAACACGTAAAATCGACGGCTTCTGCGCGCGTCTTGACATCAGAGACGTGCGCAATAGTCTCCGAAAACAGAGTTCCCCTGCCCATGCCCCTGCTTAACAGCCCTTTCGCTCAGCTCGATCTCATCCGCCAGCCTGACCAACAGAACGAGCCGTTGCAGGCGTTCGACGCAGCCGATGAATACCTGCTCAGTCATGTGGCGGAGCAGGGCCTGACTCCAGACAGCCGCGTGCTGGTGCTCAACGACAGCTTTGGCGCGCTGGCAGCCAGCCTCGCCAGCCACGCGCAGGTGATGAGTAGCAGCGACTCCTTTCTCGCCGCGCTAGCACTGGAAAAAAACCTCGTGCGCAACGGCCAGGCCTTTGATGCCGTGCCGATGATTCCGGCCAGTGACATGTTCACCGGACCGTTCGATTGGGTACTGATCCGTGTCCCGAAGACCCTGGCCTTGCTCGAAGAACAACTGATTCGCTTGCAGGGGCAACTGGCACCCGGCGCGCAGGTGATTGCAGCTGCGATGATCAAGCATCTGCCGCGCGCGGCGGGCGATTTGCTGGAGCAATACATCGGACCGGTGCAGGCGTCATTGGCGGTGAAAAAAGCGCGCTTGCTGTTTGCCACCCCGCACATCAAAGGCGTGCAGCCCTCACCCTACCCGAGCCGTTACACACTTGAAGACCCGGTCATCGAACTGGTGAATCACGCCAACGTATTCTGTCGCGAAGGACTGGATATCGGCACCCGGGCGTTTCTACCGCACCTGCCGAAAAACCTCGGCTCGGCACGTGTAGCGGACCTGGGCTGCGGCAACGGAGTGCTGGCCATTGCCAGCGCACTGGCCAATCCGCAAGCGCATTACACGCTGGTGGATGAGTCGTTCATGGCCGTGCAGTCAGCCACTGAAAACTGGCGGACCGCATTGGGTGAGCGCGAGGTTATTGTGCGGGCCGGCGACGGGCTGGCCGGTCAGGAAGCTGACTCGCTGGACGTGGTGCTGTGCAATCCGCCCTTCCATCAACAACAGGTGGTCGGTGATTTCCTCGCCTGGCGTATGTTCCAGCAAGCGCGCGATGCGTTGGTGGTCGGCGGCGCACTGTACATCGTCGGTAACCGCCATTTGGGCTACCACAGCAAACTGGCGCGACTGTTTCGCGGCGTCGAGCAAGTGGCCACAACCCCGAAGTTCGTGGTGCTTAAAGCGCGCAAGTAAAGGCACCGCCGCGATGGCGGTGCTTCAGGCAAACCGCGGCGGGACGCGTAGTTGCAAGCGCGCTCCTGCCAGGAACTTGCGCAAGCCCTCAGTGCGTGGTCAGCCCTGCCGCGTTCATGAACAGCCGCATACCGTAAGCGACTATCCCCAACGCCAGCACACTGCCGGCGTAGATCCCAACCAGCCAGGCTACGCGCTGCCAGACCGGCTTTTTCAGCGCCGGGTCCGGTTCATGGGAAGATTCTTCAGCAGACATCGTCATCCCCTCCTCACTAGTGATAGCCGTCTTCGTGGGTGACCTTGCCACGGAACACGTAGTAGCTCCAGAAGGTGTAGCCCAGGATGAACGGGATGATGAACAGCGTGCCCACCAGCATGAAGCCCTGGCTTTGTGGCGGCGCGGCGGCCTCCCAGATAGTGATCGACGGCGGCACGATGTGCGGCCACAGGCTGATGCCCAACCCGCTGTAGCCGAGGAAGATCAACACCAGCGTCAGCAAAAACGGCGTGTAGTGAGCATTGCGTGCCACGGCACGCAGCAGACCATACATCGTCACCAGTACCAGAATCGGCACCGGCAGGAACCAGAACAGGTTCGGCAGGCTGAACCAGCGGGTGGCAATTTCAGGGTGGGTCAGCGGCGTCCAGATGCTGACGATAGCGGTCACCGCCAATACCACCAAGGCTAACGGCCGAGCCAGATCGTGCATCTGCTTTTGCAGCTTGCCTTCGGTTTTCATGATCAGCCAGGTGCAGCCCAATAGCGCATAAGCGACGATCAGGGCGACGCCACAGAACATCGTGAACGGCGTCAGCCAGTCCAGTGCCCCCCCGGCGAACTGGCGATTGACCACTGGAATACCATCGATGAACGCCCCCAGCGCTACGCCCTGGAAGAAGGTCGCGGTCAACGAGCCGCCGATGAACGCTTTGTCCCACAAGTGGCGCTTATCATCTTTGGCCTTGAAGCGGAACTCGAAGGCTACCCCGCGAAAGATCAAACCGATCAGCATCAGGATCAGCGGCAGGTACAGCGCCGACAACACCACCGAATAGGCCAGCGGGAAGGCGCCAAACAATGCTGCGCCCCCCAGGACCAGCCAGGTTTCGTTACCGTCCCACACGGGGGCCACGGTGTTCATCATCACATCGCGCTCGGAATCGTCCTTGATGAAGGGGAAAAGAATCCCGATCCCCAGGTCGAAGCCGTCCATGACCACATACATCATGATCCCGAAGATGATGATCACAGCCCAGATAAGCGGAAGATCAATACCCATGACTCAATTCCCCTTGCTCAGGCTGTGAGTGTCATCACCGTCGGAGCCGTCTTCGGCAGCGGAGAGAGGACGTGCAGGCGTGCGTTGCTGGCCCGGACCACCGGGGTTCTGTTCCTTGCCTTCGTTGCTGACCGGGCCTTTGCGCACCAGGCGCATCATGTAGCCCAGACCAACGCCGAACAGCGTGAAGTAGACCACCACGAACAATCCCAGGGTCAGGCTCATCTGCCCGAAACTGTGCCCGGAAGACGCATCGGCGGTGCGCATCAGGCCGTAGACGACCCACGGTTGACGGCCGATTTCAGTGGTAAACCAGCCCGCCAACATCGCAATCAGACCCGACGGGCCCATCCACAAGGCGAGGTACAGGAATGCCCGCGAGTGATAAAGCTTGCCGCGCATGCGCAGCCACAGGCTCCACAAACCGGTAAAGATCATCAGGAAGCCCAACCCGACCATGACCCGGAACGACCAGAACACGATGGTCGAGTTAGGCCGGTCTTCAGGTTTGAAGTCCTTCAACGCGGGCACTTGCTCGGTCAGCGTGTGGGTCAGGATCAAGCTGCCCAAGTAGGGGACTTCCACGGCGAAACGGGTTTTTTCAGCCTTCATGTCCGGCCAGCCGAACAGGATCAGCGGGGTCGGCTCATTGCCGACATTTTCCCAGTGACCTTCAATCGCGGCGATTTTAGCCGGCTGGTACTTGAGCGTATTGAGGCCGTGGAAGTCGCCGATCACTGCCTGAACAGGCGCCACCAGCAACGCCATCCACATCGCCATGGAGAGCATGGTGCGAATTTGCGGGGTGTCGCGACCGCGCAATAAATGCCAGGCCGCCGAGGAACCCACAAAAAACGCCGTCGCCACAAATGCCGCTGTGGCCATGTGTGCCAGACGGTAGGGGAACGACGGGTTGAAAATCACCGCGAACCAGTCCACCGGAATCACTTGGCCATTGACGATTTCAAAGCCCTGCGGGGTCTGCATCCAGCTGTTGGACGCGAGAATCCAGAACGTCGAGATCAGCGTGCCGATGGCAACCATGACCGTGGCGAAGAAGTGCAGGTTGCGCCCGACCTTGTTCCAGCCGAACAACATCACCCCGAGGAAGCCTGCTTCAAGGAAGAATGCGGTGAGCACTTCATACGTCAGCAGCGGCCCGGTGATCGACCCGGCGAAGTCAGAGAACCGACTCCAGTTGGTACCGAATTGGTAAGCCATGACCAACCCGGAGACCACGCCCATGCCGAAGTTGACGGCAAACACCTTGGACCAGAAGTGGTACAGATCACGGTACACATCGTTCTGCGTTTTCAGCCACAACCCCTCAAGCACCGCCAGGTAACTTGCCAGACCGATAGTGATGGCAGGAAACAGGATGTGGAATGAGATGGTGAACGCGAACTGAATTCGGGCGAGATCGAGTGCCTCTAAACCGAACATAGGACTTCCTCTAATCAGGTGATACCGGCTACTGACCCGAGGTCAGCAGCGACTGCCCCCACGGATATGGAGTGCTGCGGGTTGAAATTGTTCTGTTTTGTTTCGCAACGCGGGGATTCGTGCAGCCGACGAGCATGCAAAGCCAGCAAATGCTTTGACGCAGATCAACCATTGATCAAAGAGTAGCCCTGTTTTGGATGGCGAACTGTGTGGTCGATTGTCGCGTGGCGAGTTGCCCCACGTTCGCAACACCGGATTGCTGTGTGCCCGCAGTGGCAAACAAATGTTACAAAGCACGTGATAATCTCTCGCATTCACCGCCGAGGCCACCTTTCCAATGCCTGATCAAGCACCTGAGTTGCTGCGTCATCATCGACCCTTTCTGGCTTTCTGGTTTGCGCGAATTTTCACCGCCAGCGGCTTTCAGATGTTGACCGTGGCCATCGGCTGGAACCTCTATCAACTGACCGGCAACGTTTTGGATCTGGGCCTGGTGGGCCTGGCCCAATTCATCCCCCGGGTGATTTTCATGCTGCACACCGGGCATGTGGCTGACCGTTATGACCGACGCAAGGTCTCTGCGATCTGCCAGGCGGCCCAGGCCTTGATCGCCCTGGCACTGGTGATCGGCAGCACCACCAACAGCGTCACCCCGGAAATGATCTTCATCCTTTCGTTTTTGCTCGGTGCCGCCCGCTCTTTCGAAATGCCGACCACCCAGGCGCTGTTGCCCTCCATCGTGCCCACCTCTCTGTTTCCGCGGGCGGTGGCGGCAGCACAGTCAGCGCAACAGTCGGCGACCATTGTCGCGCCGGCGCTGGGCGGCTTTCTGTTTGCGTTCGGTAGCACCTGGGTCTACGGCCCGACGGTGCTGCTGTATGTCATTGCCTGCGCGCTGATGCTCAATCTGCCTGCGCGGCAGACGCCATTGAACAAAGCCAAGGCCACCCTGGACTCGCTGCTGGCCGGGATTCGTTATATTCGCAGCCGTCCGGACATCCTCGGCGCAATTTCGCTGGACCTGTTCGCGGTCTTGCTCGGGGGCGCCACGGCACTGCTGCCGGTATTCGCCAAAGACATTTTACTGACCGGCCCTTGGGGGCTTGGTCTGCTGCGCTCGGCTCCCGCAGTGGGTGCACTGCTGATGTCGTTGTGGCT
>ERZ1463038.145-NODE-145-length-20632-cov-13.924041_pt1 | contig 20632 bp, 33 predicted proteins | sample MGYA00564479_ERZ1463038 | MGnify/ENA primary metagenome ERZ1463038 (study PRJEB39244, sample SAMEA3635134) | Helicobacter pylori | study: EMG produced TPA metagenomics assembly of PRJEB11511 data set (Assembly of a 5300-year-old Helicobacter pylori...
GCGTCAAAGAGATTCTGATCACGAGACGAGCGCTTCTCCGACTTGTCGGGCCCGTCGGGCCCCTCAGCCGTGCTGCCGTTCACAGTCAAGGAATACGTCGGGCTCGGCTCGATTGCGCGCCGGAACGACGATGACCGGATTGTCCAGGCGCTCGACGCCGCCACCGCCGCGAAAGTCGTCGCCAACTTGCCCGGAGGCTGGCACACCTACCCCGGCGGAGTAGTTGGATCCACCCTGGATGGTTACTGGAGACTTCCGCGAGTCCTCCCTGTGCGGTCGCAACCGCCTAAGGTAGCGCTCGTCGCCGACCTCGAGGATACCACCGAGGACGCCGTGGACGAGGAGTCACCGCTGGACACCGGGACCTGCTTGAGCGAGGAGAAGAGGAAGGTATGAACGCCTTCCTTTGGACCGAGGATGCCGAGGGCCAAGACGTCCGCATCAGTTTCCCCTTGCGCGAGCCGTTTGCGCCCACGGTGTCCGGCGGACAGGTGAGCTTCTGTTGCCCGCATCCGAAGCATGTCCAAGGCTAAAGCATGATGTACAGTGGCAGCGAATCGCTCTCTCCCAAACGCTGTTTGGGGAGGACAAGGATCTGATGGTCCTCGACGAACCCGCTGCGTCGCTCGACCCCGCTTCAGAGGCAGCGCTGTTCGACACGATCCTAGCGCTCAAAGGCTCGACCACGGTTCTGTTCAGCACCCACCGCTACGGAATTACCGCAAAAGGTGCGCTCCGCGCGTGCAGACCGAGTCGCCACTTGCTGACTCGGTGGGGTTGCGCGACGTTCGATTTCAGCGGATCTCATCCTCATGTTCTCAAAGGGCGAGCTCGTCGAGAAGGGGACTCACGAGGACCTGATGAAGATCGAGGGAGGAGAGTACCGCCGCATGTACACGTTCTCGGCCCAGGGTTTCGAGTCGGCGCCGCACGCGGGGATCGTTGATGCGGGCGACATGGACTCCGGCGTTGGGTCTGTGTAGTTTCACCCAGCTCGAAGCATGTCTTGGAGAAGTACATGGGACCATTCCACGCTGCTCAGAGCTGGCCTGACAACCCGTCGAGTCCGTGACTCAAGATCCGGTCACGAGCGCAAGTCAGAGCGTAAGTCAAGAAATCTGTTACGAAGGTTTACAGCGGTGTGGGAATGCTCTTCAAGAAGCTACGTATATACTAGTCAAGTCTACCTCCCCCCTCAAGCCATCATGTCGACAAGGACGGCGTTGATCCGCCCGCTCTTGATGCTGTCAAAGATGCGCGACACGCCCGTGCCGACGGTCTGCTCCTGCTTGCCGAGGAAGACGTCTCCCCTCCTCGCCTGGACACCGATCGTGGCTCGGACGAACTTGTAGAGCTTCTGCGTGCCCTGTCCGAGGTACGCGGACGTGGGCGACGCCTTGCCCTGCGCGACGCCGTCGAAGAACGACTGGCGGACCTCGCGCATCGACGCGACGGCAGCGGCGGCGGACGTCGTACGCCAGAGCGCGATGGCCGGGATCGGGTTCGCGGTCGACGACGAGCCGGCGAGCGCGTCGAGGATGAGCGACGACGCGTGTGCGAAGGCGTCGTCCCAGCGCGGGACGAGGTCGACCGAGGTCGTCGTCTCGAGGCGGCGCCAGAGCGCAGCCTGGACGAGCGTCGCGAGCTTGGCGAGGGCCGAGGTCGGGAGGAAGGTCGAGAAGTGCTGGGTGAGCGCGGGGAGGAGCGTCGGGTTGAAGACGGCGCGGAACTCGAACTCGATGTATCGGAGGTCGAGCGCCTGGCAGACCGAGTAGAGGTGCGTGCTCATGAGCATCGCGAGGACATCGTTCGCCTCGACCGTCTTGCGGGCGGAGATGAGGGCGAGCGAGCTGAAGGGTATTGAATCGTCAGTAATGGCTCCGGTGGCGTTAAGGGGCCGCTTGCGACGCACTTGACGGCCTGGTTGCCCATCTCGGCGGACTGAACGTGGGTGGAAACCGGGTTGGCGAGGTATCCAAGCTGCACAGACCAGACGCTTGTCAGCTCAAACATCCCCTTGCAGAACGTTGGCTTCGCAGCTCACCTCGCTCGTGTAGGCGGCGGCCGCGATGTCGAGTCCCTGGGGATCGGATGACATTAGTGAAGAGCAAAATTGTGTGATTATTCGGCCCCAGACTCACCTTGACGTGGTAGGAAGTGGACGGGTCCTCAGCCGCGAGGCAACTCGGGAGGCCGCGGTTCATCGTACAGCTGTGCGAAAAGGAAGGATCAGCGCTGAAACTTCCTCGGACGACCTAGGAAGAGCCCACTTGACGAGCTCGGTCATCTGCGCAAAGCTGAGCTTGCCCATCTGCGCGACGCCGAGGCGGGTCTTCTCCATGGTGTTGGTGACGGCCATCGCCCTGTACAGCAAGAGTCAGCTGGAGGTTGTGTGAAATGCACACTGAAACGGACTGGAAATTTCCTCCAGAGTGCACGATGTCGTTCTGGATGTCGATGAGCGGGTTGTCCGTCGTGCTGTTGAGCTCAATCTTGAGGATCTCGTGCGAGCCGACGAGGTCGGACAGGGCGGGGCCGAGCCACTGCGCGGCGGTGCGGAGCGGGTAGCGGTCCTGGCGGAGGACGCCTTCGTCATCCTTGATGGCGACCTCGGCGTCCGACTGGATTGCGAACGACGACGCCGCGAGCGACGTACGGATGTTGCGCGCGACCTCGATCTGGCCCGGGTGCGGGCGCGTGACGTCGTGGATGAACGGGTGAAACGAACCGACGTGACCGACCATCGCCTCGACCGTGAGCGCAGTGAGCGCCTGCGAGAGGAGCGCGAGGAAGTGCGTGTCGTGCAGCGCCATCGTCGCCATCGAGGCTGTCAAAATGGACGAGTGTAAGCTGGACGGTCCCGGACTTTGACGGAACGGTGCTAACCAGAGACAGCGGTGCCGTTGACCAGACCGAGGCCCTCCTTCGGGCCCATGACGACGGCCTCGATGCCGTGCAGCTTGAGCGCCTCGGGGGCAGTCATGATCTCAAACTTGCCGCGCTTGCGGGTGATGACGCGGATGTCAGGGTGACCAGTGATGGCGCCGGCTATGTAGCTCAGCGGGCTGAGGTCACCCGAGGCCGAGATGGAGCCGCGAAGGGGGACGACGGGCGTCATGCCCTCGTCGAGGAAGCGCACGAGTGTGTCGAGGACCGAGAGACGCACGGCAGAGTGTCCCCTACGGAAATTAAAACTCGTCAGAGTCACGAAGATGTGCGAGTGGGAGGAGTGGACGCACCTCGCGAGCGAGTTGACGCGGATCAGCATCGCGCCGCGCACGACCTCCTCGGGCATGCAGTTCTCAAGTCCGCGCCCACCCTGGAGGTCGAGGCTGATGGGAAGGACTCCACAGAGCTGGTGCTCGAGAAGCGCGAGTTGGAGCGAGAGCGGCTGGTCTGTCCTCGTGTCGGCGGACTGTGCGACGCGTTGTCAGGACGCAGGTTCGACTCTGAGCGTGTAGAAAGCGAGCTCACGCCTCCGAATCCAGTCGTGACTCCATAGATGCTGGTACCGAGCTGCCATATCGTGAAGAGATCGTCAGCGTCCCGATAAGCAGCGTGCCCCCTGAGCGCTGAGCTCGCACTCCAACTCGGAGTCCCGGAGCCCCGACGCGCGAGGGACGGGAACGCGACTGACCTTGCCCTTGAGAAACAGCACGCTCTCCTCGATCTTGGCCTTGATGTCGCCAGTGCTGTCGATCGTGACCTTGGAGTCGCGGCGGGCGGCGCCGACGACGTTGCCGAGGGCGAGGTGGTGGCCGGTGAGCGAGACGTCGGTCTGCGCGTCGTCCAGCAACGCGCGGGCGAGGGCGAGCTGCACGGACGCCGAGTGGGTGGCCTTGTGATGTGGCGAGGCCGGTGCTGCGCCGTTTGAGCTGGAGCTGACAAGAAGCGCGGGCGACATGCTGAGAGTGGCGAGAGGTATCACGACGCGCGGTGGGCTCAGACGATGCGGGAAAGGAAGATGGAGCCGAGCGGGGAATGTGTGGAGAGTGTGGAGTGATGGGAAGAGGGCAGAGAGTCGAATCGGGCTGAGTTATGGGGGCCCCGTCGCCTCGGACGGCATGCCGTCAACGACGCTGCCCCTCGGCCCGCCGTAGATTCATGCAATTCTCCGCATCCCCACGTAAATGTGCCATGCATGCGTACGTACGACAATCGCGTTGTCCAACAGCGCAAACGCGCGCGCCGACCGCGCTCCTCGGCCCGTATCTTTCGCATCGCCCACGCCGCAGGGACTGTCTGTCCCAGTCGGCGTTATTTGGCTACATTGCGATCAGAAATCTGTGAGGAGCTGTTGGGGACCGCGTGATGCTGGTCAGCGGGCCTTCGGCACGCCGTGTTTCTCGAGGCTGGTCCACCAGGGGTCACGGGACCGAGCAAGCATTGGACGCGACTGACGCTTAAAATTGAAAACTGTTTGTGTATAAGTGCTGCCAGACGATGGACGTGCAACTTGCGAGGGTCACATTGCACACCGTCGAGGCAGCCGGTCTCGCATCGCGATGTCCCGCGACTCCAGCGCGGTTCGCCGTCCTCTCAGCAGGTTATGCAGCGTCTGAGTCAAAGTTTTCAGGTCTGCATGTGTTCGCGAAGTTTCTGCAAAATCAGCTCACGCCTCCCCTTCCGACGAGTCCTCACCCCACGCGTGCAGCTTCGTGAAGGCTAGGAGCGGCAGCCCGCCAGTCCAACCCTTCAGCGCCTTCGTCCTCGAGGCTTTCTTCTCGAACGATTCCCTCTCAGAGGGAGAGAGCCCCGCCCAGTGCCTCTCCGCACGCCTTGTCCAGCTCTCGTCGCCCGATCGCGACAGGACCCCGCGCGAGGCGGAGGCCACACTGGAGCGGCAGGGAAGAACGAGTGCAGGAAAATAAAGAGTGACTGAGTACGGGCATCAGTATTTCAACTCGTGCTGGTGAGAAAGCAGACGCAATTGTCGAGAAAGTCCCGCCAGGCAGCGACAAGGTCGGGCTCGCACTCGCTCGCGGAGCACGGTGCCCACCTTGGAAGTGAGAACAGCGCCGGTAAAGCACTTCTCCAGAGCTGTCACGAGTGTCCGTACAGGAGTAGGACGTGATGATCCACGGCGACCGGACGGGGGGATTCAGCTGGTCCGCCTCCGGCCGCTCCATGCGGTGATTAAAGTCCTTGATCGGCTGGGGTTCAAGAAAGGTCTGCCTTCCATCTCGATACAGCTTCCCTCGCTCCAATAACAAAAGAAAAACACACAAGTTGACATCTCCCGCCCCGACCGACCTAGCCCAGCCTCGCGAGAAGGCTGCCGCCCTTCTGCTGCGGCTGCGTCGCGCCAAACCTCGCGAGCAGGCTGTTCTGCTGCTGCTGCTTCGGTGCGTGCAGCACACCCTGGGACCCCCCGCGACCTCCACGCCCGCGGCCTCGGGCGCCTCCGCGCGGCCCGGTGGGGAATGCGGGCGGCGAGGCATCCATGTCGACGTCCATGTCGCCGCCTGCACTTCCAGACAGGCGCGGGTCGACGGCCTCGACTAGGTCCGCGTACATCGTTCTGGTTTGAGCTGAAAGTCAGTCTCGCAAAGCGCTTTCAGAGTTGGATCAGGACGAACCGCTGGGCGGGAGGTGGCGGCGCGGCGGCAATGACTGGGCGCGCGGGAACGGGGGCAACGTAGCCTGCTCGGGGTCCACGTGACACACCGTTTGCGATGGTGTTGCGAGGGGCGACGGGGACAGCGCGCGGGCCGGAGGGTGGGGAGGAGAGCGACGGCATCGGCGTCGCGGGCGAGATTTGGACCTTCAAGGGCTTGCCGTCCGCGATGGCGCCGCTGGAGAGTACATTCGGTTTAGTCCAGAATCCGAAAAGAGTGTACGCAGGAGCAGTGGGAAAGGAAGGCGGGGCTCACTTGAGCTTCTGGCACGCCTGCTCGGCGTCCTTCTTGCGCTCAAAGACGAGGCGCGCGATGAGGTCGTCGTTCTCGTTTGCCGTGTCCTCGTTGACGATGAAGCAGAAGCTCGTGTCTCCGTACGCGCCGAACGCCGTCTGTCGCAGCGATCATCTAGGTCAGCGGTCCGTCCATAGCACCGCCCTCGCGCGCCAGTCCAACCAAGAACGCCGGACTTACCTGTACATCCTCGGCACTTGTGCCGAATACGAGACCCTCGACCTGGACGACGAACCCCTCGGACTCCTTCTCGGCGAGCGCGCGCTGGCGCTCCATGTCCTTCCTGCGCTTCTCGACCTCCTGCCGGCGCTTCTGCTCGGCCTGCTCGCGGCCCTTGCGTTCGCGCTCCAGCTTCTCTCGCTCAGCCTCGCCCGACATGCCCCGGATGCCGAACCGCGAGAAGACGGTATCGTCGGCGGGCGCGGCGGACGCGGGGATCGCGATCGGGCCGGACGGGCCCGGGGTGAGCGATCCGAACGGGCGAAGTGATGGCGAGGCTCTAGGCGCCGAGATGGGCTTGCCGGTGAGCGCGGCGATGGCGTCAAAGTTGACCTGGGGCGCGTAGAGCGACGACGAGTCACCAAAGAGGTCGTGCTTCCACTTGCCCTCGGCCGGTGGCGCAGTCGGCGTGTGCGTGCTGGCCGTGCGCTGTTGAGTCGTGCGAGCTCGTCAGCTCACAGGGTTGCGTGGGCGAGGGTCGCACCCGCTCGTGTGCGCGCGGGTACGGGCGGCAGGTGCGCGCGCGCGGGCGGGGTGCAGTAGGAGTTGAGCGTACAGAAGTCGAGTAGGGCGCTTTCCGCGAGTCACTCGAGTGCGCTCGAAGCGGTCCTGGACGCGTCACGTTCTGGAAGGAGCTACCCCGGCCACCTCGCCGGCCTCCTGCTCCGCCGCGCGGCTGCGTGGGTACGTCGACGTCCATCCGGTACTTTGAAGGTGAGTAGAAACGAGAAGGTCGAGGTGAGACTGGGGAGCGCGATCTGGCCGGACGACAGCTCGCGTTGGAGGCGCGACTTGAGTGGGCGCGAAACCCTTGGCGCGAAACGCGCAACGTCGAGTGCGTAACCACGTCGCAGCGCTGCCGACGCCGGACGGGCCAGCAGCTTCCATTCGCTAGACCTCGACCCAGATGAGCACATTATCACTCGTCGTGCTCTCGTTCGCATCGACGCTCCTCGCGGCGCAGGTGCCGTTCGCGGTCGCCCCACCCGCGCCGTTCGAGGTGCCGACCAACTGCTTCGCCGCGTCGGCCGTTTCGGCCTCGATCGACCTCACCGGCTCGCTCACGCGCACGACCACGACCTTCACGCTCGAGCAGAGCCGCCGGTGTCCGACCTGGCTCGTCGGCGTGCAGGGCCAGGAGGGCTTCGTCGAGGCGTGGGAGAGCACCGCGGGCGGCGCGAAGCAGGAGATTGAGCTCACACGGGCAGGCCGCGATGCCGAGTGAGTTCCAGTCCCAGTCCGGCCCACGCTGCCCGCTTCGCACGAGCGAGACGGCCCACTGCGCCGCAACCGCTGACACGACGCCGCACCCCCGCCGCAGCCACACGACGTACTACACGCTCACGCCTTCGTCCGCATCGCCTGTGATCGCGTTTTCGTCTGTGCTCTCGCACCAGTCGACACCGCTGCCGGCCTCGCTGCCGCAGACCGCCGAGGCCGTCTCGCTGCTGTGGAAGGGCGACCTCCTCGCGCCGGTCGCGTACCTCTCGGCCGACGAGCGCGCAAAGATCTCGGAGTACAAGGTCCGCGTCAAGACTCCAAGTCCCCGCATTCTCAGCGTCAAGGGTCCCGACGGCTTCGAGACGGTGCACTCCAAGGGCCAAGCTGGCGCCACCTTCCTCGCCAAGTCGGTCGCGGAGCTGGGACCCCAGGTGCGCTTGTTTGCGCTTCAGACTGAGTAAGACTAGCTGGATGCTGATGAGTTGTGGTCAACAGGTCGCAAGCGTGCACTACGTGCAGCCCGAGGCGGTCGCGTCGTTCCGCAAGCTCGAGCGCCTGATCGAGGTCTCGCACTGGGGCTCCAACCTTGCCGTGATGGACTCGATCGACCTCTTCAACGCTGGGCCCAAGTACGCCTGACTTTATAACCCCAACGTCTTCTCGCTGACGTTCATCCACGCGCAGGCTCTCCGGCCACTTTGCGCGCATCGACCACCAAAAGCTCGCCATGCAACGCCGCACGTCCGCGCTCGCCATCACCGGCCTCACGTTCGCACTCCCCCCTCACGCCACCTCGCCGTACTTCTACGACATCGTCGGCAACGTCTCGACCTCGCACTTCCGCCCGTCCGCCCCGGCTGGATTCGAGCTTCCGTCGCAGAAGCGCAACAAGAAGAACGCAGGCAAGGGCGCCACCACTTCGACCCTTGAGATCAAGCCGAGGTACCCGCTGCTTGGCGGGTGGAACTACACGTTCACGCTGGGCTACGACGCGCCGCTCGCCGACTTCCTCAAGACGCGCAAGGACGGCAGCTACGTCCTCGCTGTGCCGTTCCTCACCCCGATCAAGGACATTGCCGTCGACGACGTCTCCGTCGAGATCCGCCTGCCCGAAGCTGCTCGGTGCGTGCTTCCTCCGCTCCTAGGCCGCGAGCGGAAGCTGACCTGGCTCGCGCTCGCAGAAACATCAAGGTGACCCTCCCGTTCGCCGTCGACTCGCTCTCGTACCCGACCGAGAGCCCTGCGCTCTGGGGCCCGAGCGAGGGGTACACTCAGACCTACCTTGACTCGACCGGGCGGCCGACGATCAAGATTGCGCGCAAGGACTGTGGCGACCGCCACGGCGGGCTCGTGATCGTGCGCTCCCTTTCTTTCTTCTTCCTATCCTCATTCCCTGACTCCCATAACCCAAAGATCGAGTACACGGCAAACTCGCTTCTCGACTTGCTTCAAAAGCCCGTCGCGATCGCGACCTTCTTCTCTACTCTCGTCCTCGCCGTCGTGGGTGCGAAGCGGATAGAGTGGGGTATTGGCAAATGAACCACACATGGACGCTAGAACGGCAATTCAAAATCAAAAGTCGAACGCACCAGGAGCGCAACTTGTCGGGGGTCGTGTGACTGTCAGGCGGCCGTCCAGACGAATCGCGTGGTGTTTTGAGCGTCGTTTGCCAGGAATAGGGACCAGCGAGTGGCCTACCAATCTTGGATCGTTCCACCGAAGAACAACCCTCGCGATGCATTACGATTCCATCTGCATACATACAAAGCGATCCGAGCCCGATCGAGCAGTCCAAGCACTCCGCGCGGGCCAACTCTTGCCTCCGCCCACGCTCCCTTCAACACCTCTCAAGATGGCGCGCCAGATCATCATCACCCTCCTACGCAACGACCTGCGCGTGCACGACAACGCGATCCTGCACGCGGCGCACCAGGCGAGCGCCGGCGCGACGCACATCCTCCCGCTGTTCGTGTTCGACGAGCGCTTCATCGAGCTCTCCGGCCTGCCCGGGTACGAGCGACAGGGCCCGCCGGCCAAGACCCGCCTGTGTGGGTTCTGGCGCACGAGCGTGTTCCGTGCGAGGTGAGTTGGATCATGTCCGAGCTCGGAGCTGGCGATCGACGCGGGGAGCGATCGCGGGGGCGGCGTACGTTGCAGAGCGTACGGCAAGACGAAGCTCGCCTGCTGACTCTGCTACCCTGGTCTCGTTTGCCAGGTTCCTCGCCGAGGCCGTCTACGATCTCCGCGATCGCTTGCGCGGCAAGAACCAGTCGGACCTTTTGATCCGCTTCGGCAAGGCCGAGATCGTCCTGGCGGACCTCGTCAAGAAGCTCAAGGAGGGCGGAGACGAGGTCAAGGGCGTGTACATGCAGAAGGAGGTGCGTTGTCACCTGTTCGTGCGAAGCTCGCCGTGCACCGCCTCACACTCGTGTGCAGTTCTACTCGGAGGAGCGTGCAGTCACGAACAAGATGAAGAAGCTGTTGAAGGACTTGGGAACACCTATCACGTTCTTTGACACGACGCCACTCAGTGCGTCCGAGCCCCATTATGCTGCGCGCGTCGCTGACGTCGCTGTCTCCAGTCGACGTCCAGGACCTCCCCTTCCCCGTCCACGAGACTCCCGACGTCTTCACGCCGTTCCGCAAGCGCGTCGAGAGCTGTGGCAAGCTCGGTCGCGCACCACTGCTCATGCCCGTGACCTTCAAGCCGTTCGCGGCCCCGAAGCTCGCGACGACCAGCTACGGCGCCCAGTTCGACAAAAGCGGGTTGGAGGATGTCCTCCCCCACCTCCTCTCCCCGCTGAGGGACTCGTACGAGACCAAGTTCACGGACTCGAGCTACCCTCGGCACGAGTTCAGCGCGGTGCCGTTCGCGGGTGGTGAGACGGCCGCGCTCGCACGCCTGTCGTTCTACTTTCACCAGGGGTCCCCTCCACCCGCTGCAAAGTATAAGGTCAGTTCCAGCTAAGTCTCAATGCTTCCGAGTTGAGCTGACGGGCATCCTTCGCAGGAAACTCGCAATGGCCTCCTCGGTCACTCGTACTCGACTAAGATGAGCCCCTTCCTTGCGCTCGGATGCGTCTCCCCGCGGACTATCATGGACTGTTTGGACGCGCACGAGGCCAAGTTTGGCGAGTCAGACAACACCTACTGGGTGCGTGCGCTCCTGCTTTCCAGTAAGCAGCCTCTGACGTCCGGACAGGTTCGCTTCGAGATGCTGTGGCGCGACTACTTCCTCTTCATCGGCCGCAAGTTTGGCACGGCGCTGTTCAAGCTCGGTGGACTCGAGGAGATCACGGACCCGAAGCAGGCTCGCATCAAGACCTGGCCCGGTTGGTGGAACACTTGGGACCAGGACGGCCCGGCGGACCAGCCCGCGGTGCGGTGGATGGAGGGAAAGACTGGTGTGCCGTTCATCGACGCCAACATGGTGAGCTTGAGCAGTACCTTTCGTCTCCGTGTGCTGACCCTTCGCAGTCCGAGCTTCGCGAGTCAGGATTCATGTCAAATCGCGGCCGCCAGAACGTCGCAAGTTTCTTGACAAAGGACCTCCAGGTAGACTGGCGGGTCGGTGCCGAGTTCTTTGAGGCACACTTGATTGATCACGAGGTGCGTAAAAGTCTTCGTTGGCGCCGAATCTACGGCGTGCTGACTTGTCTCGCAGCCATCTGCCAACTACGGAAACTGGGCTTATGGTACGCTGATCTCGGCGTGTGTTGTCAGTACGTTTCTGAATGGGCTATTTGTTATAGTTGCGGGAGTTGGAAACGATCCGCGAGCCTCGCGGCAGTTCAACCCGATCAAGCAGGGCAACGACGTGCGTGCTTCGCCGACGGTCTCACAACCTCTGCTGACTATGTGCCCTACAGTACGATCCTCAAGGGGATTACATCAAGACCTGGCTTCCGCAGCTAAAGGATGTCCCCACCGGGTTCATTCAGAGTCCCTGGCGCCTCTCGCCACAGGACCGTCAGCGGTACATCGCGGGCCCGTACCCCGGGACTCCCGTGATCGAGCAGTCGCACTGGAAGCCGCACTATACGAAGCGAGGTGGGAACAAGACTTCGGGCAACCCGAACGAACGTGTCAAGAACCTGGGCCCTGGCGGAGGGCGAGGCGGACATGCGCCCAGCTCGACCCACCAGCAGGCTCAAGGCGGTCGCGGTGCGCACTCGAGTCGAGGCGGTCGAGGTGGCGGAGGTGGCCGAGGCCGGGGGTCGACGCAGCAGCCGATCACAGCATAGCAAAACATATCATATTGTCGCCTAACCACGCATGCGAGGAAAGTACGCTTCAGAAACCCGACGGGCCCTCCTGTCAGGCGCTACAGATGCTGAGGCAAATCCAAGTAGGCTAGTAGGTTACAGGAAAGCGGTCATGACCAGAAGGGGCGTCACCGCGGCGAGCCCAATCCATCCTCCAGACGTCAGCGACACTCCGGCCGACTTCTTGCCCGATGTCGATGAGGTGTAGTTGGTCAAGGCGTCCGCAATCCCGTCCGACCAGCAGTCTGTGGAGGTCACAATGTTCATTTGTGATCTCGGCGAGGAAGGCAGGGGCTTACATTTGTTCATCTGAGTGTCGCACGCCGCACTGCGCGCGAGTCCCGCACGGAGGCGAGCACGATCGACGAGCGCACACTTTAGTGCCAGCGGCCAGTCAGGGTCCGACGTCTCGGAGCCAGTTTCGAACCCCTTGACTCCGTTGAGGTGTGCAGCTTCAAGGAACGACTGAACATCGGCGAGCGAGTAGTCTAACGTTAACGTTGAGGTGTTGGTGAAGTAAGTGTCCTTCGTGGCGTTGGGGGGAGGTGCGTTGGGTAGGTAGACGACGATGGGGTACTCTCCGATCGTGGACGGGTCTCCACTGCCGGTGATGTTACAACCCTGCGTGTGTGAAGCGTCAACCTCCAAAACTCCCGCCGCGTGTATTTAGTAACTCGAGGATGCCACGTACAAAGAAGGTCGGGCGGACATTCAGCCCTTCGGAAACAAAGTCGGCGGCCGTAGCAGGGAGGGGAGGGAAGGAGGAGAAGTTGCCGGGAAATCCAGCGATCCTGGCTTGGGTGACCAGGAGTGAAGTGCCTGCATGGCCGCCATGTAGTTCAGCGACACGATCCGAAAATCAACCAGAGGCTCTTCGAACCATTCGGCCAGACAAGGTCTGTGTCTCCGGATCCGTCAACTGCCACAATGACGTCCTGGGCGCGGGCCTTGACCAGAAGCCTATAGAGCGAAGGTCAGCGGCAAGCTCAGTGCACACAGACGCCCGGTTTTAGAAAATCAGGAGTAGCTCACGGAGAAATGGGGACGTTCTCACCGTTCTCTCCGCCGTCGGTAATCTGTAGGATGTCGTTTGCGGCGCTCTCAAAGGTCTGCGTCGCACTCGGCTGGAAGTTCTTGAACGAGTTGGGCCAATTGGCTACGAGCGGGATGGAGGAGTTGATGTTGTTAATCTGTGAGAAGTCTTCAATTCAGATGCAGGAGAAGAGCAGGAGAAGAGTGGACTCACGTCCGCCAGGTCGTCTCCGAGCGTTGTGAGGGCCGTGGAGATGGTTGAGTCCACGCCGGCGCTCTGAATCGCGTCTACAGAAGTTGATTTGAGTACTTCGTAAATACGTGTTGCAATATACGTACTGAACAGGGCGGCCGAGGACCCAATAACGAATCTGGTGAAGGGGGTCAGTGGCGGTGACGCACGTCCAGCAGCGGAGGAAACGAACCCCGCATTGGCGTAGCCGTTGATGCAGGAAGAGCTATTGATGGGAACACCATTGTTCAGGTACGTCCCAGCGTATTCGAGTGGCACTTTTGACGGGGAGGGCAACACATGTCAGTGCTCAGTGGCGCCACACACCTTGCGAGAACAAACTCGCCTCGGGCCATTAGCGTAGGGTCAAAACTGCCAAATGTGTAGGGCGTGAATTCGAACTGGGTGTTCGAGAGTGGGATGTAGGTCGCAACGGAGCTGTTCTCCAGTGCTTCCTGCTGCTCGATGCTGACCCGACTTGTCGAGACCACAATCGGGAGAGGACTGACAGGAGGCGTGTGCAGGTCAGTTGATTTTTTTTTTCTTTGAGTGAAGCCTCAGGCGTACCTGGCGTGGTTCTGGAAGTTGAGCGTATACTTGATCGAGGACCACAGAAGACCTTGGTCATGCCCAGTCGACTGGTTGTAGAAGTTGGAGCTGCAGAGGTAGTTTAGTCCATATATTCCGGAACCATCTCGCAGGAAGAGTGTGCAGGGAAGCGAGTGCAGAGTGCGCAGGTAAAGTGCGAAGGGAAGGTATGCGCGCAACAAAGGGCCGCAGGGAAATACGGACGCACCGAGTAGTTGAATTGAAGAAGTGAAAGGAAAGAGCGCGGCCTGCTCGTCCGACGTTAGCTCGATGACCGATCTGGTGTGGGCGAGAGTTAAAGAGTTACGCACCCCAGACATCGACCAGCGAAACCGGAAAGCCTGCGTTGACCTAGAAGAGCGTTTCGTGAGACAGGATTTTCTGGGGACAAGAAGCTGCATATGCAGACCTTGGCCCTCACGTCCTCGAAGAGAAGGTCGTCTGCCCACCGAGACCGAGGTGAGCTAAGACTTTTGAGGGAAAGACGATGGCCGATACTCGCAGTACTCAGCGTCCTTCACTACTCCAAGAATACCATCGGGATCCAACAGCGCCAAGTCCAGCATCCACCCTGGTGCGGCAAAGCATCAGCGGAACGTCACCGCGGACCTGTCATCCACTCGCACCGTTCTGTCCGTTTCCACCTAGGACCAGCGAAAAGAGGTCGGGAAGGTCGTTCATCATGAGGGAGCTAACTATCCAACTCCCTCCCGAGAGGCCTGATAGGTAGTCGGACACCTGGAGCAGGGGCGCAGCGTGGGTGGCGTTGCGCGAGTCGAGCGCGGACAGAGTTCCAGCCCCGAAAAGTGCAGCCCTGGATCAACGTCAGCCGTGTGACACGTTGAAAAGGAAAATACGCTGTCACCTGTATCCGCCACCAGAAATGGCCGTAGAAACGCGAGGATAAGAAGACGAGTTGGGGAACAGCTGCGAGAGGTTGTAGCCTGCGAAAGTGTCAGCAGCTGCCCTGTTCACACTTTACCATCAAGATGTCTCACCAGTGCTGCCGCTGCTAGAGTTAGAAAGGTACACAAAGCCGGTGGGTCGAGTGAGTGAAGGGAGCGTTGAGAGCCACCTCGACTTCATTCTTGGGGTGAAGCCCCATGTCAGACGCTCGGTTGTTCACTCGGCCGAGCCTGCCGTCGCCCGAGCTGAGGGTGAGCAAGCACTCAGTCTCGCCAACACGCACGCAATGACAATCTCAGTCTGGCTTGACCAGGATCCGGGACACGATGACGCTATCGCGACCCTTTTGGCCGTCTCAACGCCCGGCATCAACCTGGTCGGGATCTCGACCGTGCACGGCAACGGGTCGCTCTTGCACACCACCCGTCAGTCCTCATCGCCCTAACTCTTCTTGAACTCAGTCTTACGTGTTGCAGTGAACGCCTCGCGTGTGCTCTGCTCGTTCGCCTCACCGGAGCAAGCTGCCCAGATCCCCATCTACTCGGGCGCTGTGCGACCGCTGCTCTTACCGGTGAAACATGACACAGGTAGCTTGGAACCCATATTTCTTCGAATCTACAACTGATTCACTGCCGACGGCTGCAGAGATCCACGGCGATGACGGCCTAGGTGGTGTTAAGGGACTCCTTTCTGGTGAGGACGAGGCGGTAAAGCAAAAGCTGGCGGAGTGTGAAGGGAAGTCTGTGGTGATGGCGATCGCAGAAGCCGCGCGAGCGATGCCTGGCGGCGAGGGGGACGAGGGTCGGTTGGCCATCGTTGCGACGGGCACGCTCACAAAGTGCGAGCACATCTTGCTCCCGAGCAGGTCCATGGCCACTGACAGGTGATTATCAGTATCGCACTGTTCTGTGCCACGTTTCCGGACCTCGTACGGGACAAGATCTCGCAAATTGTGCTGATGGGAGGCGCCGAAGGGACTCGCGGTAACCGGAGTCCGACCGCCGAGTGAGCCCTTCCAGCTCAAGCATCGGTCGCTCTTGCTAATGGCCTGACTTATGAAGGTTCAACATATTGTGCGACCCTCACGCGGCAGCGATGGTCTTCGATGCGGAGGTCAAGGTCGTAATGATGGTGAGCAAATCCGCATCAGATCGAGCAAGTTAACTAACGCCGAATGCGGTATCAGCCATTGAATGTGACGCACACTGCGCTATTCACACCAGCGGATAATGAGGCCCTCCTCCAGCGCACCGCGGCATCTCCCCATTCGACTGGAGCGAAGACGCAGCTCCGCCACACCCTCAGCACCCTGCTAATGTTCTTTGCCTCCACGTGTACGTATTTGATCGTCCTACTTCACAGCTGAACTGAGTTCCAGACCTCAACAGATGAGATGGTGTTCGGGTTTACCGAAGGTCCGCCTGTTCACGACCCGCTCTGCATCGCTTTCCTCAGCCACCCTTCGCTGTTCGAGGGCAAGCGCTACCGCGTCGACGTTGAGCTCGCGGGTAAACACACCGCTGGGACCACAAGTGTCGACATATGGGACTACCGGCTGCCCGAGCTGACCGCTATGAGTGACCCGACGTCGCGAGAGAGCTGGGGGCGCCTCGGCAAGAACGTGTGGGTTGCGGAGAGCATGGACGTGCGTGCTTCCGTCTCAGCCGACTGTGTTGCTAAGCTTAAGCCCTCCCTGCACAGGTCGCTGGCTTCTGGCGGGTGTTTCAGGCGGCGGTGGACGTCGCCGACAAGGTCTCGGTGCTCAACACACCCGTAGCTTTTTGACGGGAGAGATTGGCACGAGGTGCTCTGTCCAATAGTATTCTTGTGTGTCTAGTGGAACGCGTCTATGGCCCCTTCGACCAGCGTCACCTCTCCCGCCTCGGCGGACTCCTTCGCCATCGCCTCGGCGGCAACCTGCTCGACGCGGACGCGCGACCTGCTCGGACCCCACGACGGCATCCGCGGCGGGAAGTACGTGAAGAGGTACACGAGGAGCACGTTCGTGCACGTGTAGGCGGCGAAGACGCCCATGCCGACCCAGCGGTCGTCGAAGGAGATGTTGAGCTGCTTGAGGTAGTCGTCGCCCGAGGACGACTTGCAAAAGTCACAGACGGCGCGCGATGCGGGGTCGATGAGGTAGCCCGGGTTGGTGGAGAGGTATTCGGAGAGGTACGCATCACAGCTGTGAAGTTTGAGTCAGCGAAATACCTCCTGCGGGGTGAGAAAGGATCGCACCTGAGGCCTGGGGCCGGGTGGAAGGAGACGAGCTCCGAGGGACTGCAGCGCACCGGCAAGTCGTGCAGCAGGACTCCAAGGAGTCCACGCACGTACCACTGCAATGGAAGGAGTGAGCCCTAAGGCCAATTGAAGCGGGGTAGAGCGCACCTGGAAAGGGCTCGCCCAGTACAGCCACTTCCAGTAGATCGGCATGGCCGAGTAGGGCATGAGGGATCCTAGAGGGCCAGGTTTAGTACTTTGAATTCTTCGTCGGGTCTGTGAGCTCACCATTAAAGGCCTCCATGGAGACGAGGAAGAACGGCAGGAGATTTGCGATCGCTCCGAGGGACGGTGCTAGCGCAGTGATCCACATCGCCCACGTAGCCTGGGTACAAGGTCAGAGGCGCCCAACGTATGTAAAAGTAGAGAGCGAACCTGGAACTGGAAGAAAAGCTGGACCATGACGAACGAGTACCCGATCTTGCTTCCCTCGAGTGGCAAGCCGACTGCGATCCGAGCAGCCAATGTCAGCGCCGAGGCTAAGGAGAAGAGGGTACGGTACTCACCAAGGAAGTACCACAAACAGAAGAAGAGCGTGGCGCACGCGACCGAGTACGGCAACTCGCTGACAAGCAGGCTGGTCACGAAGGCCGTCCTGCCGTACACCTTCGCGGGGCGCTCGCGAGCGTGCCACAACCCGCGCATCTTGACCATTTTGAAGATGCCGAGGTTCATGAAGACTGCAGGTGAGAAAGTCAGCAATTTGCTCAGCGTAACATGTGGGAAGCGAGGGGCGCACCAGGTGGCACGAAAAGGATGAGAAAGACGGAGAAGAGCCGATTCTGCATCGAGACGACCGAGTTTCCCAGTTGGAGGAAACTGAGGCCGATGATGAGGGCGACGACGACGGCGGTGAAGAACTTGGTGTACGAGTACGACAGGTCGCGGCTGTAGTTCCGCGACACGCGCTTCGTGAGCTCTATGCACTGCCGCAAACGGGTCGCAGACGACGTGGCCGGCTTGGCAACGGGCGAGGAGGGGGTCGAGAGCGTGGCAATGTTCGAGCGAAGGTTTTGGTAGTGCGGCGACGCCTTCCATCGGACCGAGAGCGCGTCGAGCCCGTCCACCTCGACAAGCTCGTCGTCGGGCACGTCGGATCCAGCACCTGCCGCATCGAGGAGGTAGTCGGCCAGATTCGAGTAGGCCTTCGAGGCATCGCTGCCAAAGTAGGCGACGGCTTCGTCGCGCGGGCCGAAGTAGACCTGCTTGCCGCCGCGCTGGAGGAGCAGGAGGTTGTCGAACACGGAGAATGTCTCGGCAGTCGGCTGGTGGATCGTCTGGTAGAGTCACAAGTCGGTGAGCGGTCAGGTGAGCTGCTGCTCGAGTGCAAGGGGACGCACGGCGATGACCGCGAGCCCCGTCTTCGCGAGCCGTCGGAGGAGCTTGACGACCCTGAGCGCGCTCTTTGTGTCGAGCCCGGTCGTCGGCTCGTCGCAGAAGAGGATCGCGGGTTTGGCGACGACCTCGACGGCGATGGTGACCTTCTTGCGCTGCTCGAGCGAGAGGCCCGCAGCGGGCGTGCCGATGACCGCGTCCTGGAGGTGGGTGAGGTTGAGCAGATCGAGTACGGTGTCGACGTAGGCGAGCTTCTCCGCGCGCGGGATGCGCGAGTCCTGGCGCAGAACGGCGGAGAACTCGAGGGCTTCGCGCACGGTTGACTGCTCGTCTGGGTAGCGTAGGCGTGAGAAAGAGCGAAAGGAGCTGAATGAAGGAAGAAGACGCACCGTGGAGATCAAACTGCTCGACGTAGCCCGTGGTGCGGTAGAACTCGTCGGTCGGGGGTCGCCCGTCGACCATGATCGAGCCCTTGACGACGCCGTCGAGTCGACCAGCGAGGACGTTGAGCACTGGGGCGAGGAGGCTGTCGTTAGGTAGCCGGAAAGCGAGCCATGTGGGGAGAAACTCACGAGTCGACTTTCCAGCGCCCGTCTTGCCCATCATTACGCACGTCTGTCCCGGTGTGATGAAGCCCGAGACGCGGTCGAGCAGGCGGCGCGTGTCGAGCGGGGTGTCGACCCAGAGCGAGATGTCCTTCCACTGAAGACGAGGAACAGCATCAGAACGGTTCACCTCGAAATAGTCTCGTGAGTCGGACACGCACCGCGAGCACCTTGCCATCGACAGCGAGCGACGCCGGAACGTCCTCCGCGCCGAACGCCGTGTCGCCGAGGTCCTCCATTGAAGCAGGCGCCACGCCGAGCGAGTCCTCGATATCTCCGTAGCCTTTGTACCACTTGCCCGAGAGGCGTTTCATGACGCGCCCGGTGCGGGCCCAGAGGCGCTTCTGGCCGGCAGGCGCGAAGTGGAAGAATTCGGTCGCGACCACGCCGACGGTGAGAAACGCGAGCGCCTGGGCGAGGATGATGCCAAGGTTGCGCCAGGGCGTGTGGTGGAAGTCATACGCGGAGGCGAGGTACGAGGAGCCAGAGACGATGAGTGATCCGGGGGTCGACCCAGGCAGCAGGCACGTCTGGTAGCGCGCGTCCGTGTAGGATGGGCCCGACGGGACAATGTCAGACGGCGAGCAGGTGAGGTTGAGGTCGTGGAACTCGTTCGAGAGGACCGCCTGAGAACGATTGATCAATTCAGTGACTCGCGGAGAGTGGCAAGCGACCGTACCTCGTAGGCGTATGAGACCGGGTCGATCACGTAGTGGATCCAGCGCAGCCAAGGCCTCATCGAGGGCGTGGGGATAAAGTAACCAGCAAATCTGAATTTCAGGAGGGTCAGCCAGAGCTCGGTGAAGGGTGCAAACGAAGCTCACACGACGAGGACGTTGAGCGCGACGCCGCAGTACCGGATCGCGACGTCAAAGTTGGGGCTGAGCGCGGCGAACATCCTGAACATTGAGCTGAGGTTCAAGGCGGTGGCATATATGAATAGGATGTAGATGGCGAAGTGCTCGATCGTGCGCTGCGGATGGTGCCGTCAGCCCGAGGCCCGCTTCCAGTTTTCGACGAGGCCGGGACAGACCTGGAGGCCGGTCATAAAATACGTGATCGTGCCGAACAGGAGCACCTGGGCGCCAATGAGCGGGAGGTCGCCGGCGACTCGGGCGATCGCGAGCGCGCTCGCGCTGAAGAAGCCCCAGTCGGACTGCCGTCGGACGATGTCGCGCCCTTCGAGCGTTTTGCCAAGCTCTGCTAGCGCCAAGTAACAGTTGAACATGATCCTGAGTAATCAGATAAGGCGATCAGTCACTGATTGGTCCACGTCTGCCCTGGGAGGGGACGGACGAGAGGAACAGCAGGGAGCCGCGGGTGAACGCCGCGGAGGTCGTCGGCGGGAGCGCGTAGAAGAGCGTGCCGACGAGCACGCTGAGCGCGAGGTTGACGCTCGTCTTGGTGAAGTACGTCGAGAGCTCGGAGCGGATGAGGTTGTACTGGCGGCGCGTGAGCAGCGCGATCTGCGCCGCGAACGAGACGGTGAAGTGGCTCGACTTGCGCGTGAGGCGCGACTTCTCCTCCTTGAGCGCGGCGAGCAGTGGGCCGGCGCAGGTCGCGAACGGGTACCGAGACTCATAGCTCGTCATCTCGGTGAGCAGCGCCTGCCGCGTTGGGCTCTTGGCCCACGCGCGCTCGAGCTCGCTGTCGTTCTCGCGGCCCTCGATGCAGCCAACGAGGTACTCGACGACGCCCTCACCGGACGCGGTGCGGCGCTTGAATCCGAGCCCGAGGCCGGAGAAGTACGCCTCGGCGTCGCTGGTCGGGCCGTAGTAGACCTGGCGGCCGCGGCTGGACAGCACGAGGATCTTGTCGAACTGGTCGTAGAGCGTGTCGGACAGCGCGGGCGCAGTCGCGACGACGGTGCGCTTTCCCTCGACGGCTCCAGTCTTGAGCAATGACAGCAGTGTGAGTGCCGTCGACGAGTCGAGGCCCGACGTCGGCTGGTCGAGCAGCAGGACGCTCGCGCGCGCGAGGAGCGCCTCCGCGACGGACAGATCGGAAGAGCGTCGTGTAGGGAAAGAGTGTCCTAGG
>ERZ1463038.146-NODE-146-length-20600-cov-13.059528_pt1 | contig 20600 bp, 27 predicted proteins | sample MGYA00564479_ERZ1463038 | MGnify/ENA primary metagenome ERZ1463038 (study PRJEB39244, sample SAMEA3635134) | Helicobacter pylori | study: EMG produced TPA metagenomics assembly of PRJEB11511 data set (Assembly of a 5300-year-old Helicobacter pylori...
ATCTACCCGGCTCTAAAAACGCTCCGCCGTCAATTGAGGACGATCCTGCACTATCTCAGCGCATGAATGGTGCACGCAGGACGCCTGGTGGTCCTCGCTTGGGCTCAGCAGTCGAGCATGTTTCTAGACTGGAACCGGGAGAGCTGGCGAGAGTTGCTCGCGGCGAAAGGAACAACGGCGAGCCCGGGCAGCTGCACGCCGGGTCGCAGCGACTTCAGACTTCTCGCATTCAGATCTTCAGATGCGACCCAGGTAGCATACGTCGGCCCGTGGGAGCCGTACATCCTCGTATGGGCTCAGGACCACATTCTTGAGCCGAGTGATACGAGCGCTGAGAGCACAACCGGCGAGCGCCGTCGAAGAGGTTTCGGACCCGGTCCAACTCGAGCATGCAGCCTGCCGAATCGGATAGTTGGAGGTGTCATCGTACATCCTGGAGCCGAGTAACCAAGACTCGAGTGACCGCGTGCGGGGGGGAGGGGGGTCCGACGGCAGAAAGCTTCGAGAAGGCTGATCGACCGGGCCACGCGAGCACGCGCTGATTCTTCGGTTCAGACGCATCTCCGCCCCCCCTTGCCCGACGCTCGCCCGACAGCGCCGATGCAGCCTGCGATCCTGTGTCCCAAGCCGGTGCGCGCCTCGTCCGCGCACACGCTCCCGCGCGCACCGTCGGCCAGTCGGCCAGCCCCTTCAAGGTCGCCTGCGTCGTCGCCGCACCCGTACGCGACGCACTCGCGGCGACGCTCGTCCATCTCAGAGTCGCTGTCGCTCCCCGGCCACTCGGCGTCGCCCCCACCGTCGGACGCGCTGCAAGAGCTGCTCGCAATCTTCGCCACCAGTCCCTTGCCGCCCGTGCTCGCCCACCCCGCCCCGCCCTCCACATCCCGGCCCTCATCGCGCACCGGCGCCCGCTCGCGCAACAGCCACCGCCGATCCGGAAGCATCTCCTCTCGCGCACCCCTCGTCGGGTCCCGCACGCCGAGCCCGACGACCGTGCGCGAACCGCTCTGTGCGTTCCCTGGGCCCTGCGGCGTCCTGGGACCCCGGGGGCGTTACTGATGCGGCCTTTGGCGGAGGATGTAGATTCACCCCCGGCGAGGTTCTTGACGAGGAACCCGCTCAGTAGGATCGACGATGCGAGCTTGCTGGCGGCGAGGCTGTATCGGGTCCGCCTTGGTGAGAGTGGCGAGGCGGCGAGTGCGCTCAGGAGTGCGGTAGAGGCGGGTAAGCCCGAGCACGAACAGCGGGTCGTTCAGCAGGGGCCCACCGGGGACGAGAGCGTCGAGCGGGACGGGCGGTGAGCGTGTGCGGTACCGTACCCCGGGCTGGATGGGAGAGGGCAGTAATGAGCGGGGGCCCTACGGTGGACTGTGAATACCTGAGCTGAGTACACTCCCTTGTTTCTCTTTGCTGTTTCCTTGTCTGGAGCGGATGGTTCGGGCCCGAGTCGCTTGTTGCGACGTCCGAGACTCGCGCGGCTCGCCAGCATGTCCGGCGCTCGAGGAATCCGAGCTGGGTCAGAAGCATCGTCCAGCTGTTCTTTACGTCCGCTGCCATAGACTCGACCACCTGGCGAACTCGGCCAGTGCCTATGAACGACGCCGCGCTACCGGCGGTCCGCAGACGATCTACAGCAGACCAGTTCGAAAGCCTCGAGTCTCTCATCTCGTGTACCGAATTTCGGGTGCTTTTCTCCTGATTGGAAAGTGCGCCGTGCGTCCGCGACGACCCAAAGAAAGCGCACGGACCGTCCGACTGCGCCGGCTCGTCTCCCACTTCCGCCAACCCAGCACGCCAGTTTGCCCCCCCCACCATGTCCTCCTCGTCCCAGAGTACCCTCTCCTTCGACCAGAAGGTGCGCTCGGCGTCCACCACGCCCGATTTTCGCGCAGCTAACGCGAGTCGCGTCCGGCCAGCGCCCGCTCGAAAGCGCGTCGACGGCAGCCGAGCCTCCGAAGAAGCTGACCGCGGCGCAAAAACGCAAGCTGCAGGAGAAGCTCGACGCGGGGATGTGCTCGCTGGACAAGAAGAGCTTTGGGGACGAGATCAAGGGCTGCTTGGCGTGCGCGCGCACTTGCTCGCTCGGCCGAGAGAGAGGGTGCTGATCGGGCTTCGTCTGTACTCAGGCTCGAGAAGTACGCGATCCAGAAGATGCGCATCCCGGTCAGTGGCCCGGAAGCGAGTGCACGCGCTGGCGGACGCCGAGCTGACGGGGACTCGTGTGACCGGTAGATGGAGATGGACGTCAAGTTCTTCCGCAACTTCTTCGAGGGACACGGGCTTGTAATCACGCCCAAAGGTGAGCTTGCGCGGCGGTGGGAGGGTTGCGGCCCCGGGAGCTCCCCCTTCGCACGCGTCAGAGTACGACGAAACGACGCCCGTGGTCGGTCAGTCCAGTCGTTCGTCCCCCCTGATAAAACAACATCATCGACAGCCGCCACCGTTCCCCTCCGTCTCGCCCAAATCCAGACGGACCGACCAGCTGACTCGTTCGCAATACACAGTCGCGCAGCTCACAAACGCCCAAGCTGGCGACATCTTTGGTGTCTCCAAGATTCAAGAACGGGAACCGCATGGAGACGTACCGCCTCGCCAAGATGGTGGTCATCCTCTGGCCCACGAGGAAGCGCGCCGAGGCGTACGTCTCCGTCTGAGCTGCGAGAGGGTCGCGAACGGGTGGAGCTGGTCTCCATATTGCGTTACGGGAGTCTGGAAGATTAGTTTGTATCCGCGGATGGCTGGTTGACGAGAGCGAGGACGACTCGGTCGGATCAACAGCCAGCGGAGAGGAGAGCGACGGAGGAAGCGGATCAGGGACTGCGGTCCGCGTCCGACGCTCACTCGCGCTTCGGACGCGGATCGCACTCGTATTCCCGAGCACACTCCTGTGTCCGGGGATTCTCTCGCGGCTCTTGTCGGCCCGTCCCGGCCGTTCCGCGAGCAAACTGGACCGGTGAGTGATCGTGCCGCAGGGCGTGTTCTGAGATTCCCATCGGCTCGCGCACCTCGCTGATCCCAGATTTAGATCAGAGTGGGCGAACCAAGACGGCACGCAGCGACGGACGCCGGCGGACATCGGAGTGGCCGAGATGTGCCCCCCGCGAAGGGTACCCCCGCGAGCGGCGTGCGTGCGAAGTCAGCGCTCCACGCCGAGAGAAATCGCTCTCGTCCTCTCGCCTCCCCAGGTCCAGCCCCAGACATCGTTCAATGGACTTCAAGCAATCCTCACGATCCAACTCCCCCAGCTCCAGCCTGTCCGACCAGTCCTCGTCGCCACGGTCCGCCGCCGAGCTTCCGCTCCCCTCCCCTTCACCCTCGCCCCGACGTACGAATCAGGACGTATCAAGCATACTCGAGGACTACTACGAACAGTTTCGGACGCAACCGCGCCTGGCGAAGAAGCTTGGGCGCAGCGACGAGCTCCTGGCGTCGAGTCAGAATGCGGAGCGGCAGGACTCCGACGCGAGCAAAGCCGCTTTCAAGCCCAATAAATCTTCCAAGGACGATCCAGATCGAAAGATTGTACGGCGTCGCCGGATGAAAGTCACTGTGAGTCCGCGCGTCTTCGCCAGTGTGTCGATGACTGATACGCTTGAGTCGGGCCAGTGCGACCCATGTCGGAAGAGGTCGAGTTCGAAGTTTATCTTGCTTAATCCACTGCTGAAACCCCGTCGTTCTCGTTGCAGGAAGCTGAAATGCAACCGCGCCCCGTCCTGCGACACCTGCGCGCGCCGCGGAGTCGCCTGTCTTTGGAGCGAAAACGCCTTTCCCACGTAAGAAGATGACGATCCTGATTTAAGGCAATAGTGATCTGAGCTATGAATCCAGCCGGGGAGGTTCGGAAGACCCCAAGGCTCTGTGGGCACTACAGCGCCTTCGCGCCGAGCTCGCCATGAAGGACGGTCGACGCACAAGCCCCGAAGGATCCTCTGAAACTGCGACACCGGGATTAAACGTACTGGATGTGGAGTTGGAGGAAATAATGATGATCTCCGCGCTTGAAGGCGACGCTGTTCATGGTGGCGGGGAGGCTGGAGATGCGGTCGACGCATGGTCGATGGTCACAGAGGCCTTGATCGAGCTGGAGTTTGATTGGACGGCGCTATAGACACTCAAATCACTTTGCAAATCGGTAACTCTTTTCAAAGCTCCACGGCTTGGGGGTTCTTAGCTGCGCATGCGAAGTCTCGCGACCAACGTCGTGAGGGGCGCGGTCGGGGCTCAGAATGGACAGAAGTTATGGATGGGGCCTCAATGAGCTGAGCCTTGATTACTGAATGCTCGCTGAAGGTCGCAGCCTGCTCAAGATTCTTGAGGTTTACATCTTGCGGCGTGGAGTGGCTAGTGTGTTCAATCAGTGTGCGGTCTGGAACCACATCCTGTCACTGTTTCTCGGCCTGCTGCGTCTTCCACTCTGAAGCGAGTATTCCTCTGATTTGGCGAAAGCTTCGGGTCAGTAAGGCGCCTTGAAAGCTCCGAGCCCCCGGGAACGATAGACCTACAACGCAATCTCGTCCTGCCATTCGCCTTCCATGAACCACTTTTCCCTGAGAATTCCCTCCTCCTTAAATCCCCTGCAAATTGCGGAGAGTTTCAGCAGTTGTTCTCATCATGACACTGCGCGGGACGCAGGCCGCGATCAGGACGGGGGGGGGGGGGGGGACGCAGGCCGCGATCAGGACGGGGGCGGACTCACACCTTCGCGTACATCGCACGAGCAGGCGCATTGAAGCCCCAAGTCCCGCCCTGCACCTTGTGGAGGTTGAAACGTTTGAAGGCCTGTTCAAGTAGCCAAAGCATCGCTTCCGTTCCGTAGCCCTTTCCCTGCGCCTCGACACGTTAGCCTCAGCCTTGCCCGACTCGCGCACAGATCAAGCTCACGCAGAACTCGGGTCGGATGAGAATTCCAAAGTCGGAATGCCGGTGATGAGCGATACCTTGAGGCAAGCTTCCCAGGCTCATGAATCCACTTTGGAACAGCGGCTGTCAGTGAAGCTGAAGGGCGGCTCCCGGAGACGGAGGCTGTACATCTTCTCGCCCGCGACGTGCGGCTCGGCTTCCGATTTCGGCAGGCAGATGTTCACACTTGATGAAAGAGTAAGCCCTTTGTTCTCGCAACTTGCAAGGCAGCACGCACGCGAGCAGCTGTGTCGCTGCGAAGCTGGCGTGCTTCTCCGCGGACGTCTGCGAGACCGGCCTGGCCAGATCCCGCGTCAGTGGGCGAAGTTTGAGGCGAACGAACTAGCTCACTTTGGTACAGTCGCACCCCCGTAGACTTGGGTCATTGGGTCCGCGTACAATAGCTTGATCGCCTCGAGGTCGTCCTTCTCCGCATTTACGGCAGCGAAGACCAGGCGCGCAGTCCAGAAAGTTGGTGTGGGGATCATGTTGGTCGTGGATGAAGAGAGTCTCTCAGGTGTTCATGAGTCGAGGTCCTCGGGTGCAACGCGGGAACCACGCGGTCGGCGCGTGCGCCGGCGTGACTCGAGCTCGACCAGCTGCGCGTCGACGACCACTAGTAACTCGGAAGATCGGTAAGCGCCTCACCAACTACTCTGTTGGTTGTTTGGATGTGCTCACTCGATTGAAAACAACAATTTTTCCCCAGAAGAGAGCCGCCCAGCCCCGGGAGGGCGGGATTTGTATCAGACTGCCGGGTGGACCACGGTTGCTCAGCTTGTCCTGATCCTGGATCCTCGGCAACACCTGCCTCCCAGGAGATAGGTGTGAGACGCTGCTCATCGTGATGGGAGCCGGGGAAGTTAGGTTGTCCCTCGCCACTCGTGCGAGGTTCACCACCTTGATCGTCCTCGTCCATCCCTTTCCAGGGGCTCTCCAGATCTCTTCTTGCTCTCCGTCTCATTTCTTCTTTAGCTTCCCGACCAACAGGCCAAATCAAGCTTTCGTTAGCTCGACCAAGCATACGTGATCTCCAAAACCCTACATCTCTTAAGCTTCAGGTTGCCAAACCCAGTACTTGCAGCGGCTGGATCGCGCCCGGGCGCCCGACGACTTGCGACAGGCCAAGCATCTCGATCTCGACGGCAGCGAACAGATTCCGCGCGGGATGCATTTTGTCGGACGGACGGACAATTTCACCGATGGGGCTCCAAAATGTTCAGCCACGCACCTGCAGGTAACGACACAGCTAGCGACGAGCTGATGCGCTGAGGAGCTGTGCAGAGCTGTACCCGTCATCTCGCCAGCGTCGTTCGCGAACGCAAGCGACAAGTCCATGAAATCTGCGGCTACTTGTTGCTCGCACATCCTACCTATCCACGCGTGTGAGTGAAAGTGACGCTTGATTGCGCCCGGTGCCTTCTTGCCGGCCCGGTTCCCGCTTCCCCTACGGGATGCCTTCCGCGTGCTCGCGCGCCGAGACCTGACGAATCAGGTCAGGTGCATGATAAGGTAGGCTCCAGGCGGGAAATAGAAACAACCGGTGCCGCCAGGACGAGATGCCAAGCCGGTTGACGCGGGACCCCCCACCCACTCCACCGGTCAGCGCAGATTCCGCCCGGAGGCCCACAACTTTGTCATCTCCTCCGCATCGAAGGGGATCGTCAGACTTCCTTTCTTCACCTTCCGCTTTGCTCGGCTTTCACACAAGTGGTCATCCCGTCGCCATGGAGCCCAAGACCACCGACTCTTCCGCGCCTGCCTCTTTCGCGTATGGCGAGTACAAGCAGGAGGACGAGCAGATCGAGAGCCCCGCCGGGAGTGCTGTGTTGACGCGACCAGCTCGGGTATTCACGCCCGAGGAGGAAGCAAAGCTGTACCGCAAGGTGCGACTTGCCACCGGGGGGTTCCTTGCGCCGACTGACTGGTGCGACCTGCACGCAGATTGATATGCGCATCATGCCCATCCTTTCCCTCCTTTACCTGCTTTCGTTCATGGTGAGCTTGTACCCCGAGGTTGCGACTGCTGGAGCGCGGACTGACGTGCGTCTGAGACAGGACCGCGGCAACATCGGTGAGTCTGCAGTGATCAGGAGCGGCACCGGTAGCTGACTCGCGATCTCCAGGAAATGCGAGGCTGAACGGCCTAGAGAAGGACTTGGGCATGAAGGGTTTCGATTACAACCTGGCGCTGACGGTCGTAAGTCGAGTTGCGCTCTCCCCGTGTCGCCAACGCTGACTCGCTCGCTATCGCAGTACTTCATGTACGTGAAACGAATGTAATTTTTGGTCGCCAACGCTGACCATTCCAAAATGCGCGTAGCTCGTACTGTCTGTTCGAGGTCCCGGCCAATTTGATGCTCAAGAAACTCAGGCCGTCCATCTGTGAGTGCTGGCCTTAAAACTAGGTGAACTACCTACTAACATGTTGCTGATAACAGGGCTCGCCTCCATCACTGTCCTTTGGGGCATTGTGATGACTTGCATGGGCCTCGTCCGGACGAAGGGGGAGCTCATCGCGTGCCGCGTGCTCCTTGGTGTGACTGAATCTGGTGAATAAATACTTCCACCTTTCTATTGAGAGCTTATTGATGGTTCATGACGCAGGTCTTTTCCCTGGAGTTGTTCTCTACCTAACGTTCTGGTGAGCCGCGATTCTGCTCTCGGTCCACGGAGTGATCACTGAAGCTTTGGTTCCAGGTACCCTCGACACATGTACATTGTGGATACTCAACACCTGAAAGCTCTGATCTGACTTTGCGTCTGTATAGGTGCCAGTTCCGGACAGCGCTGTTCTTTGGCGCGGCAACCATGGTATGTCTCCAGGAGGGAAGGTCGAAAGTGCCGACTGACTTTCTGTTCTACACATAGGCTGGCGCATTTTCCGGTATCCTGGCTTATGCAATCGGGTTCATGACTGGAGTAGGCGGATACAACGGTTGGAGGTGAGTCTTGCGCAGTCAGTCCACACGGGCGTCGCTGAACCCTCGGTCATCCAGGTGGATCTTTATTCTGTGAGCAGCCATATCTCCAATTTCGTGTGCTACTCGTCTGACCTTGGCTTGCAGTGAGGGAATCGCAACCGTCCTTGCTGGCATCCTCGCCTTCTGGGCAATCACCGACTTCCCGGCCACCGCAGGCTTCTTGACCGAGGACGAGCGAGCTTGGGTCGTGTGCGTCCTTTGAGCCAAAACCGCGAGATAGTAAGCTCATGCCTTATCTCTTCACTGCAGGTGGCGCAAGCGCTCAGACGGATCCTCTGTCGGCGAGGCGGAGGGCGTCTCGTGGAAGTACATCCTCCAGGCCCTCGGAAGCTGGCAGGTTTGGCTTTCAACGCTATACTACATCTCGATCGTCACGCCGCTCTACGGCGTGGGGCTGTTCCTCCCTACCAGTACGACTTCCACCTTGCGTTTGATCAGTGAGCTTTCGCTAAACTCACCGGTTATAGTCATCAACTCTTTCGGGAAGTACACTCGGCCGCAGGTGCAACTTTTGACTGTACCGGTATGCTTCACAGCCTTCCACCCCAGAATCACTGTTCTCACTGTCCTCCGTCACAGGTGTACTTTGTCGCCTGCGCTTGGGTCATCGTGTCGTCGAAAATGGCCGACTTGCGGCGCCAGCGTTTCTTGTTTGTATTCATCGACCAGTGGTTGTGCCTTATCGGATTCATCATCAACAGTGAGTCCGCTTGGATCCGTCCATCTGCGCGGTCCGCTAAGTTGGTGTCGCAGTCGCACCTGCGCCCTCGGGAGTCAAATACTTCGGTCTATTCCTGACTGCTTCCGGAGCCTATGGAGGACTTCCTAGTGTGGTTTGCTGGCTCGGGAACAACCTGTCGGGACAGACGAAGCGAGGTGTGTTAAAATCGGATTCGGGAGTGGCGTTCCAGTCCGCTGACTTCGTTCCTGCAGGTGTTGGCATGGCTTTCCAGGTAACTCATCATGTCCATCTTGACAGTCTTACAACTGTGATTTAACCCGTTTCCATAGATCGGAATCGGCAACTTCGGAGGCATTGTACGACAGTCTTCCTTCGCAGGCACATCATGGAGCTGACAGCTTCCCACAGATCTCTTCGAACATCTGTAAGCTGTGTGTTTTGCGATTGTGACTACTCACGCTGACTACGTTTTGGACAGACCGATCCAAGGACTCACCTCACTACTATGTTGGGCACGGCGTCGAAATCGGCATCGTCTGCATGGGCTTGATCGCGTCGCCCCTGTACGCTTTCCTGCTCAAGCGTGAGAACGCCAAAAAGGAGAAGGAGATCGCCTTCCAGACCTCTCTTCCGGATCACGAGCGTCGCCAGTACACTGTCCAGGAGCTGCACGATCTGGGCGACAAGTGAGTCTCCGTCTCTGCCAATTTGACCTTCGCTGATCGTTCTTTGCAGGGCTCCGGAGTTTACCTACACGATTTAGATTCACGTTGATATTTGGGACATATGTGTCGGGGTATACTGTGCGTGAAGCAATACAGGGTTTACAACCACGATTTCTCGACCGTCCGCTATCGCCGGCGAGCCGCACCTCCTCCTTCGGCAGGGTCACCATCGTTGCCGTCCTCCGCCAACGTCCGCTCCAACTGTTTTCGGCACGGCACGATGCTTGACTCGGTTCCCTTCCCCGGCCTATAAAGGTCGCTCTCTTTGCTCCTGCTCACATTCAGCTCCAGCCTCCTGCTGCCTCTGCTTCTTTAGCTCCGCATGTCGAACCCGATCGAAAACGACCGGTGGAAGGCGGCCGACTACAACACCAAGGCCTCGTTCGTCTACTCCGACTGGACGACGAGGCCGGTCCTCGATCTCCTCGCAGCCCAGCCAGGCGTGAGTCTGTGCCAGCGCTCGCTGCTCACACCCCTACCTGTGGTTTCAGTACTCGTGTTTAACCTTCGGCTCCCTCAGGAATCAATCCTTGACCTTGGGTGCGGGTCCGGCGAGCTTACCCTCGCGCTCGGCACGACTGTCGGCCCCGCCGGGCGCATCGTCGGCGTCGATGCGAGCGCCGACCTCCTTGCTGCAGCCGAGAAGCTCAAGGGCGGAGATGACAGCGTGAAATTCCTTCATGTCGATGGACACGACGTTGGAAAGCTTGAAGAGCGCTTTGACGCCGTCTTCAGCAACGCGGCGCTCCACTGGATGAAGAAGGACCCCGCGCAGGTCGTGAGGGGTGTCTTCAAAGTCCTCGAGTCGGGCGGGAGGTTTGTGGCGGAAGTGCGTAATGATCGCTCATGGGCATGGCGAAAGACTCTGGGCTGAATAAATTTCTCGCAGTTCGGCGGGCACTTGAACATGGTCGGCGTCCGCTCGACACTGTGGAGCGTCCTTCGCGAGCACGGACACGACCCTTCCTCGCTTGATCCATGGTTTTTTCCAACTGCCGGAGCTTACACGGCCATTCTCGAGGGAGCTGGGTTCCGCGTCGAGTCTGCAGGTTCGTCCACTCCTCGCCTCTTCCAGTACGCAGCTCACCTACGCCGACAAATCAGAGCTTGTGCCTCGCATCACACCGGTTCCTGCTGGAGTCAGAGGATGGCTCGAGACCTTTGCGTTCACGTTCGTCGGACACCTCCCGCCCGCGGAGAAGGAGCAGGTGATCGACGAGGTGTGCCAGCGTCTTGACATCGACATGCACTACGAGGGGGGCTGGCGAGTTATGTATGTCAGGCTTCGCTTCAAGGCGTTCAAGGACTAGTTCTGTACGTTCTCTGTGTACCTGACACAGGGTCGCGAGCTGACGACGTTCAGCAGATGGCCTCTGTCAGGAAGGCTGCTGAAGTCGCACAGCTCTGCCCGTAGCTTCTCCTATCGAAGGGGAACACGACCGGAGTAATTCTGCTTGAATGAAGCTTAGTGCATGCACCGAACCTTCTCGCGCCTTGGATGAGTCCGCGTACATGGTCCGCGACGTCGCGAGCTGGCCATGATGGTCCCCTACTGCGAGTGACCTATCTTCAACGTCTAGCATAGGGCAGTTGAAGCGAAGATTCAAGCCCCTCCCTCAATTCCGGTCAGCTTTGGATCCTCTAGGCAAGTCTAGGTGCAGTGGAGCGCGGCGTCAGGACTTTCGCACACTCGAAAGACGTCTCGGCAGCGTCCGCGCCGAGGACGGACGGAATCTGCCCAGGGTCGTACCAGGTGCATTGAGGTGCACGTACCTACACACCATCTAGCGGTAAATCTGAAGCTGTAGATCACATCTCTACCACCTCGGACTTCCCCCAGCTTCGCCGAGCTCAGCCGCCTGTCACCTTCATCGACAGGTGACCTTTCTTCCAGCGACCAACTGTCAGCACGATCCACACAACAAAAGAGCTCCGAATGGGTCCAGCATCTCTCTGCGGATGTACTGCTGTCGTCACTGGCGCGTTCGTCTCCCACTCCAGATGCACGGTGGGCTTGCACGCTGACCGGACCGTTTGTCGCAGCGATGTGGGGCTCGGGGTCCGCACCCAATTCCCAACTCACTCGGTCGCAATGCTGACTATCGATATTACAGCTTTATACTGCATTCAATCTGGCTCGACTGCAGCCAAAGGTGCTCGTGCTCGCGGTCCGAGACCTCGCCAAGGGCAACGTCGCAGCGAGTGAGCTGGAGGCTCAGGGATTCAAGGGCGAACTACTGGTGTGGCACCTTGACGTACTACGCTTCTCGTCTGTGACGCTCTTTTCGGACCGGTGCGAGACTCTCGACCGCATTGACTGCTTTGTAGTCGTTGGTAGCGTCGTCGCTTTAAGATGGGTCACGACGGAGGACGGCTGGGAGAGCACGTGAGGTCTAAGCTTCCGCCAGAGAGAATGATGCTGACAGGATCATAAGTTTGCAAGTCAACACCTTGTCGGTGGGGTTGATGAGTCTTCTCGTCCTGCCGCTTCTCGGCAAGACGGCCCACCTGCTGAACTCAACCGGAACACCCTCGCACAAGCCGCATCTGACCATCGTTGGATCTGAAGGTAAAAATACTTGACTTAGTTTTCAACAGATCCTGATTTCCAGCTGGGCAGTCCATGCATGGGCGAGATTTCAGGAGCTTGGTGTCACGGGATCGACCTTGATGGCGCTCAACTCTAGATCCAAGTCGGAGAGGTTTCTAAACGATCGGTAAGATGCATTGAAGTGGGTCATCGTCAGTCGATAGCTGATGCAGACCACCAGCTACAATGTTTCGAAGCTCTTGAGTCTGTTCATTGTGCGACGCCTCGCCGAGCTCCCAGCTGCTCAAGATGTGGTCATCAACTGCGTGAATGTACGAACCATTATCTCTAGGCTCACTTTATGGCCCTTCATGACAAGCTCTGTGCAGCCGGGACTCTGCGTATCGGACTTTCTCAAGGGCTACCCCAGCCAGCTGGTGTGCGTGCTTTCAACGTCAGCAGGAAGTCAGTACTGACGAAACGCATCACAGAACCAAGGTTAAGCAAGGATTTGCAGAGCTCGGAGCACAGAGCATCGTGTGGGCCGCCGTGGACGCGACTGGCAGCGGCAGCTTCGTGTCTGGTTCGAGGGAGGTGGCGTGAGTCTCGATGTCTGACGATCATGAATGCGCTTCGACTGACAAAGATTTTCAAAGACCCTCCCCGTGGTCAACTACGATCGAGGGGTTAGAAACCGAAGCGAAGCTCTGGCGCGAGCTCGCCGACGTTTGGGTCGAGGTCGCGCCAAAGGTCGCCCCACTCCTGCAGACCGCACGACGTCCGGCCAACATCCACTGTTGCGAATGTAACGATTTGTACAAACCTGAACTTTTATGTAACCTCTCACAGCCTTGAAAGTGAGTTCACCCGGAGACATCACGGTCCACTGCGTCGCGCGATCTGTTCAGACATCAAGAGCACGCCCCTCGTGAGCCATTAACGAAGACCGAAATGACTTCAGCACTTCTTACAGCACTGAAAGAACAGACGTTTATTCTGTCCTTACGGCCAGCGCTGTACTTTTCCCGTTCAAAAGCGCAGCGGTTTGCGAGGCACCGCACGCTCGTCGCGAGGCACGACGCGCACGCGGCGTCAGCAAACAAAGGATCCCCCAAATTACGAGGTGTCTCAGACGCGTCAATACACTTGTGGTCGAGAGCACGCCCGCACCATCGCGATCGCTGTTGATTTGCCGAGGAGGAATGTTCGCTTGGACATTGGGTCATGCAGCGTTGACTAACGCGTCATTCACGGCCGGCGACGACGAGCTGTTTGCCTCGCTGAGGGCGTGAGATGTACCGCCATGTGAACCCATCTATTTCCTTCGAACCATGCTCCCCGGGCAACGTGACCCGAGCGCGCAGGCGGAGCGGGCGACGCCCCGTCTCGCAATTTGAAATGACGCTCTCTTCACCGCCCGCTGGCCTCCCGCTCTTACGGTCTTCCCATTCTCGCGTTTCTTGTTCGGCACCACCCACACTCGTTTCTCGCAGAGCAGGTCTCGCCCCGCACCCGCATCGTTCCCCGTCTTCAGACCTCGAGCAGCTCCGCGGCGCTCCGAACCGAGACAACCCGCCAGCGCTCGGCGACTCGACCTCCCCTCCGCGACCAGTCCACCACTCTCATTCGACCGCTTAAAGCAACCAAGCATGCTTCTACCCATCCCCGCCGCCTTCCTCGCGCTCGCCGGCCTGGCCGTCGCCAAGGTCGGGCGACGCTCGGACCTCCCCCTCCGGCTCGAGCCAGAGCAGTCGTACCAGTTCGCGCTCGACACGGGGCGGACAAATGTCACGCAGGAGCTTGCGGGGCTGAAGAAACGTGGAAGCTTCAACGGAAAGGGCAGCTTCTACGCAGGTGCGGACTGAGCAGGCCTTTTGCGAGGTGGGCTTGAGCTGACGGCAAGTCTCTAGTCGGGCTTGGTGCATGCGGGATCACAAACAGTGACTCCGACTACGTGCGTACACGTTTTGGAGGCTGCAGAGCTATTTCTGGGGAGACGCTGACCTCGTGCGCCGCACAGATCGTCGCCCTTAACTTCCAACAGGTGCGTGCTGCAAGACTTTTAAGACTGTTGCTGACTTTCGTCTTGCAGTATGGAGACCCCAACGCCATCTCGCCTTACTGCTTCAAGGAAATCACCATCACCTACGGTGCGCCAAAAGCCCTTTGTCCTATGGAAGCGAGCGCGCGCTGACCCCTTGTTCTTCCTACCCAGGTGGAAAGTCTGCTCAGGCGCAGATTGTCGATGCTTGCGAGTCCTGCGGGTATGGTAAGCAGACAGTGATCCGTTAAGGCGACTAAGAAGGCTGACCTCCCCTCTCGCAGGCGGAATCGACCTCTCTCCGAGCCTCTTCTCCCACTTCGCCAGCCAATCTGTCGGCATCATCTACCTCGAGTGAGCTTACGTTAACCGGAACAAGTGAGCCGTACTGACTACCTCTTCTCGCAGCTGGACCATCGGTGGCGGAAGCGCGGCAACGACGACGAAGGCCACACCGACAAGCACGTACAAGGCGCCAACAACCACGTGGACTCCTCCTTCTTCTACTTGGACCCCCGACCCAACCACGAGCGCGTGGACGCCGACGACGACGTGGACGCCACCGGCCACGACCTCCAGCGTTTGGACGTCCCCCGCAGCGGCCGACGTTGTCTCGTGCGCCCATCTACTAGGTCCCAAGAGGCTTCATACGTACTGAAGTCCGCTGCCCCTGCTTACAGCTCCTCGTCGTCCAAATCCGCGTCTTCCTCCCTCGCGTCCTCGAGCGCGCGCAGTTCCATCGCCCTGTCCTCGGGCAAGAACAGCACCGTCTCCTCGACCGCCCCGAGCACCCCCTCGAGCACTCCCGCCGAAGTCGTCGCACCACCCACGAACGCCCTCGGCGGCAACATCGACGGGCTCAACCAGCTCGTCATCCAGTTGGGCTCGCTGGTCGGCGCCGCCGCTCAGAACGCCTGAGCTACCCCTCCGCGCCCACCTGCCGCATACCCCCCTCTGCCTTTTTCAGGATTGTCGATTATTTAAGTGTCGGGCGAGCCGAGTGTTCGTCCGACGCGGCTTCGAGGACGCGCCACGCTGTGCGAGGTTTTGCAGTCCCGCCTTGGAAAAAAGCTCAGAGTTTCTCAAGGATCTTCGGAGCATGGGAATATCTGACTGTTTGGGAGTCACGGTCGCCTGTGACGCTCGTCACTTTCACGGCGCGACGCTGAGCTGAGTCAGTGCCCGATTCCCCGTCGCCCAAGGTCCGGAGTCATCACAGAAGGATTGAAGGCTCTGGATTCAAAACGCATCAAGAAAATCTAGAGTCCCTCATTGATCAGCCCTCGTCGCGGACAGTCCTGTCATTGAAGACCGTCAGCGCCTCTTCCTCACGCGCAAGTATGCCTCTGAGCTACCGTCTACCTAGCTCCCAAAATTGCTTGCTCACGCCTCAAGTCGATCGTGGTCTCGTCGACAGAGGAGTACTCGAGTCTCCAGCACTTCAGCAGTACGCTGTCGGTTGAGACCTTTCAGCTCGAAAGGCTCGGACACTGTTGGCAGGGTAGACCACCTTTCGAGTGCATCAGGGATTCCCAGGAGTGATGGGAACAGCTCCTGGCGGTGTCGTTGCTTGACATCCGCGGGCAGCATGTCGCTCCATGGGTGGCGGTTCAGCAGGATCTCGCACAGCGTTGATCCCAGGGCGAAAATATCTCGCTGAATATCTGTGGTGATGACGAACCGAAAATCGGCGAGTCCAGCGTCCCTGGTCGCTGTCGGAGTGTGCGTTGGGACATTGCCACCAAGCACAGGCGGCTCGCCACCCTCGACGTCAGCTAGTGCGGCGCCAAAGTCGCACAGCTTGACGCCAAGTTCGCCGGACCTGATGTTTCTGGCAAGAAGTACGTTCCGCGAGTTGAGGTCGACCATGACCACGCCCTTTTTGTGTACGAACGCCAGCGCCTCCGCGAGCTCGACGCACCAGCGCACGTGGTCGCCAAGGGGCGTCTTCCTGCCACCGCCGGACTCGCCCTCACTTGGTTGGCGGAGGTATAGATCTAGCGCTCCAGGGTCTGCCTTATCCATGATGAGCGCGACGGACCCGTCGTTGAGCGTCGAAAGTCCGTGGCTCGGGATGATGCCCTCGTGCGAGCCCATGATGTCGTAGATGCGAGCCTCGTGCCTCACGAAGGCCTTTATGAGCTCCGGGTTGGCTGGAGGAGATGAGGGGCGAGAGAGCCGAGTCGAGATCAATGGTCGGACGGTCGACGACCATGCCGCCGCCTTCGCGAGCAGGTTTCCCTTGACGAGCAGGACGACCCCGGACGTGCTGGGGTGCATCTCGGACAGCGGCGCGAGCTGGAACGGTGCCCAGTCAAGCTCGCTTACTGACATCTGCGAAATGGCAAGAGGAGGAGATAGAATCATGAGAAGCTGCTCGAAGATACCTCCGCCGGCTGCGCCGTCGATACATAAGGTCCGTCGCAAGCTCGCCGATAGTAAAAGTGAGACGGTGTGAGCTCAATACGATTTGGATCGATCGCTTGGCGTTGCTCACGCAAATGCAGTTGACCGTCGAGTCTATGAGAGTGTTAGTGGCGCTTTGCCCCTGTGTGGAACGTCGGAGACAAAGGGAGACCGATCCTTCCCTAGATACCTTCGAGATCGAGCTCTTACTTTCTAGATCCACATTGCGAGAAGGTGCTCCCATTTTTGGCACAAGATCTGGCGCGAACGCGTTTGGGTACTCCTGACCCTTCACACCATAAACGTGACTCGGCTCTGATGAACCCACTCACCACTCTTCCGATGTGCCAGCTGACAGAGTTCTGGAAGTCGTGGAGCTGCGGTTGTAGGCTCCAAGCCGACGGTCAAGCCTTGAGCGCCAAGTGGGCCGCGCCCGCAGAAGCATGGAGTACTATGAGGCTTGGTGAAGGCGACTTGTCCGCGCTCAAGCCAGTTCCACGTTCACGCGCACTGAAATGAAGCAAGGGCCAATTCCTCCCCCAGAAACCTCTAGTGAAGTCTCCCCGCTGAAAGTAACTCTATGATTCACCCGCTCCCCCAACCCCGCTCATGCCTCAGGCCTCAAGGTCGGACGGCGAGCGCTGAGGGCGAGGCCACGAAAAGTCCTACAAGTCTCAGTAGATCAGCACTAGCTGTTTTACATAGCTTGTACCTGAGCTTACGATGCCTTCCCAAAATTGAAGAACGGCCTGCGCCTTGCGCAGGTCCTTCGCAGCCTCGTCCACGGCCGCGTACTCGAGCTTCCAGCACTTGCAGACGACGCTGAAGGACGGAGGCACCATAAGCCATAATTGAAGAGGGTTCAAGTCCTGTAGTGCCACTTACGTTTTCAAGCAAGTTGGCACCTCCGCCAGTGCTGGAAAGCTCCCCTCCTCGTGCCTCCTCCCGATCTCGTGACAGCTCAAGCCCTCCCATGGGTGCTGGTTGAGCATTATCTCACAAAGAGTAGATCCTAAGGCAAATAAGTCGACCTGGATCTTTGTGATCCTGTCGTACATAGTGGACGAGGGCGACGCGGGGGCGTGCGTGGCGAAGACGAACGTTCGGAGTCCATCCGCAACGACCAGGTCCGCCGCGCCAAAGTCGCACAACTTGACACCCAGCGTCTTAGAGCTCGGGGAAGAGGAAGAGAGCAGAACGTTGTTCGAGTTGAGGTCGACGATCGCCACTCCGCGGCGGTGGCAGAACGCGACGGCGTCGGCGAGCTCGACGCACCACCGTACGCGGTCGCGAAATGGGGTGTGGGCGCCCTTGCTGTGGAGATGGGTGTCGAGGGATCCGGGAGTGGCGCGGTCGAGGATGAGCGCGAGGTCGCCGCCGGCGAGCGTGGTGAGGCCGTGCGACATGATGATGTTGGGATGCGGGCCGAGGAGCTCGTAGATCCAGCTTTCGTGGCGAAGGAGCTCTTCGCCGTCTTCCAGAGTATATATGGACTCGACCGGTGGCGACTGCTGGGCTATCAGGCGCTGGGTGGCCTTCGCGACCAATTCGCCGGAAACGAGTAGAACGATCCCGGTCGTAGACGGGTCCATCGCTTTGGACGTGGTGAAGTCGGAAGTGGTCCAGGTGGCGTTGAATTGCGACATGTGGTGCAGAGCACGATGGGGGAAAAGCCGGGAGACGTACTGGTGGCGTCCGTGATATGCGAGAGCCGCACAAGTCGTCGGAGGCCCGCTCGGTTTTGCGAGCGTCGTACTGACGGCCGGTCCTTGGCCGCTTCAACTCTACACAAAGTACTGCGAGCAGTACTGTGATGTCCCCCTGGTTGAGGCTGAGTCTTCTATCGTTGTTTGTTTGATTGCGGGTACCGCCAACTGGATGCGAGGATGCGAGGTGGACCACCGGAGGGGTATAGCGGGTGAACCGAAAGAACGAGTGAAAGAGGGGGAATATGAAGTCTGAAGGGTATCTCAAAAAAGGGGGAGTCCGATAAAAGCGAGAGTGTGCGTGTGTCCGTCCGAGCAGAGTCCATCTGAGCGCGCCGGCTCCGTGCGCCTATGCGAGCCTTCGGCCGCCCGTCGTCGGCGGTGCGTACGGCTGATCGCCACCGCCCCAGTCGGCGTTGCGGCTCGGGCTGGGCGTTCTCCCGCGATCGGCGAATGGGTCGAAGCGCGCGCCCGAGTGGCCGCCGGACAGGCTTCGCTGCTTCGCGTGGCCGTACGTGCGCTCGTACGCGGACGAGGTAGCCGGGCTCGTCTCGTCCTGAGCTGGTATGCCGGCGAGCGGGTGGCCGCCGGGGGGTGTGTGGCGCGGGGAGACGAGGTCGGTGTTGCTGTATGAGGCGATGGACGAGTGGGACGAGTTAGACAGGAGTGTGGCGGAGGCGCCCCAGGGCTGCGTCATTGGAGGGTCGGAGAGGTTGAACGCGCGCGGTGGTGCGGCCGGCGACGTCTGAAGCACGCCGTCATAGTGCCGGGGCTGGCCGCCGCCGGGCGAGCGAGCGCTGCTGTCGTCCCACTCCTGGGCGAGGACGAGTTCCATGTCGTCGCCAGTGATCGTCTCGAGGTCGTCGTCGACCTGGTACAAGCCGACGGGCGGTGGCATCTCGCTCACGTCCTCGCGGTACTCGCCGACCTGTCGGCCCCAGTTGTCATCGCCGGAGAAGATGGACGTGTTGTCCGACTGGCCGATGCTCTCCTCGTAGCCGGCGTGCAGCCCGTCGGGGCCCTCGCCGTTCTCGCCGTGGAAGCGCGCGCCGAACGCGCGCTCGAACTCGCGCCGCCGCTTCTCGTCGCGCTTGATCTTGCGCAGCCGGGAGCGCTCCCAGTCCTCCCAGCGACGCATCGTGACGGCTTGCGCGATCCCACTGTCGCCGCCGTGCGCGTCGTCGCCCTTGGTCTCGCCTTCGACCTTGCGCGTCTCGCCCCAAGAGAAGTCCTGTGTGCGCGGCTGGTCAGCCTGTTGTCCGTCTCAAGGGTTCAAAGTGCGCACGTCGAACTTCATGAAGCTGTGATGCATGAAGTCAGTAAGGTTACGAGCGCCAGAGCAGGAAAGCACTCACGAGTAGACGGGCAGGACAAAATTCCAGATCGGGAGTGCGAGGAGGTAGATGAGCATCCAGCCGACGTAGACTATCTTCATGGTCGTAAGAAGGATCAGGACTGCCGGAAGTCCGAGGACGAGGCCGAGTAGTAGTAGCGGGATCGCGTCCGAGAAGCTCGTCGGCGGGGTGAAGATGTACGAGATGGCGGTGGTGAGGGTGAGGCAGATGGCGATCGGGAGCACGATCGTGCCGACGAGGTCGATGAAGACGACGAACTGCATCGAGAAGCAGAACGTGCCGCAGAGGTTGCGCACGAGGACGAGCTCCATCAGGTTGTGCACGGTCGAGTTGATCCACCGCCGGCGCTGGCTGAGCAGGACGGCGAACGTGTCGGGCGCGACGGTTCGGCAGCGCGCCTGCGGGCAGAACGACATCTTGCGGTTCGGGAACGTGCGCAGGAGGAGCGTCGTCAGGAACCGGTCCTCGCCGAGGAGGAGGAGGTTCTTCTGGTGCAGCGTCGTGACGTTCGTCTGCGAGTACTGCGACACGATCTGCGGCTGCACGAGCACCGGGAACCAGTCGTCCTCGTTGAGCTTGCGCGCCTTGATCCGGTACATCGAGAAGCACCCGGGCAGGCACGTCACTCCGCCAAAGACGGCCTCGAAGGCCTTCGACTGATGATGCGAGATGAAGTACCTGCGCGGGCAGCGTCGTCAGTCTGGTGTTCACCCACCGCAGAGGGACTGGAAGACAGCGCACTCGAAGACCTGGATCATCGTGACCCACGACTGGCGCTTGTTGCCGATGCGCGTCTCGCCGCAGACGCCCATGATCATGAGGTCGTGCTGCATCGCCCTGACGAGATACGACATGCTCTCGGGGTAGACCATCGTATCGGCGTCAACCTGCTCTTCCGATCAGCTGTCCATGCCCATTGCCGTGCTCAACGAAGGAAGCACTCACCATGAGGCAGACCTCGAAGAAGTCTGGCGTGACGCCCATGAGGCTCTGCGTCTTGCGGAAGAGGTCGTAGTCGAGCGGCGTCATGCGGTCGTTGTACGTCACGCGCGAGAAGAAGTTCATGAGGATCATCTGCGAGTCGCGCTTGCCGCGGTTCCCGGGCTTCTTGTCGCTCTTCTCCTCGGGCGGGCCGCACTTGACGACGACGACCGTCGGCGTGCGGCGGCCGTGCACATTGGCTGGAGCAAACAAGCTGGGTCAGGGTTGAGGTTCCCATTGAAAACAGAAAGATCGGAAGAGCACACGTCTGAACTCCAGTCACCCGTTAGA
>ERZ1463038.148-NODE-148-length-20528-cov-13.546085_pt1 | contig 20528 bp, 35 predicted proteins | sample MGYA00564479_ERZ1463038 | MGnify/ENA primary metagenome ERZ1463038 (study PRJEB39244, sample SAMEA3635134) | Helicobacter pylori | study: EMG produced TPA metagenomics assembly of PRJEB11511 data set (Assembly of a 5300-year-old Helicobacter pylori...
ATCTGCGCGCGCGCGCGCGCGCGCGCGCCCATTGCTTTCGAGAGCTTCTCGCGCTGTGTAGCGAGGCAAGGGTGTCAGCGGGGAGTACTGGTCGACCGCGTTGCATGCTCGGCGTGGGGTGCGGTGTGGCCGTGCGCGGCCGAGTGCAAGACGCGCACCTGGACCTCTTCTGGTGTTGCCATTGTGCTCTTCTTGCACGATCCGCGGTCAGTTCAGGTGCAAGTACGCGTCAAGTCGCCGCGATTTGGTGGAGTCAAGCTGCACCAATCACAGCGAGCGCTACTTGAGCAGCTCAGCGGCAGTTGATCAGCCGTCGCTCACCCTTCCCCCACTCGACCATGTCTGCACGAGCCGCATCCCGACTGCTGGGTAGCACCTCCAAGGCCGTCCGAGTCGCGCCTGCGCTCCGGCAGTTCGCTCGCCCGCTCTCGTCGACCAGCTCGGCCCGCTCAGGTTCGTCCAGCGCCCGCGCCCCGCCCGCGCGCGCGCATGCTCACTCCGACCGTCTGCGCTTGCAGCACCGACCGGGCAGACGACGCCGTTCATCGAGCCCGCAGGCCGGAACCCAGCCGAGGACTTCACGCCGTTCAACGCGGCGCTGCAGGAGTTCGGCGGGTACCTCATGGCGACGCTGCCCAAGTTCATCCAGCAGACCTCCGTCTACAAGGATGAGCTGACGCTCTACGTCGACCCGACGGCGGTCGTGCCCGTCATGACGTTCCTGCGCGACCACTCGAACACGCAGTACAAGCAGGTCATCGACGTCTGCGGCGTCGACTTCCCGACCCGGAGCAAGCGCTTCGAGGTCGTCTACCACCTCCTCTCCGTCAAGCACAACTCGCGCATCCGCGTCAAGACGTACGCCGACGAGGTCTCGCCCGTTCCGAGTGTGACCCCGCTCTTCCCCGGCGCCGATTGGTGAGTCCAGTTCCTGCCTCACGTGTTGCGGGTGGCCCAGATCGGACGCGTGGGGCTGGCAGCTGGGAGCGAAGTCGGTAGATCAGGCTGCACGCGGGGATCGGTGCAGGCGGGGGGCGATGCGTGGAAGCCCGAGCAACTGTCAGAGCACCCCCAGCTAATACTCTTCCCCGCAGGTACGAGCGCGAGGCTTGGGGTATGTACCATGGTATGTACGCCTGGCGCACGCCGTTCTGACGCAATCGCATAGACATGTACGGCATCTTCTTCACCAACCACCCGGACCTCCGCCGGATCCTCACCGACTACGGCTTCGAGGGCCACCCGCTCCGCAAGGACTTCCCGCTCACCGTGCGTCCTCACCAGCGTCTGCTCTAATTGCTTGGCTGACGCTTGTCCGACTGGCAGGGCTACACGGAGGTGCGCTACGATGAGGAGAAGAAGCGCGTTGTCTCGGAGCCGCTCCAGCTCTCGCAGGCCTTCCGCAACTTTGAGGGTGCTCAATCGGTGCGCCTTACAACTTCCGGCTCACCGAGTACAATCACTGACTGACAGGTTTGGACCCCCTTCTCTCCACTTCGCTCGCCGTCGCCCAACAGCCTTGGGAGCAGGTCGGCCCCGGAGTCGACACGCGCGCCGAGCAGTTCGTGCTCAAGCCGCCAGTGGAGGAGAAGGCGCCGGAAGTTAAGAAGTGAACGGGCGACGTATAGACGCATCGGAAACGGGGTGAGGAGGGCTGCATGGCGGGGGCCGCCAGCTGAGCAATGCAGGGATTACGGTACCAGAAAGACCGCTGTTGTGGAGACTGACGAAGGTGATCCTTTGTGGTGATTCGGGGTAACTTGGGATCTTCGACTGGCAACGCGTCCCGACCATACCGAACTGCTCTGCCGAGCCTCGATGGACAAGACAGGGGGCGCATGTTCAAAAGAGCTGACACCAATCCCCCTTCTACCGACCTCTGCCATCCTGCGGAACATAGCCAGGTGCGTATTGTGCGAGGTCCGCCCGCTTTGACGACGGGACGTAGCTGCGACGGGCGGGGTCAGCATCTCCCACTCCAAGGACCCACTAAAGCACGCACCCGCCCTGGAATCTCGCTGCACCCTGTGATTCTGGCGCCGCCGGCGCTCCAGCTCCATACGCGAGCGGCACCTGACTGCCGACGTATCCCATCGCGGGTGCGCCGTAGCTCGCAGGCGCTTGCCCGCCCTGGTACAGATCTTCGCCCGGGTGCATCTCTCCGCCACCCGAGTAGATGTGGCCCGAAGGGACCATCTCGCCGTCGTCGCCGACCGGTTGGTACTTGCCCAGCGTCGGAGCGCCGCCGCCTCCCTCCGCATCGGGCTTGTGGCGCGATGCTGAGGCCTTGTTCCACATAAAGCCGATTCCCTGTGAGTTGCCGAGCGGACTTAGCTCATCTTCAGGAAATTGGAAAGGATGCTCACCACAACGAGGAACAGCGCACAAGCACCACCTCCTATGTAGATTCCGGCATGCGCTCCGGTCGACAGGTTGTCCCACTTTTCCGCGACGGTAGAAGGCGAAGACGACGCCGTCGTGGAGCCAGACGAGCTTCCGAGCGAGTCTGTCGATGTCGCGGGGTTGAAGGTCGTAGTTCCGATGTCCGACGTTGGAAACGACCCGGCGTCCGTGAGCGTGCCTCCGAGACTTGATGCTGCCGAGACGATGTTGGTTGGGTCATTCACACCTTCCGACACTAAAGGAAGTGTTTTGAGTACCCTGCGTGTCTGGCAGGGGAACTTCACGCACTGTCGAAGCCCGTTGCGTCCGAGCTGAAGATGACTGACGAGCGGTCGCTGCCGACAAACTGGATCTCACCGCTTGTGCTGTTGCCTAAGGGACGAGGGGCGTCAGCCTTTCACACTCGGGTGCCCTAGCTTGCAGTAATAACCAGTGTAGACGTAGGAAGTGACATTGGGCTCGAGCAGGTCGCGGCGGAAGAAGTCCAGGACTCTGCGCTTCGCAACGGGGGTGCTCGCGGTAGCGATCGTGGCCGGAGTCCACCACACGGTAGTCGAAGGAGTCGCAGAAGATGCGGAAGAGTATCCCGAAGGGACACTCGCAGTGGTAGGGGGATCTGTCGTGATTGATAATGCTCCCCACTCGGGCGGTACGAGCGACGAGGTGGCGGCACTCGACAGACCCGACCCAGTGGCGCTGGCGGAGGTAGCGTTCCACGACTTTACTGGGAATTTGAGACTTCCGTTTGATGTTACGAACTGGAGCGATGAGAGGTTGTAGCTCGTGATGCTCACGGACTCGACTGGCCACACCCGGGGTCACCGGTCAGGGTGCAAGACGGCGATGGAAGTGGAGCACGCACCATATGCGGCAAAGTAGCCTTGAGAGGTGTAATTGGAAGATGTCCAATCAATCAATCCTCCGCTCCACTCGACAGTCTGCGTGTGAACGTCAGCAAAGCTCCAGGTGGGGGCAACGACGATACGAACGCCGGCGGCCTCGGTGGAGATCCCGGCAGGCCAGATTCTGCATATCCCGTCAGAAGATATCTTACGATACCGAGGTTCCACTGACGAGATCTCGACTCGAGAAGGAGTCTGTGGGAAGTGATACAAGTCGGGAAGGCTGGAATCCTGCGTCGACGTCTTGAGCACCGTGCGAACGACGACGCCGTCGATGAGCCTGTGCACCAAGAAGGATGAGCAGTACCCTTGAGATTATTGAGGGAAGGGATGGGGTGTGCACCAATCAATCTTGTCTGGAGACCAGTTCAGTCCACTGATTAGGTGGAGGTCAGCGGCTGCGAGGCGGACGCGCTGGGACTCTGGTGGGCGAGCCTACTAGTCGTGAAAGGTGTTTGTGCGGTCAGTGACTGTTGAAGTTCCTCCAGCCTTGTCTAGGTCTAAACTAATCAGCCGACGTTTCGCTCGTGGAGGGGTGACGCACAGCCAGCAGGATCACCCAGCCAGAATACGTTGGTCGACGCGCTGCTCGAGTTCTTAGTGGTGAATTCCCAGTCGATCTCGTCTTTGGCTCCGCTCTGTCATAAAAAAAACTGTGAGCTCGTTTAAGCGTTTGGATCCATCTGAGGAGCTCACCATGAGGATAAACGCGGTCACGACGCCGTCGATGCTCGGCACTTTCATTCGCGCGGTGACGTTACCGTACAAGAGCGACCTCGTTGAGCTAACACGACTCCCTCCATTTTCTTTCGTCAAAGAGAGTACGAGCTGGTTGTCGGAAATCACTGGGTGACTTGAAGATCCGATCGCGTCGAAGACGAAGTCGTGCAGCGACGGGTCGCCGTTCCAAATGGAGCCGTTGGCGAGGAGGCGGTCGCCCGAGTTGAAGGTGATCTACAAGCGAGATCGTGAGCATCAGCCTCTCAGACCGCGAGCTTGTCTTAACGACTCACGTTCGCATCGACGCCGGCGGCGACAGGAGCGCATGCGCCGGGACCGAAACTCGCGAGTGGGTTGCACCCCGCGAGGCAACTTCGTCCCGTTCCACAATTTCCCCATTCGGAACAGCAGGGAGCCGCCTCTGGACAGAGATTGTTCCAGCCGCAAGTACCGTTGAAGATGGTCGGCGTCGAAGAGGCCACGGAGGTTGGTGCCGATGCGCTCGAGCTCCACGACTGTCTGCCGGTCTGCCCGAGCCCGCTTGAGGATGTCGGCGTTCCTCCCCATTGCTGATCTGAAGTGGAGCCTGTGGCCTGGACAAGAGTCCCGACACCCCAAGGGGTGGCTTCACCAGCAGGTTGGAGCGAGTTGGCTGGAGCGACCTGTGCGAAGCAGCCAAGTCGGCCAGTGTGCGCAATGGGGTCATTAGGTACGTACAGTGGATCCATTCAAGGCTGCGATCGTGAACCTTGATGTCCAGACTTTCGTGTCGGTCGCATTGAGCTCGTTCGCGAACTCTGCGGATGCTTCAGTAAATGGCCGGCGGATACTCGGCGCTGAAACGTACGATAGAAGTAGATCTTGGAGTTCGGCGAGACATCTGGACAAACGAAACTGTAGGTACCAGCTCCGGTAGTACCGTCGCTGCACCGAGACGGCGCTGTCAGCTCCGCATTCAAACACTTTCCCACCCGGTCACTTACATGCCCTGCGCCACGCGCGTGAAGTTTTTCTGCAGTACGAAGCATGAGCCAAAACATATTATGAGTAATTGGAGCCGGTATACCATTGACAGGTTCGGCCCGCTCATAAGATCTACAGACATGCGCGTCCAGGTCTGACCCTCGCGAAAGCATCAGTTCCTTGACTTCTGCCCGTGTCGGCGGAACAAACCTTGGTTGGATCCAACGTGTATGCAAAGCTGCACGTTCCTCCGGTAGTGAACGAGACGTCGCCTCCCCCCGGGTACGTTGCATCGATCGCTCCGCGAACCGAAAGCAACGAAAGGACGAGCAGGACGGAAGAGGCTCGGGACATTGAGAACGCCGTCGTTCCTGTTTATAGGCATGTATCAGTATTTCGTGCCGCGACCACGAGGGATTCCGCGTCAGAAGCCGCACTACTGGGAGCGTGAGAGCGGGTGATGACACTCGTCGGGAAGCAAACGCACGTCCGTCGCGTCGGGCGTGGGATCTTGTCTCGTGAAGATGAGCTCAAGATAGAGTCACTCGGTGTGAGAGAAAGTTGGCAGCAGTGCAATCGAGGGAGTCGGAGGTGCGGGCGCGGAGGGCGGAGGGGTCAGCGCTCCGCGGATCCGCTTCCGCACAGCCGCACTCGACGTGGCGTTGACCAGAGCCCAGAGGCGCCGAAGGCCCAAGAGTAAACACTATTACATAGAAGAGCTGCAGTAAGCTTGTGATCAAGGAAGAAGTTCAATCGATCGAAGAAGCAGGGAGGGTCGATTAGCAAACGACCGGAACATGATACACCAGGGGGCCAACAAGTATCAAACTCTCAGAACAACGCTGACGGAGCAGTCGAGGTGGACGACCGGCCGGTCGAAGCGACCGAGGAACCGAAAGACGAGACCGTGCCGCGGGTCGTGCGGGACTGGTGCGAAGGGCGTCAGCTTCAATGTACGCCACTGCGGAGTCGAAGAGGGATTGGCGCACCCCGGACGTCATGCCATCGTCAGTCATGTCCTCAGCCTTCACAGCGTCCCAGCCCGTGCCGTCGTCCGTGCCCATCTCTGTCAACCGGTCCGACTCGTCGTCGTCGTCCTCGGATTCGCCCTCCATCCTGGGTGCGCGCGGGTTCGGCCTCGTCGTGTCGGAGGTGTCTTCGTCGTCTTCGGACTTGATGAGCTCCTCGGTTAGTTCGCTGCCGGTCACGGATTTCGTCTCGGTGGCGGACTCGGTGGCGGTCGAGCTTGGGGTGGCCGACGCGACGAAGTAGCCCCAGATGACGCCCGCGGCGAGCAGCTCGAAGAAGAGGAACGATGGAATGAATAGTAGGAAGACCAGGATCGGGTGGCGGTAGATGAGGTAGCTGAATGAGCGTCGAGCGGGTCAGCTTCAGGGTCCCACGCGAGCAAGCGCTCGATCCTGGAAAGCAAAATGCGCACCTCAATCCCCTCATCTTAGCCTCGTACTTTATTTTCGCTTCGTAGACTTGGACCTCGCCCAGTTCTCCGTGTCTCCATCGCTCCCCATGCGCGTCCTTGCGGCCCATCTCGAGCTGGGCAAGGATCGGACCCGCGCGCCGGGTCCTGAGAACGGCCGACTCGACGAGCGGAACGACGATGCGCTGGACGTCGGCGGAGCGGAGCGAGAGAAGCGAGAGTGGGGACAGCGTCGAGAGCGTCTGGGAGAGTGGGGAGCGGTAGTGGAGCGTGCTCTGCCGATCGAGTGGCCTTGTCAGCACTTCCAAAATGCGTAGAAGAGTTCGGAAACAGACGCACGGGTCGAGACACGTTCATTGTGGTCGTGCCCGCGCTGTTCACAAGGGCGAGGTTCACCATGAAGTTGCCTGCGGTGAACGTGCGCGGGGTCAGTCACCATCTCGCACCAGTTACTTGCAGGGCAGGAGCACACCCAGCTCAACATTGCGGGTGCTCGATGGGACGGTCAGCTCGAGCCTCACGTCGTACTCCTGGTCGGTCACGACGAGTGGCGAGAGCACCAAGTCGGCGTACGGTGGGCGGAAGTGTCTGCAAAAGGCGTAAGGTGATCATCAGCACATCTGCAACTGCTTGCCCTGTCATTGAGTCCTCTCCTGCACCTCCTGCGCCGTCGACGACTGCGGCATGAGCAGCCGAGTCGCCGCCCCGCTGCCCCGCCCCGCAACGAGAGCCACGCGCAACCAAACGGAGGCCTCGCGGACTTCTCACCAAGCCCCAAGTCGCACGCCGAGCAGCCGTCATGCGCCGGTCGCCCCCTTGCGCCCGACTATCCGCGCTCAACAATCACATGCAACCCGCATGCGCGCGACGTACCCGTACTGGAACCAGACGACCTCGGTGACGCCCGGCTTGACTCCGACGGCCTTGTAGAAGACGATCCACGCGAAGAGGCTTATGAAGAGCGACGCGAGCAGGAGGGTGCCGAGCACGGCCGAGCGCAGGACGAGCTGAGGCGTCGGGAGCAGGCCGAGCACGTCGTCCGTGTTTGGTAGCTGGTAGCCGAGGATCGAGTAGCGCTGCAGAGATCGTGGTCAGTGCTGGCCCGGGAGGACTCGAAGGCGTGTTGAGCTCACGCGTGCGGGCGCGCCGTGTGGCACCATGACGCAGGGGCAGCCGCGAGGTGGTGGTTCGGAAAGGCGGTGGATCCAATCGGCGTGGACGCCGAAGTTTCTGACAATGGAGTTCGACGGATGTGTCGTGAAGAGACGTATAGCTGAGGTGCGCCGCAGGCAACTCGAGGTCGGGCCCAGTATTTCAAATTCTCACAGTGGCGACGAGGCCACGAAAAATGATTTCAACAAGAGGTGCGGCTATACAGCTGCACAGTGCAGCTTCGCGTACTAAGACGAGAGGAAGAGGTTCTGCGCCCCGCAAATGTCAGCGCGACCCGGGTCGCACAAAGCGGCAGCTTACACATGAGGTCCTGCAGCACGTTCTCAACCATTTCCTGGGAGAAATGTCGGGTGTCTGGCGTAGAGGGGGCGTGTGGAGGGGCACTTGGTTGAGCGGGTGATGACTGCGGTGGCGGTGCCGGCGCGTTGCTCGGTCGATAGGTGGACCTGTCGAACCCAAACGCGCCTGACAGAGGCTCGTCGGCTAGAGATAGAGGATTGTGAGAGAGGCACATGTTCAGTACAAAGTTGTACTGACGAGTGCCAGGGGGGTGTGCTGTTTCGCCGAGCGAGACGGTCGAGAAGAGCTTCTCGACCTCCAAGACGGCCGCGCTGGCGCTCGGGTCCCAGAACGATGCGAAGCGAAGAGAGTGGATAATCCTGTAGTTGAAGGGTACTTCTCAGCGGTTCAAGTCACCAGAGAGCGTCTAACGAAGGCCTCACCACTTCTGGTCGTCCTCTGAGAGCCCCAGCATCTCTTCGCAGAACGCCGGCCCCAGGATCTCGACATTCGATACGAAGATCTCCAGCAGATCAAATACCTCGAGAAGGTCCCGTGTAAGACTCTGAGCCCGAAGAAGATGATCAGCCGCCGGCACTGCTCAAACCAGTCTAGCCACTCACCATCATGAACCGAAGTCTCGCCGCCGTCCGCATCAACGTGCTCCGAACCCTCTCCCTGGACTGCAACAGCAGCATGTCCGTCTCTCCCGGGTACATCTCCCACCCGAGTCCGTCCTTCATGTACCTTGCTGCCGTTTCTAGGACGAGGTGGCCGCGGAACGTGCTCTGGATCAAGCACTGCTCGAGCGTGACAACGGTCCGACACACGGTCCACACGCGACCCTCGCTCCACGCATCCAGTCGTGGATCCGAGACGACGTAGTGGAAGATGCGGTCATAGTGGGAGAAGTTCTTGTCGGCGCTCGCCCACACGGACGGCAGGTCGGACATGGTGGTGAGGGGCGAGACGCTCATTCGGCGAAGGATGCCGAGCGAGTGGTAGAGAGGCGGTGGGATGATTTCGCTCCAAATGAAGGCGGATAGTGCACCTGGTGTCGAGGGGAGGAACACGAAATCGAATGTGGATGGCGTGAGGATGGGAAGCGGGGTGGGAGGGGGCAGACGGCAGAGGCGCTGAAAGACGGCATCGGATCTGTAGAAGAGGTATTTAGGAGCGCGGAATGAGATGCAACTTTAGTCTGCATCAACAAACATTAACGAAGGCGCGCCAGCCTGCAGGGCGAGACGAGCTTCGCGGATCTGCGAGAGAGCGAACGCGCATCAGCAGGTCACTGACAACGAGGAAGCAAGGGACGCGCCGCCATCTGAGCCCCCGATGCGCCCAGGCAGGCCTTTTCCTCGGGCGTTCCTTCTGTCCCGTCCAGCACTGTGGCCACCGCCTGGGCGGCCCAGGCATAGTGGCCCCGCATGACGTCCCGCTCGGCAGCGTCGCGCGGTGAGCCGACGAGCTTGGCAATAGCTCTCAAAAGGGCCGTGAGGGTGCAGATATCGGCCGGTTTCGTCGGAAGCCTCAATCTCCGCAGAGCGCTGTAAATTTGCCCGTTCAGGCTGGAGAGGCCTTGCGCTCGTCGCACTCCGCACCGGGTCAAGGCCACCGGCGATGTGTCGATGGAGATATCGCCGAGAGCAGGAACGTATGCGGCGTCCGGACCGAGTACGACCTGCACAGGAGTGTGGTCAGCAAATGTCGCATCACAGGCAATAGGACAGCAAGGCGGACGGCGTGGGTCGAGAGCTTGAAGCCCGTGTATACATAAACCAAGCGGGTGAGCTGAAACCCTTCAGTCAGTGAAAAGTCCCTACAAACAAAGGGCGACGTTTTTACCTCGACAATTTGTTTCGAGGGTGCGGCGCGGTCGAGCTTGAGGGCGTCGCTCAAGCAAGTCACCTCGAGCCGATCTAGCTGGAGGCGCCCCTCTTCAGCCAGTTGCCCTTCACGCCCAGGTTCAATCAGTATGTACATAGAGGTGTGATCCATTTTGGGCTCACGGTCGAACAGCTGCAGTGTCGTCGTCTCGACTACTTTCGGGACGTAGATTCGCCCTTCGCCGGAGGAAGAGCTGCTACTTGATCTGGAGGCAATCGTCAGCCCATCAAGTAAACGCTGAGCTGCTAACAATGTGACTGACTTTGATCGCGCTTGCATGCTGCCTGCCCCAAACGGCCCGGAGCAAGAGCGTCGTCTATCCGCGCACCTCGCACACGGTTTCAGCTCCCCGTCCGTCCAATTACACTTTGTCTTTCCCTGCGGCGAAGTCATGAGCGGTGCGGCGTACTCCCAGGGAAAGGAAGGACGCGGCGGTCTCAACGCACCTTGATGCATTGTTGACATGGCGGGAGGCTGTCGACGGGGTGCACACGTGAGCGATTCCACGCCCTCCCACTTTCGGTCCTCCCTGTCAAAGAGGGAGATAAGACGGACGTACGTCTTCTTTGCGGGTCCCGAACACCGAAGCTCGGGGTTCTTCAAGCAGCGCGAGCACTCCAGGCCGTCCCCATCTGGCCAGTTACACTTGATTCGGGAAAGACGACACTGTAGACCGACTTTCAGCACCTTCGGCATGGCGAGGGGTGCACCGGGACCCACGTCTTCGCACGGGACCTTGCGAGGCATCGGAGCAGCGAGTGGGGAGCGGGAAAGGAGCCGTGCACGTCCAGAGCCTGCTGCTTACGGTGCTCGGGTGGAGCACATGTACTTGGAGCCGGTTGGCAAAGGATACACAAAGATGATTGCTTCGCCCGTCACCGCGTCAGACGATCGGCTGAGGATGATCCAGATCGCACGATCCACCCTCTCCCTCCTGGCTCCATAGAAAATCAGCACCAATATTCGGACGATCGTCCATAGCGGCAACGAGCTTACTTTGACTCGAAGAACGTCGCAGTGCGTAGGAGCATCATAAAAGAAGGATGGTGGACCCCTGGAATTGCAGTGGAGAACCGTTCGGCACAGTTTCGCACACGGCCACGAGCCCAAACCAGCTGCTCTGGGCTACCCCACCTCTCGCTCACTCCGCACACGCACGTCTCGCAACCTAAACCACCTCAACTCCATCATGTCTCCTATCCTCGTCGCCATGGGTAACCCCCTCCTTGGTGAGCGGTTCTGGATCAAAGCGAAACCGCGTCGAGCTCACGCGTCGCGCCAGACATGCAGGTCACGGGCGGAGAGGCCCTCCTCGCCAAGTACAACCTCAAGGCGAACGACGCCGTCCTTGCCGAGGGCAACCAGAGTGAGATGTACGCACTACGCTGCCACCGCCGGCCCAGCGAGCTCACCGCGCCATAAAATCTTCCCCATCGTCGCGCACGTTCGCACAGCTACGCCGACATCCAGAAGAACCACGAGGTTACCTACGTCGCTGGAGGTGCCGCCCAGAACGCTGCCCGTGCTGCCCAAGTCAGTTTGCTCTGTCTGGGTGCCCGGGGAGGCGCACAGGAGCTCACTCGATGACGATGCTACCAGTACGTTCTCCCGGACGGCTCGACTGGCTACCTTGGTGCCGTCGGCTCGGACGACCTCGCCAAGCAGCTCACCGCCGCCAACGACAAGGAGGGTCTCCTCAGCGCGTATCAGGTCGTCCCCGACCTCCCGACCGGCGCGTGCGCCGTCGTCATCACCGGACACGACCGGTGCGTCCCCGGCCGACCTTGTAGTCTACAGAACAGCTCACTGACGATGCGAACGCTTTCCCTGCAGCTCCCTTTGCACCGTCCTCGGAGCCGCTGAGGCGTTCAAGCCCGCCCACCTCGAGACGCCGGCTGTCAAGGCCCTTCTCGACGGCGCCAAGTTCTTCTACCTCGGAGGCTTCTTCCTCACCCACGGCCTCGAGTCGGCCAAGATCGTTGCCCAGCACGCTGTCGACAACCGCAAGGTGGGTCCCGCATCAGAGCGTCGCACGACGCCGGCACCTGACACTGGACCGTCTCGCAGATCTTCTCCATGAACCTCTCCGCCCCCTTCATCCCCCAGTTCTTCAAGTCGCAGGTCGACGAGATCCTCCCCTTCGTCGACATTCTCATCGGAAACGAGTCCGAGGCCGAGGCGTACGCCGCCAGCCACGAGTGGGACGTGCGTTTCAGTCTCCGTTCGAACCCCGGCCCTGGTAATATGGCCGCTGACAGCATGACCTCTCACACAGACCAAGGACATCGCCCAGATCGCCATCAAGCTCGCCGCGTCGCCCAAGCTCGCGTCCCGCCCCCGCATTGTCATCATCACCCAGGGCCCCTCCTCGACCATCGTCGCCCAGTCGACCGTCACCTCGGCGACCCCGACGACCACCGTCTACCCCGTCACCCTCCTCGACTCGTCCGCGATCGTCGACACCAACGCCGCCGGAGACGCGTTCGCCGGAGGCTTCATCGGCGCTTACGTCCAGGGCAAGTCGGTCGACCAAAGCATCGAGACTGGTCACCGCCTCGCCAAGATGTGCATTGGCCAGGTCGGTGCGCAGTGGAAGTTCCCCAAGGTCTCGCTCTTCGACGCCTAAGCGCGTCGGACGGACATCGTCCATTCGTACCCGCTCTCGCGAGAGAGTGGGAGGCGTGCGGACGAGGAAGGGACTGGAAGAAACGAAAGGAGCGGATGTACTCGTAGCGGAGCTGTGTGCGTGAGGGGACACTGGAGGTGCCAGGCCGACCCTTCAACGGAGTCCTCGTCGGTCGAGGCGCGAGTCCTCGCGGACGCAGTTTCGGAGTGCGTTGTATGGCCTGTTTTTCTGAGCTCAACCTCGGACCTGGTGGCGACGGAGTCACTGCCAATGCCACACATTTTCAAGCAACGGAGTGGCCACACGGCTTTCGAGTTCGCGTGCGTTCTTCACCAAGCAGAGGTCTGTTTACTCAGGGGGAGAGTTTTTCACACACACACATGTTCGCAAAGCTCTGCCGTATACAGGCAACCTTGTTTGCGCCAGTACAATCAATTTGATTGCTCGGATCGGGACCTGCTCGCGCCCCCCGCCGCCATACCCTCGTCCTTCAGCTTCTCGCCCTCCATCCTGTGGTCAAACCCCGGTTGGTTTTCACGTCCGGGTCTTCCCTAAGATTCAGAATAGTGGTGAGCGAGGCCCGTGCTATTCAAGACGAGGCAGCCCAACCTTCCCGACGACTGCTTCCTTGAGCGAACGGCCTGCGTTCGCCGCGACCTCGGCCCGCATGATGATCTTGGAAGTCGTGATCCGCGTAGTAACCTGGAATCTGAAATCAGGAAGGATGGCTGAAAGCCCAGGAGGCTGGCGGACCTTCTCCGTGATCTGCACCGTCCCGCAAGCTGCACAGGACGCGAACGAGCGCATCGGCGCGTGTCGGACGGCGGAGTTGGCTCGAAGGCACGACGCGGAGAGACGTTGGCGGAGCATCTGGGATCCAGCAGGGAGAGGTAAAGGTCACGGATGAAGCGAAGCGAAATGTGGGATAGGGCCAATCGACGGATGGGTACGTTTGAAATGGCGCCAGCTCTGGGTGCCAGGCCTTCAGCGATCGCGACCCGTGGATGACGCACGAACACCGATGACCTTCACATGGTATACGCTGAGGTAGCCAAATGTTTTTTTTGCACACAGTGTAGGAGACGACACCCACACGCCATTGCGTCCCAGACTGCCGATCCGCGGACTTGCCAGTGGCTGCTGCAACGCGCGTTGCGGGCGTCAAGCGCCTGACGCGGTGCATCTTGAGCTTCAAGCATTGACATGCTGGATTTCTCCTCTCTTTCCACTACGACTCTACCCCGCAACTCCATCATACTTTCCCGCCTCAGTCCACCCCGCGCCTTTCGAAGGTATACTGGGTCGTGTCGCAACGGCAAGGTGGACATCCGCTGACCTGTTCTTGCGCGTACAGACCCACCAGTCGTCAAATGACTTCTATGCTTCCCCTCATCGTAAAAGAAACGCTCTTGGGCGACTACAACTACTCGCCCAAGGATGTGCCCGACCTCACCGGTCGAGTCGCGCTCATAACTGGTTCGCCCCTCGTCTCCCGTCAACCTACGTGATCTTACTGACAGTTTGTGGGATTGCAGGCGGAACCAATGGAATCGGTCTATCACTAGCCCGCACTCTGTACACGCACGGGGCAAGCCTCTACGTTCTCTCGCACTCCGAGGAGACTGCTCGCTCTGGCGTCGCGTATGTCAAGTCGGGCGCTCTTGGCGACGCTCCGGCCGACTATGCCGAGGGGTTCGGCAATGGAGAGGACCTGAGTGGTGGTGGTGACAAAACTGGAAAAGTCGAGTTTGTCAAGTGCAACCTCGAGGATCTAGGCGAGGTCGGGAGCGTTGCGAAGGGACTCGCGGACAAGCTTGATCGCCTTGACATGGTACGGGCACGATGATTGATCAAATGACTTGGGCAATACTTAATTTTGTATGCAGGCCGCTTTCATTGCCGGGAAGGGGGTCAACGCCTTTAGTCTCACCAAGGACGGCCTCGACTCGCACCTCGCGATGAACAACCTCAGTCACCACCTCCTCCTCTCCCACCTCCTTCCCGTACTCGAGAAGACATCAAACCTCCCCGGAGCCGATGTGCGCATCGTCTCGATGAGCTCTGAGCTCCACCGCGCCACCTTCGGGGGTCCCGGGACTTTCGGAGGCAAGTTCAAGGACTTGTCCGAATTCAGCGCCGATGTCGGCCAGTCGAACCTGTCCGTCAATGTTCCGTCTGTGACGCATCAGGTTTACTGACTATAAATCCGCTCAGTTACGCACGCACGAAGCTGGCCGTACTCCTGTTCACGGAGGTGCGGTGGTGTCCTCGTTGCTGGCTCAGGATTGCTGAGTTTGAAACATTCTCAGGGATTGATTCAGCGACACATCAAGACTCCCTCCAAGATCCTCGCCTTCGCCACCCACCCAGGCGCTGTAGCCACGGGACAACAAAACCAGTTCAAGCCCGCGTACGGGGAGGTGGCGGGTGCAGTCATGGCCGCCGTGACGAGACCATTTATGCGTCGCCCGGACCAAGGCAGCATCAGTGCGCTGTGGGCGCTTGTCGCACCGGACGCTCGCAGCCCCGACTGGCCGAACGGCTCGTACTTTACGGACGCGAAGCAGTTCGGGCAGAGGAGCAATGAAGCCAAGGATCAAAAGGTAGGTTTATCAATTTGACCTTTGCAATCTACTCGCAGCTGACGCTGGTTTCTCACAGCTCATTGAAAACTTCTGGAAAAATTCAGAGACTGTCATCGGGAAGGCGGCATCGCTGGGGCCCTGGCACGCAGGAAGCGGTAGTGAAAAACTTTAGTCTGGCGTGAGTAATACGCCTGTGCCACGACGCACTGTTCGGTAACGAGTTTAGTCGCGCGAGTTCCGCGAACTGCCCCGCAACTCGAAGTTGCCGCAAGCATTCGAGAGGACCTGCCAGCGAGGATGAAAGTTTCCACGTCAGGCTTATCAAGCCCAGTAGATTCGTACACACGTGAGCTTACAGAATTAGTGATTCTCCGAGCCGGCATGCGGGGCACCTCGTGGTGGAGACTGAAGACTGTTTCGCTGCGAACCATGTCAAATCCCTAACGTCGTCGCTCAACCGACATCGCCCCCCCAACCTTGTACTCTCTATCCACTGCTTATACATCTGCATGACATTAAGCCCGACTCTCCGTCGTCACCCGCGAGTCGGGCTCATACAGGTCCGAGACGATCAGGACGATGCGTCCCAAGGGTGGCCTTAGTTAGAAGTGAGCGAGAGGCGGGTCCAAGCAGGCTTATCGCTGACTTTGTTTTGTCTACAGCGCGTAACTTACGACCTTATTGACGACTCGGGATCACTCCTTGGCGCCCTCAGCCTTTGGCTCGTGGACAGGTCGCGCATGAGGCATTCGTTCCACTCGTGCGCCAAGCTGAGCAAGGAACACGAACCCCGCCTCAACTTTGACCCTTTCAGATGTATGGACGGGGTTGAGCAGGTATGAGCGGAAATCAGTGGTCTACGATGCTACTTTCTTTTGACCTCGTCGGAGAGCAGGAGCTGTCCCAGTTCGCACTCCTGATCTTCGACAGGGAGGGCGAGATCCGCTCGACTTATGCGAAAGAAGTAATCCGGGAGCAAGTTCAAGTTGGGGAGGATCGCCCTCGCCTTGCTTTCATATCCGAGCTCCTTTTAGACCCGTCGTCGCGCGGCCAAGGGTTCGGGAGCAGTGCGCTGGGTGGGTTGTGGCAGCAGGAAGGGTTTCAGGTGAGCACATATGGACCGAGACTATGTGTCGAGGCTCACAGGCTCCCCACCCCCAGGACGTCCGCCAGATCTTCGCCTGCCCCGGGTGGCTGCCAGGCGAAACACGCTGGCCCTTCGCGGGCGGCAGGACTGGCGGTCGCGTCAAGGCGGACCCGTACCACTTCTGGGAGCTGGTGCGCACACTCCAGGACGCTCAGCTCCGACCGTTGACCACGCCACGGTCCAGAACGGCTTCTCCCGTGTCGGCGCTACCCCGTTCTTCTCCGCCTCGGCCTCAACATCCCGCACACGGGCACCCTTCCACTCGAGTGCCTTCAACGACGAGACCGAGGTCCCTCGCTACAGACTCTCCCACAGCATCGCGCTGGATTCCGAGCTGCTGGGGGCCGTGGAGCTGGTTGCGCTCGACCAGTTTCGGGAGCCGACGCCGCACGAGGAGGGCAGCGGGCTCGTGTGCGTATCTTGCTGTCCCTTGAATCTGCACTGTCAGTGAGTACTTCGAGTTTACGGCCCGAGAGCTTCACGCGATGGAGTAGACAGCGCGCGAAGCCGGGCTCGGCGGATCGCACCCAGGGTTCATAGAGAGTAGCGGTGAGAACCACACTACGGTTCGCGGGACGCGCAGGATAAAGCGGTGTCGAGGTCGTGTACAATTGACATTGAGGGTCCCTTCTCAGCGCTGCGCTCCCCTCGCCCTGGAACAAGGACACCGTCAGTAGCGCCTTCCGATATCCGCCGCCTAGAAGGAAGTACGTACATCATCTCCGCGTTTTGCTCCGCGAACCGGAGGCCGACACTGTGCGTACCGAGGCGTGAGTAATTTAAAGCTTGTCGCGAGCGCCTCCGCGGACCGGCGAGGCATCGCACGCCAGCGCCGCACAGGATGAGACTCTAGATTACAGAGCTGATCACTCACCGCTCAGAGTGCTTAAGGAGCTTGTCCGAGCAGCTGTTGATGCAGAACTCCTACGCGGGGGAAGCAGGCGCTCGTCAGCGTTCAATCCCTCGCGCCACCGCCACTACGAGCAGAGGTAAGATATCGCACCTCTTTGGTGCTGAGGGCCTTGCTGGTAAAGTCGTTGCAGCACGAGTTGAAGCACCGCTCGACGAGGTTCTGGTAAAGTGCCATGAAGTCCTTCATCTGGGGCGGGGCGACAAAGAGTCAGCTTTCCGTTTCGTCTCCGTTATACAGAGCTAGTTCCCAGCGCCAGACTGCAGGTCCACCTCCTTGAGTACCGCTGAGCCCCGGGACCATGGCGCCGGCTCGCCGAGTCGTCCCCCGGCGGCACGACCGTCGCCCGCGCCGAACGCTTCTCCTGCTACCGCCCACGTCCATCTGTGCTCGATGCCTGCTCTCGCAGACTGTTTCGCATCCGACCGACGTGCCGCCGCCTGCGGGTACCGAGGCTCGCTCGGAGAAAAGTCGCACCTGTTTCTGCTGCATCATGCCCTCGAACGCGGCGGCGGTAGCAGGGTTCATTCCGGAGGCGTCCATGATGAGTTCGGGGTGGTCGGGTGTGGGTTGAGACGACCGCCGATGCTCGGCGAGCCGTGCTGCTCACGGAGTTTTGCACACGCGAATCGCGCGTTCACCACGGCCCGCAGCAGGCGAAGGGGGCGTCGGTTCATCTCGTAAGTAGAGCCTCAAAACAGTTGATTGACGCAGCACGGAGCGGTCCTCTCGTTCCCACCCAGACCCGGACGGCTCGGCTGCGAGACTGTGCTCGACACCGACGCGCCGCTCGCACCCTCGACGGCTCGACCAGACGACCCTGCCCCGCCGCCGGCACGACGAGCGTGCGAGCTCAGGCGACGAGCGAGCTCACGACCTACGAGCTTACGAGTCCACCGGACCGGCTAGAGAAGAGCTCGTCCGAAGCAGTCCGGAAGGTGGGGCCGCTGAGGAGCCTCGACCAGACCGGCCACAGCGCGCGGGGCGCGTCTCGACCGCGCCTGAGGACCGCACGGAGCGGGACCACGAGCCTGATTGCATCTGCAGCCGACTTCGCGTAAGAGCGCACGAGGTAAGCACTCTCGTCCTGGCGCGACGCTGCGCGATCGAGACTGACGCAACTCGCGACTTGGGCAGCGGGGCACTCGGGCGGGATGCTGCCAGCCTCGCACCACCCGCTGTCGCCGCCGATGAGCTCGGGGACGCCGAGCCTGGCCGCCTCGGGGCTGCTCGCACCGCCCGAGCCGAGCGAGCACTCGCCGCGACCCCTCTTTCCCCCCGACGACTCGGACAGCGACGAGGACGCCAACTCGCCGTCTCCAGCCCGCTCAGCGCTCGGACTCAACCTCGCACACGACGCGGACGACGCTGGGTACTTCACCCCGCGCCGACGGTCGACCGCCGAGCCCGCGGACCAGTTCCTGCGACCGACGCTCACTTCGACGCTCACCCTCCGCGCCGTCTCGCTCTCCGACCAGCTCAAGTCGTCGAAATCGTCCTCGGTCGCCTCGCCCGATGCGGTTGATGAGCCGCTGCCGCCCGAGCCGCTGCCAAAACAGCTCGCGTTTCCGACCGCGCCGCACCTGCTGCCCGCAGACTCGCCGCTGCTCAACTCGCTGCCACAGGAGCACCTTCTCGCGCTCGTCAGAGCCCTCTCGAGAGACCTCGCTCGGAGCTCGGAAGATGGGCAACGGAGCGAGCGCGAGTGCGACGCTCTCGTCGGAATGCTCAGCGACCAGGGCGTCGGCGCAGGCGAAGTTAAGCGTGCCCGCGTTCGAGCGCGGATCGGGTCCACGGACGGCCGTGACGGTGCCAGAGAGTGGAAGGTCGACCTGCGCGACCCTAACGTCATGCCGGTGCCCGAGGGCGTGTCGTTTCCGAGTACCCCCACCGCCGAGTCGGTGCGTGCGCCACCGATCTCGTAAACACTTACCTGCTGACCAGTCGCGTTTCGCACAGACCGTCCTGGATCTGGATGACCTCGCCGAAGCCATCTCCGAAAATGCCTTCTCGTTCACGTCGAGCTCGCTTCCAGACGACTTTGCGTCGCCGTCATCGCTCGCGACGCTCGCCGACGACCTCGTCTCGGACTCGGACAGCGTCTCGCGGCTGTCCATCACCTCTCAGAGCGACACTCCGATCGCTCCACGCCTGCCAGTCACGACTCCGACGACGACCAAGACGCGGCAGCGGCACGCGTCCTTGTCGTCGCGCATCTTTGGCTCGTTCGCCGCCAACGCCGCCTCGCCTCCGCCCGCCGTGCCCACCGCGACTTCGTCGAGTCTCGCCGTGCCGCAGCAGGCGCCACCACTCGCCGGCAAGCGCCACGGGAGGTCTGACAGCATCCGGAGCGTGTCGAGTGTCGCGTCAGCCGCGTCCGGCGTGTCCGAGTCGGGCACCGTCGTTGAGCGCCGGGAAGGCGGAGGCGGGTACGGCGAGTGGATCGGCTGGCGAGGCTGGAGCGGCAAGGGCAAGGACGACGCGAGCCGGCGCAGCACGCTCGCGTCAGAAAGTGTGCGCGATGACGACGACGAGATCGAGGAAGAGTCCGGGGCGGAGGGCGACGAAGGCGATGGCAGAGACGACCCGCCGGTGAGGTCGCCACTCGGGCTCGTGTTCGACCGCCAGCGGCACGGCTCGACGAACAGCGAGGCGTCGAGCCTGATCCCACCGCGGCTGGGCGGCGACGCACCGTCAGTCGAACACAGCGCACTTTCGTCCTCGGTCCTGAGCGTCAGGAGCCACGCAAACTCCTCGGGTACGGACACGCCCTCGTCACCAACCACGTCCACTTCGCCGCCGTCGTCGTCGACGCCCGACTCGAAGGCGCGCACCGCCGCCTCGCCCGCGGCGTCGCCGCTGCTCACCCGGTCTCGCGGACCCTCGATCCCCCTTCTCACCTCTCAGCACTCGGTCGCATCTTCCGCATTGCTTTCCACGCCCACGCCAACCTCGACCATGTCGAATTCGAACCACCTCTCAACGAGCCAGCTCGGCCACTCGCGCAAGTCGTCGCGCACGATTCCGCCGACCGACGACCGCATCGTGCACCCGACCCACTTCACTGCCGTCGCGCTCGCCGCCACTCGTTGGATCTCCGGCTCGACCCCTGAAGCCGAGAACGCCGTGCTCGTGCGCCCAGGAGTCGGGCAGCAGGTCCGCTCGCTTGTCGACGCGCTACTCAACAGTGTCGCCGCGTCCGCACTACCAATTCACGATAGCCCGACGATGATTCGCGACGACAGTGCGCGTTTCGAGAACGCCAGCGCGGCGGGAACCGAAGCGGAGCCCGACGAGGCGAACCTCACGATCAAGGCGCGGCGGCAGAGCGAGCCGCCGTTCTTGACGGTACCGATCCCGCTCTACTCGGCCGCGACGGGCACGAGTGGCGCGTGGAAGGAGAAGGAGCGCAGCTACGTCTCGAGCGCTAAGGGCACGATCGGACGCGTCCTCGGCCTCGGCGCGAGCGCGAGCGCAAGCCTCAATATGGCG
>ERZ1463038.149-NODE-149-length-20526-cov-15.528553_pt1 | contig 20526 bp, 40 predicted proteins | sample MGYA00564479_ERZ1463038 | MGnify/ENA primary metagenome ERZ1463038 (study PRJEB39244, sample SAMEA3635134) | Helicobacter pylori | study: EMG produced TPA metagenomics assembly of PRJEB11511 data set (Assembly of a 5300-year-old Helicobacter pylori...
CGACGAGGAAGGCGAAGTCGCGCCCGAGCTGCGTCGACCAGTTGCTGACGGCGACCCTCACGGCGCCCCTACCCCTCCAGCTCGTGGCAGTGAAGTAGCACTTCCTCCGCTTGTTGACTTCCGCCGCAAAGAGCCTAGCCCCGTCCGCTCCTTTGAACCGCGGGGGCGCCTTGTCCGCCATGGTGAACAAGACAATGTTCATCGTGCGAAAGTCGGCCTCGTTCGCGGTCGAGGAGACGGGCGTGAGGATCTCGAACGCTCCTCCAGCGCCACCTTCTCGCATCCAGTTCTCCACCTTGCGTGCGAACGCAATGTTGCTCGCGAACAGCGACGAGAAGCCAGCCCTTCCGCGAGCGACGAGGGCGGCGTAGACGGGCAGCGAGCGGAAGCGCTTGCTGTTCTCGATGGATAGGAAAAGGGACGAAGGGATAGATCGGTAGGGGTCGATCAAGGGGAAGTCGGATGCGGTCGTGAGCGCCGGGGCGGAGGAGAGGTACGCGGCGGACGTTTGGCCTGGGCCACATGTTGCGAACAGCGCATTCGACCGGCTGAGAAGCACGGCACAGTCGTAGGGGACATTCAACCCTAAGGAGAGGTTAGCTCGCGCTCCATCCGACTTTGCCACTGGGCTTACATTTGTGCGCATCGACGGTAATGCTGTCGCTCAGCGCGAGCTGTCGAGAGACGTGCGCGAAGTCGGGATGCAAGGCCGCGAACGCGCCGAACGCTGGGAATAGTCCGCATCAGCCACTAGCTAGAGGGATGAGTATGGAAAGCCCTCGCACCAGCGTCACAGTGAAGCCATGCGCCATATTGATCGCACAGCTCGCGAATCCGCTCCGTTTTCGGCGTGAACGCGCCCGTGTTGACCTCGCCGAAGCTCGTCACAACAATGCTGCCGCGTTTCCCGACGTTCACTTCTAGCCGTGACTCCAGCTTCGCGAGGTCGAACGCACAGGGCTGCGACTCGTCGTCCAGGTCGGTGAGGTCGACGACGTTGCGACGTCCAAGCCCAGCGAGACTCGCCGCCTTTGCGATGCTGGCGTGTGCGCCAGAGTGGAATACCTCGACCTCGACGCCGCCGAATCCATCCTCGCCGACGCTCCACTCGGGGAGGCCTGAGGGGGAGGCGACGCCGCGGAGGCGCTGAACGGTCGCGATGGTCGCTTCGCGGCCGAGGATTAGACCCAGGAGATTCGACGCTGTCGCGCCGGTGGTGAAGGTGTTGGAGGTGAAGTGGGACGAGGAGAGGGACAGGAGGGAAAGGATCATGCTCAAGGCCTGCTGTTCGATAATCCACGCGATGCTCTCCTCTGGGAAGTGCACTTGAATGTTGTGGTCATAGGATGTCACAAGCTGGTCGGCGAGCTGTGCTTCCGGAAGCACTCCTCCGATCACGAGTCCGTAATAGTGGGGGCCGGCCTGACCTCCGGCGAGGGCAGGGCAGATAGACTCGAGCAGCAGCGTCGCGGTCGCTGAGACGAAGCTCGTCAGCTGAGGGACACTGATGACACGGGATGCTGAGCGCACCTTCCAGGCCGAGACCACTCTCTGGCAAGCTGCTGGGGAGCGTGCTGAGGGCGGAGGAAACTAGCGAAGCGGTGGACGTCGTCGGGAGATCGCACAGCGCCGTCACGCGGAGTGCAATCGCCTCATTGACCCGAGCAAGCTGTCGCAGGAACTCGTCGTGTTCCGCGCTCATTCTGGAGAGGCGCGTGTAGGAGCGGTAGAAGCAAGAGCAACAGCAACAAACGGATCGTCGGTTCGGCCGGGCGACGGGAGGACCGAAAACAGGAGCGCGAAGTCGCGATGGGCGCTCACCGCGTTTTTTGTGGTTCGAGAATACTGTGTACGGGGATCCAGTGCGTGGTTGAGGTGCAAAGTCAAGCGAAGCCCAAGAGGTGGCGTTGCGTCTCCGAAAGACGCGAGCGAGTGATCGGCTGGCGACTGCGCGTGCCGTCGTTGACCCTCAACCCCTTCCCCGCGCCTCCGACTCGCCTCGGATCACCTCGAATTAGCAAATACAGGACTCTTTGCGTACAGTAGGACTCGTAGAGCCGCTCGCGGGACTCGGTCGCGATGGACCACGCGGACGATCAGGCCCCGCTGCTCGGCGGCGGCGCTGGCGTGCCCGCCGGCAAGAAGGGAGAGCGCGAGGGGGAGGCGACCATGATGAGCTGCATCGCAAACCTGTGGGTCGTCTCGAGCACGTCTCCGGGCGCCACCGCTGACGTCCCGCTGCAGGGCCAACACGATCCTCGGTCCGTCGACGCCCCCTCTTCTCGCGCGAAGCGTGCTGACCCGTCGGGACCACAGGCACCGGCATGCTGGCAATGTAGGTGGACTAGGACCAGGTCGAGGCAGGAGGGCTGGTGCTGACGGATTGGACGACGTAGGCCGCACGCGTTCGCCAGTGGTGGCCTCTTGCCCGGCATCGTGACAGTGTTCTTTTGCGGCGGGACGGCGACGCTGGGCCTGTACTTCCTTTCTCGGAGTGCAGCCAAGGCCCCGCACAGGGCAGCGTCGTTTGCAGCCCTGTCGAAGCTCACCTTCCCGAAGCTGTCGCGCGCGTTTGACATCGCCATCTTCCTCAAGTGCTACGGCGTCTCCATCTCCTACCTGTGAGCCTGGGACCCACGAGGGCACCCGCTCCAGGGAGCTGATGCTGCCTTTGAACTCACAGCATCATCATCGGCGCGCTCATGCCCCGCGCTGTTGCGTCCTTCATGCCGGACGCGGAAGCATGGCTGCTGGACCGCCGGCTTTGGATCCTCGCGTCCATGTGCGTGCTGTGCCCGCTCGCGTTTCTCCGACGCCTCGACAGCCTCAAGTTCACGTCCTACGTCGCCCTGTGCGCCGTCGCCAACCTGGTGCGGACATCCGTTCATGGCGTCAACTCGGCGGCAGCTCACGCCTCACCGGTTCTGCCTCGCAGATCTTTGTCGTGATCTACAAGTACTTCGACCAGGCGGGCTTGCCACCACGCGGACCCGTTCGCGTTATCGCGCTCGGACCCAAATTCATCAGCAGCCTGCCAGTTCAGATCTTTGCCTTCACCTGCGCCCAGAACATCTTTGCAGTGTGAGCCTGTTCTTTCAGGTTATGATTCCAATCCGGCCACTAAACCTGGATGTTGTCAGCTTCAACGAGCTCAAGACAGTACGAAGCGCTTGTCCTATCCGGTGCTGAAGGGCGGGAAGCTGAATTCCACGCTCGCAGAACTCCCAAGAGCGACTTAATACAGTCATTGGAACCTCCATTGGATCCGCCACCGTGATATGTGCGTCACCTCACGCCTCTCCGCCCCAACACCAGTGCACTGACCTGCAGTCGCACAGACCAAGTGCTGGGCATCCTCGGATACCTAACGTTCGGCACTCATGTGGGGTCCAACATAATCGAGTGCGTTTCCTGAAGGTGTCCTCGGCTGCGCATGTTGCTCACATCATGATCCAGAATGTACCCGCACTCGATCCTCGTCTCAATCTGCCAGCTCGCCCTCGTCGTGCTGGTTCTCTTCTCCTACCCGCTCCAAGTCCACCCAGCACGCTCTTCGCTCGACAAGGCCATCTTCCCCCCATCCGCCGACGACGAGTCTGGCGACCACGACTCGGCCGAGATCCCCCTCGGGCGGTTCGTCGTCGAGACGTCCTTCATCCTTTTAACGACGTTCCTCATTAGTCCGTCCAGCTTCCAGTCATCTTTGAACTCGCTGACCATCGGGGACTGTCAGGCATGTTTGTAGACGACCTCTCCGTCATCCTCGGCTTCGTTGGAGCGACGGGCAGTGTCTCCATCTCGTTCATCCTCCCGTCCGTGTACTGTAAGCCCACGTTTTTCTTGTTGAAGAGCCCAATCTCAACTTGTAACACGCTATCAGTCATCTCCCTCTTCAAGGACTCGACCTCAAGACGGGATCGACAGCTTCGGGTCGCCGCCGCACTGCTCCTCGTGTGGGGCGTCGTGGTCATGATCATCTCGCTGGGGCTGCAGTTCTGTGAGCTGCCTTTTCTTCGCTGCTACCGGCGTCTCCTGACACATGACTGGGGGATACAGGGCACCTCATCAGCACGCAAGATGAGGACAAGGTGTCGAGCCTGACCGTCCTGGGCCATCTCGGAGGGAAGCCGATTCCTGGCCTCCCGAACCCCGACATCAGTATACCGATTTAAGCATAGTATATTCGTGTCGTACTGTAAAGCATAGACTTGTCCGGACTAAATGTCGCACCGAAGAGATCCTGGAGCGACGCCCGACGCCGCGCAGGAAGACAACTCTCGTGTCGAGACCAGATTGCTTTCACAAAGACTACCAGGTGCACTAGTTCAACCACCACCCCAATCCTACCACGTGAAAGACTCCTCCGAGTACACCAGGTTGTCGGCGTCAAAGCCATCCGCACCCATGCGATCGCGCACCGCGATCCTCGACGCATCGCAGAGTCCCGTAGGACCGCAAGCGCTGACGGCGACTTTTCCAGCGGCGAAGGGCTGGAGCGCGTCGATGTGCTCGCTGATACGAGGGCGTCCCTCGTGCGAGACAACCGTGGCGAACCTCGACTCGACGGGCTCGAAGAGAGACTGGATCGCCGAAAGGTTGGACGAGGCGGAAGAACTGTTTTTCGTGACCTCATGCTTCGGAGCAAGCTCGAGGTGAGTCTCGCCGGTGTAGTAGAGGTGCAGAAGGAGGAGCGGGTCGGCCGACCTGGGGAAGAGGGTTTGGAGGCGAAGGAGGTAGGGGACAAGGACTTCCAGTGAGCCTGATTTCGAAACGGGGTTAGTTAAATATCAACAAACAACAGACCTGAGCAAGACTCACCAAGGTCCCGCACCGCCCACACGACGACGATGCGCTTGACGGCGAGAGTGGCGGTGTGCTTCGCGAGGTCGGCGAGGTGTGCGATGGTTGCCGAGATGCCCGAACCACCGGCTACGAGAAATACTGACTCGTATCCATGTTGAAGATTGACGGACGAGCCGTACGGGCCCTCAACGAGGAGCCTGAAGCGGCTGACCGGCTGCGCTTGCCCGGCCTCGATCGACGCTGCTGGCTGGGCGATCCCCTTTGCGAGCTTCCGCGTGAAGCCACCGTAGGTTTTGAGTACCAGCTCAAAGGTGCGGTCCGATGCGACGTCTGACGAGTCGAAGGTGTGCGTCGCGGCGGCTGCGAAGTCGGCCTTCTTCGGCTCGTCGTCGACGCTGGGCGTCGAGGCGCTAGTCGATGGTGCTGGCATCCCGGTTGGCCAAGTGATCGTAAATGGATGCGACTCCCAGATGTTGTGCCTCGGGGACGAAATGAAGACGTATTGACCTGGGCCTCCGAGGGAACCCGCAAACCCTCGAGCCATCGTAACTCGGAGGCGGAGGAAGTCGCCGGTGCCGACGAGGTAGCCCTCAGCGGAGAGATGCTTGACGGAAGCGGAAGAAAGCGAGCTTGAGCGAAGGCTGGGTAGATTGAGGAAAAGCATGCGACACAGTCGAGCGACGCGATCAAAGCCCCAGAGGGCGAAGCTGGCATAAAGCCACCTGGGATACAGTCAGGAGAGTTTCAAGACATAATATGCGGGAACATACTTAAGCACGATCCACTTGGGGTCAAGGAGCCAGACGTGGTCTGCGGGCCTGGATCAGTCTTAGACTGGTCGTGCGCCTGACACAGGGAAGCACGCACACCAGCAGCCGACAAACCACAAAATGGCACCGACAATGTGGCCAATCAAAAAGACCTCGTACGCCACCTCGCGCAGACGACGAATCGAGGCGACGACGAGCAGCCCTCCGCCGCCGAGCGCCTGCGAAACCGGTGTCAGTGCTCGGGGACTTTGGACCTGGTTCAGAAGTACTTACCACGCATCCCCAATTCCAGTTGGGCTCGTCAAATGCGGACTTGAGGTAGTCTACATCGAGAGTGCTGCTCCAGAACTCGTCGATCGTGTACGCTGTTGTGTAGATTTTTACAAGGTCAGATAAGGGACGAATCTCCCGTAGATACAAGCTGCTCACCGATACCGTGAAACAACGCCTGAAAAAATGTGACACGAGCCACCCAGCGGTGGTAGATCTGCAAGGTCGAGAATGACGCGCCGGTGAGGAAGGCGATGGGCGAGTTACGACCCGACAGCAGCACAACGAGAGGCTGCAAGTAGTGGAGTGAGCAACCATTCACAAATAATCAAGAACTCGGCCTCTCTCTAAGACTCTGAGATAGGGGCTGGTGGAGACACGATGTACTTACTGTGGATCCGAAACTCATGATGCCCGTACGGTCTGCAAAGAAGCGAACGTACTGCAGGAGAGGGTACCCTGCGTCATAGAGAAGAAGATCAGCTGGGGTTTCTGGAAAGAGCAGAACTGAGGCCCACCAAGCTCCTGCCAGCTGTGAGCGAGGAGGTATCAGATCACGAGCGCCGGAAGGCGGCCACTGCATTTGACTCACTACAAGCTGGGGTACAGGGCTTTGTACGGGGTCCATACGATAATAAAGTTGAAAACGAGGTAGATCCCGATGATGATGCTGTGTAGACGCAGAGGAACTTGAACGGTGGCCCAGTTGGCGTGACGTCCAAGCCACTGCACCGGCTCTAAACTGCGCTCGCCGATCCCGGAACTGAGGACAAGATGCTTGATGAGGAAAGTCTGAAGTCGGATGACCGGTTTTGGAAGGCGATGACCCGCCATAGTGAAGTTGAACAGGCGTATCGCGAGCGCGCAAACGATGATGAAGCCGACGGCACCCCACAGGACGACGCTGTCAAGAGGCAGGATCAGCAAGGTACTTGTGGGGGCGTCAGAGCAACGGAAAGACTCACTTCTAAGAACGATGAGGAAGGGACGAGGTCAGCAAGAAAGGTTTGATTGGGCGGAAGGTTGAGGGGACGCGATGAGGGGACGCCACGGTGAGGGGGGACGTACAGCGACGTTGGCGACGTAGTAGCTGTTGTACTGGAAGTTGACCCACGCCTGCATGTACGCCTGCTGTAGGTAAGGTCCGTAGAACGTCTGCGATTATCGGTGGGTCAGCAGGTCAGGGTGATCGCGCGGGAGCAGTCCGACTCACGACCTCGTCTGCGATGTCGCGAGGGATCTCGTACATCTTGGGCAGCGCCAGCATGTCCGCGATGGTGATCGGCTTCATTGCCAGGTGCGGCTGTCCTGGTGGAAGGTGGTGAAACGATGCCGAGCAGGAGGGCCGAGGGAAGGAGGGGAAAGTCGGGACAGTTTCGCGGCCGCGTCCGATCAGATAAATCTCGGCCTAAAAACCCTGTCAGGCCGTGAGCTTATTCCGGAGACCATGTGGTGACTTCTTGGCAAAGGCCTGCGCAATCAGGCGCCCCGGTTCTAGGCTAGCCGTCGCCGGGGTCTTTCTGAGCAGAAACGGTGCGGAGGGGCGGCAGGGAGCGCACCTTGCACTGGCTGCTAGACCAGTGAAAACGCTCAGCGCTGTTCTTGTACCTCGCAAGCAGATGGACCGCTCACTCTGAGCCTTGAGGAGGAACCCACTCGAGATGAGACCCCCGAACAGCGTGATCTAAGGAGGCAGGCACGCCATCAGCAGGGTATCTGATACCGGGTCTTCCCGATCACCGGCGGCCGCCCATACTGTGCTTCACGGAGGCGCTGATCCCATGAACGAGACAAGTCTTCCCTTCCCTTCCTGCTCACCTCACCGGTGTCACCCGCCAGCATGCGCGTCGCCAACTTGCTCGTCGCCGTCCTGCTGCCCGTGGCCGCGTCCGCCCTGTCGTTCGAGAAGTGTGAGTGGCGTTCGCGACGGTGCGCCCTCGGCCGCGTGAGCTCACCAATCAGGAGCAGATGCGAGCCAAGTCCTGGGAACGATCACCTGTGAGTGCCTGTTTCCTGTATAGCTAGGAAAGGGGCTCACTTGTAGCCCATAGACATCGACTACGCACAAAGTCCCGGGTTCGGACTCTGGGCCCAACTCGCGGGCGGCGCGCTGTCCCCCATCTTCAAGAACAACCGCGACACGAAGATGACCATAATGATGCCCAACACTGAGGCGTTCGAAAACTGGATTGTCGCGAACGGCGGCAACAGCACCGACCCCGACAGCCTCACGACCAAGGAGTGGGCCAGCAAGTGGGATGCTGCATTTGAGTACCTGTGTAAGGACCATCAGTTAGCGGTGTATGAGAAGGTGCTGAGTAAAAGTGAACCTAGTCCTGAAGGGCACGCTCAACACCACCGCCGTTGAAGACAGGACGACGGTCGTCTTCGAGTCCTTCAAGAAGTCGCCCGCCGGCGACTGGCCGTTGACGATGGCTTTTAGGAAAGAGGCGGGGTATGAGGCAGTGGGAATCAACGACACTGTTTATAACGGAACCGTTGTCAATGCCCTTTGTAAGCATCGGCGCTTATGGGTGAGGTGCGTCGAAAGCTCACCTCTTTCGCAGCTGGCGGCGTCAACGTCTCGGTGCCCGACTACCCCGTTGGCGCAAACATCGTTGCCCACGTCCTTTCTGGTTGGATTGTAAGTCTCGCAACCCCCGAGATAGTCCAGAGATTGACTCGTGGTGGAAGGTGGAGCCCCAGAGCCTGAGCGTGACACTGGCCGCGCTCAACATTTCGAGCTGGCCCCAGATCAGCCAGCGCATTGCGAGTGTCGCTGCCCTTGAAACCCAGCGAAGTAACGTATCCCGCCCTGAAAATGCCTACAGCACTGACATTGTGTGCACAGACTTCACGCTGTTCGCACCCGCCGAGGCCGCCGTCAGCGCTGCGCTCGCCCTCTCCGACTCTGAGCTCCTCGCGTTTGTGAACGCACATCTTGTCCAAGGGAAGCATGTGGTCCTCTCCGACGCCGCTCAGACGTTCACGACCGTCGGGGGCGCGACGATAGAGGCGTCGGTCTTGGGCGTCGTCTCGGGCTCGGTTAACGCGACGGTGGTGTCACGAGATGTGTTCAGCAACGGCGGAGTTGTCCAGGTGAGAAGCACTAGTCTGTTCTGCCGCCGCCGAGCTGATCTGGAATCGACGAGCAGCTGATTGACCGGTCGCTGGTTGCTGCGAGCTCGGTGAGGGAGCGGAGCGAGCTTTGATGTAGCGGGTGCATGCGATGAGTCGTTTACGGTCCACGCCCAGAGTTAAGCAGGTTGTGGCGTGTGCAAGAAGTCTGAAGTGAACGCCCGCCAGCCTCTCGCTCGATCCTCTCGAGATCTCGAGTCTCTCCGGCAAAAACCTGGAAGGGACCTATGATGTCTTTCAAAGACCACTATATTCAAGCTGACCCATTATGAATAGCCACTCTTCACCACTGCCTCCCTACTCCTTCAGTTGCGGCATCTGCGCCAGTGCTTCGGCAGCCAGCCGCTCCTCCTCAACGATGCTGAGCGATTGGCGACGTCAGCGACCTGCACACACCACGAGCGCAAAAACACCCACTTTCGGGGGCCTTTGTAAAAGCGATGCGCATAGGTGATGTACCAGATACCGGTCACCAGAAGCACCAAACCTGCGATGGGCGAGGCGTAATTCATGTTGGTGGCGGTCACTGGGATCACCTGTGGGAGCGAAAGAATGATGACGACGAAGCAGGTCCAGCCGATGGCAAGACAAGAAATGATCTTGGACACAGTCGGAGGAAGAGCGAATGGTCCGGGCTTGAAGGCGACCTCAGGGTGGTCCGCGAAAATCAGGCTGCGACGGTGCTGAAGTCAGCGTGACGCCGAGCGCTCTTGGCGCCTAGTTCAGACGTACCGACAGGCAATCGGAATGATGTAGCTCGAATCGAGAGCAACGGCGCATAGTGAGAAGACTGCGGGGCGGGGCTCACGAAGTCAGCAATCCTCCACGGACCGAATCACAGTGAGGCGCACCAGCGTTGAGAGCGACCACTGAGGCAAAATCGAGCATGCCCAGAATGGCCGCACAGAACACTACGAGGCAGACCGAGTACACCGGGACCTTCTGACCCGAAAGCTTGGAGAAGAGTCCGCGGTCAGGGAGTCCGTGGTCGCGGCTGAAGGCGAAAAAGGTCCTGGAGCACGCTTGGACTGCGAACGGAGGATCAGACAGAGTACTTAAATAAGAAATCAAGTCCGGAAACGCACGCTCCGTGGACTGCATGGGTTCTCACGAGGTCAGGGCTGCCTTGCTAGCGAATCCGACAAGGAAGGAACGCACAACGACCGTGAAAGCGCAGAGGCACACCCAGAACCAGAGTGCGAGGAAGCCCTTCTTCCCTACGTTTCGAAAAATAATAGTCGCCATGGCGTACTGCTCGAGAGGTGTAGTCAGCGAGATGCCTGGCCGACGGGCCCCGCCGAACGCACTCCGCCAACGCCGGGCAGTTCGCTGAGCGGGCCGGAGCACAACACGAGAACAATCTGCGCTCGGGAGACCAGTAAGATTGATAGAGAACTCCTGGAGCAGGGGAACTCACGTTGAGGATCCAGCCTAGCACGCCGGTGCCGACAACCGCGATCCACTGCACGGTCGAGAGCTGAGTACTTTCCGACGTAGGGCCGAGTTGCGGAAGCTCACAATCGCAGCAGGAGCAGCGATAGATGCTCGCTTGATCTCCTCACTGATGTGAGCAGTTCCGTCGTAGTCTGTCATAGTCCAGGACACCGACAAAATCCCCTGCGAGTTCGGACCGTGTGAGCCAAGTAAGCCTACATGTTCTCGGTCACGCTTACGAAGAGGAAGGAAAGCCCATTGTTGCTCCACCCAGTCTGATTGTCCAGGCCCGCCGTTGTGAATAGGTACGAAGCCTGGGGAGGTTGTAAGGTCAGTCCTTCGCACCGGTGGCGTCGTCCCGTCAAAGACACATACAGGGTGAAAGTCCTTGCAAGTCGCAAGACAGGCGATACAGATTGCAATGAGAGATCCTAGGTTGATGAAGACGAAGGACTGAGTGATCTTTGCGAGCGGCTTGGTGGCGAGCGAGTTCAGGACCGCGTGCAACGCGAGGAGGCCTGGGGGGGAGAGTCAGTGGCAGGCCAGCAGGTAGCACGAGGCTCGCTCACCAACGAAAAGTCCGACCGTCTGTCCTGTTGTTGCGATGTATTCCCCGTCCGTCCCGATCGAGACTGCCGACATGATCATCCCTGCCAGCGCGAACTCGACGGACGCGATTGCGCTGACCTGGCCGAGAAGATTCAACCAGCCAACGATCCATCCAACAGGACCACGGTACTGTTTCGGCACGAGGTAGGCGGAAGCCGAGTACAGCTGGGCGCGAAGGAGTCAGTGAGGCGATGCGGCACGCCAGAGGGAAACGTCGAACTCCACCGTTCCTAAACCGCAAGGAGGGTTAGCAGCACACCCGGAGAGCTCTCTGCATTCGATTGAAGTGTAAGAAGCTCACGTGGGGTAAGCGGAGATGATCTCAGCAATGGCCGTTCCCAAGCAGAAGCACCCGAACGTCCCCTGGGAGCGGTCCGTCAGCCTGGAGTTCCCCGCTCGCGATTAATCACACCTACAATGAACCAGCACCAGACTACAGAAGCCGGTCCACCGTATCTGAAGGTGTGATTGTGTGATTAGCTTTGATCCACCAGAAGAACGCTTGGTGGCGCCGATCGGCGGGACGCACAAGAGTGGCGTATTGAACGTCGACGCGATGGAGCTCGTACAGCCCATAATGGAGAACGCGAACGAGATCGTGCTGAGATTGGTGAATTCTCGCTTAAACTCTGTAAGCAGGCGTGGGTCAGTGCCGTGCGAGAACTGGGTGTGGTTGAAGGTGGGTCGTGCGACGTACCTTGCCGATAGCCCAGTCTGCAGCGGGCGCCTCGTCAGCCTCTCTCTCACAGAAGAAGCCTCGAAAGCGTCGTACCTGAGTAGATCCGCCTCATCCTGGTCCTCGGCAACCTCTGAGATCGGCTCAATGCGTGCGACGGTCCCGCGAGGCGTCTTGGTGCCATCGCCCTTCTTCTCCAACTCCGAGACGGTGCTGCCGACGCTGACGGAGCGAGATCGGAACATCTTGAGAGGTCAGGTGGGGGTGGAAATGTTCTCGTGGGAGTGTCAAACGGGGGAGAACCCCACGAGGACATGCCCCGGGTATGAAATCGAGATAAGAGCGCGGCTAACAGTCCGTCCGGGGTAGTGGAGGGCCAATTCTGTCGTTCTCCCTTCCGGAAATCCATCCTGCTCACTAACAAGAGATTTCGCGAGGGAGTTGACGGCCAGGGGACTTATGAGCGATCGTAGTGGGCCCACGCTAGGTTCTGTGGAGTCCGCTTGGCTTCCGAGGCCAAGTGCGCTCGGCGACGATTACGCGCGCAAGGCGCTCCGCTCCCCGCACTCGATAGCAGCGATTTCGCTCTCTTGTTCAAAGCAAATGGGAACGGATCAGTCTACGGAAAAAGGATGGGTGAGGTGGCAGCACCAGTCGAGCTTGTTGCGACTGCGGGTGGATATACTGGAGACGCTGACAGCCGGTGCGCACGGCACCCGGGCTGCGTTCGACGTTGAGGGCGAAACGAAGAGGCTCGCTGTCGGTAGGTACGCTGGTTTCAGATGAGAAGAATCAGGAAATCGGTGGTGCGGAAGGGAGAGGAAGTCGAAAGGCGGTCCTATGCGCCGGTTGGTCCTGGACCACCATCTCGTCGACACTCGCTTCTCATCTCGCCTCTCCCCGAAACCGCATGTCCGCCATGGTCCTGCGAAGACCTATCGCGTCGAGCTCGGCGCACGTCTTGGCCTCCCTTCGACGGCACTCGACCTCGATCGGCGGCCAGCCCGCCTTCGCACCCACCGGGTCGACCTCTGCCGAGACGGAGGTCCCCTACGGTGATCCATCCCTCGCCTCGTCCGCCTACCTCCCCTCTCCGGCCGCTCCTGGCCGTTCACCGACCCACGCTGCTTCGGACGCGCCCCAGCTCACCCCTCGGCAACGCGCAGTCGTCGAGTCGATCATCCGAGTAGACCAGGCGGGCGAGCTGGGGGCGAACTGGATCTATGCGGGACAGCACGCCGTGCTGAGCAAAAGGTCTGACAAGGGCCTGGCCGACCTGATCCAGGTGCGAGCAGCTTCAGATCGTGCACTGAGGCCGGCTGCTCATCCCCTCGACGACCACAGGAAATGTGGGACGGCGAGAAGAAGCACATTGCCGTGTTCGACAAGCTTGTCACACAGCACGGGGTACGGCCTACGCTGCTCCACCCGCTCTGGAAGGCGGCCGGCTTCGCGCTCGGTGCGGGAACGGCCCTCATGGGGAAGCGGACTGCGATGGCTTGCACCGAGGCAATCGAAACAGCCATTGGGGAATATTACGACAGGTGAGCTGCTGCTCATACCACCGTGAGCTCGGAGAGCTGGACGCTAACCTTGGTCCTCAAGCCAACTCCGCGAACTGTCGGACGAAGCCATCTTCCCGTCAGCTGATCTCCACCCCTCCATCGCGCTCTTGAAGAAGATTGTTGTCGAATTCCGTGACGACGAGCTCGGCCACCTCAACACTGCCATCAAGCACGAAGCGCAGTTGGCACCGGCCCACGCGCTCCTGACCGCGTTCATCGGGCTGGGCTGCAAGGCCGCCATCGCCACGACAGAGAAAGTTTAGCCTTTTGACTGTGTTGCAATGTGGCAGCGGCACGCAGTACAGATGGGTTTGCAAAGCGGCTGGGCGCACGCCTCCTCCGAAACCTCTCCTTCAATCACTTGCATCTCGCTTAGGCCTGGTGGCGTGGGAACGGATTCGTCCAATGTGAAGCCAAAAGTGATTCGTTTGAATATGCTGATCCTTCCTTCCGACAGACGACGCCCTTGATTTCAGCTCTGTCTCCCTCATCCTCAGCCGCCGCTGGTGCGTCTGATCACGCTCACGCCATCGCAGGGAGCCTACACGTCCCTCTTTGCAGTCCCCTCCCCCAATGGCAACGCCTGAGAAGAAATGAAGCGCTTGTTTGGTGCCTTTGGCAAAACCGACGGCTTGAGGTGGGGCCGGCGAGCGAGAAGTTGACTCGACGCTGCCGAGGCGAGCAAGGTGGCATCCCATGCATGTCAAAGAAAGAGAGTGTCCGTCTGTTGCACACGATGATGCCATGCGAGTACTCGTACACGCTTAAAAGTCGAGCCCACACTCACGCCGTCTCCCCGTCGTTCGAGCTCCCGGCCCATCCTCTCCTTGCTGGCGACCAAGATCGAATGGGGTGTCTTCATAGCATGCTCCGGTCTGTTCAAAGCGAGAATACGAAGGATGAGGGGGTGAGGCTGGGTCAGGACAGGGCCCTTTTGCGAGCCTTTTAGAGCTCCTCGCGGAGGGGAATCTCCTTGCCCTCGGAGTCGAACTCGGGCTCGATGGGGATCTCGCCTGCAGGTAAACGCCTAGTCAGATGGGGCGGACGGTGCGGAGAGACGAGGACGTACCCGACTTGGCGATGGTGACGGCCTCCTTGGGCTTGTCTCCCCCACCCTTCGGGACGTTCTCGATCTGTGTCGTGCAGGCGAGGAATCAGCGCCGAGGAATGACTGCTCAGAGAGAACATGGCCGTACGGCACTGACGACTGGACGGCGGTGCGACACGGTCAGCGAGGAGCGCAGCGAGCGAACATGGAAGTGACGCACCATCCATGCCCTCGATAACCTTTCCGAAGACGACGTGCTTGCCATCCAACCAGGAGGTGGTGACGGTCGTGAGGAAGAACTGGGAGCCGTTCGTGTCCTTGCCAGCGCTGCGGAACGGGTTCCCGGCATAAGTCTCCGTCCCGTACGACGCGAACTCTCTCCAGCATATGTGCACTCACTTGGCCATGGAAAGGACTCCCGGGGCAGTGTGGCGGAGCTTGAAGCTGCCGGTGCGTTCGTTCGTCAGCGTTCCACCCCACCGGCGCGGGAATAGGAGCACGGCACTCACTTCTCATCGGCGAACTTCTCGCCGTAGATCGACTTTCCGCCGGTACCGTCGCCACGGGTGAAGTCACCGCCCTGGATCATGAAGCTCCTGCGCGGCGGGTGGGGGTCCTGGTGAGCGGGGCCGTCTCGTGTGCGGGTGTCGAGCCTCGAGCGAGTGCACTCACTTAATGACACGGTGGAACGTCGAGCCCTGGTATCCGAAGCCCTTCTCGCCAGTCGCGAGCGCCCTGTGCCAAAGGCGCGTGAGCGCTCGTGTCCCGACGCGAGCCGTGCGGACGGGTCGCACCTGAAGTTCTCGGCGGTGCGCGGGACCGTCTTGCCATAGAGGCCCATGACGATGCGGCCCATCGGCTTTCCTCCATGCTCGATGTCGAAGTAGACCTGCAGCGCGGGGCGTGAGCTGTAAGCCGGGTCGTGCGGGCGGACGGGCTCACCTTGTGGGTGATGGCCGGGCCCTTGACGGCCTCGACGGGCGAGAGGTGCAGCAGAGCAGCGAACAGGAACGACACGAGCCACGCAGCAGAGTACTTCATCTTGACGGTAGTGGGTGGAGGGGAGCTGGTCGCCGTCGCCAAGCCGTCAACGTGCCAAATTAGGGGCTCGTGCGCAGCTTCCTCTTCTTATGCGCCGGACACGCGTTGCTCGTTCGCCACACCCGCCACTTGGGACTTAGCAGCTTGAGAGGATAGACTGGGGATGGGCCTGAGGTACAACGCGGCCTATGTAGGCTACGCGGTCGCAGTGCTCGCCGTCGCGACCTGGGTCAACACCCAGGTGCCGAATCCCTACATGGTACGCGACTCTCGGGCTCCAAGCTTGCCGGGTCGTGCTCACCAGCTGCTCCAGGATGAGATAATTCACATCCCGCAAGCCCAAGCTTACTGCGACGGCGACTGGCGCTCGTGGGATCCGCGACTCACGACGCCGCCCGGCCTGTGAGCAGCGTGACCCGGCCCGAGATGACCATCAGCTGACTTTGTTGACGCAGGTATCTCGTATCTGCGCTCGTCGCGTACTCGTTCCCGTTGTTCCCATCGCTGTGCTCGACGAGCGCGCTCCGGCTGCTGAACGCGCTCATCCTCATCCTCCTGCCGCTCGCGTACGCGCGGCTCCTGCCGCTCATCCGCCACCCGGTCCTGCGTGCATCCACACGTGGGAAACGAACGCCGTCGAGGACCGCGCTCGCCGCGATTGAGAAGGACGAGGAGCGGTGGGAAGGGCTCGTCGTCGGCCTGTTCCCCGTCGTCGCATTCTTCGGCTTCCTCTACTACACAGACCTCGCGAGCATCCTGCTTGTGTTGCTTGCGCAAGGTCTCGCGCTCAAGAAGCGCAGGGCCTGGTCCGCGATCGTGAGTCGGCTGTCGGCGTGCGAGAGTCGGTAGCTGACGCTCTATCTGCCGCAGGCGGGCGGTCTTTCCCTCTGGTTCCGCCAGACAAACATCCTCTGGGTTGTCTACATCGCTGCGACCGCCGTTGTGCATCGACTCGAGCCCCGTGCGGAGCTGTACGATCCGCCACTGACCAAGGCCTCGTTCCGTATGTCCTGACTTTCGCACTGACGTTTGACTGCTAACGACCCACATTCCCAGTGGACATCCCCTACTCCCTCTTCTCTCTCGTCGCCCACTCTCTCCAGAACCTTCCTGCCCTCGCGCCCATCATCGGGGCCTACTTGCCGGTTGGCGTCCTCTTCGCGGCGTTCGTCTACTGGAATGGCGGCATCGTCTTGGGTTCGCACTGAGCTGTACACATATGAGCACCTTAATAACTCTGATCGTCTTCCAGGTGACAAGTCGAACCACGTCCCGACGCTGCACATCCCCCAGCTGTTCTACTTCTTCGCCTTCGCCGGCGCGTTCCTTACGCCTGTGCTCGTCAGCCCGAGAGCCGTGCGAGATGCGCTGGGAGGACTTACCGGGAGTGTCAAGTGCGCACTTCCCTCTCAACTATTCTGGCAGAAGCTCATGGCTTCACCACGCGCAGGCGCTTGATGCTGTCCGCGTTGACTCTCGCGGCGATGTGCTGGGCGATCCAGAACTTTACGTGCGCCGCGCCCTTGGATCCAACGTGCACGAGCCTGACCGAGAATTGCCGCAGGATTACTCACCCATTCATGCTCTCCGACAACCGACACTATGTCTTCTACATCTGGCGGCGGATCCTGAACCCACACCCGCTCGCGCGGTTCGCCCTCGCGCCATTGTACCTTCTCTCGTTCCGCCTCATCTTTGACCGACTCTGTTTGTACCTTGTCGCCAGCCGTTGTGAGCAACCTGCTGAGACGAATTTGACGCAGGTTCCTCCCCCACGCTCTCGCTCCTCCCGCCGCTCTTCCTGCTCCTCGCCACAGCACTCACGCTCATCCCCACACCGCTCATCGAACCGCGGTACTACCTCACCCCGTTCATCCTTCTTCGACTACACCTCCGACCAAGCGGGACAAGGAAAGAACGGAAAGCGAGGCTCGCCGTCGAGGCCGCCGTGAATGGCGTCGTACTCGCGGGCACGTTGTGGGTGTTTGTCAGGCGGGGGTGGAAGATCGAGGGGCACGAGGGCGATGGTGTCGGGAGGTTCTTGTGGTAAGTCTGGAAGGACGATGGTTAGCAGACGAGGCTCGCAGGCGGTAGACGCATTGAGAGGCGGGCAGTTGGGGTCGTGGAGCAGATTCGACGCAGGGCATGTAGCGGTGCGGTACTTCTCCGGTGCTACCCTGTTATAGTGTGATTTTGGGTGCTGACCTGCAACTCGTCTGGCGTTCAATCAGACGTCCTCAGCGCCTGGTTTCTGGTCCCTTACCACACACCGGTACTCCATAGGATCAGAGACACAAAATTCTTGACAGCTTTAAATCTTTCTCTACGAGAACTTGAATCTGGCGCTCACAGGCCCTCAGTTTCCGTCGCGCCGGTAGACGAGGACGTGATCCCCCATGTACCTCGTCGTGAATCCGCTCGCACAGGAAGCAAAGTAGTACCTCCACTTGCGCCGGAACTCTTCCACTTTCACGTCGCTTGCCATCTCGGGGTACGTTGCGCGAAGAGCGGGCACGATCTCAGACTCGAACGCCGCCTCGAAGCGACGACCCCAGCAGCGAAGGGTGCGAGCGTAGTCTGGTTGAAGCGTTTTTCTCAGCCAGACTGGACAGTGTCAACGTGGTCGAGAACTTACGAGGGCCGATGTTGTCAACTCGGTCAATGGTGAGGCTGCCATGGGTTCCAGCGTAGAGTGACTCGGCGAGGAAGGTAAGTGAAGGAAGGAATCCTCCAGGGAAGATGTATTTCCGGATGAAGCCAACCGAGTTGGATCTGCCGTGCAGTCTTGATCAGCTGAGGTGCCAGTGGCGTGTTTGACAACGCTGGGCGGTGGCGCGGCCGCGCAGGTTAAGCCTGAGATTGGAGTACTCACGTAATGTACTTCTCGTAGCGTGATTCTGGCGTGGTGATGCACTGGGTGACGACGACACCGTCCTCCTCTTTGAGTGCCCAGTCGACGATCGCGTAGAACTCTGGCAAGAACTTCTCCCCAACGTGCTCAATCATCCCAATTGATACAATCCGGTCGAAGCTGTCCAGGGAGCTGTGAGAGAGTCGTCTCGAGGTAGAGCACGAGGTGAATGAGCCCGTACCGGTGGCACCAAGCAGGGGGCATCGCACGGTAGTCCATGAGGTGGATGGTGATCGAGTCTTCCAACCCAAGCTCCTTGATACGAGCGTCGGCAAGGTGCTTCTGCTCGATCGACAGAGTGATGGCGTCGACTTGGCAGCCGCGAGATTGCACGGCCTGCTCGCGCAGTGAGCTCCGCGGACCTCCACTCTCTGCAAGAGCGACTCACCTCGATCGCGAACGTTCCCCAGCCGCCTCCGATGTCGAGCACACGATCGCCCTTGCGGATTTGGGCTTTCTCGATCGTCTGCCGGACCTTGCGCATCTGCGCCTCGTGGAGCTTGTCGTTGGCGACCTCCGCCAGCTGCGGGTTCTTGACGTCGCCGTCGAGTCCGCCCTCCTCCTCATCAAAAATGGCACACGAGTACATCATGTCGCTGCTCAAGAAGGACTGGAACATTCCGTTCGAGAGGTCATAGTGCGCCTCGATGTTGTGGAGCGACGTTGCGAGGGTGTTGTTGGCCATGCGGTTGGCGATGGACATCGCGAGGGTGGAGAGGAATCCAGGGTTCTCGAGGAGATGCTTGCGGTTCAAGATCATGAGCTGCAAGCGCTGTCAGCTGCTGTGAAAAGGAGTGCGTGCAGCGAGCCCACCTCGAAGAACGCGGACAGATCGTCAAAGTCGATTTCGCTGGCGATGTACGCATCTGCGAGCCCAAGATCGTGAAGGAACATCAGGCGAACCCACGCCCAGTTGTCCGCCACACGCATGTGAGCGCGGGGCGGGGCGCGACGCCGGTCGACAGCCGAGTCAGACTCGTGAGCTTCCTTCTTGTTGCTGGCGGAATAGTTCCATCCGTTCGAAACCGTGCCAAAAGTAAATAGCTGACCGCTCGGGGTCGTTACGTGAAGAGTGCCGAGCTGAATCCGAGCGAAGAGGTGAAAGACGGCTCGCTGGGCTGGCAGTGGCAAGGCATGGTTGGCGGAGAATCACAGGCGGAGAGAGATCAAGGACTTGCCAATGTTCTCGAAAATCCTGGTACCGGCTGAGTAGATGAACTCCGGGACGAGGCTGGCGAGGAGTCCGCGAGGCGGCGGGTTGGATGGGCACGGCTTCGGCTTCGAGGGAGACGACATCGCGGCGGGCTGGGTTCGGGGTCGGAGAGGGAAGCGCGTTTCTATGTGTGGGGAATAAGGGAGAGAGGAAGTGAGCATGCACTCGTCGGGAGAAGCTCGTTCGGCCTCGGTGTCATAGGGGTCCCCCACCAGCGCCGCATCCGCGCTCGGCGTTCCGAGGTGCCTTCGCGCCCGAACCCGGATTGAACGCTCCATCTAAGCTTTGTGGTTTCAATGTTACCTTAATGCAGCTACGGAGTGGGGCGGCGGAACAGTGCGGTAATGGGGTGAACCTCCAATGTAAACGAATAGGGTGGAGCGAGCCGCCGGGAGTCCGCGGCGCGCGGTTTGGCGGTAGCTGCACAGCGTCGCAGTCGCGGAAGGCTTCGGTTGGCATGTGATTGTTGCTGCTTATCCATCGATTGTGTATCGCAAACACGGCGTGCGTAAACGTCTCGGGCTGCTGTTCCGCGGGCCCGCGTGCGTCTCATCCTCTTGACGCGAAGCAAGGTCGGCTGAGAATGGGGAGGCTGATGGTGCGCGGTATAATGCTGGAACACTTCAATGAATATAGCGGAAATGATGAGACAGTGCTTTGCACCAAGTCCTTCCTCGCCCGTCACTCCTCAGATCGTCGAGAAGCCGCCGTACGAGAACTCCTCGACGTTCAGCGATCTGAAAAATCCCTGGCTTACGAGGGTCACCAAGTTCGAGTAGGTCATGTATTGAACGCCTACCAGCACACTCGAGGTTTGCGGGAGGGAGAGCGCGCTGCATGTAAGGAGTTCCTGCTGGGCTGACATCTGCAGATTCAGGAAATAAACGTCAGCCTCATACTCGGACCCACTCATCGAAGACAAGACCCACAAGTGCCGTACTCGCTGCCAAAGCGATCAATCCTCGTCCCGACCGGGAGCGACATGTTGCCACTGATTGGTCGGGCCTCCAGATCTCCCGAGAAACCCGCAATACCGGGATAGATCTGA
>ERZ1463038.150-NODE-150-length-20422-cov-14.422006_pt1 | contig 20422 bp, 41 predicted proteins | sample MGYA00564479_ERZ1463038 | MGnify/ENA primary metagenome ERZ1463038 (study PRJEB39244, sample SAMEA3635134) | Helicobacter pylori | study: EMG produced TPA metagenomics assembly of PRJEB11511 data set (Assembly of a 5300-year-old Helicobacter pylori...
CGAGATCTAACGGGTGACTGGAGTTCAGACGTGTGCTCTTCCGATCTCCCACCACGCCCGTCGAGCCGGCAGTCAAAGAAGTCGGGGTGACCTTGTTGATCGAGGCCATCAGCTGGCCGCCCAGAGCGCGCGAAGATGAGCCACGCACCGGCGCGGTGTTCACGGCGGACGTCTGCGCAACAGAAACGTTGGCCGTGCCGACTTCGACGGTGAAGTACTGAGCTGCAAGGAGCTGCAAGCCCGTGCTCGAGATGTACTCGTTCGGGCTGTGGCGGGAGTGGTCAGTGCGCGCGAGCAGATTGGTGGCGCCGACTCACTCGAATGCTCCGAAGCCGGTGCCGGAGATGCTCAGCTCGGCCGGGGGAGTGAAGTTTGTGGGCTGCTGGAGGCAGAGGGCGACGTAGCGGTGAGGGCCTGAGCCGGCGGGTGGCGCCGGAGGCGTGTAGTCCGTAATCGCGGCCGACGAGTTGAAGAGCAGGCCCGAAGTGGGGGTGTCGCGCACGAGGTCATTCTGAGGTACAGTGGGCGAGTCAGTGTGGGCAAAACTAAGGGCTGGAGAGTTGATCATGCCTGAAGGTAGTGCCGGTACAGCGACGACGAGTTCGTGGTGCCCGCGATGCTGGCGTCGACGATCAGGACGGTGTACTGCAGGGCTCGTCCCACTTCCACCAAATTGATCGAAAACTCTGGCTTTGCTTGAACGTCTCCGATGGCGATCGCCTGGCCGGTGGCGACGACTCCGACGCTCTGCGTGAAGTTGACGGCGAGCGTGCCGGACGGTTCGAAGGTCGGGAAGACTTGCTGTGGGGCAAGGGTCTGAGGAGTCAAAAAATCGGGTATTAGTGATACGTGAACGGACCGGGACCAGCAAGGCGCCTTTGAATTGCTCGGTGACGATGGCAACGTTGAGCGGCGAGGTCGTTTGCGCGAGCACGACGGCGGCGCGAACGGTGATGAGGGCCAAGGAGGATGCATATGTGACTCTTGAGACCATGGCTTTTTGAATCTTTGATTGTGGTTGTGTGAGCCAAAGCAAGACCCTTCACGTCAAATAGGATGGAGCGGGGCGACAAGCGTAGGCCGTCGCGCGACAAGGACGCGCGACAGGGACGCGCGCTTCCCTTGTCGACCGCAGATGCTCCGGACTTTAGTGGACTCTATTCAAGACCCAAGTGAATTGCTTTTTACAAATTCTTGGCGCTGATGCAGCGCCAAGGCCAGGAAAGCCATCTGCATCATGCACTGAACCGTCCGGAGCCGAGTCACACGCTGTAGACGTCAAGGAGGAGTCACAGCAGCACAGGGTCCATATTTCGCATCTATGAAGCTATATAGGCTCAACGGTACGTTGAGCGTTTTACTTCCATTCGCCGAACGCCGCCGTCATCTGGTGCCGCACGGGCGGGCGACGGCTGGAGGAACCGACAACTCCGACCATTGACGCGAGCTAGATGGTCACATCTTCATCCTCGATCTCTTCATCGTCGCTCGAGAACGCGCTCGAGAGCCCCATCTGCTCGAGGAGGTCGTCGAGGAGCACTGCTGCTCGAGTCGGCGAGGTGATAGATGTTGACGCCGGTGGCTGCAGGACGGGGCGATTTCGACCACATGGTGCCGTCGCTTCCCGACGTTGAGCTTGTGTGCGACTCGGGATCCAGTCCTTGGGCTCCTCGTCGGTCGAGTCCAGATCGGCCGCGACGCGCTCGAGGCGTCGACGATGCGCATTCTCGACGACGCGCGCGGGGTTCCCCCGCGGCGTGTTCGAGGCGACAGGTTTGCGAGAGGAACCCGTGCGGTGCTTTTGGAGTGTGCGTCGGGTGGGTGGGGGCGCGAGGGGCCGGAAGTGTCCGTCGACGAGCGACGACGCTTCAGACACGGGCCGGCTGACGGCAAAGGAGCGCGTTCGGCGGAGGACGGGTGGGAGGGACGACGATCGAGGGGGAGTCGTCGAAATCTGAGAGAGGGCTCGTGGGCTGGTTGCGGGGAGAAGGGTGGGGTCAGTGCTAGCGCGGGGGTGTCAGGGGCTGCGAAGCACTCGGGCTCACGGGAAAGAGGGCTGAACTACAGGCGCGACGGACACAATCGTGTGCGGACGCAGTTTGAGGGTCGAAATCGCTCGTCGGATCGAGTGGAGCACGCCGTTCTCGGCGGCGACGACGGCGCGCACGAGCGGGTTGCGCTTCGCGGACGACGACGACTCGGGGTGTTGACTGGCGGCGACTGCACCCAGAATCGCTGAGTCGGCGTGTTCGAGGTCGGACAGAAAAATTTTGGAGTGTGCGGTTCCTGCTGTGGATGTTGAGGAGACCGAAGACGTAGATGCGCGCGACGTGAGCGAGGCCATCGAGGATCCGCTGGAGGCGGAGCGACCGAGTCGATGCCTGACGGCGGGGTTCGAGATGCTGGGAGGCGAGTGAAGATTGTTGAAGGTAATTCGACTCGGGCTGCCGTTCCTTGACATGGCTGCTCTGTGTGGTGGGATGAGGAAGATGGGAGAGGTGGCGGAGGGGAAGCCGGACGCGCCGAGGAAACACCAAAGAGTCACACTGTGTCAACGCGAAGACATCACTCGGATATTCACTGGTCACATGACGAAACACGGACGTCTTCTGAAGGAGAGGAGACGCTCGCACGTCCACGAAGGCGTGCGGGACGGGCCCCTGGAGCGTCCGACTGGGTGAAACAGAGTGTCTTTAAGCGCTAGCTCCAATGAAGTGCGCCTATCTCACCCCTTTATTCACTGAGGGTACTCATTTCGATCGCATTCTGACGTTTGCCATGTCGCAATCGCATCTTACCCCGCAAGAGGACGAACGTTTTCGACCGGTGCGTTGGGTCGAAGCAGACGGAGACAGCTTCGGCATGACTCGCCCCGCGGAGTCAAATGCTGTCGCGAGGACTTTACCGAAAATTTCCTTCGCGGTTCGACGGTATAATGATGTGCTGCCGAGTAGCGAGGACGCGCCGTTCTTCGGCGAGAGGTTGACGACGGTCGCGACCCGCGGGCGGCGGACCGAGACTTACCACCCGGCACCCCTCCCGGATCTACTGTTTGCTGAGTTCATTGCGCAAGATATTCCTCTGCTGGTTACAACTTTCGGCAGGCCACGCGGAAGTCCCAAAACTGTGGCGACAGAGCAGCGTCGGCGGCTCAACGGCTCTTTCAACAAGGGTAAGAGTGGTCTTGAGCGTCATAAACTTCTTACATCTATTTCGCGACTCTACGGGCATTCACCACCGCCTCCGTGGCATCCCAGACCCGCTGCTGCAGTTCGACGTCGTCCGCGAACGGCGACAGGCTTTCGATTTTGCCGAAGGGTACCAAGCAAGCGCCTCGGTACTTCTCAGGCGTGAACAGAATTTTGGGAGAGGCGACGGCAAAGAGGGACGTATAGGCTCCCTGCGACGGCGTGAGCGTGATCAGGCGCACCAGCGGCGCCAGGACGCGGCTGAGGATGGGGGAGACAGAGCTGAAATCAAGGGCGGCGTCTGTCGGATGGAAGGATCAGAAGATAGAATGAATCATTTTTGACTTTACATTGGACGAACCCGTTCCCACGCCGCCAGGGCTCAGCGAGATGCAAGTGATCGAAGCGCCTCTGGCGTCCAGCCGGCGTTGAAGCTCCGAGATCTACAATATAGGCATGAGCACAGATCAAGGAGTGTTCGCATTCAGACCATATGGCTCACATGCAGATGGTTATAGAGCTTACTGAGCCCATACCGCGCCATCTTGGCACCCAGCGCGTCCCGCTTCGCATCGGTGGCGGCAAATGTCTCGTTGAACGAGTCCCTGAACGCAAAGGTGAAGTCGGAGGGCACGTATTGCTGAGCAAAGGATCCAACCTGCCTACAAAGTTAGCAGTGCTCAGAGGCAGCTGGTTATCTGGCGCACGTTGACAATGCGGACGTCCGCGCCATCGGTTTGCGACGTCTTGATGAGGAGCGGAAGGAGCGTGTCGGTGAACACAAACGTTCCAATGTGGCTGGATGTATGTATTGTTAAGGATGCGCGACACATTACTGCCGATGGGACCAGACATACTTGACTTGAGCGAGCATCTCGACGCCGTCCTCGGACAATGTGAACGGACCAGCGGTCGCCAGCCGGCCGGCGTTGTTGACCAGGCCGTGAAGCTCGTCCACCATAGAGATCACTCTCTCTGCGCCCAGTCGAGCGCTTTCAATGGAGCTGAAGTCCATTTGAAAGAAGCGCAGGCGGCCCGCAATCTGCGGGTGCTCGCCCTCCAGCTTGGCGATATGAGCGAGCGCCGACGCCTCGGTCCTCGACCCGACCAGAACTATGGCTCCGCGAAGCACTAGATGGAGTGCTGTGTGGGCGCCCAGCCCGGATCCCGTACCACCAGTCACGACGTACGTACGGCCGTCAAGCGACGACGTCTCGTGCGGCGGACAGAACCAGCGAGTTTGGGAGGGTACGAACGCCATAGTTGGATAGAAGGGTTGAAGCGCGGGGATCTGGGAAGAGGTGGTGGAGGTGAGGTGCAGGAAGAGCGTGCAGGGTTTGAAAGTGTGATGGAGGTCTGCGTCGGGCTTCGGATGAGATCGCCCGCCGGCCATCGGAAGTGGTCGAGACGAGTGCTGACAGCCAAGTCTCCGAGCCCAGCAACAGCAGAAAGCTTTTTGGCCAGGAGAAAACCGTGGTTGGAGCACTGCACCCCGAGTTGTCAGCACCTTGATATGGCTGGATCGAGAGGTTTCGGAGGAGGCGTGCGCCCAGCCGTACCGTGACCGCCGACGCCTGGCCCGAGATAACTTCACAACCAACAGCAGATCACAGAAAAGTATTACAAAACCTCACAAATACACACCCGTACTGGACCGGTTCACTCCGCCGCAAACTCGAATGTGATCCGCCTCGCCCCCAGCGCCGCCCCCATCAACCCGACATCGGCCTCTTCCCACGCCATGTCTTGCATCCGGAAGCTCGTGACATAGAGGTCGTTTTGGGGGTTACGAAGGGACAGAAGCACAACAGGAGTAACCCGGAATGCGGGGCGGTGATTCAGCGAGTCAATCTCGAGCCTCCTCAACGACGGGGGCAGGATATTAAAGACGTTTGGTGAGACTTCGGTGGCAGAAATCTTTAGGAACTCGAGCCTGAGGAAATGCGGTAGGATCGAGTCAAAGATCTGGGGCGACGATGGGTCGTAGTCGGCGTCGAGCTCAGCAACGATCGGGTTCGTGACCTGTGAAGATGGGATCCAGGAAGCGTAGAATCAGTGGCTGTACTCAAGACTCTAGTCGATACCGACGAAATACAATGAGGGTGAGAGGCCAAATTCAAAATAGTGCTTACAAAGGTGAGCGTGCGAAGGGTCCCCATCGACGTCGCGAGGGCGTCCGCAACGAATTTGGAGTCCGGGAACAGGTTCTCGAAGTACACAATGACGTTTTCGAGGGTAGGGCCCGACATTTTTAGGATATTGAGAACAACGGCGTCGCTCCCGGAGCTGAAGGAGCGAAAGTCGACCAGAGCGAGAGGTGGGAACGATGGGAGGGGGCAAGGAGTGGAGAGGACGAGGTGGTCCGGCTTGGCCCAGAAATCGACCTCCAGGCGAACAAGGGAGGGCGTGACAAGTTTCAGCAAGTCCGTTGACCTGTAGACCGATTCCGTATCTTGGTCGTTGTCGATTCGCGGAAGGCAAACGAGCGACGTCAACCGCTTCGACTGGATGGCGGAGAGGAGACGGTGGCGAACGGCGGGGTGAAGGGGACGAACTTGAAGACTTGTGATAAGGGGACAGGATTCGAGCACTTCGAGCAGCTTGTTTGACTCGGCTTCCGCGTCGTCCTCCTCGTCGTTAAGAAGTCCGATCACGAGCGAGCGCACCGACGCGGCACGCTCGGGGCGGTCTCGGATTGTCCGAAGGAAAAGCTCCGCCGCATCTTCTCCGATGATTGATATCGATCGGTAAAGTGCGAAGACGCCAGCGTCGAGCCAAGCTTTGGAGACGAGCGTGAAGTCCGCGGCCGACTCCATGCTGTCCCAGTGGACCAGGTCGCCGCCGTGGTCGAATGTGTCCGGGTCGTCGTTCCCATCTCGAGCGGCGAAGAAGACCGAGACGAGAAGGTGGAACGGCAAGCTCTCGGCCATTGCCGAGGTGGGAATCGTCGGTGGCGACGAGCGAAGGTGTAGCGGAGGGGTTGACTGCTCGGACCAGAAAGTATCACAATCAGAGGACTTGAATGAAGGAAAGCGCACACACCTTGCTATCAGTGGAAGCTGGTCTGAGGTGGGGCAAGCTGGAGTGGCGAGGGCCGCTGAGCGCTGAGGGCTGAGCCGCGATGCCGTGGCGGAAGTGGGCGGCGAGCACTGCATTGCCAGGGTAGTCAGTTGTTGAGCTTCGAGACGGCTTTCGACAGGTTCACACACCTCGTCCACGGCGGTGGCGACCGTCGACACTCTCAGGCGGACGCTCGTCGACTCTTCGGAGGACCTTCCCGGGCGTCTGGGTGTCCGAGAGGAGAGAGATGTGAGTGACTTGTGTAATCAATCACACGCTGTGAATGACGGTGGGAGTCAAAGAGGGAGTGCGCTGATGTCCGAGCTTGATCGCCCTGACCCCGGCCAGCTTTCAGCCTACAAAGTCTGTCTGGCAACGCTTTGCCATCCCGCGTCGCTCAATCTCCACTCGCCTTATTCTCCCGCTCAGCCGCCGGGCTCGCCGCCTCGCCGCGTCGTCGACACGCCGATCCTGGGTGCGAACAGCCTGAGGGCCCATCTTCGCAAGGCGTCGAGTTCGTCGTGAATGGGCCACGAGCAAAACAGGCGCAAACTCCCGCTGTGGCTGGATGTCAGCGGTCTCCACAAGGCAAGACGTGCGAGCACAGGCTCATATTGAATGGTTGAAGGCGTCGAGGGCGGGACCTGGGCGGAGCCCAATGGTGCGTGATGGCACTGCGAGGCCAGAGAGGTGCGGCGGAGAGTAAGCTGACACCCCAATCCTTCGCTGCAGGTATGGGCCTTGCGACGCTCTTCCTTGCATCAAAGGCTCTGCGCCAAAGTGTTCGCCTCGTCTCGCAACGTCAACCGCGAGGCGCGCCTCACTCGGCCCCAACACATGCTCCTCAAACCGAGGCACAGCGGTCCGGGATCTTTCCGCTCAGATGCGGCTTGGGGCGTTGGGCGGCCGAGCTGGCTCGATGGTTGCGAAGTGTGATCTGCACCCGCAAGGAGCGTCAGCGAGGTGCAGGGGAGGCGGCGGGGAGCTCACATCGCAGGCGTGCTTGTTGCCCGCAGGTACGGGTGGGATTGCTGGTGGGCGGGAGGCGTTCCTTGTGCCCGCGCCCAGTACACCCCTCCTTGCTCCTCGAGTCCTGGCCTGCTCGACGAGGCGTGATCAGTGGAATTTCGAACGAGGTTGTAAGCCCCATGGATGAACCCTGTTGATCAATACTCACATTGCAAGTCGAAACGGGAGATGACGGAAACCTCGGTGGCCGTGCGCACCGCGAGCTGACCGTCTCCGCAACTCGAATTGTCTGTGAGCCCAAGGTTCAGCTCTCTTGCGTTTGCCCGCATTCCCACTGCTCTCGCTCACCTTTCCCGCACCAGAATCTTCCTCGGCAAACCCCGAGTGACCTATCGCCCGGCTGCCAGGTCGTCGGCGGTTGGACCGGGTCGCCTTCGCAAATTCGCAGCCGACCAGAGCACGCGGAGTGCCTCGAAGCCGCACTACCCAGGTCAGGCTCTCCGATTCGAAGGTGCCGTCGGGTACCCCTACGAGCATCGGCGGTCCCGTCCCAGTTCAAGTCGTCGAGCTTTTGAACGAGTGCGGCGTAAGCTCGAGGGTCCACCGAGACGGACGAGTGGTGCTGACCAGTTTTAACACTCCCGCCTCTCTTTGCCGAACATGGAGAAACCATGCGGCCTCCTGGAGCACTAGGGAGGGAAGGTGCGTCAAGGCGAGGCCCGGAGGGTCGGAGAAGGAAGAGTCCTGCTGACCTAGAACATGTGCAGGTTTCGAGGGCTTGCACGTCCTTGCGAATCGACTGATAGAATTGCAGGCACAATGTTGCGAGACCTCATCTTCAACGAGTGCCGGGCGGTCAGTGAATAGAGGCAACAAAACGGCGCCAGGTGAGCTCACGAGTGCCTCGCCAACTTTCGGGGTACCGCAGAGGGAGGGCGACCGTTATGAAAGCAACTCGCACCGAAGGAGCTTCCCACGTTGACCGTCACCCCGCGTTCAACATCGTCGCAGGTCCGTTCTCGTCATCAAGAATTTAACGGGTCAGCTTCAGCTTGGCGGCGTCCTATGGATCATCCTCGCTCACCTGCGTGATCTCCAGGTCCGGAGAGAGTGACCAAGCCAGAGCTGCAAGACGAGGTTGGGCGATTTGGATTCGGTGGTAAGCTCTCGCACCCATGCAGTCACGCCACAGAACCACGATACTCACGAGGTTCATCCCCAGCAACCTCAGCTCCCTTCCTTTCAGCGTCTCAGTCCGCCGGGTCGTCGTGAGCAGCAGCGCCGACGCTCGATACGGGCCCCAAGAGCCTCCTGCGCGCTCCCTGCGAGCGAGGTTCGAGAGTCAGTCGATCTCCGCCTCCGCACACGCTCCTGCTCACCTTTCGCACTCTCGCAAGACTAGCTCGGCATTGCCCGGTGCGCCCCTCAAAGTGGCGTCAAGATGTTCGAGCCGCGCGGACAAAGAGGCACGGCTCGAGGGAGCCAGCAGCGGCTCTTCTCCCACCGAAAGCTCTTGCCAATCAACCATTGAGTGCTTCCACCATCTTCAAATCAATCGGTGGAACACCTTTAGGGCGCAGCTTGCCGACGAGGTGTCGCGTCAGCGACGACGGGCTGGTAGCGGGTGCACGTCATGAGTCCTCGTTGCTTCAGAGAAGGTCCCACAAGCTCGGCTCACCTTCTCACTGCCATGCCGTGCTCAATTCTGCCCCTTGAAGCTTGCAACTACGCTGGGCGGTGCTGGCGTCAGCTCGGAGGTCAGGCGACTGGGAGGACGACACACCCAAAAGTGAACCGCCAAGATTGACGGCCAAGGGCAGGGACGTGCGAGCCGCATTCGGTTTGAGGGGGAGCCAGACGCTGCCGGCAACCGCAGGAATGGCCCGGGAAGACGACTTTGAATGGCGAAGGTTAGCTCCGCACCTTTGCGCACTCGCCTGAGGACCGGGAGGCTCACCATTGTTTTCACCCAGCTCCGCCACTCGTAGCTGCTTCTGGCTGTACAGTCCCGTAGACCAGGCGGGGTAGATATCTGAGTCCCTCGTGAAACCGCGTCCGGCTGAGTCCGTCGAGCGATCTGAGAACGAAGCGTTAGTCAGACCGCCACTTTGCCTCGACCCTGGCGAGAGCTGCACCTTTAAGCATTCCGCTGAATCCCTTGTGGCCGAAGTGAGCGAGGAGAGCCTGGGGCCTCTCGAAGCGACGATCGACGAGGTGCACATCCTGTCGATCCGACCCAGCGCCTGCGCCACGAGCACCCCCAGCTACCCTCGAGCGCCTCGGCCGTACACACCCTCGACCCGCCTGTCGCCCAAATTCACCGGCGGCAGCTCCCGTCAACCCCGTTCCCACCGACGGCCAGCGTCGTCCAGCCTCAGGCTCGGAGCACCCCAGTCCCGTGAGTATGCTCTTCCTGCGTCTCCCTGGGCGTTTTTCGGTCGAGTGAGAGGGCGAGAAGCGGCGGAAACGGGTCCTTCCGCTGTCGGTGTCATGCTGCCGAGGCGCTCGAGATGGAGAGGTTATCGTCCGGCGAGCTCGGAACGACGTCGGTGCTCGAGTTTGTGACGCTGGCGGGGTTCATCCGAGCTCGGCTAGGTCCTGGTGGCATCGCGAGTGCAGTTGGCCAAGTGGTGGCGAGAAGCAGAGGCGTCTACAACGCTCGTGCTGATCGACTTCCTTCGCGACCGCAGGCGCACTCTTCCCCGTCTGCCCTCAAGGCATCGGCCACCGCGCCAACCCAGGCTTTCAGCCGCCACAAACCGTTCGACCGAGCCTCGAGCAGAAAGCGAGCGGCTTTAGCTGGTCCTATCTTGTCCTCTCCCCACGTCGCACACTCGCACAAGTTGACGTCAAGGGCCTCTCGCCACGCAGAGACGCCTCCCGTCCTCTCGCACCACCCCGTACTCTTCCGCAGGCGTTCTCGCTAGCTCGTACATCAAATCCCTTTTGCTCGTCGCCCCGTCGCACTTTTCCGACCCTCGCCACTCGCGCTTAGACCTTTGGGTACGGCCGCGCGTCCCCCCGCGCGGCTTCGCACGCGAACCTTGTCCGGTTGCTGACCACCGCGCCGTCCCTTTCCCAGCTCCCGCCGAGGTCGCGTCGTCCCAATGACCACTCCAGCCGCCGCCACCGTTCCTGCGCAAGCCCCAGTCGACCCCGCGACCGTCGCTCCGACCCAGCCAGCGCCCGCCGCGGCCGCTCCCATCCCTCCGCCAGCCCCGGTCGCCGAAGAAGACCGCTACGTTCAGGTTCTCCTCGGCTTTCGCTGCCTCGTGTGTGACAAGACCTGGGACAAGCGCGCTGGAATCCTGCTGCACCTTGTGAGTTTTCCCCGTGCTGCGTCTGGCGCAAGGCGTGTGAGTCCGGCGCTGAAGGTGCGCGACGCAGAGGATGGCGCACCCTCGTCCGGCTCCACGTCGCCGCAGAAACGGTAACCGTGCCGCTCAGTCTCAGGCGTAGCGATGAGCAGCCTGGGCATAGGCTTCGCAGGTTTCGGAGCCCGAAACGTGATCTCTCATTCTTTGACTGCTCCGCCGCCAGCAGCTGACTCGAGATGTTGTAGATGTACTCGTGGATGTCCCTGACTGGTATGAGTGGGATCGGACTGAGAATTTCCGGGCTGGGATCTGAAGAGCGTGTGAATTTGTGCGGGGTCGACCAGGCGGGTCGCCGCGATGCCATTATGTTGATGCAAAGTGTCTTTGGCAATTGTCAGTAGGTAATCCTGGACAAAAACAATGGGGACTTGAGGTGAATGCTGCTACTCTGAACGGTCGGGCGCGACTCTGCGTCGCACGAGTGCATGTCACTTGTCACAGCCGCCAGAAGGCAAGCTCACCCAGCAAGTCTCGGACAATCTGGTCTTTTACGAGCCAAGAGAGGGATTTCAAATATCAGCACTACCCTCTAAGCGTCCCAAACTCCAAACGCAGGCCCAAGCAGCTCGTTGCTCTGCCACAAGTCCCTGTCGCGCAACTTGGTCGCCATCTCGACGCCCGCGACCGGCAGCCGGACCTTCATCTGCCCTCCAGTGCCAGGAGCCGGAACCCAAGTCAAGTTGGGGTGAATGACCCCCTTTGCGTGGAAAACGGTCCCTTGGTCCCAGCTGCAAGAGAGATGACGGTCAGCCTTTGTGAGGCGGGCAGCAGGGAGAGACGTGCGTGATGTGCTCGTGGTAGCTGTAGCGAGGGGTGAGCCCTTCAAATCAACAGCTGATAATCTCAGGGTGAAGGGCTTACAGACGATCACCACGAACACAAACAACGGCCATTATGTATCAGAATCTCGAGCTTCTTCCCACTGGGCGGCACCCCAGCAGCGCTGTCGGAGGTTTGTGAGCACGAAGGTACAATGAAGGGGGATCGAATTCTTCTCACAGCTATTCCACCGTTGTGTCGTGCGTAAAGTGCGTGATGAGCTCCTTGCAGATCTGCGAAGCGAGTGACGGCGAGTCAGTCGAGGTTTGCTTCACGGAGCGCGAGGGAGAGCAAACTCGATCAACACCAATCGCCCTAGAAACGAGCTCGTTGACTGCGTCGGCGCAGTTGAAGAAGATGAAGTGCTGCTCGTAGAACTCGGACAGGGCCTTCCTTCCGATGCCGCCAGTGCTGTCAAGCACGAGACGAGCGTGTGGTCCTTGCTCTCCGCAAATAGTACGCACAGGGTCTCACTTTTTGAAATGTGATTCACGTAAGGCTCGACAACCACCGTCGGCAGGGAACGCGATGGTCAGCTGCAGGGAACGCGATGGTCAGCGAGGGTCAGCATGCGAACTCGCGGCTCCGCGGAGGGGAGGCTCACGCCCATCATCTTCGCGACGCTGCGATCCTCAAACTCGAACAATGTGTGCTCCTACAGAAGAGCCTATTCAGTGCCCCAAATCAAACCCAGGACGAAACAGTCCGCACCTCCCAGATCGCACCCATCAACCGCTCCGGGCGCCTTCAAGGATGCCAGCGAGCGCGAGTGCGAGACGGAGGCATGCGTGCCATGGTCCTCGTTCGGAAAAGTGGGGTGAGAAGAGTAAGGAGAGTCCGTCGTGCAGGTGAAGGACTGAGCGCCGGCTGGTGCGGGCTGCGACGAGGTCGGAAGGTGAAGGAGCGTCGGGATCGCGAACGCGATCACCGCTTTGATCGAGCGGTACTTTGGAACGAGCTCGACGAGCGATGTCGGCTCGTGAACTGCACAGGCCGATGGGGTCAGCGGCCAATCGCGGCGAGCGCAAGTCACCAGCTCACCAACGACTCCGATCCGCTGCTCCACGGACTCCTTGAGGCCTTTCATCGCTGCCAAGCCTCAGCGTCGCTCACGATCACCTGCAGGACGCAGTACCCTTCCTCAGGCTCTGCCCACTTGAGCAATGGACTCGGGTCCAGCGGAACTTTCCCTCCTTCCGCGGGCGTCGGTGATGCGGGTACGATGAGGACGCGGCCAGGTCCGGATTCACGACGTGAGAGCGGCGGCTGTAGGGTCAAGCTGGATCGCGGCGGCGGAAGGGAGCGCGACGCGGCGCTCGCTCTCGGCGTTTGGGTCGCAGCACGTCGCGTAGTTGAACATTGGGTGGATCGGTTGTTGTTTGGGATGAGCAGAGAGGCGCGCGGCCTTTTGAGACGGAAACGGACGGGCGCGGGCCACCCGGCCGAGAACGCGGGGAGGACGACAAGGTCGACGCGCGTGAAAGAGCGAAAGGTCCTCGATGTTGTACACGTTAAGTTCCTGCGCGGGAGGTGTGAGCACTTGGCTGGCTCAGAGGTCGTTCATAGGGAGCACTGACTCGATGCCGAGGACTTGGGGCGACTCACCCAGTTCGCTCGGGCTGGTACAGTAGAGCGGCGGGGAGCGCAAGGGAGCGATGATCGTGATCGTGTAGGAGAAAGAAAGAGGCCGTCGAAGTGGGAGCGGCCGTGGGAGAGAGAGACGAAGAGGCCACTGGCAGGCGCGTCTCGCCACACTAATCTTCTGTCTTGACTTTGTCGTTCGCCAACACTTCGTGCCCTTCTATTATCTGGGCCTCTGTGATTGAGTGAATGTAGTGCAAACAATACTGCCTCTCGCAGCATGCGAACAGCCGCCCCAGCCAGCGCCGGCGACCTCCATGCGGGGGTCGCCGCTCGGGGTTCACGGGGCCCCCGATTGCCCGCCTCGCGTTCCTTTGCTTCGGCCCCACTTCTCTCAACCTTCATCCTCGGCCAGTTCTGCAGCGATGGGAACGACCCTCCTCCGAGAGCTGCCCACGGCGGTGCAGCAGCTTGTCAAGACGGACGCAACTCTGCTTGCGGTACTGGCGACGCTGGCGATCGTCGCCCTCCTCGTCCACTTTCGCGACGGCCGAGCCATTGGAACCAAGGCGAGACCTGACCTCCACACGGTGCCGGGTAAGCACCGCTCGACTGTCTCTCGCTGGACTGGACTGACTCATTGTCGGCGGCAGGTGTGCCGCTTCTGGGAAATCTGCTCCACCTGATCGCACGTGGCGACCGCCACATGGAGATGTTTTCGGCCTTGCGGAGGGAGAAGCCCGACAACGGCAAAATCCTGTCCATCACGATTCCTGGCCAGCGCTTGATCGACATCACGAAGCCCAGCGCGCGTCGCATCGCTGGTGCTACGCAACCGCCGCTGATCGTGCCTCTTCCGCAGTGGATCGAGTATGTGCAGAAGACAAACTTTTCAAACTTTGAGAAGGGCCCCAAGTTTTTCGAAAACATGAGCGATGTGCTCGGAGAAGGTGCGTGGCTCGCTCAGATCCATCACCCGGCGGAAGGAGACTGACGGTCGCCCCTCCTTATGTACAACCAGGCATCTTTGTGGTAGATGGGGCACAGTCTGTCGTCTCATTTTGATAAAGCTGGGCTCTTGCTTATTTGTGCGCTTTCACAGATGGAACACCCAGCGAAAGGCGACCAGCAAGGTGGGGTTGGCATCACCTCGTCCCCGCACACCAAGCTCACACACCCACCACCACTCAGATCTTCAGCACCAATAACTTCCGTGGCTTCATCACCACTGCGATTGTGTCTGAGATCGACAAGCTCAAGATCATCATCGGCCGCTACGCTGATAGCGGCGAAGGTGCGCTGTCGCAGCGCTTCGAGCCCCACCTCCCGCTGACCCACCTCACTCTCAGAATTTGACTTGGCCGCCCTGTTCTTTCGCTTCACGTTAGAAAGCTTTGCCGTCATGGCCTTCGGGAGCAGTATTGGTGCTCTCTCGCTCGAGACGGACGAGCCGGTGCCCTTCGGTTCGTCCAACTTTGCAAGCTTGTGGAGCGAAGCACTTACTCCTTGCTTCGATGTGCAGCTTCTGCCTTTGATTATGCTCAAGGAGTCATGAATTGCCGGTTCACAAAGTTTGTGCTCAAAGCTTCCCTGCTGATGCATGCTGGCACTGACGCCACCACTTGCCAGCCCGCTCTGGAAAGTCACAGAGCTTTTCACGGGCGAGAAGACAAGGATGAAGGCCGCCTCCAAGGTCATGGATGACTTTGCTTTCAAGATCATATCTCAGCGCGAGAAAGAAGGTTTGGGCAATATCACGCGCGACGACAAGCAGGACTCGACAGACTTGCTCTCGCTGTACATGGCACTTCGCGACGAGAATGGGAAGCCGCTTTCAAAGCGGGCTCTTCGGTGGGTTGTTTCACAATCCAAGTATCAGCCCGTTCGGAGCTGACACCGTGGTTTCTCTCGCAGTGACTCTGGTGAGGTTGGCAACCTCCACTCCCGACCCCGTCACTGAGCGTACCCTGAATCAGTCATGAACCTCATCATCGCTGGAAGGGACACCACAGCCCAAGGTCTCGCTTGGACCTGGTTTCATTTGTTGACCAAGCCGGAACTCATCGCGCCCATGCGCGCCGAGATCGACAAAGTCGACAGGGTCGATTTCGACAGCTACAAGGAGCTCGTCGAGACGCAGGCTGTCTTCCACGAGGTAAATAACCGTGATCGCAAATGTATTTCTGACGCTGACCCGTAACTTGTGCAGGGGCTGCGACTCCACCCATCGGTTCCCAAGGTGAGCTACGTGAGACCAAGCTTCTGCCAGCTCGCCGACCTCAGCCCTTGCAGAACGCGTGGGGAGTGATTAAAGACGACCACATTCCTGACGGCGGCCCGAAGCTTCAGGCGGGAGATCGCGTTCACTGGTGTGATTGGGAGCTCGGGAGGTTCACCGATGTGTGGGGCGACGACGCAGCCCAGTTCAAGCCCACGCGCTGGATCGACGAGAAGAAAGAGCTGAAGAAGGAGAGCCAGTGGAAGGCTCACTTTTTTAACGGGGGTGCAAGGCTGTGTCTCGGTACGTTCTCCTGGCTGCCGCCACCGACTCCGCGGCACTAAACCGAGCTGCTTCGCAAGGCCAAACACTCGCCATCTACGAAGCAACCTCGGGTGCGGTTGAGCACACTTCCGCGATTCTGAATTTTACTCATCTCACGCTCCTCCAGTCATGGCCGCAATCATCCGTGACTTTGACCTGTGCCTGGCCCCATCCTACCTCGCTACAGTGGAGATGGTCGATTGCGAACAGACCCCCAGATATGCCAACTCGCTCACGCTTCCAATGGTGAGCCAAAGTGCTCAAACCTCTGTGGCTTGGTCCTGATACCTGTTGCCATCCTCAGCAAGCGCCTCTTCGGGTGACCGCCACTCGCCGCAAGGGCGGTAAGCCCGGCACCGCGTGATCCCATGTTATGTATCTACAGTAAAAGGGCTCATTTAGATACCCGCATGCGCGTAATGTCATATTTTTCCAGAGCTTCACTTCGACACGGCCAACGACTCTCTCGCTAGAACCTCCATGGTGACCCTCTCCCACTGTCCACCAACTTCTACCCTTTCCAGTGCCTCCATCACGTTCTCCTGCGAGTGGTCGAACGCGCCCTCTTGACCGGCCACCTTCACAAAGGCTGCGAAGCCGCCTCCCGGTCCGTTCGCCATGCCCTCATCTAGCTCCGCATCGGTGAGCCACTTCTTTTTGACGGGGTTTCCAGTGACTTGCTGCCAGGTTTCGGCGTACGAGCTCCAAGTCTCGCAAGACGAGTAGACTCGGAGGCCTCCATCCGTGGGGAGAAGCGCCGGCTCCTGGATCGAAAGCAGCGATCTCAGAAGTATTGGACCAAGGTCCCGAGTGGATGTAAACGCAAAGGGCGTGTTTCCGGGTGGTGCGAGCTCCCACACATTTGTGGTCGTGTCGATGCCTGCGACACCATTCGGAGCGTTAGCGGAGGCCAGGCGGGACTGGGTTGTATGACCCTTGCACTGACCGTTCCGTGCAGACATTCCTCCCTCGAGAAACATCCCCGTGTAGATGCACCACACCTTGAGGCCTAGGGCTTCCGCTTCTGCCTTGTGTTGGATCTTGAATTCAAAGCCGGCAGCAGGGAAGCTCCTCGTCGAAAGTGCCGGGTCCGTGCCGTACTCGCTAGGGAAGTAGTGCTTCACACCGCTCTTCGCAGCTGTTTATGTACAGTATCAGTCAGCCCGCGCCCTCTCCGTCCTCCGGTACACCTCCAACGCACCGGCCTCGATGAGCGACGCCCAGCGCTCGGCAACCTCGCCACGGGACTTGAGCGTACTAACGACAACATCGACCCCCTTCAGTGCCGTGGCGAGCGATTCCGGTGACGCCCAGTCAATGCGGTGGACGACGGCCGAGTTCGGCTTGGCAGCGAGCAGCGAAGCAAGCGCGGGGGCCGACGGATCGGTCGTGAGCAGGCGGAGGGAGATTCTAGAGGAGGCCAGGAGGGTGGGAATAACGGCAGTGCCCACAAGGCCGGTGAGTCCTGAGCAGTTCGAGCGTGACCAGGTCAGCTTGCGGAGAGGGGTGTGTGCACTTTCTGTCAACGCACCAACAAGGGCAACGACCGGGATCGAAGGAAGCGCCATCACGAAGTTGGAGAGGTGGACTGGTGAAGGATACAGAGAGGAGCAAGTTTGGAGGGACTTCGATCAAGCGGCTGGCCGGAACAGATCCTCCCGTGGTGGGGCCCCGCACTGATCCGGTAGCTCTCCCCCTCTGAGTTTGATTGCACCTCTCAACTCCCCAGCAATTATGGTAAATACTTCTCCTCACTCATACTTTACATAGCTTCCAGGAACCAGGTGGAACCTCAGCTCAGAGTGGGATCAGCGTGCTCGCTCGGAGTCGCGCCTTGCCGCTTTGCGCTTCGAGGCCTCGTCCTCGTCAAGTGTCTTTCGACTTGAGCAAAAAAAACTAGTAGCTGATCAAGGTGTTGTGATCTTTTCCCTTCGAGCGGCAAGCCCAGTTCACCCCAAGCGACGTCGCCACTCGCGCGAACGCGCCGGTGCACCGGCGGTGCCTCCGCGCTCCAGGCTCACTCGCTTCACCGGGGGGCCGACTCTCCTGATGCTACCACAAAGGGCACATTAGATGACACGGCTGATTAAAAGAATCATGTGGCCTCGTTACATATCCACAGAAAGTGTGGAAAGCCCATCAACTGTAAATCCCTGGCGTCGCCCGCCGAACCCCTCCAGCATTGAAAAACCCCGGAACAGCAACCTATGATATGATACGATATCCTTGTGGCCTAAATCTTGACCTCCTCGGAGGTGATGGCGTTGTCCTTGATACCGGCTTCACGGCGGAGCCTCGCGACCCTGCGCGTCTCACTCTCACTCTCCTTCGTGAGGTACCACGTGAGGCTCGAGATGAAGAAGGTGAGGCCAAGGAAGACGATGCAGACGATGAAGGGGATCTGGGGAAGATGTTTCGTTGTAAGCGACAGGCCAGATATGAGCCCCGGGACCGCCAGCTTACTTTGTAACGCGGCGCGTACTGCGACCGGAAGATTTGGGGCGCAAAGATACCGGCTAGCTGTCCAACCGAGTTTTGATAGGCAAAGCAGAAGCTGGCGTATGTCTGTAGACCACGAAGTCAGCCCCCGCAAATCACGACAATCATAGACCACTTACTGCCCCCTTGACCGACTGACTGCGCCACGGATAGATCATGGTCTGGAATGCCGCGTGCGGGAGCTGAGGAGAACGCAGAGTCAGTACTTTTGCGAGGATCGGATCGGATCGGAAGGAGACGTACTGTGGACAGGATGATGAGCGCCATCAAACCCCCCTTGTTCGTCGTTGAGATAAAGGTGAGGCCGAAGAAGAGACCGATCAAGATTACGAGAGATCCGAGCTGGTACAGAGGTCGAGGAATACGGTGGTAGCGGTCCACAAGGTACCCCATCGTGAGAGCAGTGATCACGTAGACCTGTCAAAAGCAGCCGAAGTCAGCACGGCACGATGGGTTACGATCGCGCCAGTGGAGCAGGCTCACAGCAGCAGGTGGGATGTTGAGGAGCTGGGATTTATCAACCGTTGTGAATCCGAAGCCACTGATGACTAAGAAGGGGAGAGTGAGCACTTCAAGCGTGGAGCTCAGAGCCGGTAGAGGCACTCACTGGTAGGCAGCCAGAAGTTGTACCCAAGCGTTCCAGTTTGCTCGAACAGCATCATTAAAGCAAAGCAGTGCGTGACTGGTGACTTGAGGGCATCCTTCATCGCGGGCCAGTCTGTATCGAGCTTGGCATCAGCAAAGGGAGGGCGTCGCCGCGGACGAGCGCTGCACGCACCGAACACTTTGTCGGTCGAGCGGGGGGCATTTGGAGGCAGACGATCGGTCATGAGCCTTCCTTCCTCCACCGTAAGGAAAGAGCGACGGGTTTGAGGACTGTCCGGGTAGTCCGGGTGAATGAAGAAAAGCGCTGCGGCCAACACAAACCCGAGCTGGTGCGGAACTTTCGTCAGGATCGACGCACGCGGAGTTCGAAATTGGGCTCACAAGCATAAGGATCACGAATGCCCACTGCCAGCCAGAAAGGCCCGCGTGGCCGTCGATGAAGGCCAGGCCGTACGAGAGGAGTGCACAAATGATGGACGAGAAGTTGCCGAGCATGGAGATGGACGCCATCCGGATCGCGACCTCGTCCGGACGATACCAAGACACAAGCTGGGTCAAGATTCCGGGCCAAAGTCCGGCCTCAAAACTATAGAAGACGTCGGGTGAGCCATTATTGCCACCTTGAACAGAACGGAATGACTTGCGCGCCGAGGAAAGCCCGAGCAGTCAGCAGTCCCGCCTTGTTCTTAGCAGCAGCTTGACATCCGCACGCAATGGACCCTGCGCGTCAAGTTTGAGTTTTCTGTAGCCGGGTACGAGGACCAGACGCACAAAGCAGGATGATGCGAACGAAGTGGAGCCGGGGGGTAGAGCGGCGCATGAGGAGGTTTGATGGTATCTCGAAGATCATGAATGGCACTGTGAAAACGGTAGCCAGCCAGGCCCAATCGTTTGAAGTCACTGCGAGAAGGAGGCGCCGATCAGATGAGGCGGAGGGACGGTGGCGAAAGCGAACGTACTGTTGAGCTGGACCAGTGCGTTCGTCGGCTTTCCCTTGTTCATAATCTTGATGTTGGACCTTCACAGATCTGGTGCATGAGTAGATGATATAGAGGGCAAGGAAGGCGCTCACACTATGTTGGAGTCCATGTTCTTGAGCAGGTAGGCGAATATGAGGAGGGGGAGCACTTCACGCGAACGTACTTAGCGCCAGAGCGATGAGTCGGACTATGAGATGGACTTACCATGCCAGTCGATCCTGCGAACGATCTTGCGCTGCTCCTCGTACGTGAATTCGCGGCGAATGTCGACGGGGACAAAGTACGGTCCCTTCTCGGCGACGTCGTCGTCGAGCGACTCAGTCTTGGTGTGAGTGACTTCGGTCATGCTGAAGTCAGATGGTGGGGATGGATAGGAGAAAGCGAGGAGACGAGCGGGGTGAGGAGCTTTATCGGCTGTTGACCGCAGCGGGCGTGTTTACCCGCACCCTTCTCGACAGATAACAGATCCGTCCGTAGCGGTGGGGTAGCCTGGGCCCACCTTGGCGGCCCAGAATCCGTAACGTCCGCCGTGAGCGCTGAGCGCGCAGATCCCCCGCGCCGGCGCCACGGGAGAGCTCCATCCGCAAATCAGAATGGCGGGCTGAGCCGGCCGCAACGGATAGCGACGTGACGCGGAGGTCGCGAGCAAGTCCAGCGGCACAGAGGGGATAAGAGCATCGCAAGCAGAGTTGGTCGCCGCAGATGCAGGTAGAACGGGAAGAGGGAACACCTGGAGCGGCGGATTCGTCGGCCGAGCCTCGAGCACGGGCCGGTGGCGAACGCTCCGCAGTCTTGAGATCG
>ERZ1463038.151-NODE-151-length-20417-cov-18.667174_pt1 | contig 20417 bp, 35 predicted proteins | sample MGYA00564479_ERZ1463038 | MGnify/ENA primary metagenome ERZ1463038 (study PRJEB39244, sample SAMEA3635134) | Helicobacter pylori | study: EMG produced TPA metagenomics assembly of PRJEB11511 data set (Assembly of a 5300-year-old Helicobacter pylori...
CACTGATCCCCCTGGAGAGGGGCCTCGGAATCCCCACAGCGCGCCCGACCGACGTCGCTCGCCGACGAGCCGATAGCGGCGAAGCGAGCCCCAGATCGCGCGCTGCCCAGCCGCACTAATCCGCTCCAGCCGGCCTTCTCGCATAAGCTTCCGAGGCCGAGTGACTGCACCCGCAAGAGGCCAAGTATCCGCACCGCTCCGGTCCGTCGGCCGCATCTCGCCGGCCTCCCGCCATCTCCGAGGACGTCGCCCCACTCGGGCTGCGAGGACGACGGATCGTGGGCGCAGCTGAGCTGGACGAGCCTGGAATGATGAAGAGCAACTGGAAGCGCGTGCTCGGGGACGGGCGACTGCGCGAGCTCACCGCCGCGGCACCCACCCCCGCCATCTCGTGACAGCGTTCAGCTCGCGCGACTTCCGACCCCAGTCTGCTGCTTCTCATCCCCCCACGTGTTCCCCAGCCGAGCCCCCCACAGCGTGAAACTCACCTGGCGCAAGAACGTCAACGGCTGCTGGTCGAGCTGTTGCGGGTTGCCAATGTTGCAGCTGACGACCGTGTCGAACGGGAGCGCGCTGCTGCCAGCCGCCAGCTCGTCCCGGAGCTCCTCGGCGCGGAGGGGGATCGCACCGCGCACGGCGTACTCGGCTGCGACGACGGCGGGGTTGATCGACTCGCGCGTGAGCACGCGGAACGAGGGCGAGCGGGCCGTCTGTGCGAGCGGGGGCTGGTCAGATCCTGCAAGTCGCTCTGGCACGCGGTCAAGACGGACCATGGTCGTCGTGGAGAAGGCGGGCGAAGGGCGGATGGAAACGAAAGTGGGAAGCCGGGCGGCAAAGGCGGGCCGAAGAGTCAAACGGGCGCGGGCGAGCGTCACGGGTCTCATCGGGCTCGAACGGCTTTTGGGGTGGCGGTACGACGGCGGTTGCTAACGGAAACGAGTGTAGATAGGTCGAGTCAAACGTGCAAAACGCTCGTCGCAGGCGACGCCCGACGAACCTCAGGGGCACTGATCTTCTTTTTCTTGCTGCCCGATCGATTGAATCGCGATTCGTTTGCGACGACACACGTTCCTCGATGCACTTTTGCGAGCAGGAGAGCCGACCTGGACGGCTGGTGGGCGCGTAGAAGAGCGTAGGACGAGCGCGACAGGGCCCACACAACGCCGGCCCTCCGCTCGACGTCTCGACAACGAGCTTTTCACCACGCGTCCTACCGAACCCAGCCCCACTCGACGTCTTCCCTCGACCGACTCCCGCAGCCACACCAGTCCATTCGCGCCATTCGGCACCTCGTCGCCCCTTGCGCGCGCGACGAAGGAACAGCTCCACACGGACCGTGGCAGCTGGGGACGCCGAGGCGTCGCTCCTCACGGCTGCTGGTGCCGATACCTGCAATATTACGCACTTCTTCAGAGTGCCCCCTGGCGGTAAAGTTGAGACGAGTTGCCGAGACCGCGCTGGGCTGGTGGCGAGCGCCAGAGGTGGGGGCGAGCGCGGCGACGGGCTGGGGAGCTCGAGGTTCGCTCCAGGTGAGTCGATCGAGCGACGGTCTCTACCACACTCTTGAGTTCTTATCGACCCTGCCCCTCCTTTCCCTCGCCCACTGTTTTCATCTGCGCCACACGCCCCTGGTCGACAGTCTCCCCACAACCCTTTTCTCCCTTCGCTCCCCAATCTCTTCCCACCGCTCGCCGTAACTCCAGTAGGGACCACCGTCGCCCATCGGCAAACTCACGACTGGCCGCAACTCCGTCCCCTGGACCGGCTCATCGTCGTCGTACCACACCGAGCTCCGCGTGCTCGTCGCGGTCCTGAACGCGGGCGTCGAAGCGACGGACAGCACGGACGGGTTGAACCAGGTCGTGCTGTCACTTGCGAACGACTGGGCACTGTCCGCTCGAGCGCGGAAAATGGAGGATGAGGACGGGCGGTGAGTGGGCGCGAGGATGCGCTTGAGCGAAGTCATCGCGGTGCTGAATGACGATTTGCGGGAGGTGATCGAGGACGAGTACGAAGGACGTGGGGGCTGCAGAGTGGGTGACGACGAGTGGCGCGCGCCGGGCGGCAGGGCAGGGTGCGAGAGAGCTGGTGAGCGCTTGGGCAGCGAAGTCGTTCGAGGCGGTTGGATCGCCGTTGGACGCGGTTCTTGGCTCGAGGTCCGAGGCGGGGACGATGCAAAAAGGGACGATGGTAGGTCCGGTAGCGAGCGATTCAGCCGCGCTTTCGGGACTGGCGCTGCGGCCCCCGCGAGTCAGCTTTCCTCCCCGTCACAAACCAGGCAGGAGGACCTACGAAGTGGCTGTCGGGGAGCCTGTTCGATCGCAAACACGTCGTCGGTGAACAAGTGCCGCGAGGCCTTCCTGCTGTCCTTCCTCGCCACCTTCGGATTCGGCAGAGGCCGCACGAGCACCACTTTGTTCGTTCCCCCCTCTCTCAGCAACACCAAATCCGCTTCCTTCGCGTTCGCCTTCCCCTTCAAATGCCGACTGCTCGGCGTCTTGCTGCTCGCTGACGGCGTCCGAACGATCTGGAGCGAGTGCCGCTTCGAGTCGCGGTAGGACGGATACGCGTTCGACGAGAGCTTCGAGGTCGGGAGAGCGGCGATGGAGGAGAGGTACTCTGGGGATTCGTAGATGCCGTTCAGCAGCGGGAAGAGCTGGCGGTGGAGGTGTGGGTTCGGTGGGTCTTCGGAGCGGTGCGAGAGTGACGAGGGCGCTGGTGAGCCTGCCGCGAAGAAGTGCGGTCCTTCAAGGAGGTCCGCTGATGCCATAAGATCAGTGGTGGTGTGGTGCGGAGAAGAGATGGCGGGACGAGTGACCGCGAGGCGAGAGGAGGCGAGGACCTCCGCGGAGTGGGATCGAGCGCGGGACAGTTGGGTGGGTGGGTGCTGGCCCGCTTCGTCGCCTTTGCGCCGGCGAGATGCGTGAGCTCGAAATGAGAGTGAGCTCGAAAGCGTTGATGGGAGCGACAGGAGATTCACTTGATGAGGCACAGCCTCGCCGCGCCTGCCCACTGCGGGCGCAGGCGGTGAGTGGGACGATCTGACCGTGACTGGAAAGTCTGTTGGCTTTCTGTTGTACGTACTTGGTCGAAACGCGTTTTACTGTTTGGTGAAATCGTACCGCAAAAGAGATGTGTATACATAGGGTCCTCGAGCGCCTTCGCGCCCGAGTCTCCGCGGCAGCCGCTGTGGCGTCACAAGACACACAGAGAGTCATCTCTTGCTCGTCGTCCATCTCTTCAAGATTCTCTCAAGTACTCTTGTACTCTCTTCCTCAGCTCCGTGTCCAGCCAGCGTCCACCTCTCCTCGCAAGGCGGTCCGCACTCCCGTGCATCAGCCAAAGCCGCCACCATCAGCCAGTTTCTATACATTATGATCTCCGGCACGCTTAGGGTCCCTTCCAACTACTGTAGGCCGTTAGAGACCACGGGTTACGACGGGAAGAAGATCACGGTCGCCGGCGACTGCAACAGCCCGTTCTGTTCTACCTCGACCGCTTATCGCAAGACGAACAGCGAGAAGGTCAAGGAGGCGGAGGAGAAGGCGAGTGGACATTTTTGGTTCGCATCAAGTCCTTGGACTGATTGGGGAAGGGCTTAGGCGCGCAAGCAGGGCTTCAGTGTAGGGACCGGCTCGGCGAAGAAGTGATGCGGTGCGGGAGATGGACAGGGAGATGGTCGGCAGGACGTGGTCGATCACACGAAGATGTGTAATGAGCTAGGATTTGTCTTTGATACGACTTTTGACTCCTCCTAGAGTGAGCAATATCAAGGAGCGCGCAGTGTGTCGCGGGCGTAAACGAGCACCGCGCCGACGCCTACGCCGACGCCCAACTGCCACACACACACAAGCTCAGGTAGCGAATGGCCACCAGTGTAATCCAGTCAAGTATTTTGGCTGATCTGTCGCTTCCACCTTCAGCAGACTGCACAAGTCTGCCCGATTTGCGATGCCGCGACAAAGCCACGCGCCAAATTCCTTCTCCGTCGTCGCCTTTCCCTCGCGATAGCCGGCTGCCCGAAGGTGCTCCGACCTTGAAATAGCCCCTAAGATACTCTCCCTGAGAGCAGTTCCGACGGAAGGGCCTGGCCAGGGGCGGGGCCTTGCTCGTCTTCTTCCGCCTCGACGCGCACGACGCGGACTCGGTCCGCAGCGGCCGTCCCTGGAGACGACCGAAATTTTCTGAAGGAAGGGTTGCTTTTTTACTCTTATATCAGTATGTAGCTACAGATGCGCGTGACTCGGCCATGGGGACTGTCGCAATTGCCAAGACTCGATCACCCGTGCGTCTGACAAACACCGACGCCAGTGGCCGCCGCACTTTGATATCAGTATTGATATCAGTATTGATATCAGTAAAAGTGCGGTCATATCAGCCGAGACTTTCAAAAGCGCTCATGCTCGTTCAATCTCTCTCTTGCCCACACCAGCCCCGCTCCTTCCAATCTCAAACCCAAACTCAAGCGTACCAATGTCCGAGAATCAATCCTCCGACAGCACTCAGCCGTCTTCTCAAGGTAATGGAAACTGTCGAGAACTTTCAACACCGTGGTTTTACACTGTGCGACGCAGGCGAGCAGACGTCCGGTACGACGTGGGCCGGCACCAGCGCGTCAGACTGGCAGGAGAAGATGAGTAGGCACATCGATCTCTTGAACATTTTGCTCAAATGCGAGTGGAATTTATAACATCGCTGTCGAAAGTGTCGTCGGGCGGAAGCGGCGGTAGCTCGGCGGGCGACGACCTCTGGAACCAGGACCAAGACCCCGTGAGTTGGAGCCCGAATCACGTCACGCTGTCGCTGATATTGGCTCCAGAAGACCTAGTTCCCCTTGGTGGCAGAACGGGAGTGTGGCAAAGGGTTGCCTGGTCGTGATGTGAAGTGGCTGTTCTTTCGATATCATTTCCTGCCAGCTTGTTTGCAACATCTTTTCAGCTCCAAGGCAGTGTTGCTAGCATCAAGCGTGAGTCTTTCGAAGTTCTGCACAATGCTTGTCTGCGAACACTCGGGTATAGAAGCCTTTTGCCTGGCCAATCGACGTTACTTCTCCACCTCATTGGCCACAACCTCGTTCTCTCAGCTACCCGAAGGTCAAAAGGATCTCGGAGTGCAATGGTGCTATTTCGAGACCAGAGTGAGACGTCGGGCGCACGGCGTCCTCCGCGACCGAGCTTGCGCGCGACTGGGTGCGAGCAGTCGCGCGATCTCGCCGCGGCGCACTTCTACCTGCGTGCGAGGTTCGTATGCGATATGAAACCACATTTGACCGAATTTGTAGAGCACCTTTCCTTTCCTCCTCCACCACTCCCTCACTTTTGCGTGCCCAAACTCAAAAGCACACCCCCTGAGTATCTACACGGTCGCAATGGGACTCATCCGGGACGCACTCAAGAGCGGCATGGGCCAGTCGCAGAACTCGTATGGAAGCCAGCAGCAGCAGTGGGGCTCCCAGCAGCCGGTCCAGTATCGGCCCCAGGGTCGCGACTTCGAGTCGAGCAACCAGCGCGGCGATCGTTACTCGTCCCCATCTTGCGACTATGGGGGTCAGTATCAGCGGGACCCCTACGCTAGCTCAGAATGTAAGCCTGGACAATCTGATAGACCGTACTGTCAGGCTCAATACTAACTTCTTGGCCCCGCGCTCGCCTCAGGCTACCTTGCGCCGCCGGTTCCAACCCGCCACCCATCTCGAGCTCCGTATGGCTCTTACGAATCCGCTCCTACCTACTCTCGTGATGCGCCTTTCTACGATCAACAGCAAAGTGCTCGTGCGTCCCATCAACGACATCCCGGAACTCCGGGCTCGCTGACCCCTGCCACTCCCCAGCATACGGTACCCAACCCAACCTAATGCCCTCGCGGCAGTATTCACAATATCCACTTCAACCGCCTCGTCTTCCCACCTCAATGGCGCCCGGCCCGCTCCAGCGCCCCTTCGCACTCCCGCAGACGGGCGCCGGCTCGTCCGCGCCGTTCATGCGCGGCTTCAGCGACGACCTTTCCCGAGCGGGTGTTTCTCAGCGCGCATTCATCCAATTCGTCGACGCGCTCAACCTCACCCTCGTGCCGAACCCGGAAATGCAGCTAGCCGGCACTGCCGCAGGGCTCGCGGGGTGGTTCGTGTGCGTTCAGTTACTTTCGACCGCGAGTTGGACCACACTGATAATATGGTTTTGTTTCAGACCTGGCCTTGCTGCCGGGATCGCGTTGACGGCGGTTCAGATCGGTACTGGCATCGGCGGCACTGTGGTCACCAAGGGGGCCACAAAGACCTGCCTTACGAGCGCAAATCAGAATATCTTCGCACCGTGTGGGCTGGAGCTACAGTGTGTCTTGATCATCAACCCTTCACCGAGAAAGCAGATGCTGACCCACTCGCTCCAGACTTAAGACGTCGCAACAACTCAACGACCTTCTCGGCATCTACAACACCCCTCCCTCCTTCTCTCCCGACCCGTCCTCCCGCATTCAAATGTATGAATCGTACATTGCTCCCCTTTCGGTCGTCCTGCCGCCAGCTCAGGGTGGTGGTCGCAGCGATCCACTCGCCAGCCTCGGCGCGAGCCTCTCGAACCGGAAGCAAGGAAAGCAGGAGCGCAAGGCGGCGGAGGACGCGGCGAAGGGGAAAATGAAGAAGTCGCAGAAGATTGAGACGGGTTTGCTTTGGATGGTCGTCGTCAACTCTGACCAGGGCGGAGTCGCACTGGCGGGTGGCGACTATGCGGGAGGGCGGCGGGCGTCGACCGTCTACGGATCGAGGGACGAATTTGAGCAGGACGCATACTAAGACCGGAAGTACTGACATCAGTGCAAACTTGACAATGTGCATAGCGTCAATCCATTTCGAGGCCTCCCGATCACGCCCACGGAACGGGTGTGGCGTCGCATCGCGCTTCTCAACCTCTGAAATGACATTGGCGCTTGAAGTCTGGACACATACATGTATGATAGCTCGAAGCTGACGGGAAATGGATCCTAGCTGTTGTGGGGTCGAAGCGACAGTGTGACAGCGGAGAAGAAACCCCTTACTCGCACGACGGACGCACCACACGCTCGACGTCGCTCGATCTCGGCCCGTCCCGTCCTTCCGATTGGACGAACGTGCGCTCGCCATCACTACTGCGCCAGCTCGAATCCGACCCTTTCGACACACACGATAACGATCTATTCGAGACCTCTCCTTCTGCACACGACACCGCCGCCTGGAGCACTCGTTGCGCCACCTCTCCGGGCCGAGCCGCCATGTCGTCTCTCCTCGCCACTTCGCCCTCGTCCAAGTCGCTCGCCCGGCCGGCATCGGCGCCACCGCCCGAGCCAGCGATCGAACTCACACCGGAGGAGCTGGCCGTCGACGCCGCGGGTGACTCGGAGAGTGGTGCGTCGGCGTTCTTCGGTGTTTCGAGTGGCGGCGCGTATTGACAAAGGCGATCTGCACACGCGCAGGCAAGTTCCGGCAGCTGTTTGGCATCCTCAAGAAGTGTCTCAATGTCGCAAACCTGAACGAGGTTCGAATCAGCCTGCCGGCGAACCTGCTCGAGCCCATCGGTACGACCCGCGCACGTTCGACCGCTCGTTCCCTTAGCTGATTAGGAGGGAATGTGGCTTAGGGAACCTCGAGTTGTGGCAGTACTGCGAGCGACCGGACTTCTTCGCCGCGATGGGAGAATCGGACGATGAGCTGGAGCGCATGCTGAGCGTCTTGCGGTGGTTGTGTGAGTCGCGGACGCGAGCGCGCCGGGTCGCGACCGTCGCCAGGACCCGCTGACCTCTGAACCTCGTGACCTTGCCTCCAGTCACGAAGGATCTCAAGTTTGTCAAGCACAAGGTGGGCTCGCGTCCTCGCTCGCTGCTGTGGCCGCTAACCTGCGTCCCGTCTTCTAGATCGCGAAGCCGTACAACTCGATTCTGTGCGACCTTAGGGCCTTTTCTCAAAACTACAAAGCCAATGCTCATGCTGCTCTCTCCATAGCGGCGAGCACTTTCACGCGCACTGGAACGTCGAGCCCGTCTCGCTCCACCCTACCCACGGCGCGCCAGAACCCAACGTCTTCCTCGACACGACCCCCTCCCCGGAGGTTCTGGCCAATGCCGGGCGATCAGCCGCCAAGCCGAAACTGCCCGTCGCCGCGTCGACGGCTTCGCTTCCCGACACCAAGTCGCTCGTCTCGTCCTCGGCGGCTTCGTCCTCGGGCGTCTCCGCGGCGACGTCGCTCGAGACGCAGGCGACTTCCGTCATGCTCGGGGAGGAGGGCAGCACGCGCACGGTCTTCCTTAACGAGCAGACCAGCCACCACCCGCCGATCTCATTCTTTCACCTCGAGGCGCGGGGGCCCAAGGGCACAGTCAGGGCGACAGGCGCGGACCAGGTCGGCGCCAAGGTGAGCTCTTCCGTATTCTTGGCGCATCGACGCACACAAACTGACTTTGGGATGTCAAGTTCACGGGCACAAGTACGTTTGAGCGTCGTCGGAGCATCTCGACGTTCGCTGACCACCGCGTGTCGCAGCCGTCAAGGTCTTCCCGGGCGAGCACAACAAGGGCATTTTCGTCACGCTGCCAGATCGTGGGGGTGAGGAGTACCAGGTGCGTGCACGTTTTGTTCAGTGTCTTCGAACCCTCGCTCACTCCTGCGAACACAGATCACGCACCCCACGGCAAACGTCGCCGGCCTTCTCCGCGGCTCGCCCTACGCCACGATCTGCGAGTACAGCTACATCACCTGCCGATCAGGAGCCAAGCGGTTGCGCTGTATCCTGGCCTACACCGAGGAGGTGCGTTCCCTCCTCGCTTCCACCCTCTGATGCGCGAACCTGGACTTGACGCTCCCGCGTGCATCAGAGCTGGCTCATGAAGTCCAAGTTCCTCTGCGAAGGCGTCATCTACGAGTACGAGGAAGGGCACGAGAACGATTGCACCAAGATCAAGCACGTGCCCGCGGCGAGCATCGTCGCCACGCTCGAAGGGTGCTGGCGGGGCGAGGTGCGCTGGAAGCGAGCAGGGGAGAAGGTCAGTTTCCTCGCATCGCTTTCGGGAGATCAGACGCTGATTCTGACAATGGGTCCAGGTTTCGTCGGTCCTCATCGACATGGTCCCGCTCTCCGTCGTGCCGAAGACGGTCGCACCCCTTGAGGAGCAGCACGAGCTCGAGACGCGCAGGGTGTGGAGCAGTGTCACCACCGCGCTCCTCGCCAAGGACTGGAATGCGGCTTCAAGGGCGAAGCAGACGCTCGAGCAGGCGCAGCGGGTCAAGGCCGAGGACCGCAAAAAGTCGGGCTTGCCGTGAGTTCTTCTCCTGCTCGCTGCATGCCTCGAACGCGTCAAGAAGCTCAGAGAATATTTGTGGATAGTTATTCGCCAGCGTACTTCCTGCCGGAGGGAGAAGATTGGGACGGCAGGCCGCAGCTTACGGAGGAGGGCTTGAAGATGGTCGAGAAGGAGTTCAAGGCGCGGTACGACGGCTCGTCCGGACCCTGAGACCTTGGTACATCTCTTCTGACCAAGTTGCCCGTTCGAGCTGAGCTGATGCTCGCCCCGCTCAGCTGCCTTGTTGCTCGAGGGCGCGCCACCATACTATCTAATTTCCGGCGACAATCTCCCCAGCTAGCAAAAGTAACTAATTTGTACACCTAGTGTTTTCTTATCCACCACGAGGGCTCAAGTCTCGCGAGTGGCGAGTGGCGGTCTCGCCTTCTCACCGCTGTTACTGCTTCATCGACCCTCGTCGCTCTCCAGCACAAACCGGAAAGGCACTCCACCGCAAGAGAGGTACCTCTCCGGGTAATGTCGACCTTCTCTTGTGGGAGGGGACGGTAGCGCTTTCCACCCTGCCGGTAGAAGCGCGGTGTTGCCAGGCTGCAGGCAGGCCTGCGGGAGCGCATCTGGCTTGCGGAGCTCCACTACGACGGTCTCTGCCATGTCACGAAACGTCAGCGCGACCGTTTCGTGGAGATCCGAGCGACGACTGACGTGACTGCCCATCTCCGCTCTCCAAGCTGATGAACGGCTCCCGCGACGTCGGACACAGTGCGTCCAGCGCCCTCCGGAGGTCTCCACCGGGTCCACACCGCAAGGCAAGTGTCTGAGATGGATCCGGCGAGAAGGCCCCCGCATTCAAAGACGGCGAAGGCGATGAAGTGGGTGAGGACGAGCCCGAGCCGCGACGACGGGCGCCGGGCAAGGCGTCGGACACGACCGCTTCTGCCCAGAAGTGCAGGAGCCCGGTCCAGAGTTCCGAGTGAGGATCCATGGCGAGGTGGCTCGAGGAGTGGGAAGGAGAGAGGGGCGTCGACGTTCGGTGCGGGGATCGTTCGGGTCCGGACTGGCCAGCCGCGAGAACTGGCACGAAGACTGGCTGCGCGCTGAGGGGTGCTTGCAGGTCTTCGAGGCCACGGACAATATTTTCAGTTGAGCTCAAAAACTTGGCTAGTATTGGGCCACTTACCTAATTCGTCCGTGCGAGGTGATGTAGCCCCGGCGGCGGACCCGCGTCTGTGTGGGGTCTTCGCAAGCAGCGAGTACGGTCAAGGAGACAGCCCGTCACCTGTCAGGTCATATTGAGGCTTGCGCAAAAAACAGTTATGAGGGGATGAAAATGATCTGATATTTAAAACGCCTCAGGTACCTCGCGAGACCCATACACTAATGCACATCCGTGACGCCTCGCTAGTAGTCGTAAACAAAGTAGGGGTTGGCTACGAGTAGAGAAGTCAGGCGCTAGCTTTAGTAGACACACCAGAATTGACTCACCGATATCTGTCGCGTCGGTCTCGCCCTCGAGACTGCACAGCCGGATGCGCTCCTCGGGGGAAATGCCAGCGGCGTCCAACGCCTTGGATCTCGAAGCGTTCTTCCGCACGAAGTAAATGCGCCAGGCTGCGACGAGGGCAAACTCGAGCCCAAACATGACGGCCAGGATGATGGTGGAGTTGCGGTAGACCGGCGCCCATTTGGACTGAAAAGCTTGTGCGCCGACAGCGTTGCCAAAGCAATCTGAAAGCATGAGGGTGAGCATGGGTATCTATTCGACGCGGTGACGCAGCCTACAAGCGATGAAAATGACGATCGCCGTCACAGACTCCTTGGTGCGGCCAGCGACGTTCGTCGTGAGCATGGACCACACGAGCGAGCCGCAGATCTGGCCGATGATCGTAATAAAGTAGGCGCCCCACTTGCCCCAAAGATTACTCTTTGTCGTGGGGACAAGGGAGAGCACCAGCATGCCGACGAACGCCGGGACGATGGAGATCATGATGAAGTAGACTGGGGTTTGGGGTGGTCAGCGCGTGGCAACAACGAGCCAGTCACAGGGGGACTGACATCGCATGCGACGGAACTTGCTGAGCACAAATCCGGCAACAATAAACCACGCAACGCCAAGGGCATTTTGAGGTTTGAGGGAGAGTGCCTTGGAGAAGCGTGTCGAGTGGGGTGAAGCCCAGACTGACGTATATCAGGTTTCCGAACGTATTGACTCCACCGGTCGGGATTGAGTTGGACACGGTAACGAAAAAGAAAAAGTAGGTCCTGCAGCGGTGACAGAATGAGTGGGGACGCTCGGAAGGCGAAATCGAATGCGAGCGGAGCGTACTGGGGATCCTTAAACGCATCTCCGACCTGACTCCACTTCCATTCGCTGCATTTGAAAAGCCTCATCAGCCAGTCCGGGCCAGCGATTCGGGGACTCTTGAACTTACGACCGCTTTTGGGCGTCAGATCCGGTGCCATTATGCGCTACCCTTGCAGCTTGAATCTTCTTCTCCTCCGCAGACTGAAGAAAATCTAAGTTTAGCCTACTATGTCTTGATGGAACGTGACAAACAGCGAACCAGCCAGCGAACTTCGCGAGGCGTCCCGAGCAGGAAGAAGCACAGGATCGAGATCACGACTGTGAGGGCACCTGCGTAGAAGGAATAGGGTCTCAGCAAACTTATACAAGCACTGGGCGGGGAATTACACGACACGTACCTAAGAAAAGTGACATGCCCTTCCACGCTGCGAGTCCTCCTGGATCCTTCTGCCCAGCGCGGCCGATACCGTAGTTGATGAGAGCGACGATGATGCTGGCAGGCTCTCAGTAAAAGAAATAGGGCCTTCTGTGAGAGTACAACTCACGCAAAACCATAGTTCGCCGTCCTAGAGGAGGCAGTCAGTCAGAGGTGCGGATGGGTGATTAAAGTGGTAGCTGGTGCGCACCCCCAGATCAGTGTTCGGAAAGCGTGCTCTTCCTTGCGGTACGAGAGACCAGTACTGGCAGGGAAAATTAATCAGCCTGGTACGGAAGCAGTGCTGCCCAGGACGCACATAATGAGAAGTCCCGGGCTGACAACGGACTCGGCGAAGCCTTGCAAAGCTCGGAGCACCATAAGGTCCGTCCAGTTTTTGGCCGCAGCAGTGCAGAAGACAATGATGGACCAGAAGAACATGCAGATGCTCAAGGTCTTGCCGACACTGACGCGCTGCATCACATAGTTCCCGGGCTGTGGACAGGTGGCTAAGGGCCACACATGGGTTCATCTAGCGCATTTGACCTACAAATTCGCCGACAAGATACTGTTTAATTGCAAATTACGACATTCAGCGATCCGTTTCACCCTCCGGCCAGGGAGCAAGCAGGGCTCCGACTCACAGCGATGAAGAAGATCGTGGTGAGCCAGGCGTACTGGTTGCCGACAAGGTGTGTGTCGGCACGGATACCGAAGGTCGCTTGAGTCGCAAGCCCAGTCTTGTCGACCTGGGTGTAAGGAGAGGTGTTAGCTCGCGTCTTCGAGGGACGGCGTGACTGCACGCCCGCGCTGCGAGCGACGCGCACCTTCTCCCAGCTTACCTGCTGAATCCCAAAGACTATCCACATGAGCGGCATTAGATATCGATCTTGCTTCTTTCGTACACGCTCGTAGTCGGCCTCAGAATAGACTTCGACGCTGCGAGGTGTAACAAGCCAAAGGCGTCAGCCGGGCGGGGCTGGGGCAGCGGTCATCCTCGCAGGTGATTGAGCTTCTGGGCCCTCACTGAAGCTTGCGCTCGGGAACATTGGGGAGTGTCAAGCGGGGCGGCGGACTCACGCGTTCACAGTGGCGACTGCCTGCGCCTTGACCACATCCGAGTCGACATCGTCCGACGGCAGGTGGTGGGCAGCGAGTTCTGAGTCTTTCTCGGACATGCTTGAAGGGTGATAAGCCAGCGGAGAGCGGGCGCCCCAGGGAAAGCTTTGTCCCGGGTGACTCGGCCGTTGATCTGCGCGGGGAAGCGAGCGCGGGAGGGCTCCTTCCGGCGGATAGGGCGGCGCCAATCTCACACGATCGCGATAACACTGAAACTTGTCAGTAGTAGACGGCCGTCCGCTGCGCTGGACATTTGCCAACCTACAGCCTGAACAAAGTCTGAACCGCCTGAATCGACGAGGCCCGCGGAGTTGTGAAGTTGCCTGCGGGCCGGCAGTCAGCCGAGACCAGTCACGCGCACTAGTCGGAGCACGTTATGCTAGGTAAAGAGAGAGGCAGACTACCACAGACTGCGAACGGAGGACGTGAAAGCAAAGAAAGAGTGGATAGGGGTTAAGGATCACGGATCATCTGACTCTGGTCACGGCGCTAACGCTCGCCCCGCACAACCAGCATGGCGAGCAGGGCTGGGTCGTCCAGCATGACCCCCTCGAATCGCTCGTCCGAGCCCAAGTGGGAGATGATCCTGCGCACGCGACTGAACGGCGTGGTGCTCTGGAACCAGGAGCGGAACGCGCTCCGACTCGCCGCCGCCGAGGACCGGTACTCGGACGACTCGGGCGACGACGACGGGCTCGAGGTCATCTCGTCGACCGAGCCAGACCCGGAAACGCCCACCCCGACGGCCTCCGTGTGCCCGCTATGCCTCCAGCAGCTGCCGGGATCGGGAGGGGCGCGGCGCGGGGCCGAGGGTGGGAACAGGCCACCGAGGTCGAACGCGAGGCGCCTACCCAGCAGGCACGACACAAGCTACTTCTCGCTCCTCTCTGAGGCCAACTCGAGGACCCAGTCGCCGCGGACGACCGCCAGGTCCGACGACTCGGTCGGCACAGAAACGCAGGCGCCACTCGCTGCCTCGAGCCTCAACTCGGGGTACTACAGGTGCGATACTGGACCACAGAGAAGAGGGAAGGTGCTGACTGCGTGCTGCAGTCGATTCTTTGTGGAGTTGGACAAGCTTGGCAAGGGGGGGAGCGGGACAGTGCACCTCGTTCGGCACGTTCTGAATGGGGAGAACCTGGGTCTATACGCCTGCAAGAGGAGTGAGCTATCGCCTAGCTACGTACTGTAGTGCAAAGCTGACTCGCCTTTCGAGCAGTCGCCATAGGAGACTCGTCCTCTCGGTGCGAACGCCGTCGACGTCTGGCAGGGTCGGACGGCTGACCGCCCACGCAGACTGCCCCAGCTGCTTCGTGAAGTGCACCTTCTCGAGGCTCTCCAGCACCCGAACCTCGTCCAGTACCATCATGTCTGGGTCGAAGAGTGCCGCCTCTCCCTGTACGGGCCTCCGGTGCCGACGCTCCACCTGCTCATGGCCTATGCGAACGGTGGGGACCTGTGCGTATCAACCCTGAAGGAGCAGAGTCTCGCAAACTCATTTGCTTGTTGCCGGAAAGTGGCTCGTTCATTGCTCGGCGAAGCGGTGGTGGGACCGACAGCACTCCCGAAGAGCGCCGACGTCGACACCGCCTACGCAACCTCTCGAGCGTCCACCTCCTGCGCGTCGACGAGATCATCTCAATTTTTGAAGACGTGTGCGAAGGACTTGCTTTCCTGCACAGCCGAAACATCCTTCACCTGGACATCAAGGTGCGCCCTGCGTGTGGATCGTTCCCCCGGAAAGCTGACGTGGTCGAACGCAGGCGGAAAACATCTTGCTTCACTGGGAGGAGGATGCGCTTTTGTGAGCCACTTATCATCGCAACGCGCTTCTTCGATGCTCACTCAGGTTCAGGCCTTGCGCCAAAATCTCGGACTTGGGCTCGTCGGACACCACCAAGGAGTCGTCGCGAAGAACAAGAAGTACGCGGACGCTCTCCAGCTTCCCCGTGCCTCTCTTAAACATTTTCCCTTATAGCTGGAGGATCGGGAACCCTGGACTGGACTCCGCCGGAGGCCTGGGACCGCGACCCGACTCAGCGACTGCGGACTCCTGACCGGTCGACTGACCTGTGGTCCCTCGGTGCGTGCTTTAACGCACAGAGTCACCTACGCTTGTCTGATTCCAGACACGCCAGGCTTGATTTTGTACCTTCTTTCCTTCTTCACCCTGCCGTACCACAACGCGGACGATGACGACCTGCTGGAGAAGGAAATCCGAGCCTACCCCGGGTGCGCCTCGTCACAGCTGTTCATGGATTCTCCCTGACCGTGTATCGATGCAGATTCTTCATCCCCGACGCCTTGGCTCTCGACCACGGCACTCGCCACGACCTTCCGCCTAGCCTCCTCAGAATCATCTCGCGCCTCGTCAATCGCGCGCCGTCGCAGCGGCCCTCCTGCGTCGAGACCCTCGTGATGCTGCAACACGTTCGCGAGCAGTCTTATGTAAGCCTCTGTCTTTGCAACGTTCTTCAACCACCACTCACGTTGAGCTTGTCGGCGCCACAGTCGAACGACACGCTCCCGCCAGACGCCTCCGCGCTCGTCAAGCAACGGAGCCGCTCTCCTGGTCGCACTGTGCCCGTTCCGCTACCTCCAGCGGAGCTTCTGGTTACTCCGGTGCGCTTTACGCCCTTATTTCGATCAGCGACAGACTTTGACTCGGCGACTCAGCTCCTTCCCGAAATTGTCGCCTCGCTCGCACCCATCAAGACGGAACGGCAAGCGGGGGTGATTCAAAGAAGACGATCTTTTCCTCAAAATCACATTTTCAAGACGGCGCTTGCCGCTGGTACGATCCTCAAGGTACGTTCCCCTCGCTGCATCGCTTCCACCCAGTACTGATGCGAGCTCCACCAGGCCATCTCAATTCAACGCCTCTGTCGAACTTCCCCCCTCTCAACTTTTGCCCTCTACGCCGTTCTCATCCCTACCTTCGTCGACGCGGCGACTTTGGACCCGCGGGTCTCACTCGCGCTTTGGGTGCTACACCTCGCCGTCCTGGCGGGCTGGGGTGGGGTCCGGGAGGGGCTGTGCACGATGCCACTGGTGAATTTCGAGTCTCTTTGAGCCATTCTCATCACTGTGTTTCGGCGAGAAACGGTCTAATGGTTGCGTGGAACGAGACCTCGAGAAGAACCGACGCTACAAGTACAGACAGCCAACGGGGAACCGGCCCAGGAACAGGATCAGAATTACCACCCCCACACTCAAACGATTCTCAGCGTCTACGCGGCAGCTAATCAATATCTGAACCGGGCAACAAGGCTGGGCACTCACAAGCTCGTTCGCCTGCCCGAACGAGGAGATGAAGTGCGGAAGGCTCCTGTGGTGCGAGGGTCTGAGTTCGAGGATTCGTGCCACGTCTATTTACCAAGATGTTACCCAGTGAACACGAGAATTCCAAAATTGTCGGCCGGGGTGGTCGTAGGCATGCTGCCGTCCTGCGCAGGCCCCTCGGCTTGTCAGCCCCCAAGGCTGAGAAAGTGGCACAAAGCACCTACGGAGTTGACATATCGAGTGTTAATAGTTCCATCGAGTGATACTCGGAAGACGGTGCTCTCGACTGCCTGATCCCGGTTCGTGAGGGTGTTGTACTCGCTCGAGATGTCGAGCTGAGGTGTTGCACCCGCGACCGCTGATTTTTGACCGTGTGTCAGCAGTGGGAAATACCTGGCGGACGCGAATTACATACTTCCATCAGAGGGTGTAGTCTGTACATCGGTGAGACCTTGTCAGGACGGGTCACAGGCACAGCTCATGGGAGGTGCGCACAAACAGGTAACTGAGGGATGACCAGGACTTGCGAGTCAGTAATTGCCGCTCGGGAATATTGAGAAATCTGTTTCTGACTTTGGGCTGTCCAGTCCGATGTCGTTCGAGTCCGTCACGGGCCCAACGATCAAACCGAGGTAGGGGTGGGTGGTGACAGTGTTCTGCGATCAATGTCAGCTACGAAGAAGGGAGCTAACGAAGAACCATAGAGACATACGAGAAGCTTGATCACAGTGGGCACGTCGGGTCCACAAGCCGGAGCGCTGACTTCCAACAAAGTGGCGGCTTCCGCGTCGAGATTCTTCTCTAAGGTGAACCTTGGGAAATGGGCATCAGCGGCAGCGCCACGAGTGGAGTGGCTGAAGGAGTCTCACTCTCCGAAAAGGTTGAGGGTACTTTTTACGTAGCCGTAAAGTGACCCGTCGGAGCTGAACACCGCCAACGTTCTGTATGGGCCCGTCAGCTTTCAAGCGTTCGCGAAGCTGTTGGCAGTCCGCACCCTGAGATCGGCACACACGATGCCCCCTGGCGCCGTGCAAGCGAGACTACAGAAAAATTGAAAAGCTCAGCTCGGGATCTTGAAGATACTGGGCTGCAAGCTACCTGGAGTGCCGCGGCGAGCGGGCAGCTGCCGGCCTTCTCGCTTCTCGAAGCCAGCCGGCATTGCAGGAGGGAGTCCGCGAGCAAATCTGTCGGCGCTGAGGGAGTTGAAGTCAGCTTCTGTGGGATTTGGGGTTCAGCGAACAGCGTACTTGGTAAGCTTGACCTCCGCGACTTCAAGATGCGCCCGGGCCCGGAGTCGAGCCTCAACGATTGCGGGGGCTCCAGGAGGACCATTGATGTCCTGCAGGCCCTTGGTTGGGGTGGGTTTTGCTGAAGCCGCGATCGCGAAGATCGCAGTGAGGCAGAGTGAAAGAGCAAAGCGCATCGCTACGAGTGTCGGCCTACGGCGGGCGAGTAGGCTGCGAAAGGTGGAGAGGTGAAGAGTACAACGACGGGACGCGAGTCCAGATAAAGATCGCAGGATCGCTGTTTGTTTACATCTGTAAGTCTCAGATTCAATCCTGCCCGGACTCGACTTGTGCCAGCCGCTCGGCAAACGCGCCTGAGGTCACGGGCGTCAGCGTCTGGGCGAGGCATCGCGAACGCGACTGGTCTCACCATGCGAGCAAGTGGGTACTGTAGTCGAAAACACTGTGTTTATTGATAAAGCCCGAGTCCTGTCGATCAATGCGGTCCAGCGAGTGATAGGATCTGCTGTCGGTACTCGAGATGGTTCGTTCGCACGTTCGCCGCCCGAAAGCCTTCGCGCAACGTCAAGCTCACGTCGGCTGCAGCAATTGCCACAGGTGCACTTTGATTAAAGATTATTATGGAGTGGAGACGCCCAGAGAGAGCCTCTTGAGGTGCTAGAGTCTCCGAAGCTGCGTTGGCTACTCGCGCCCGCGACACAGAGACCGGATTTTCAACCTACTTATACGAACTTGCCAAAGTAGAGCTCGGCACAAGCTCTTAGTTGCTGTCTCCACCATAGGCGAACGAAAAGGGCGCCCGGCGAAAGGCGGAAGGGATCTCCCGGCGGCCGAGACTGCGAGTCCTCAATCTCGAGCGGGATTGACTGTTAGCTCCTGCGTCTTTCTGCGATAAGCTTTCTTGCTCCACCACTCGACTCCTACCGACTTTCCACATGGCCCATCCTCCGCCCACGGTCTCCGGCAGCACTGCCGCGGCGGGAGAAGCTGGGTCGTCGTCAGCAGTGCTGAAGGCGCCGCGCTCCCGAGTTTGGCGAGCGTGCGAGACCTGCCGAGGACGGAAGATCAAGTGCAACGGAAAGGTGGGTGCAGCGCCCGTTCAAGCGGTCTGGTCCAGCTGACAGATTGCGTGCGGGCGGCGTCGGTCGCCAGGATCCTTGTTCGTTTTGCCAGACCAACGGGAAGACCTGCACTTGTGAGCTCTCGGGAAGAATCTTGAGCGGGAAAGCAAAAGAGCTGACGATGGTCGTCGTTTCGCAGTTGTCGAGGCGGCGGATCCTGCGTCCGGCTCGCGACAGTAAGCGCCGAGCTCTCGAGGGCCCGTATGTACGTTTCCGGGCTGAAAGGTGGGTGCTTAGACAGATATCATACTTGGACCATCGTCTCGGTAACCTCGAAGCCGGGGTCGGCGTCCGCCTCGACCAGGTGGAGTCGGCGCTGCGAGAGCTGATGCCCATGTACTCCGCTTACAAGAGCTGGGCGGCCTCGAACCCCGACACGAGCAAAGCAGACTTTTCCTTCTCTACCATCCCGTACGCTCCTCCATTGATTCAATATTCCCCACCTGCTCACGCCCGTACGACCAGCTTCGAGTCCTCCGCCACCGGCCCCGGATTCACTCCCCTCATTCCCTCCGTCACCGTTCCAAGCACCTCAAGCGCTCTGAACCCCACGCCGTCTCTTTCGTATCGTCCCTCGGCCGAGCTTCGAACGATGCTGGGCGAAGGCTCGCGCGGCCGCCTCAGCGGCAATTTGTCCGCATCATCGAGTCCAGCGCAGGAGGAGGGCACCGAGCCCAGAAGCTGGAGCGATCGATTCTCGCACCACAGTGCTGATTCTCTGGGGAACCTTCGGTAGGCTTAGTCTTCAAAAAGCTTTCGTCAAGGTCCCTGACTGGCGGTGGCGCCTGCCGCGCAGATATATCGGTGGCGCATCATCGTTTGTCCTCGTCGAGGCTCTGAAATCTCTCAGGCCCAACACCGACGATAACGGCCACCCTTCTCCCGCTGGCACAGCGGCCGTGAACATTGAGCTCCCGTTCTTCACTCCCGGGCTTCACTTCCGCCATCTCGCGGCATTGTGCGTCACAAGCTCACAGTTTGGGAACGTATGGAAGTACTTAACACGTAAAAATCCTCAGGCCACGTCCGGAAGCGGTCAAGTACCCTCCTCCCTACGTCGCGGATTCGCTTGTGAGCCCGGCTGACTTGCAGTCTCCTTGCGAACTCATTCTCACCCTTAATTAAAAAAGGTCCACACCTACTTCACTCGGATTCATCATACATTCCCAATCTTCCACCAACAGTCATTCATCCGACGCTACATGGAGACGATGAGACTACTCGCCGCGGGAACGCCCTCGACGGATCACGCCTTTCTCTCGAGCCTCTTTGCAGTCTTTGCGGCTGCAGCTTCTCTGGCCGCTCCAGGAGACACGGTGACCAGCGGGAACTTCCTCTGGGCTGGCCCGACCGAGTTCAGAGGGTTGGAATACCACGAGCAGGCGCAGCTGCTCCACATGTACGGCGCGCGAGCCGGCTCGATCGAACAGTGAGTCCAAAAGCTCTCTCGCAGCTCGGGAATAAAGCCTGACACTTTTTTCAGTGTCCAATGCCTCGCCCTGCTCTCCATGTGTCACGCAGGGTGGAACACCCTCGCCAGGAGCTGGATCTTGGCCGGTCAGGCTGTCCGCGTCGCTCAAGATCTGGGCCTGCATGTGAGCGCTCACCAAGTCGTAGGCAGAGATCGGAAGAGCACACGTCTGAACTCCAGTCACCCGTTAGAT
>ERZ1463038.152-NODE-152-length-20375-cov-13.206988_pt1 | contig 20375 bp, 22 predicted proteins | sample MGYA00564479_ERZ1463038 | MGnify/ENA primary metagenome ERZ1463038 (study PRJEB39244, sample SAMEA3635134) | Helicobacter pylori | study: EMG produced TPA metagenomics assembly of PRJEB11511 data set (Assembly of a 5300-year-old Helicobacter pylori...
AGGACACTCTTTCCCTACACGACGCTCTTCCGATCTCAAGAAAAGCAAATGGTCAGCGTAAAGACGGACCTTAAAGTCCGCTTCAACGAGTCTGTACCTCCACTGTTATCATTTAGATCCGACTCAGTCTTGCAAATGACCAATGGGTGCGTTGTACTCACTACCAACGAACACCGCTGTGGGTAACATCGATCGTCAGTCGTGGGCACTTCCAATTGCACAGTGCAGGGAGTGCAGGGAGTGCAGGGAGCTCACAGGAAGTTGATCGAAGTGATAATCAGCATGAGTACGACTATCCAAACACTGGCGTTGATTTCCTCTCCACGTGGCCTGCCGCCGATGCCAGCACTTAGTATGACAGCTTGACAGCGGCAAGCACCGCTCACCAGAACTTGATGATGATCACGGCCGCCGAGACTGGGGCAGGCTTAGGAGTCAATCAGTACTTTCGGTCGGCAGTGTGATCTGCTTTCTACTCATGAGCGGCCATTCACTGCACCACGGACGCGAGTCCAACGCACCGCATACGAGTACCAATAGTTCGTGGAGGACCAGCGTATGTCAGATTTTATCTGGAATTGAGTCAAAAGGACTCATCATCCGAGAGCAAAACCTATGGCAGGATCGACGAAGCGACCGGCGTCTATTCGAGGTGGCTTGAGCAACAGCGGAGACGCAGAAGTCCATAAAACCTCACAATGGGTAAAGCTTCCACTAACGGGGTACACGGTGGTCTACGCAGCGATCGTAGGGTCCAATTGTCAGTAAACGTAGACTTGAAACTTGAGCTTGACGAACCATCTCCCCAAGAGCGATCATCATCGAGTAACTGAACACTTATTAGCCTGAGACGGCGCAGATGAAACTGTCTTGCACATACACGACAAGTCCCATTATGGAGTCTTGGGAATGTCAGATCAGACGCTGCTTCCGAGCCACGGTGAACTCGCTCACAGCCGAGGAGGACGCCGAGGGGGCCGCCGGTCGCTGTCCCCGAGTCAACTTCCACCTGAGTCTATTTTTGAGTAGAGCTTACAATAGGCTCCTCCGACACCAAGGAATAATCCTATGGAAACGTATTGAGAACCCGCAGCTGCCTTTCTTCAAGCTGCAAGCGCCCACCTGTTCCGATTGCTGTCGTCCGCGGAGCGCCGTCAGTAGACGGATGATGGAGAGAAGCCAGTGACACTAACCGCCACCGATCGCGATCCTGTCCAAAGAGTTTTATATCAGCTCTCAGTTCCTTCCGCCTCGTTGGACTCCGGTCACATTTGCAGGTGTCGCGCCTATTGCATGGGCACGCGGCGAGATGATAAGGGTCAGTGAGGCAGCAGGCGTTTAGCTGTGGGCCGAACCTTCAAGTTTCGGTGGACAGTTCCATCTGGGCTGTCGGTGATTCCCTTGATAAGAACATGCGATCGCCCCTTCTCCACTTTTAGACGGCGGGGAGTCAGCGGGGCTCTCGCGGAGAGGGCTAGCGGGGGACCTACCGTCCTGCTTCTCGTTGATAGGTGCCGGTTGTGTATAAGGCTCCATGATTCTAGTCGGAGGAAAGCAAGGGTGCAATCGGGAGGAAGAAGAAGGCGGCAGCGCGAAAGACGGGCTTGTCGCCGCGAGGTTCGCAAGCGAGACGCGCGGTCCGCGCGCGAGTTCCTCGGTCGAACAGCGCCTCGGGGCCAGTGCCACCCGTCCATTCAAGACCTTATCTCAGAGCAATCTGAAGAGTGCTACTAAGCCTCAAATTGTGGTTGTGGAGGGGTTATATCGACGGGCGGACGCCTTGTCCGGGTCGGGATTCGGAGGACGCGAACGCGTCCTTGAAATAGGAGCTTCGGACGAACCACGTCCTACGGTGGTGTGGACAGCTTGTTTGTGTGTATTGAAATTACCGAGCGAGTAGTCGAAACGCGGGGGACACCAACAGGATGTTGGCTTCGACGCGCCGCACTCGCGGTGCGGAGCTCGCCAGCCTGAATAAAGTCTTTGATGCGGCTGAACATCTGAAGCTCCATGTTCGTATGATCGCATAGGTGTTCAGCATGCTTTGTGTTCAGTATGATTCACAGCATTTCGTTCCGCTGGCCGCGTCGGTTCAAGCGAAACGTCGGATGTACCGGACTTTTACTCCTTCTTGACCTCCGCGTGCTCGTTCGTGAAGGGGAAAGAACTAGCAGATCCTCCTCGTTGCTCGTGGGCCTTGTTCACGATGGACTCGTTGCCGAACGTCACCTACAGGAGAAAACGGATCAGTACCGCCGCCCTTTCCTCCTGACGCATGTGGGCAGACGTACAGCCCAAGCGCCCCAGATGCACAGAAGTCCACTGACACCGGTTACGAGCCACATTCCAAGCTCGTAGCTGAACCAGGACAGCGCGGTGAAGAAGGCCGTGGCCACAAGGACTGTCGGGGTTCGGAACGGGGCGTCGGGCGTCGGCGAAGTCGGCGAGGAGATGGAAGAGGTTAAGGGAATGGCTCCGGTCTGTAGTTTGTACACATCGTCAGTCACGGAAAAAGTGGTGGACTCGGACTCCAGCTGACGCACCTGGACGACGAGGATCGCGGCGAGAGCGAGGCACGAGATGCCAGTCATGCCGGCGAGGCTCCGCTCGAGCACATTGAGCTGGCGAATAACCTCTGCCTGTCCGACTCCGTCTGGGTCACCAGTCTCGGTCAAAAGTGCCCCGAAGATGAGTGACAGCACGCGGGGGAAGAGTAGGAGCGGCGTCGCGAGGATGGTGAGCCTGGGCGGGACGTTACTCGTAAGCGCTCCTGCCTACCCTTGACGTCAGAGAGACTCACCATGCTGCAGCGGCAAAGGAGAAGTTCTGGTGGGCGCCCGTTTGGATGGACCCGCGTTGATCGCGCTCGACGATCTCGCTGATGCGCTCGTCCGGGTCCGTCACGATCGGGTTGGTGTGGTCTGGGGTGAGCGACATGGTTGTCCAGTAGAGGGGTCGAGGTGAAGGAAGAGTGGTGTGCGAGAAGCGAAGCCGAAAGTGGAGCTCGAGCGCCGTGACTGAGTGACGCTGACGTCCGCGAGCGAGATCATCAGGGTGACGTCGTGAGCGCATACACGCAGGATTCGAGGCCGTAGGACGCGTTTAGGAACTATTAACTCATCAGCCTTGTAGGTTTGGCAGCCTTAGGTTCGGCAGGCTGCTCAAGGCACAATTAGCTTAAACGTAGCGAGAAGTTGTCGGCGGTAGCCAAGCGGGCCTAATTTTGCTGGAAGCTGCCAGTGTCGCGACCAGACCGATGTACAGCAGCGCACTTTGCACGTGTACGCAAGCATGTGTAGATTACCTGCGCTACATGCCCCACCAGTTTCCTGGGAGCGCCAGCCGTTCATTGCGTCCTATCCGGAGGACGAAGCCAGCCGTGGCCGCGCTTTCGATCAGTGCCGCCGTCGATGGACCAGACCTGAAGCTGTAAGGGCATCGGACGATGAGGAGGGAAAGTCCTGGGAGGTACTTTGCCTTCCATTCCAGGACGTCTTCGGATCGCTCGTCGCCGAGCGCGGACACTTCGAGGACCTGGATCGCTGGGAGGGCGGCGAGTTCGGGTGGGGAGGGCCAGATGTCGAGCGAGAGGTGGGTGATATTGGTCGAGCGGAGGGTGGAGAACGTGAGAGCGCGAGAATCCTTGTCGTGTCTGCCGTTTTCGCCAAACGGGTTCGACAGGCGGAGATGTTGGAGCTCGGGGAGCGTGGGGATGAGGTTCAAGAGTTGGTGGAAGTGGTCCGACGAGGTCGAGAGCACCTCGACCCCGCATAGCCTGGAGAGATCTGTCTCGAGGGACTGAAACTGGAAGTCGGATCTGTGGCCGATGCGAAGGTACAGCGGGTGGCTGAGCGGGCGAGGGCCAGGCCGCGTCAAGGGTGGTGTCCGGGTGCTCAAGGCAAGGGTCTGGAGCGAGTCGAGATGCGGAATGATGGGGAGGGGTCCGTCGTCGGGTTCGTCGTCCTCGGCGTCCCAGTGCTTCCCGTGGTCGATCGCGACGGTCGTGAGGCGCGACAGCACAGGACGCAGGGCGACGAGCGCGGCGTCGTCCAAATCTTGCGGCATGTTGCGCATACTGAGACGCGACAGATTCTGCGAAATGCAAGCAGTCAGATCCTGCGTCTGGGCGCCGAGTGCGGGAGCTGGCTTGCCGGCATCCGACCGACGAGTTGCCAGAATTCCCGCGAGCCGGCCAAGCGGCCTTCTGGCGTCCACCAGATGGAGTCTCCCGAAGCGCGGGCAGCTGATCTGCCCTGCTGGTTCAGGTAGGACACCTTTCGATCGCCCGTGGGAAAGAGGCGTCGCGCCTCTGCGACCGCCGCGCGCCCTGCCTTCGACTCCCTCCAGCTGAGCAGCCAGAAGTTCTCTTCCGGATACTCCACGAGGACATACCGCACGAGGTCGAGGTAAGACGGGTTGGCATCGAAGGTGCGGCGGAGCCTGTAACTCGTCTCGCGGACGAAGACGAGGTGCAGCTCGCCGTACAGCACACGACGTGCGGCCTCGCTCCACTGCTTTGACACGAGCGCGGCGCTGAGCAGACTTTCCCGGCCGTGTGGGTGCCGGGTGAGCTCTCGCGCTGCGTGCGCGGGCGGAGAGAGCTCGAGCAGCACCAGTTCGACGATCTCGGTGGGTAGCCGGGCGCGCTCTGGCGACTTTGGCGGTGCGAGCTGTGGAAGCGTGTTAGTTCGGTGTAACAAAACAGCCTGCGAAGGTGGAACGCACAGCGATCGCCGCAATCCCGTCGCTGAGGCCATACCACGACGCCATCGGGAGAAAGAAGGCGGGCTGGCGAGCTTGATCGCGTAACTTTCAAGACCGTTCAAGCGATTCAGGTGGTTGAGATGAGAAAGACCGCCGTGCGCGTGAAGCTGATACCTATGGCGGAAGCCAACCCAGGCGGCATCGGCTCGCGCGACTTGAGCATCGACCACATCGTGCTCACATCAGCCACAAACTTCCCAACTTCTTCACCTTGAGCACTCATCAGATGTGCGGTCGATTCGCCCTCGGCACCGACGCGTACGAGCTCGAGCAGCTCCTCGGAAGTCAGCTTCGGCGGCAGCAGCGGGCGCTGACCGAGGATGCAACACCCGCCGCCGACGACGAGGAGAACGCTGGAGACGATTCCCTGCAGCAGGACAACCAGCAGGCTGGCTCGCGAGACTCTGCGGGTCCAGTGGCGTCGGGGTCGGGGTCGAGCTCGGGAACGGGCGCCGCCAGAGGCAGTCAGGCCTCGGTCGGAGTGCACTGGGACCCAGCGTCGAAGGAGGCTTATAGAGCTCGGTACAACGTGCGTCGAGCGATGCGTCCAGGGGATCGGGAGAGCTGATGGGCCCCACACTGCACAGGTAGCGCCTCAGAGTCGCGCAGCGGTCGTTACGATTCCCAAGACGTCCTCGAACGACTCTGAACCGTCAATCGAGCTCATGGTGCGCGGCTTGAGCCTTCAGACGACGGCGGCAAAGCTGACCCGGCTCGACAGCGATGGGGTCTGATTCCCTCGTGGACGAAGCGAGCGCCTGAGAAGCCGCTCAACACGATCAACTGCCGTGCGGACACTCTCTTCTCCGGCTCGGGCATGTGGTCAGGCATTCGGAACACGAAGCGCTGCATCGTCGTCGCGCAGGGGTGCGTCGCCACGTCGGCGGTTCTGCAAAGTACGTCTGACACCGAAGCGCAGGTTCTACGAATGGCTAAACAAGGGAAAGGAGAAGATTCCACACTTCACGAAGCTCCCCGATGGTCAGCTCATGGTCTTTGCGGGCCTGTGGGACTCGGTGACGTGAGTCGGGGCTTCGCACCACGGCGGCATCAAACTCATGCTTGGCGCAGGTATCAAAACACGAAAGAGGAGATCAAGACGTTCACGGTCGTCACGACTGATAACAACAAGCAGCTGTCCTTCGTGTGTCTCCCTTTCGCGCTTCTGGAAGCTGCTGGCACTGACGGTCGCGCAGCTCCACGATCGCATGCCGGCTATCCTGACTTCACCGGACGAGATTGCTCTTTGGCTCTCGAGCGAACCATGGTCTCCCGCTCTGCAGGCGCTCATCCGGCCGTACGAGGGACCTCTCGAGGTGTACAAAGTGCCGCAGGAAGTTGGCAAGGTTCAGAACGACTCGCCCGACTTCATCAAGGTGCGCCACCGCCTTTTAGCGAATTTTCTCATCCTGGGCTGATTTCTCAACTCAAGCCCGTGGCCGAGAGGAAGGGCAACATTGCCTCCATGTTCGCCGCGCAGGCGTCCTCGCCACCAAAACCGAAGACCGGCACCGGCAAAGACAAGGTCGAAGCCAGCACTGCGAAGCCGATCATTGCCGCCTCGTCTCCGGCGAGGAAGAAGCGGGAGCGGAGCAGCTCGGTCGAGATCGTCGAGCCGCCGGAGAAGAAGCCAGCGCTGGGTTGCGCGGCCGCGAAGGGCACCGGAGGGTCAGGCGCGAAGGCGGCTGGAGGGCCGAAGCAGAGCAAGAGGAACGCGACCTTTACGAGGAAGGGGGCGGTGCAGACCGACAAGAAGGGGAACGGGCTTGTCACGTCCTTCTTTCGCAAGGAGGCCGAGTGAGTGTGTGCCTGGACGACGGCGACTTTTGTTAGTACCCTACGCTTGTTGTGAGATTAAACTCTGCTGAACACTGAGCACCGCTGGAGTTATCAATGCGCTGAGCTGTCGGACTCGGAAGGTCGTGGGCCAAGCCGACCAGGCTGGTGGTTCAAGCTTGTTCAAGCGAACCTCTGAGTGCAAGACTTTAAACGAACTGCGCAGCAAAAAGCCCTGGAGGATGCATTTGTGGCACGAGGGAGGGGTCCCGTCAATTATCGTATAAGGCGGGCCGTCCCTCAGCCACCTTTCGCTCGCGAGGAGCCCCAGGCTATCGGTCGATCTCCCCGCTCAGCCGCCCCAGTATCCGTGCGAACGGCCCATCGGGTACTGCCGGCGACCCCTCCTTGCTAGCCGTGCCCGGATTCAAGTCGCGGAGCAAGACGCCGCCGCTGGGACTGCGCGTCATGCCAGTCCCGCGCGCCGCGACGGGGCTCTTGGCCTCGTCGTTCTGGTCCTGCGCGTCGAACCGGACCGGCTCGTCCTCCTCCCACAGTGTTTCGGCGAGCGTGGTTTCGGTGCCGTCGACGGTCGACGCGACCGAGCCGCTTCGCAGGTGGCTGTAGCGCGGGCCGCCGGTCGACGATTGTCGGGAGTGGGCCGGACGTCGACCGGAGAATTGTGCCGGGCGGGAGAGGGGAAGGGCGTGGTAGGTGCCTCGGCGCAGGTGGAGCGCGAACGAGTAGAGGCAGAGGATGAAGTAGACCTGCCGCGCGTCGGGGTCAGCTCCAGTGTCCCGCCCCAGCAGCGCGCGTGCGACGCACCTTCAGCAGCCACCCGCCAACGATGACCGCGGCCGAGAATCCTCGTTCGGATTGCCACAGCGCGAGCGCGGCCGCCTTGCGCGCGTCATGATCCATCTTGCCCCCCGTGCCTCCGTCGCCCATCATCGCCTTCTGCGCCTCCGAGTTGGCGACTCGCTCGCCATCGTGCGGGATGTACGCGTACCAGACGACGGCGAAGAATGCGGTGTACACGGTGCTGATGAGGTGGTCGATCGCGAAGAGGTGCGCATAGATGAGCGTCTTCGGGCCGTTCTCCTGCGAACGTGCGCGCGTCAGAGGACGCGTTCGTGCAGTTTGACGAGCCAGAAACGCACCTCGTTGATCTTCTTGATGCCCCAGATGAAGAAGTAGATGCAGACGATCGAGTAGATGTACATCGTGAGCTGCGTGCCCTCCGCGCCTCCGGTGAAGACCGCGAGGATGCCATACGCTCCCGCGACCTTGTTCAGCAGCCCAAACAGCGAGATGATGCTCACGCCTGCGCGAGAGGGCACATCCGGGGGCGTCAGCACGGCGAAGGGGACAGGAGAAGCGCGGACGGCCGCCAGGCAGGCTCACCGAGCTTCAAGTCGCGCCCGGCGAACGACGTCGCGAGTGGGATCGTCGACGGAAACCGGAGTCGTAACGCCATCGCTTCCGAGCCAGGCGTGGCGTCGTCGCGGTCGCTGGCAAAGTGTCCCGAGCTCCGCACGGACCAACAAGGCCGAGGTCGCGGACGAGTTTCGCACCGCTCGCGCCCGGTTCACCACGCGGCGCCTCTCCGAGACCATCTTTGGACCGACCTTGAGCAGCAGGAAATGCACCAATTCTCTTTCCGCACGCACGCATTTTTTACGCGGACGATGGAGGGTGTTGGCGCGCTCGACGGACCTCCGCGACTCACCCGTGCGAGTTCCGCAGCTCGCGGACGGGGCCAATAATAGCCCCAAGACGAGTCAGATATGGAGATTGCGCTTTCAGAAGGCCGCCCACGAGCCGAGAGCGCTCGAGCCATCGAGTTGGGTGACTTGAAATGCGCGCAGTGGGCGTTCGACACCTCTTGACTCCGCTCCCCACCCTCGCAACTTCCGACCTTAGGCTGTGCGATCTGGATCTAGCGCAGCTGGACTACACTCACTCATGTTCGACTCCTCCATCCGGCTCACACACTCTATCGTCTCTCCAAGTCACACATCCATCGCAACGCGCAACCTGCCAGGGTGAGCACGCGCTGGCATGGCTTTAGCAGTAGCACCAAAGCTGATGCTTATTGAAAGCGTAGAAAAGAAATGTCTTCTATTGGGATACTGGTCGGCAGCAACCGGTCCACTGGCAACGGCGTGGGCCTCAGCGCCTGGGTCACGTCGCTCCTCTCGGCCGAGGCGTCACTGCTTCCAACTCCTCCCTCTCTCGTCCACCTCAACCCATACTCGAGCCTCGAGCCTTTTAGCGACCCAACCATACCGCAGGCGGTCAAGGATGCCACTCAATACGCCTCGCCCGCGACCCAGACCTGGTCGGCCAATGTCGCGGGCACATCGTGCCTCGTCATCATCTCCCCTCAATACAACTGGGGCATCCCCGGCGTCCTAAAAGACTCCATCGATCACCTCTACTGGGAGTGGAAGGGCAAGAACGTCTATCTTGTGACCTACGGCGGCCACGGGGGCGCGAAGTGCGCCGCGCACCTTCGTGACGTGCTCGGTGGCGGATTGAAGATGAATGTAGTCGGTGGAGTGGAGATTAGCCTCCCGGATGAGTACATTCGGGGCACTCGGAGGGTTGGGGACGGATTGGGCGACGAATTTGTGAAGGAGCACGAAGCGGCGGTGAGGGAGGCGCTCGCGAAGCTGCTAGCCCCCGCGGCCAAGTAGACTCGTTCAAGAAACACCAAAGATCTGGACTTTCCCTCCGTTGTTAAAGTGAGCTTCGGATGGAAATGGCCTGCACTGCTATTGCCGCGCGAAATGGGCGAACGCTCGAAACTTGGACTGCTTCACGTATTGCACTTCTGGGAGGGAACCGTAACTGGGAGTTCACAGACAGGAGGCTCTACTAGACATCAAGTTGGAGCGCCTCCCTGCGGCTCTGACTCTTTGGGTCGTAGAATGGCTTCTCCTGCGATGCGAACGTCAGCGAAGGTGCTCCTTCTCACACGGCAATGAAGTTGGTTACGCACGGCGAGCGAAGAAACACGGGTACCCTGTATAAAAGTATAAGCCTATAGATCGTGCTGTCTGAAAGAGCAAGGGCTCACGTGGCGGTTGTTGAAGCCATCGGTGCTATAATCGCGCGAGACGGTGTGGATGGTCGAGCGGTTGTCCCAGATCGCCGAGGTTCCCGGCGTCCAGCTCCAGCGGACTTGGATGTCGGTAGATCTCTCATAGACGTCGTGGATATGGTTGAGGATCGCGTCCGATTCGGACTTGTCGAGCCCCTCGATGCCGACGGTCATCGCCCGGTTCACGTAGAGCGACTTCCAGCCCGTTGCACTATGAGTGGGAGTGGATAATGAGGTCGAAATCGACTGCGACCAAGAGAGCTCACGGGTGGGTCCTGACGAGAGGGTGGCTGCGCTCAACGTACCTGGGCGGCGCCGTCGGGTTTGCCTCGTCCAGATACTGGTGAGCACTGCGCTGGATGGCACTGCGGGTATAGGATGATGATCAGGCTTTGGTAAACATGAAGCGGCACCCTAGCTCACTTGAGTCCATCAATCAGGGAGCGGAACTTTGGCGACAGCTTGTCGTACGCCGCCGTTCCCGAGCTCCAAAGCGTGTCGCCACCGACTTCTGGAACTGCATCTTGATGCAGGTGCGTGTACCCAGGCTAGAGAGTAGTACACAGTTAGCAAAGGTTGAGATCCCTCGTCGGCGCTACGCACAGGGAAAGCCTCGTGGACCAGGTCGGTGTGCCAGCCAAATGAGCCTGCACCGCCGTACGGGATGCGGAACTTGTCACTCTTGTCCTTTGCAGGGTTGAAGTTGGTCTTGACTGGTGCGGTCTTGTTGTCGTTGCGACCGTCCGGCCAGATCAGCGTGATCCCGCCACCGACGTCGGGGACTTGGGCTGCCTGCGGGTGAATCTCGATCTCGCCGTCGCCGAGGTACAGTCCAAGCTCTTTCTGCTTCTGGGGAGAGAGATCTTGGTCGCGGAAGAACTTTCATAACCCAATCAATTCGGAGAACGCGCAATGGCAGGCTTGAGGCACTCACGACGACGGAGCGCTCCGCGACCAGGAGAGCGAGTTCGTCCCGTTGCTTGTCGCTCAGAGTCGCCAATTGAAGTCCGACAATCTCAGTCTGTAAGAAAGAAAGACAACTGAGCCATTTCCAACCAATGTGCATCTATCATGGAGCAAGCTCACGCCGATATGGACTCCCAAGTTGCGGACCGCCTTCGCGGCGCCAAAGAGGGCCTTCTTCTCCGGGTCCGCACGCGTGGCCGGGTCAACGTACTCGCGAAGATCGGTGCGAATCTTTGTGACCTCGGAGACATACTTCGGGGCCTTTGGGTAGAATGGGTAGCCCTCTGCGAAGCGGTGACTCCGATCAGAAACGCCATGTCTTCACGAGTCCAAGCGAGTGCAAAACATACTAGAAATATCAATCCCTGCCTTGGCGTATCGAGCTTGGGTCGAAGGTGGGGGAAGAAGCTCAGGCGCGTCCTGAGGCTCCTGCACGGCGTGGATGGTGTCGGTGGCGATCGGGGCCATGGCGGACTGGTTCGTTGGCCGAGTGGGGATGTTGAAAGAGAGAGAGAAGCGCGACACGAGGTGGAGAATCGTGCAGTCCGGGCCGAGGGCACAGTCAGCATGGCCGCGCTCGCCATCGAGACGTGGGGTTGACGCGAGAACGCGCAATCTTACCGATTGTGGGGAATTCCCCGACGGCCTGTCGGTGGGGATAAGAGGCGAGTCAGCACTCCGGGATAGTGCGTGAAAGAGCGTACTTTTGGCGTCATGTGAACTCACCTGGTGACCTGCGGAGGTGTGTCGGCAGGCAAGGCGTGCGATGGCGACTCGTTCAGAGCAGCGCGGCAGTTTCCACGTTGGCAACAAATCCTCGGCGTAGGTTTCCAGCCAGGAAGTGAGCACTGCAGAACGAACACGGTTTCAAGCAACGAAGCACAAACGAATAGCCCCCGGTCCTCACTCAAGCCAACAGCCTCCCCATCGTGAGGAATCCCAGCGCGGAAACGACCGCAAAGCCGTAGAAGATAGTACCCTCGCCGGACGACAGACCTCCTGATAGCCAGTTGCGAAGCGGAAGGAAGAGCAGGCCCTGTGTGGGGTAGTCGAGTCAGTGCGCATCGACTTTGATACTCGGAAAGGCAGCGTGAGCTCACGATGACTGTTGTACAGAGGGCAGGAATGTCAGCAGTGAGGAAAGGCTGACTCGCAATCAGACTTGAGAGCGTACAGAAGTTCGCGGACCAGTTTGTGCCCTGAAGGAAGAAGACAATTTGTGTCAGCGACGGCGGTGGGATGCCAGACTCCGGCTGTACTCACCAGGGCCGCGCTGGCACAAGCCGACCTCGCCTACTCCGTTCAAAATATCAGTAAAAGGATCTTCCTCAGATGATAGAGAAACGGGCGCACCTTGGCCGGGGGGACCTCGCCGAGCAGGAGGAACGGAATCGGACCGAGCCCGATCGAGAACGACGCGACGAAGAGGACGATGAAGACGGACGCGAGAAAAAACTGTGAGTTGTTGATCGAGTACGCGAGTACGATGGACGAGAACGACATGGCGCCGAGGGAGAGCAGTAGGAGCGCGCGACGGCCGAGGCGCTGCGAGGGCGGCCAGTGTCAGAAGGTGCCGAGCGCGGGGCTCAAGGAAGCGCGCACCTCGACGCAGAAGACCGCAACGAGCGTCATGAATACGTTGACTGCGGCTGGAAGTCAGCAATGGGGTGGCAGCGGGGGAAGGCCGTGTGCTCACCGAGCGTTGTGAACAGCGTGACCCACTTGGCATTCGAGCTGATCGTGCTCAGGATTCCGGTACTGTAGTACATTACTGTAGGAGAGTCATATCAACACAGGCGCACAACGATGAGTTCGCGAGGGCGCCTACCTGCGTTGATCCCGCTTATTTAGAAAGTGTCCGAGGTGTCAGCAACGCCGGCTGATCGATGTCAAAAGGGTGTAGACACACCTTCCCTGCTGGAAGAACTGGCCGCAGAGCACCGTGACAAGCCCTTTACGAACCGCGGGCTCGCTTGAGCGGATCGCCTCCCCAATGCTCATCGACTTCTCGACGCCGGACGCGTCCGAGCGCGCAGAGAATCCAGATTCATCTGTAAGCGTGCGAGATCAGAGTTTGAACGGTTGTAGGGCTAGAGAAGAGATCACTGTCTCCCAGTCCGTCGTCCTCGCCGGATGCGAGCGGCGCGGTCTCCTCATCCGTGCCCGAGTGAAACAGCGGCGGGTTCGTCTCGGCGAGCCAGACCGGACTCTCGATCATGAAGGCTGCAGTCAAAACCTGATTATACCGTCAGTCCCGGTTGGTGCTGAAAGCCTTGTGTGCTGACCTGCGAAAGGGCGATCGCTGCAGAGACGAGCGAGACATAGCGCCAGTTTCCGGTCTCGAGTGCCGACAGCGGGACTGAGTGACTTTGATTTAGTTTCGGTGGCAGTACAGGGATATTATCAGCGTACTGGAGATGACTTGAGCGAAGAAGATGCCGATGCAGATGGAGAGCTGAGTGAGAACGCCTGCGGAGTGGGCAGGTGAGCACGCCGGCCCCAGACCCACGTCGGACTGAGCTCACCGACGCTTCCTCGGATCGCAGGAGGAGCAACTTCGCTAAGGTAGAGCGGGACAAGCACGGTCGACATGCCACAGGCTGTCGACAAGGGGTCAGTCAGCCAGCGCTCCTGGGGGTTCGCAGCATCGTGCACGACTCACCGAGCCCGATAATCAACCTCCCAACGGCGAGAACGACGAGCGTAGAGCCCAAGGTCATCGCCAACCCTCCCTGCAGGCTCCACTGTCGTCAGCTCCCCCACCACGAGCTGCCTGCGCCCGGAGCTCACGAGGATGATCAGCCACGCGCTGTACACAGCCGTGCGCTTGCGGCCGACGCGGTCGCAAAGGGAGCCGGTGACGACGCTCGAGAAGAAGCCGCCGAGGGTAAAAGCGGCCGTTACGACGCCGAAGCCGAACGTCGTCATGGTCACGCAGGTCGGCGCGCCGGCGAGGCCTGGCAGCGGCCGGTTGGAGGACCCGCAGATGATGGAATCTTGCGTCGAGTTGAGCGCGGAGATGTGAAAGCCGTATTGCAGCTGGTAGGACGACAGGTCAGCGAGGTGGTCGCGGATACGCAGCTCGGACTCGGAGCGCGCTGCCGGGAGTGGCACCGGCTGTCGAGGAGTGCACGTACAGCCCCGGCGACGATCCAGAGCACGACGAGTGCGAATCGTACGGTGGACGACGCTCCCATCTTGCAGGTGTTGCGGTGGAACGAGAGAGTCGCAGCTGCTGCTTCGACACGGCGGCCACCCCCACCGCATGTACTCGGCTCGTCAATCACTGCTTTGCACATCGCCCGCCGCTCTTACGTCTAACATCTGACCTCAACGAATCAGAAACAACCACTATGGGTCGGCAACGAAAGACCTGCAACACCGCAGGCGTCCCGTTCACGCAGATGGAGCTTGACGCTCTGGAGGCAGAGCGGGTTCGCAACAAGGCCAGGACGCTCAAGCGAAAGGTTTGTTGGAGACATCTTGCTGTGTCCGGGACCCACACCAACACCCATTCAACAAGGCAGAGCAGTCTGGCGTCCGCGCTCAGCCAGCTCAACCTCCGCCGCAGCCGGTCGCGGCGGTAGCCGTGAGCACGACGGCTCGAGGTCAGGTGCCCACGAGCTCCCCAACAACCTGTGCTATCTTGCAGGATCCCGAAGAGATGACCGTCCCAGTCGTCGCAAGCGAAGACCTGAACCACCTGCTAGGTGCTCCTGCAGCTCTCACCTCGACCAAATTGTCCACCGACCCACCTCGCGCCCAGCTGCACGCCGCGATGGCGCACGTCGTCACCGAGGAGGTTCAGGCGACGGTGGACGCTCTCGTGGACGCTGTGCGCCAGCGGGACGCGCTCATGACATTCTACTACCTCGAGCAGCTCGCGGGGAGCGGTCGTCGGGCACTCTCCTATCCAGGTAAGCTCTGCTGCTCGCGTCTGAGAGCTTTTGGCAAGTCCTGAAGCTTCACCGAAGACACTGCAACCAATCTCAGCGCGCTCGAGACCGCCGTCCTTCCGCTCGACCTCGATGAGCCGCCCGACGTCCTCGCGCGGCTCGAGAACGCCCACATGCTCATCATTCAGGTCCTGCTTCTCGCTGGGGCGAACCCTTGGTCCGCGGGCCCAGGGGGTAGCGCGTGGAATCGCGCCGAGGCGTGCGGAGATGTTGCTGCGTACGGACTCTTAACCGAGTGGAACCGCGACGGCGGCGAGAACTGTACGTTCTGGGTTCTTGTGGCAGAAAGCTAGTGTGTGCCGTGGAGCTGATGCTTTGGATCGATGTGCGATCAGGGGCGGACGCAAAGGTGGTCCGGAGCACCAGCGTCCGCGACGGCCTAGAGAACTGGCTTCGGCTGGGGGGCTACGACCGCGAGGTGGACCTCGTCGTAGATACGGACGAGCTCGTTGAGGACCTGGCCGACGCAGCGATGGCGGAGGCCTCTCGCCCGCCGAGGAGCTTCCGGTCGCGCAGACCGAGCCGGACCGCGTCGCGTGCGACGAAGCGCCCCAGCCGTACGCGGATGAGGACGTCGAGATGAAGCCCGTCATCGATCGACATAAATCACCAGTCGCCGAGCCGCCGCCCCCAGAACAGAGCTCGGCGCCCGTTCAGCCCGAGAGCCCGACCACGACGCAACCGCCCATCCGGATCGCATTCACGCGCGACCTCCTGTCAAATCGCTCTCAGCCAACCTCTCCACGTCCTACGCCTTCCAGAAGCCATTCGCCCGTCGATCAAGCCGCTAGACTCCCATCTCCGCCGGAAGTTCGCCGGCCAGAATCGCCACCGACTTACGAAGCGCCGCCCGCTTCCCTCCCAGCCAACTTCGGACCCCAGGCGCCACCCCCAGAGCCCGAACTTCCTACACCTGCGCCTCCAGCTCTCAAAGAGCCCTCCCCAACTCCGCCTCCGCCGGCTCTCGTCGTCCCTGACAGGTTCGGCCCACTAGTCGCGTTTCTTCGTCTGTGCCAGCGGACGGACGGCAAGACGCGCGTCGCTCGCACGGCCGTCGGGCAGCATCTCAGTGCGCGGAAGCCTCCCCTCTACAAGAAATTTGGGCCTTTCAGTAAGGAAGCGAAGAAGCTGGGCCTCGTTTCGCTGGGCGAGACGGACGGGGTCGACTGGATCGAGCTCACGGAGGAGCTCATCGTGAGTCCCTACTCGGCTTTAGTCCTGGGACACATAAACTGACTTGCTTGCCCCTTTTTTCTTTCTCAGCTACCACCGGAAGACGTGCTCCCTGCTCCCGTACCTGTGCGCGACGGCCCACCACCCCAGGCCCAGCGACCTCTACTACCACCCGTGCCCCATGTCCCGACTCATCAAGCTCCGCTCGGAACAACTTCCGGCTCTCAGATCCCAGCAAAGCTACAGCCACTCGTCGACTTTCTCACTCAGCGTGAGCGCGACACGGGCAATCCGTGGGTCTCGCGCACCGACGTCGGCCTTCAGTTCGACGGGATGGGCCTGTACGAATCGATCAGGTACTGGGCGAACGCTGCCAGTCACTGGGGGCTCGTAATACTCGATGCGGGCGGGCGGTCCGAGCCGAGGATGCGACTCGCAGTGAGTTGGCAGACTCTGTACCCGATTAAAGCATCGTCTGACCAGTTCTTCCAAGCCACGAGCCGACGTCCAGGCGAGGAACAGGGTGCCGGACAATTCTACCGCGCGAGAGCCACCCCGAGCGCCAGCATCGTCAGACCACGTCAAGACGAGTGTCGCTCCAGCCTTTTCCTCTGCGCTCGCCAACCCGTCCGAAGGGGACGACAGACACCACGCGCAGGTCATCATCGAAGGCGTCGTCGTTCTCGGACGGACAGACGCGACGCTCCAGAAGCATCTCATCAAGCTCCTCGGGCCCTTCATCGACACCACCCGCATCTGGTCGATGCAGTTCATCGTCGAGCGGTGGCACAGCCGCGTCCTCGTGCGCCTCGACCCCCGCGTCGACGCGGCCGGCTTCGTGCGTCGGATGCAGGACCTGCGCCCGCCACTCCGATTCGACCGCGAGTCGCTGTCCTTTCGGCTCAACCCCAATGTCCTAGATCAATCACCGCGGAAGCGTTCCAGGTCACCTTCACCCGCCCGACATCGCGTCGTCAGCCCAACTCGATCAGCTCGCTCGGGCTCGCATCGTTCTCCGCCTGCCGAAGCTCGCCGGTCGCCGGATCGTCGAAGTCACGCTGGCTCTCCAGTACTTTCGGGTTGGTCCTGAATCATTTCGCGACGAGGACGAGAGCTGACCGCAGCCGCTGACTCTTCAGGACCGAGGGCATCGGCTTCACCAGACTTGCGTTCTCAGCCTCGGACCACTTTCAGTCCGTCTTCTCTTCACTAGGAAGGACGTTCAGTCACTGACCATCTCGTTGTTCGTACAGCTTCCAACTCCCCGTCCTTGCCCAGTCGCGGGGGTCCAACTTCGAGGTACCGGATCCCCTCGCCGCCTCACGAAAACGGCTGGGGCTCGCGCGCGCGACCTCCCGTTCCCGTCGTCGCAGCGTCACCCGCTCCTCAAGCGCCGACCAAATTCGAGCCGCCCTCGTCCACCGCACCCGCCGCGCCGCTCGCGCTTTCACCTCCTCCCACCGCGCCCGACTCAGCGGCGCTTCGCCTCGCCATTCTGTCAACTCCTTCCGTAAGATTCTGGTGAATGTGTTCTAGCGCAATGTCTTAACCTTGCTCTCTCTGCAGGACGTCGCCTCCCTTCCCGCGACTCTCCCACCGTCGACCGTCTGGGACGCGCTCACCGCCGCACCAACACCCACCTTTACTCGCACGATCCCCGTCCCCACATCGTTTGGCTTCGGCCCCTCGGAAGTCGCCGCACGCACGCTTGCCGAGTCCGCCACGCTCTCCCCCGCTGAGCGCGCCTTCCTCGAGAGTCAGAGCGGTGCCGCGACGGCCCACTATGACGCCTTCTTCAGTCGCGTCGACGAGTTCTCGAAGCGGAATCTGGAGTTTGTGGAGCTGGGGAGGAAGATGGCGGAGTCGGCGCGAGTGGAGTGAGCGGGGACGAGCTGGCGAGCTGGCCGAGAGTGATGCGGGTCTGAAACCTTGTTGGACTTTGGGAACTTGAGCCTGTGCCATTCGGACCTTAAAAAGTGGGCTATGAGCCACCGTGCTTAACCCTTCTGATCTTTGCATCAACCTTCTCATCACCCCAGCCCGTCACAAGCTTCACTCGACAGGCCGCCCAGCTGTGTTCTTGAGCCGGTTCCTTCGCTCAGGTCGCCTCTCGTTGTTCTTCGGACACGGGGCGTCCTGATGAGAGTATGGAGCGGCAGCGTTGCGAATCATTGCGGCGTAGAACCTACGGAGGACTACGAGTGGATCGACGGCTTCCCATGGATAAACGGCTACCTCAGACTTCCCACGATCAATTCTTGATGCGGCAAAGTCTCTCGGGCAGGTCAGGGTCAAGCAAGCGCAGGCCAAATGTCTTGTAGGGGGGCAACAAGTCAGAGGAGTCAGGTCAAGCAGTCTCAGGTTGGTTAATTCAGTGGATGGGTCAGAGGGGGAATACGGGTCAGGTGTTTTGGTTAGAAATGAGTATGGGTCAGAGGTGAGTATTTTTGGTATGTAACAATCCGAAGCATCCATCGGCGGACGGCGCTGCGCTTGAAGTCGGACGGGCGGGCGATCGAGGTGCATCACTGGCCCTGGTAGCCTCCTTGCTGCTGCTGTTGGTAGCCACCACCGTAGGGAGCCTGAGCCTGCGCACCCGGGTAGCCAGGCGCCTGCGATTGGTATCCGCCGCCGTCTGGATGGGGGAAGCGTCGAGCGTCAGATGTTAGTGGTCAGAGGTTAGGTGGGGGAGAGGATCAAGCAAGACGCACAGTGAGGCTGCTGCATAGAGGGGAAGCTCGAGTAGCCCTGGCTCTGGCCAGTGTACGCCTGGTGCTGGGGCTGTGACATGGGAGGTACACGCTGGAAGTTGTTGACCGGCTGGGGCGGGTTCCTGCGATCACGAAAGCATTAGCTGGTGCCCTTCGTCGGAAGATTAGAAGGAGATGCACCAGTTGGACGGGATCCTCCACGGCGGGATCTTCTCGCCGTGCTCGTCGAGGGGCGGGCCGGGCATGGCCGGTCCGTTCCACGGCGCCTGCTGTCCGCCTTGGCCACCGGGGCCCTCGATCGCGCCGGCAGCGATGGGCGCAGTGGCTGACGTCTCGCCGAGCTCGGCCATGAGCGACGCGTACTCCGAGTCGAACTGCTGGGCACGCGCGGGGTCGGGGCCGACGCCGGGAGGGCCGAAGCCGGGCGCGCCGGGGGGTCCACCGAAGCCGGGGCGACGCTGGGTGCAGTCCCTAGAAAGTGGCTGGTGAGCACTGCATTCTTCAAGATGAACGAAGGGAGGCTCACCTGGCCATGTGTCCAGCTCCGCCACAGGTGCGGCAGATGATGCCGGCTGTCCAGTTCTTCTGCTCGGGGCAGTCGTACTTGCGGTGACCGATTCCTGCGCGGGGAAAATGTCAGCTCAGATCTTTGCGTGAAGAGGAAACGAGTGCTGACCTCCACAGTTCCTGAGAACGCGCTTGCTGTCAGCGAGGATCTCGCGGGTCAAGATCGAAATGAACGCACTGGCAGACCTGGTTCTCGTCGTCACGTAGGGTTCCGTTGAGCTGAGCAAGCTCGCGGAGCTGGTTGCGCTTGTGGTCGTTCTGGCCTTCGGGCACCGACGCGGCCTGGGAATCAGAGTCAGCAGGGCGGTCGAGGCAAGAAAGCTCTGGAAATAGCCACGCACAATCTCGATGACGCCGTTAATGAGCTTGACGCAGCGCTGGACCTTCTCTTCCGAGTCGCCGGTGATGAGGCAGTGCAGCTCCTCGTTCTCGTCGTCGTCGAAGCCTCCGCCGGGGCGCCCCTTGCCCTCCTTGACACTACCCTTGCCGCGGATGCTGATCTTGGCGCCACTCTCGCGCTCCATCTTCTTAAGCGAGTTACCACGCGGGCCGACGAGCAGTCCAAAGAAGTTGATCTCGGGGAACTCCTTGACGGGGATGTAGACCTTGTCCGTCGGGCGGCCGTTGTTGCCGCGCTTGGCCATGAGGTACTCGGTCGGGGGCTTGAAGTTCGGGTCGTTCTTCATCTGGCGGTCGACGAGCCGCATGCGCTCGTCCTCGAGCTTCTTGCGGTAGCGCACCTCGCGCGTGTTCGTACGCCGACCGTGGCCATCGTACGTCGGCGGCGGCGACGGGGAGCGCGAGCCATCAGGCGGGACGACGAGACCAGTGCGAAGCGCTCGCGCGATCTCGTCGAGGCGGAGCTGGACTGCAAGGGTAGGAAAACGAGTCAGCGCGCGGTCCCACATACAGGGCAGGCGAGGCGTACCAGCGTAGCTCTCGAGGTCCTTGCCCTCGACACCACCGGTGATGGCGGTGGGCATGCCTCCAGGCTCGACGCGCTCGTTGCCCCAGCGACTCTTCCTCTTGCGCTCGCCTGGCGGTCCCGAGTCCTGCGACGCGGGCGGCGGCGGGGGCGGGAGGTTTCCGTACTGGCTCGGCGGTGCCGGCTGGTCCCACGCAGAGCCACCACGCACGGGGGGCTGCGAAGGGGGCGGGCCGCGACGGTCGTCGTAGCGGTCCGACGGCGGCGGGCCACGCGAGTCGCGCGAATCGTACCCGCCGCCACGCGAGTCTCCACCGCGCGAGTCTCCGTAGCCTGATCGACCACGGTCGTCCCCGCCTCGACTACCGTAGTCGTCCCGAGGCGGGCCGCGGTGGTCGCCACCCCCGCCGCCACGGTTGTCGCCATACGGC
>ERZ1463038.153-NODE-153-length-20361-cov-14.832414_pt1 | contig 20361 bp, 34 predicted proteins | sample MGYA00564479_ERZ1463038 | MGnify/ENA primary metagenome ERZ1463038 (study PRJEB39244, sample SAMEA3635134) | Helicobacter pylori | study: EMG produced TPA metagenomics assembly of PRJEB11511 data set (Assembly of a 5300-year-old Helicobacter pylori...
CACACCTAGGACACTCTTTCCCTACACGACGCTCTTCCGATCTCGCACCGTCTGGGACGAGCACTGGGACGAACGAGCACGAGTGAACGGCATCGGCGAGGACGACGCGGGAGAGTGGTCCGAGGTCCATTGATCGCTCCAGCTGCGTCCTGCTCGGGTTTGTGGAGCAAATTCTCCTTGCTACGCCGTCTGCGACGTCCAGGACGATGCTCGTGACCCGAGTCTCAGACTTGATCTCATGAGCAGCTCAAAGTAGACTTTGGTGGTTGTCCACATCCAGGTCTGCGGCGTAGAACGGGCTCCCTGGCGAACGCACTCCAGCACGATCGCGCGGCCGACGCCGTGGAGGGATCCGGAGCCTGTGACGAGAGCCACCTGGCCAGCGAGGGGGAGTGGGATCGTCAAGGTCTGTAGTGAATGGAAAGCAAAGAAGCGCTCAGTCGTCTGCGCCGCGGCGAGCTCCGCGCGAATGCGGGACCGGGCCGTAACCAACGGTCACAGTCCGGCATCCGAGCCTCCACAAGCCTGACGTTGAGATCGCGTGCGTCAGATTCAGGCTTTCAAGAATGACAAAGGTTGAGTTGCAGGCCCCGGGTTCGGGCATCTTTTTGGTAATGACGACGCCGACGGCGCTCACGCGAACTCGTTCCACGCCTTGGCGCTGTCGAGGATCGCGACGACGGTCGAGTCGGGCTTGAGGCCGAGCTTTTCGATGCCTTCGACGACGGGCGGGCGGGACAGGAGGCGGCTCTCGGCGAGCTGGGCAGCCAGGTCATCAGCGCACGTCCTCGTTCCGAACGAAGGGGGGGAGGGGACTCACCGACCGGCAGAATTCCTTGAGCCAGCCCTCGACCCACCAGTATTCCCAGTCGAGCTTGTCCTTGCCGACCTCAGCGAGCAGGACGTCGAACTGGCGCACAACTTCGACGATGGTCGTCGTGAGCTCCTGCTCGACTGTCGCGGCCTGGGCGACGGCCGCTGCGAGGTCCGCGTTCGCCTCGTCCGCGTCGTCGGTCTGGATGGTGTCTGTGCCCCGAAGTCCTAATCAGCACTCGCTCGACGACGACAGCGGCTCGTAGAGACTCACCCTGTCCTCCAACAAGCTCGCGCTCCCTCCGCTCATCCTTGGCCATCTGCAGTCCCTCGGCACGCTTCTTGGCGGCCGCACAGCGCCCCTCGATGGTGCTGACGGTGCTCTTGAGCGTCGCCCAGAGGTCGAGGTCGCTCCATGTCTTGCCCTCGCGGTGCGCGAACGCGTACGCGATCAGGTCCGCCGAGTCGACGAGACGGTACTGGAGGAGCTTGTCGAGCACGATGAGCTTGAACTGCGCGTTGCGCGCCCAGAAGCGGGAGACGGTCGTGAGCAGCTCGAGCCGGGTGGATGGGGACGGCGAGAGCGTGCGCAGGAGGGGAAGGTACCTGTGCGCGTTACGAGTGAGTTTGGTGGTCTAGTACACTTCAGGAAAAGCGACGGACCGCTCGAGGACGTTGAGGAAGTGGGAGAAGGACCGGCTGCCGACGCTGAGGACGGTCTGGATCGTCATGTCGCGCTTGATGACCGCCGCCTCATCCTCGCTCATCGAGTGCTCTTTCTCGATCGCGCTCTGGAACGATGCGAGCTCAGACTCGACCTCGGCGATCGGTCCCTTGGAGCGCATGAGCCGCAGGAGCGACGCAGCGGCCGCGGCGTGCGTGTGATCTGGTTGCCCGGGCTGGTCAGTGGCTGCACACCAAGAAAGGATCGGAAAGGACGCACCCTCCGACTCATAGGCGTACTGGGGTCCAGGCGCCTCCTCGGGCATGACGCCCGTGTCGAGCATCGCCTCGGGGATCGTGCCGCGCACACGGTCAAAGTAGCTGAGGCGAGTCTCGAGCTCGATCGTGCGCTCGACAAAGACGCGCTTGGGGTGCTTCGAGTCGACGTCCATGTCCGGTGCCCTATTTGTCCAGTCAGCCTGATTCCCACTGCGATGGTAGGAAAGACTAACCAGTCCGCCCAGCCCCACATGAAACCAAAGTTGCTCAGGTGGACAGAGAACCACTCGGCGAACCGGCGCAGGCCCTCGGCGTCGACGAGCGGGCCCGACTGGTCGTCCGTGCCGAGGCCGGCGTAGAGCTTGCGCACGCACTTGCCGAGCGAGGGCGCGATCGTCTGCGGCGAGAGGCGGCAGAGCTCCATCAGGAGCGAGTGGTAGTACGACGACGGCAGCCTCGGGTGGGGCAGCGCGAAGAGCGACGTAAGGAGTGACTGTTTAGGCTTGAGTCATTAAAGGTCATCTGGAGACAGAAGTCAGGGGCGCACCTCAACGACGAGGTTCTCGAGGCTCCATTCGCGCGCGTCCGCTGGGAGGTCGTCCTCGCCGTCCTTGCCGCGGAAGGTGCCCCGCTTGCACCACTTGGGCAGCTGGAGCAGGATTGCCGCGCACTCCTTGCGGTTGATCTCGTACAGGTCGATGATGTCAAAGATGAGCGATCGCACGACCGCGCCGTTCGGGTCGTACACCGCCGGGACGGACTGCTCTAGCGGGTCAGTGGAAGAATCGACTCGATCAGAGACTGAGATACATACGTCGTCGTCGAAGAGCTTGAGGTAGAGCCTTACGCCCTCGTATCCAACGCCCTCGTCGCCCCTCAGGCCCGAGCTCTTGACTTTCGGCCCGAGGTTGACCACCTTGACGTCGTCGAGGTCCGCCGAAGGGAGCGTGACGACCGGCAGAAAGAACGCTTCCTGCTCTGTCTCGACTCCCACCGGCTTGGGAAGGCTGTCGTACACCGTCGGCAGCACGTCGACGGCGACGGGCGAGTCGGCCGCGAGCGTCGACACGAGCAGGTCCAGTTTCTGAAGCTCCAGTCAGCTCCAGTCGGCCCACCAGACTCCAGAAAGACACTCACGTCCTCAAGATCAGCCGCAAGCTCGCCGCCAAAGACCTCGCGATCGATCCGGCGCGAAGCGAGGTACGACTGGACTTGCTCGCGCAGGCCGTCCGTCTCGCTCGTGGTGCTCATCCGCAGCATCGCCTCGACGACGACGCGCACGCACTCGTCGCCCCGCGCAGCACGGAGGCCGGGCTCGGATAGGACCGCGGTGAAGGAGGTCAGGAGCACGATGAGCGACGCCGACGAGACGAGCGGCGCGGTCGTGCTTGGGAGCGAGGTGAGGGACGTGAAGAGTACGATCTGCACTTGCTGAGTTAGCTGTCTGTATCCCATATCTCCACCGATAGGACGCACCAGGTACCGCGCACTGCGCCACTTGCGCTCGTCGAGGTGCTCCTGCAGCGCCTTGGCGAGGTCCTCGAGGACCGCGCGGCCGATGTTGACCGCCTTCTCGTCGTCCTCGACCTTCATCTCGACGTCGTCCGTCGCGGGCTTGTCCTCGTTCTCGACCGGCTTGGTCGGGAGGCCGGGCACGGACTGGGTGTCTAGGCGCGACGCGAGCGACGGCTTTGGCACGGACGCGACGAGGGACAGGTGCGTCAGCAGCGCGGCGTAGTGCGGAACCTTGTGCGGGATTTCGGTGATGCTGCATGCGGTCAGAGTCAGCTGGGCGAGGAGCGGGAGGGAAGGCGAGCGACTGACGCGACGCGGAAGCTTTCAAAGACGAGCGAGCTGTCGCGGTGAAACTGCGTCTCGATCATCGTCGCCAAGATCGGCAGCTCGAGGACCGGGTCGTATTCCTGCCCAGCGTCCACAACGTCAGCTCCTCGTCGTCGTCCAAGCCAGCGCGGGAAAACGCACGTCCGCCGCGCCAATCTGCCACAGGCTCTCCTTGAACTTCTGCTGCAGCGTGCTCTGCGGCACCTGCGGAGCGTACGCGCCCTGCTGCTGCCCCATGCCCCGGATCTCGCGCCGAGGGCTCGAGTAGTCCCCGCGCTCGTTGTTGCGCCGCCGGTAGTTGCCATCCTGGTTGTCGTCGTCTACGGCGTCCAAGTCAGCTCCTGCTCCTCCCAAGAGCCAAGGGGGACGCACCTCGCCCGCGCTTGCGCCCGCCCTGGTCGTTTTGGTTGTACTGCTGGTTCCGGTTCCCGTAGCCGCCCCCGCCGCCGCCACCGCCGGAGTTGTACCCCCGGTTGTAGTTGTTGTTGAAGTTTGGGTTGAACGCCATCGGAGCGCGAGGTGTGGGCTGGGAGCGGGCACGCGAGCCAAGGAGCGGTGGACGAGGGAGGCCAGTAGCGGACGCTTTGGCGCGTCTGACGTCGCGACATCGTTTTCGCGGTTCTGCAGGAAGGCTCATCGCGTCGAGGCCTCAATCACCCTTTGGTTCAAGTACGTCAAAGTAATTTTCATCTCACAACAGGTACACAGGCGCATGTCTATATCTTCACTCAAACCACCGGAACAGTAGACACCACGACACCCGAAGTCTTCCCCTCGTCGGCCTTCTCCTCGTAGTCCACGTCGACCGACCCAGCACTCGCTGAGGACCGATCGCGAACATCTTCCGCGAATGTAGTCTCGGTGACCAGCGAACCCGTGGTGTCTGGGAACAATTTCGAAAGCGCCGTGTAAACCTGTTTATTTGCGAATTCAGCCGGGTGCACACGCCAGTGTATCATGGAGACTCACAATGACAGAGACGATGAATCCAAAGCACCAGCTGACTGAATAAATCCACTTGATGTTGCCAATCTTCGTTGATGGATGAAGGACTGGGTCGCACGCTGGAGTCAGCCAACGCTGCGCTGTGGCGGGGACAGCTTGGCGCGCACCATTAATCATGCCGGGAAAGTTGGGGCCAATCGAGACAATCAAAGTGACCACCGCACGCCAGTTCGTGCCTCCTACGAAGCGGTACGCTCCCCGGGGATCATAAAGCCCAGGAACGTCAAAGTCCTGCTTCTTAACCAGGTCTGCGCCAGAAGAGTGAGCTCCGAGAGACCTCAGATACGGTATGAGAGATCTCACAAAAGTCGGCACACATGATGCCGGCAAGGGGCGCGAGGATGATCGCATCTGAGTCAACAGGTCATTAAGCGTGCGGCATTGTGACCACGCTGCGAAGCGCTCACATGAAGAGATGAAGTTGAGGAAGGTCTTCGCAGAAGACAGCACCTCTTCAAAAAAAAAACCCCCCTTCAGTGCCAGGAGAAGGTGACATGGGTAGAGCTAGCTCACTCCACGGCACCATGCACCACCCTCCAAGGATCGCGCAGATTAGCTGCCCGCGCCTGATGTTGATGTAGCGCGGGAACATCGTGGCCATGTCGTTAGCCCTGACCAACGGGTGAGTCAAATGTTTCTCATGCGTGCTAATACCCAAGCTCACGCAGAAATCGAGTTCCCGGACACCTACGGAGCGGCGTCAGCTCGTCTGAAAGTATCGCGGTCCGGACAGGACGTACGTTGCAACTGATCTGAGCGAGGCACCACGCCGTAGAAGCGAAGAATACCGCCGCACGTGAGTCCCACAGGGCGGCGATATCTGCACTGGGATCAGCTGTGGCTTCTGCACTCGAAGTCGCAGAGCCGCTCACCCAGGGGAGACCAAAGGACGGTGCCGTTGTTGAACGACTTGGTGCACGAGGCCGATATGATACCGAAGAGAGCCGTTATGAGATCTAACGGTCGAGCCAGTCAGTTTCAGACCTTTCTGTCTCTGGGCTGCACGTACAAAGTGCCGGAAGGACTGGCGCCTGGATGTACTGCGACATGGGCGACTTGGCGTAGCGAGTGAAGTCGGGGATGTCTGCGAGGTGTGTCAGCGAGAGTGTGCAACCCTTAGACCGTGATCCCGTACTCAATGCCACCGTAGCGTAACCTCCGATGAGACTCGTCATCGAGAGCAGCCACGCAGAGGCAAACGCCTCGCCGTGCACGGTTGGTCCAGCCTGGAGCAGCTTGCCCCCGCCAGACGCCTCCTTGATGCACCAAGCCATGGTGGCGAGACCAGTGATCGGTACCTGCTTGTGATTTGTCAAGGTCTGTCCCGATTCACATGCGATGAACGGAGAACGCACGATGATAGACTTCACGAGGAACACATACTTCAGCTTGGTCGGGTCTATGGCGCAGGTTACGGAATCAGAAGACTTAACGTATTTACCAGACGAGTCAAGACTTACGAATGAAAAGGAATGGCAGCTGCAATAGCCAATACAGGAAGTAGCTTGTCATGCTGAGCGACGTAACTGTGTGGTGAAAGATGATTTAGCTGGCTGCCTGAACAAGAGGGTGACCTCGTAGACTGAATCTAATTCAAAGTAAGATGATTAAGCGCATACTTACAGCCGACGCTCTTCGGAAGGCTGTTGTGCATGCGAAGGAAGGACGGCCAAATCGCACCGATCATGAGCTTCATCGCGGCGCCACCGTTCCAGGCTGCATGAAGACTTTTAGTCAGGACATCTAGCCAAGAGATGTACTGGTCAGATCCTCTTACATTGGATTCCGAACCTGTTGGTAGCAGCGAGGGTCAGCGTGAGCACTCGACAAGCTCGTCGATGCAAGTACTCTTGGACGGGGAAGCTTACCAAAACATTGCGATGATGACTCGAGACACGACGGGGAAATATGAGAACCAGTAACCGTGAGAGGCACGGATGGCGATGGGGAACGGAACGTGAAGCTTTGTGCCAACTGGTATAGCGGCAGGTGAGTTCGTGATCGCGTGCACGAGAGGGGAACGGGCCTCACTCTTTCCGTTGAGGACCATCGGCACCGCGAGTATGCAACTTCCAACGGTGGTTACGACGAGAGCGTTCCTCCAGTCGAGGCCCTGAGAAGTGAGTCGCGCGAGGAGTCAGCATCGCGCGGGCTTGAGACACTGCGAGGGCGTACGAGGGAGATCATCGAGCTGGCTTTCTGCCATCCAGAGACAGTTATGATATCAGAAGCCCAGTACATTAACCATGTTCCAGTCCCCCAGGTCTGCAAAACACATTTGTAATCAGCATACGTTCATCGGCCCCGTCTCCTGCTCGTCATGGGACGCCAGAAGTGGAGTCGGGGGAAGACTTGCGACGCAAAAGACTTTGAATCAAGATTAAAACGACTTACCCTCTGCTCTGGTGTCGTAGGATCCGTGTCCTGCGGGCCAGAGGTGTCAGTCCATCGGCGGTGTGTCCGCCGCGGCCACGCGCAACGCGTTTCGCCGGCGCTTGACTCATCGGGAGAGCGAGGCGCGACCATGCGAGCTCAGCGTGAGATCATTCACGTACCGAGTTGGTCCAGACATGGGGCGGAGCTACCGACGACTGCTGCTTGGGAAGCTCGATGCGGAAGCTGGTGGCGGCGTCGCGCACCGACCGGATGGCTGACATCTTCGATGCTAGAGGTGGGGGTCCTCGAAGCAAAGGGCGCTTAGAGAGTGCTGTGGGAAAGAAAGGGTCTGTTATCTGCGGAGGAGCCAATCACTACGCCCGTCGATCACAACCTCCTCAGGGCGCCCCGGCCGAGGATTGCGGGCGGGGGGCAACGTCCCTATCGCGGCCGCGTATCCCGACATAATTCAAATACTGTCGGCCGAAATCGCCGGGTTCGAGCTCACTCGCCCTATCATACAGACCCCACAGAAAGGATGGGCCCGAACGACTCGGCCGGCGGGATCGCGAGCTTTCAGTGGCGCCAACGCTCGCTTAGCCACACTCCACATCTGCAGATACAACAGAAATGCCCGCACTCGCATCTCCGGTCGCCACCGTGCACTTCGCCGTCCCGCCCTCGCGCCTGGGACACGACGCAGTACGGTACATGGACCCCGCTATCGGCCCGTCGTGGCCGCAGGAGCCTTTCGAGGTTCAAATCCGTGACCTACGAGTAGATGTTGGACAGAGCCGAGAGTCGATGGTCAATCAGCTAGAGAGAACTGGCTTCGCCGTGCTGAAGCACCACAGCGACGCCATGGGCAAGCTGTTGGACTCGGAGCACTGGAACGAGGAGTTTCTCAAGGTGCGCCATCAGACATAGTGTTCCAATAAAGCTGACAGTTGTTTGATGTAGGAAACGGCAGAGTAAGCGCACCGGTGCGCTGGACAAGCTGATTCTCGACCTGACCTGTGTCCATCGACGTCCATCGCAGACTGGTCAAAGCACAGCTTGGTGCATCCAAGGTTCTCATCTGGAACTCTGTTGCCCGCTCGAGTGACCCAAAAGCGAACTCTCCCTATGGAGGGAACCACTTCCAGAAGGAAGCCATCAAGGGGTTGCAGTTCGGCGGCACGATCAGTGCGTCTTCGCGAACCAGCCCTTGGCGCAACGTAGAGCTGAGATCTAACCCGCTTGCAGGACCAACTGCCGCCGGAGCTCACGTTGATCAAGATGCGCCGAACTCGCTCCGAATGTGCAAGGCCGCCGCTGGAGACGATGTGCTTTCACAGTGGCGTCGGGTGCAGCAGATCAATGTGTGGAGACCCATCAGTGGTACGTATCGTAGTCCCCTCCTTGTCAGCCCGTCTTTAGAATGTTTTTAATTACACAGGGCCCGTTACGAAGGCACCGCTGGTCGTGTGCGACGGACGCACCGTGAACGCCACCAACTCGAGCATCCACTGCGGCCTGTTCGGCACTCGCGTTGTCGTGCACCACGATGGTAAAGTTTGCTTACAGATAATTAATCGATGATACTAATGTCTGACTCACCAGAGAACCAATCATGGAACTACATCTCGCGCCAAACGCCGGACGAGGTGTTCTTGCTCAAGATCTTTGATTCCGCCGTCCGCGAAGGAGATGCAGCTTATACGCCACACACGGGTTGCGATATTCACGGTCACGATGGAGCGGAGGCTCCAAGGGAGAGCATCGAGGTCCGCGTAGTCGTTCTGTACGATTGAGCGAGATCTGCGTTGGAGGGCACGCCCAATTCGCATGATCGGTTGAAAGCAGTATTGTTGGATTTTAATGTACTTGCAGCCTGAAGAATCAAACGCTGAAAACGACTTTCTGACCAGACACCTGCAAGGACCCTGGTGAGCACAAGGAGGTGACGACTCGACTAGGATCACGCACCTTGCCCTGCTTGAGAAGCTCGAGCCCGTCATTCACCTTCGCAAGTCCTCCCTCCTGAGCCCAGAGAGGGTTGCTCTTGAGTCCGGCCTTCACCAACTCTGGCATCTTGGCGAGCCAGGCCTGGTATCGCTCGTAGAGGTCCGGGACGGCGGGGAAGTCCATGCCGAACTTGTTGTACGCCTTTCCGAAAAGTGAGTCTGTGCAAAAAGTGAATATTGGGGGGTGTAACCCAAGGAGGAACCAAGGAAACGCACACGCCATAACGAACGAGACGTCAACGTCGCGACCCCCATTGTCTCCCTCCTCGGGCCCCCAGAGCTTGACGACCTTCTTCTGACCGATAGCACTGGCGCCCATGCTTTTAGAAAGTAGCGCAGCTGTTCCCTTCTCGCTCACACAGTCCATACCGAGGGCCAACGTTGGGAAGGCAGCCGAGATCTTTGCGGGCGTCTCGGGGTCGGCGTCTGGGCGCAAGATGCCAGTGCATCCCAATATTCAATAGGTTTAAGTTTAGGAGCCTACAACTGAAGACGGCAGAAGCTCCATATGACTTGACGAGATCAAAGTTCTTGGGCGACGCGGTGGCGATGACTTCGAAGCCGGACATGTTCAGCAGCTGGATGGCACCTTTCGGGAAGACAGTCCAATATATTAATGAAGCACAAGTGCTAGAGGAGTCTCTTGCACATACAGAGCCCGGTGCTCGTGGCCCCGCCCCAAACGAGGAAGGGCGAAGACTTCTGGAGGGGAGTGTCTGGCATAGGCAGGTTCAAGCGATCATAAAGGACGTAGAATGAGGTGGCTTGGGACAAGAGTGTCATTTCCGGGCGTTTCGATGTTGTCACACACAAGATGAACTCACCAGGTGCAACGCCTCCGAGGGCGGCGCCCTCCTCGAAAGTGAACCCGTTCGGCATCGGCCAGACCAAGCACGCCTCGGTTCGCACATACTCTGCACAGATACTGGCTAGAGTGCTATATCTCCCTTTTTTTTCCCCAGGATCAGAGCTCACCAGCGAAGGATCCCGTGTCCGGGTAAGCGCCACCGTGCACGGCTCCGGCGACTCGGTCGCCTTCCTTCAAGTTCGTCACCCCGGCGCCGACCTTGGTAACAACACCAGCAAAATCGCATCCGAGAATTGCTCCAGGGGGGGAGACATAGTCGCGGTGCTTCCAGTCTAGCATTTAGGGGCAGACGGCGTCAGGTTCAAGATCGTGAGAGGCAGGTGTTCGGGGTCCGAGAGGACACGTACCGGTCGGGTTGAGCGTCACGGCTTTGGTCTGCGAGACGGAAAACCAGTGTGTGAGATTGAGCAACGGGAATGGTTGCACAAGTGCGCTCACCTTGACCAGAATCTGGCCCGCCTCGACAGCTGGAATCGGGACCTGCGTGAGGACCGCGAGACCAGGCTGGGTGACGGTGACAGCGTTCATGGCGTCGCAAGTCTGCGACATTGGGGGAAGGCAGATTTCTGAAAGACGTGAGTGGAGGAAGAAGAGGAGGAGTTGCCCTTCAAGCCTGGGAAGTACGCGTTTCGGAGAGTCCGCGGGAGCGTCACACCGAGCCGGCCTCCTGTCCTTCTCGGAGCGGCTTTCGTTCCTTACGGGGAGATTCAAGAAGGGAATTGGCTGCTTTTTCTGTAAGAACCTGGCGATTAGTGTGCTCCGGTCGAGGGTCAACCGGCGGACACTACCGTCGCTTGGACGTCGCGGTGGCGAATTTCGAGCGACTGGGTCCAACTGACACTCAAGTAGAAGCAAACGAATCTTTACAGAATCCATACATGTATTTGAGAATGTGAGTTTCTCATCTTGATCCACTGTAGAAACGGACCCGCAACGGCACGGCCTGAGGCCTGAAGCTTGCGAAGCTCAAGAATCTCACCATGCGGTCCGCGAGAGAGCCACGTGCCGGAATGCCGTCAGATAATCCATCTGTTCTATTTTCATAACACTTGCCACGGTTCATCTCCGCCGACACAGTCCGGAGCGTCGCGAGGGCGCAGACGGACGTATAGGCCCCCCCACGCTCGCCTCCGTCCTGAATCAGAGCGCATCGAGACGTGTAGAACAGGTGAAGCCTTATCATGTTATCCCCACTGAACTGCAGACCGCCGGTAGCCCCACCCGCATGGTGCGGCCGGCGGTGCACACGGTTGACCGGACGTCCCAGGACTTCAGCTGACCGAGAGGCACACTCTCGCTTTCTCTCTCACCTTCAGTCCACCCACTGAACTGCAGTCAGAGAAGGGCTCTCACACCTCACCTCACCTGTTCTCCTACGTCACCCTCATGAAACTTTCGACGTACCTCCCAGTCGCCATTGCGACGGCGCTGTTCACCGTCGGCCTCGCCCTTCCCACGGCAGCCGACTGCACCGTGCGGATCTCCGTTCCACCGAAATTAAATCATGAGACTGAGGCAGTCACTCGCATACCAGCTCGCGTACGAGTGCTCGAACGGCATCACCTAGTGCGTCCAACCCCCAGCTTTCCTGTGCCATCCGGGACTCGCGGCCCACAAAAGCTGACAGCACCATCATCAGAATCGAATGCAAGGCTCTCCAGGAGTGACAAGCGGCCGGCGGGACCCGCATGAAGCGCGAGTGCGAGGTGAGTCGCCACCGAGCGTCCCCGGCCGCGAAGCGAGCGCTGACGACTTTGCGCTCAGATCATCATCGAGTGCAGCAACGGCGAGAGCTGTAAATTCTTCTTTGATCCAAGTTGCTGGAAACTCCGGACTACTCAGATCACGACGATCGTGCCGTTCTTGACCAGACTTTGGCTGCGACGCCCTCGCAGAGTGCATCGCCGCGGGTGGGACTGCCTGAACGCGCTGATGCAGGAGTAGTGTTAAGTCAAGCTTCACTTGATCTGAGATGAGATTGCAACTTTGAATTACCGGCCCTCGGGTCGCTTTCTGCAGTCAGAAGGCATCGGGCCAGCGGCGCAGAGGCACGAGCGGCGACGGCCCTCGCGTGGTGGGACTGGTCGCCTGAGAGTTTGTAGAAGACAGTCTATTCTGGACGTTGTTTTCGCTGATATTGGGGCGGAAAAAAAGGGGTAGGAGGGAGGAAGGAAACAAGCTGCCCCGGTCAGTCGTCGTGGTGAATCTCGTCGCCATGGGTCCAGTTCACCACGCCTACCTCCGTCTCGGCCTTCCTCCTGACCACCGTGCGGCCGCCCTGTCCCGACACCGCACCTACAACATGCACTCCCGCCTCACCAACTCGGCCCGGCTCGCATCCCGCGTGTCCGTGGCGTCGTTCAAGGCCGTGCGCCCGTCGCCGGCGCTGTTTGCGCACCACCCCGTCGCTTCCACCTCCCAATCGTGAGCCTCTTTCGGTCCCCCCCGGTCTCATTTCGCATGACTTGCACTCGACGGAGGATCGGGTCGGGATCGGGCTGGGAGCTGATCGGACGGACGGGAACGATGCGAGGCCGCCGTCACGCGTGCGCGCCCTCAAATTTTCCCCGCTCCTCCCGGCGCACCCTTCCCTCGCTTCCATCTTCCCAATCTCCGATCGAGGTGCACGAGTCTACGAACGAGGCGTCTCCGCGTGATGAACAAAATTCTCGCTCGCTTCGGCGGGTTTGACAAAAGCTCAACAATCTTAGTCTTCGGGTGTTGCTGAACAACCAATTCTTCTACCTATCTGATGGAACCCCTCCACCAAACCTTCTTCTCGCTCTGGAACCGCCGTGCTGACTGATCTCTTCGCTACCGCGCCCGCGCAGATCCTTCCGCCTCCTCTCGACCACCCGCTTCCTCGCCGAGGAGCCCAAGCCTACCCTCGAGACGCTCTCGACTTCCAACCCGACCGAGGCCGAGGCCGCGACCAAGGCCGACTCTGCCGAGTCGCCGCTCGCGCCCGAGGAGCTCGCTTCGAACTCCGAGCCCGTCGACGCCGACGCGGCCGCCAAGGCCGACGAGCAGGCCCGCACCGTCTTCGTCGGAGGCCTTAGCTGGAACGTCGACAACGAGTGGCTCCAGGACGAGGTCCTCAAGGCGCTCGAGGTCGTCGAGGGCGTCGAGAGTGTCCGCATCGCGCGCAACCCGATGGGCAAGTCGCGAGGGTACGTCGGTCTCCGTCTCTCGCACTCTGCCTTTTCCTGACGAGGCTTTCGTTCGTCCAGATTCGCCTTCGTCGTCTTCGACAATCCCGAGCTCGCGCTCGCCGCGTCCAAGCTCACGCTCGACATCGACTCTCGCACCTCCGAGGTCCGCCTCGCCGGCGAGCCTCCCGCGCGGTCCGACCGGGCCCCTCGCACCTCGTCGCCGTTCAACTCTACCCGCAACCCGCCTTCCAACACGGTCTTCCTCGGCAACGTGCCCTGGTCGGCGACGCCCGAGTTGCTCGAGGACCTCATGATGCCCTTCGGCGCCGTCAAGCGCGTCTCGCTCCCGACCGACGCCGAGACGGGTCGCGCGCGCGGGATCGCCTACGTCGAGTTTGATGGCCCCGGTGCGAGGGAAGTCGTCGCCGAGTCGCTCGAGGGCAAGGGCTTCGAGGTCGACGGGCGCTCGCTCAAGGTCGACTTTGCTAGCGAGCAGTCGAACTCGCCGAGGGGCCCGCCGCGTGCTGGTGCACGCGGTGGGTTCGGAGGCGGACGCGGTGGTGGACGCGGTGGATCGTCGGGTGGCCGTGGCGGAGGCTACGCGGGCGGACGTGGCGGGTCGTCGGGCGGAGGAGGGTATGGCCAGCGTCGCGAGGGCGGTGGTGGACGGGATCGCGACAGTCGCCCGAGTCCGAGGGACCGCTGGGATTGATTGGGCGTGTGCATGACCTTATTCGTTGATGTAGATACCGATAGTACCCTCACGTTGTTACCAGTAGCTGCAAGCCTCCATCTCACATCTCGTTTCTGGGCAAGTTTCTGGGGCCGTCATGCCTCATTTGCGTGCACATGCGACTGGGCATCAACAGTGGCTCAACCGATCCACCGGCCTTGCCGTCCAACAGAAGCAACGTCAATTGGCGGAGCTCCGACCCTCTTGCCCTTCGTCCCGACTTTACTCCAATGGTAGCTTATCCTCACGATACGGCCGCTCGAACGGACAGATTGAGAATTGTACTGGATCGCGGGCGTCAGCTTGACCCAAGCGGCACCTGACGTCACAATCACAGGGGAGGATCGTCAGCGGGGCAGCAGTCGTCTCTTGAACGCGTTCAACTCACAGCATGGAGCCTCAGCAGCCTCTCCCCGTGGCTATTCCGCTTACGCCAGCCACACCAGTCGAGCCGCTCGTCGCTCGTCGCTCCGAGCCAACGCCAGTCGTCGCCGCGAAGCACGCGCATCTCGACGACCAGGCGCACGTCCTCCCGCTCGGCGCAGACGCCCACCCCGAGGCGCAGGAGAAGAGACTTGCGGAAGCACCCGATCACAAGGTCGATGCGCAGATCGAGAAGGTCAAGGGCGACGAGCGCGAGGAGCAAGGCGAGGATGCGGAGGGCACGATCGTCGATGGCCTCGAGGACGACAAGCTCTGGGCCTTGATCCGGCGGTTCAATGTCGTATGCTCCTTGGATATTATTGCGACAGTCGGTGTATTGTCACTGACCCGACTCGCTCATAGCAAGTCAACCACACCCTCTCGCCGCCGACGAAGCTGCCGGCGGGGCAGCCCGACCTGCGCCCAACCACCCTGCCTGATGTGCCGTTCAACTCGGACATTCTCAAATCGAACGGCGAACGCGTGTTCGCGACGGCCGGAATCTGGACCATCTACTTTGGGCGCGAAATGATGCGACTCATGTCGTGGACGCCCGAGGAGCGGCGCCGCACCGCATGCTTCTGCCTTGTGAGTCTTTGAAACCCCATCAATCTGAATGCATGCCAACAGCCTCTTCCAGGCCTACTTTGTCTCGGCGTACTTCTCGATGGTCATTCCAGCAATCATGGCGCTCCTCGTCGGTCTCGTCGCCCTCCAGACCTTCCCACGACTGACCCCCCGGTCCTCCAGATCTCGCTCATCATGCTACCCAAATCTCGCAAGTTCTTCTTCCCCTCGATCCCGCCCCCGCCCGGCGTCCCCGCCTCGGCGACAGACCCCACGAACCAGAAGGGCGACGAGTCGAAGCTCGCGGGCGTCGGCGACCCGATCGAGCACCGCTCCAAGGCGGAGCAGATCGAGCAGCAGGCGTGGGAGTTTACAAACACGATCCAGAGGTTCGGGATGCGCGTCGTTGTTGGCGGAAGGGGCAGTGGCCATCAGGGCAACGGCGAGGTCGGCAAGAAGGGCGGAAAAGATGACGACTCGGAGGTGGACGAGGAAGAGCAGGAAGCGGTCCGGGATGAGATTGAGGGGAAGGAGCTGAGCCCGAAGCAAAAGCGCAAGCTCAAGGCCGAGCTGGCTCGCGAGAAGCGCGACGCTGCGGTCGGCAAGATGGCAAAGGCGGCGCAGGACGGCCTCGGCGACTTCGCAGACGCTCTGGAGCGTATCGCCAAGTGCGTTTTGCTACCCTATACGCTGCATCTGCCCTCGCTGATGGTGATTCCCCGCCAGCGCACTCTCGCCGCCAAAGTACTACCCGCACAACGAGGCGCGCGCCAAGATCGCAGGCGCAATCTTCGCCCCAATCCTCCTGGTCTTCGCCGTCGTTCCGGCCCACTGGTGGGCTCAGATTGTATCGTACGCCATCGGAATCGGCTTCTTCGGCCAGCCAATCCTCATCCGCGCTGCGAGACGCTTCGTCGCCGTTGTGCCGGACTGGCAGGAGAAGATCGACATGCGCAAGTGAGTGGGCTGGAACACCGGCTGAGGCTCCACAACCTAACCTGTCTCGTTCTTCAGCTCCCTCTTCTCCCACGTCCCGACCAACACCCAGCTCGTCCTGCACATCGCGCGCCTCGCGGAGGACGAGTACGAGCCTCTCCCCGCACCGCCCCTCCCGCCGACCGCGACCGACACCAAGAACGAGCTTGCCAAAACGGGAATTGACGAGGACGCGAGCGACCAGCTCGTCAACGACAAGACGCAGGCGGGCGACGACCCCGAGTCCGAGGAGCAGCCCTCCATCACGCACAAGGTCGTCAAGTCGGGCGCCAGAAAAATGCTCGGCGGGCTCCGACTCGCGGCGAAGAAGGCGGCGACGTTCCGGGGCGATGTGACGATCGCCGATACGCGACAGAAGGTGCGCTTCGAGGACTCGCAGACGGGACGCCGGGACGCTGACGCCGCCCCGTGCGACAGGTCGGGACCAAGGTCGACCGCGTGCTGTACCAGTCCCGGGCAAAGGACGACTTGACCGCGGATGCGTACCCGGCCAAGCTTGATGGCACCTCGGGTCACATCGTCATCACCCACCGGGAGGGCGTCGCACCCACGCTCACGTTCGAGCCGCTCCACCACCCAGAGAAGCCGTCTTTCAACGAGCCCGTCGCGGATCTCGTCGAGGTGAAGAAAGTGAATCAACACGTTTTCATCCCTTCCGATCCGCTCCTAACCCTCTTGATCCGCAGGCCGGCGTGTTCATCGCGCGCGCGCTCCTCGGCTGGGCCGCCGCAATCAACATCGAGGGCACCGGGCTCGAGCTCCGGTTCAAGACGCACATCGAGCGCCACCTCGACGGGATCGGAGAGGGCGACAACCCGCACGACGAGGACCACGAGGGCCGGTTCTGGAGCTTCTCGCACGTCGCGAGGCGTGATCAGCTCTTCCTCAGGCTGCTCAGCATGGGTGGGCAGCAGTGGGAGACGCTGTAGCCGTGTTTTTTTGCGGTCGAAAAAAAAAAAATAAGGACGTGAATTCGTTCAAGAACGTTCAAGTAGCGGCGATGGCTCGTGCTGCAAGGTTGAGGACCCTGTCGAGCACCTCGAGGGCAAAGGTGAGCCCAGACACCGACTGCTGGTTGTTCGTTGCGGGTGGAGGCTGGTAGAGAGGTTGGTTGATGGCGGAAGGCAACCCACGATCCGCGTCGGCGCCGCGGTGGAAGTCGATAGGGGTCGTGCTGCCGATGGTCGCTTCTTCGGAAGAGGGCAGCAAATATGGTCAGTAAACGACGTGAAGCCTCTTAAACCACATACACGCCTGGCTGAGTCAGTCTCCGCGGCTTTCAGCTCCAAGTGAGCTGCTGTGAGCTGTTTCAGGCCTTGAGCGCTTGAGCGCTTGAGCTCGAACCCACTTGACATTCCTCGGCCCGCGTGCACCTCTCGCTGTCGTCCGAACGCTCTTGTACCCACCTCGCTGTACCCACCGCGCAGCCGAGGGTCCCGTGCGCGTACCCACCCCACGCGCCCTTTCAGCTGCCACCTCGCCGTCGACGCGCGTGAGCTCACCTCGACCTCGCTCCCGCCCGCACAGCTCGTCCAGAGCTCGACGCCCTCACTCGTCGACCGTCGCCTGCACCCTGGCGAGCTCCCGCGCCCGACGAACGCCGCAGCGAGGTCACGCAGAGCCCACACCCCCTTGCGCCCTTGCCGCGAGTGCACCAGAATGCCGTTCAGCTCGCGTACGTAACGTACCTTGCATCCCGTGCTCTCCCCCACCGCACACGTTTCATCCCGTGCCAGCCCACCCGCCCGTCCTTGCCGAGCCTCGAGCTACGTACCTGTCGCAATGCTGACGTTCCCTTTACCCGCAGGCGCCCCACCTACACTCTCCCAGTCCCAGCGCACCAAGCCAACCACCTCGGCACCTAAAAAGGCGCCGTTGGGCCCGACCGTCGCTCTCACGCCCGACGACTCGAGCTCTGGCGGCGACCTTCCAGCGCCCGACGACGTGGACAGCGACCTTAGTTCCCTCTCGGACGACGAACTCGTCGTCACCCCCCTCACTCGCCCTCCGAAACTCGCAATCCCCACCCCGACTTGCAAGAGAGCGCGGTCCGAGACGCCCTCGGCGGACTCACTCGCGCCCGTCGTCAGACGCAAGCCGGCTAGTAGGGCCCACACGACGCTTTCTGCCACAGGCAAGAAAGTTCCGCCGGCAGCAGCGGCCAAGAAAGCGGCCAAGCGCAAGCGCGAGCGCGAGGTCTCGTCGTCCGGCACCTCGTTCGAGGGTGCGTCCGCCCTTACCTGTTGCTTCCGAGGCCCGTGACGACCGCTGACGAATGGCAACTCAGTGCTCATCTACGCCCCGGCCCCTTCTCCTCCCCTCGTCTCACACCTCTCGTCGCCGTTCGCGACGCCGACCACGCTCCGCGCGCTGTCGATCCTGCGCACGAGCACGTACGCGAGCTTCCTGTTCGTCGTACCGCAAAAGGGAGTGCTGAGCGTCGGTGTGGGAGGAGCGGTCATCGAGCGTGGCGCAGCGGCGTTTGTTGGCGGGCCAAGGGGGACGGGACTGATTGTGAGGGAGGGAGGGTGTGAGTGGGTGGGCTGCTGAGTACGTCACGCTCGTTCTACTGGCTCGGTTCAAGCTCTAGAGTTTCTCTACCGTGCCAATTGACTGCTCCCCGCAACCGGTGTATTTGCTTTCTCAGACGGCGCATAACTGCTCCCAACCAGCCACCCTCCGTTCCCCCAAAGTGGCCCGCCGACATTCAGATGTCGATCCCGCCAGCCGTCTTGGTCGGGAACTCGCTCTTGTCGCCCGTCGGGTGCACGCTCTCGGGCAGAGCGCGCTCGACCGACTCGGGGACGGCCTTCTGGATCGCCTCGGGCACGATCGACTTGCCGCTGCTCACCCGAGATGCCACTCAGTCTCGGCCTCTCGGCGACACAAGGGGCAAAGCAACTGACGTGGCGTGCGAGACGTTCTTGTCGTGCTTGATCTCGTCCGTGCGACTGATGCCGGCCGACTGGGGCTCGGGGACGTTGTTGCCGCTGTTGGTGTTCATCTTGGCGTGTGCGGAGATGGGGATAATGATGGAAGCGGTTGGAGGTGAAGAGTCAAGGGAGAGAACGGCGCCCTAGAGATCCGAAGTGGAGGTGACGCACGCGAGAGGCGCGTCGCGTCGCATGATCGGGCGATGGGCGTCAGAGGTGGCGGCGAGCCCGGTTCTCGGTGAGACGGAGGTCGGTTCGAGAGGTAGAATAGAGAGCAGTAGCTAACTCGAGCACGCGAGCCCCGCAAGACACGGAATCTAATTCAGAGCTTGAGACAGTCATGCCATGGCCGCGCGAGATCGACTTCGCGAGCGGCTTCGGCCCCCACCCTGCTCGCTCTGCGCGCCACCATCCCCGCCACCCGCCTGACGATTCTCCCCTTCCGAGTCCCGTGAGAGCGTGCTGAAGGCCGCTCGCTTCTGCTCCCTGCGCTCTCGTCGCTCGCGGCGAGCGACCTTTCCCAGCTCGCGCTGGTAGTACGGATCCTTCTCGTCGTCCTCGTCCGTGTAGCGATCTTCCCCTGGCCCAATTGTTGATCTTGCCGCCTACAACCATCAAGGGGCATTCACCTACCTGAATAATCGGCGTTTGAGTGATAACTGGGTGGGTCGTGGGTGCTGTGTCGACTGGTTCCGTACGGATCGTGGTGCGAGCTTCCTTCGAAATAGATGAGATGAAAGGTTTTTGTCAGCTGCCTGAAGCTGCAACAGAGTTGGAGCTCAGGTCACTTTGACTTGCGTGCCGGCTGCCCCGTCTTGAGCTTCGGGAGGAGCGAGTGCTCAGATGTGATCGGACGGCGTTACTCACGTGGCCGACGTGGCCAGCTGCCTTACTTCCAAGATGATAACACCCTTACACAATGCCGAGGTCAGCTTCCTACTCCGACCATCCGGAGGCCGACTCGCCTGCGAACGCGAGGCCGAGAGTCACCAAGACGCTCGTGAGACCGGTTACGGCCGCGATGAGTACTATCTCCCACGCGGAGAGGGAGTAGACCTGTCCCATGATGTATAGAGCGGGTGAGGATTGAGACTGGAGAACGCTGGACAGGAGAACTGCGTCGAGGCGGAGGTCCGAGGACTTTGTTCGCGGCGATGCGGCCCATCAGGTTTTGCGCGCAGGGGTGCAGATGCTGAGGAAACACTGAGACAGTCCAAGTATGGTGAAAAAATGTCTGATCGCTTGATTCACATCTTCGTTCGACAACGAGTGGCTCAAGAGCGAGTTCGAGGAGGTTGGCGAGGTCGTCTCTGCGCGCGTCGTGACCGACCGCGAGACGCAGAAGTCGCGCGGCTTCGGCTACGTCGAGTTCACCACCCCGGCTTCGGCCACCAAGGCGCTCGAGCTCGCCGGCAAGGAGATTGACGGCCGCGCCGTCAAGGTTGACCTCAGCCTCCCCCGCGCCCCCAAGGAGGGAGGCGCGTTCGGCGACCGCCCCAAGAAGGTCTTCAACGACACGCTCTCCGGACCCCCGACGACGACGCTCTTCGTCGGCAACCTTCCCTTCTCGGCCACCGAGGACGCCGTCTGGTCCGCGTTCGCCGACTTTGGCGACGTCTCGTCCGTGCGTTGTCCCTGCCTGTTCTCCCACTCGCGTCTTCTCAGGTTCGCTGATCCCCTCGCCTCGCCCACAGGTCCGCCTGCC